>Ga0070726_10001944_pt1 | contig 19466 bp, 15 predicted proteins | sample tdAd471_FD_67275 | JGI IMG/M metagenome (GOLD analysis project Ga0070726, IMG submission 67275) | Marine sediment microbial communities from the Atlantic coast under amendment with organic carbon and nitrate - tdAd47.1 | ecosystem: Environmental > Aquatic > Marine > Coastal > Sediment | place... | reverse complement strand
CTGTTTGATTTCGTCAGGCCCGGGAATCTTGCCTTCAATGACGACCTCGCCGTTAACAGCCAGCGCGGGCGTGTGCATTACGCCGGCGTCAATAATGCTGTTCATGTCAGTGATTTTCTCTACCTCATAGCCAAGCCCCAGCGCGTCGGCGGCGGCCTCTGCGTTGGCCGTGAGCTTTTTACATTTGGCGCAGCCACTACCATATATCGTCAGTTTCATGATGATCTCCAATCAAGTCCAGTTAGAAGAAGTTCCCGTAAACAAACCCCGTAATGGTAGACATCACTACTACCAGTGAACAATAAACGGCCGTTTTTTGATTCCCGAGAATGGTGCGTATGACCAACATATTGGGCAATGACAGTGCCGGCCCAGCCAACAGCAGCGCCAATGCTGGCCCTTTACCCATCCCCGAGCCCATTAGCCCTTCGACAATCGGCACCTCGGTCAGAGTTGAAAAATACATGAAGGCGCCGACCACCGATGCCAGGGCCGTGGACAGGAGTGAGTTATCGCCAACGGCTGCGCTCACCCACTCAGAAGGAATCAGCCCCTCGTATCCCGGCCGGCCGAGTAACAGACCCGCAACAAACACTCCCGCCAGTAAAAGGGGCATGATTTGCCGGGTAAAATCCCAGGTTTGTACCGCCCATTCCTGGTCCTGCTCGCGCAGGGTCGTCAGCAATACAAGCCCCAGACAAGCAACGGCAAAGGCAAGCTGCGGCGCCCCGGGCGCAACCAGAACACAGGCCAGCACCAGTGCACCCAGCACCAGCAGGTGCCTGGCGCTCCAATGCCAGCGGTAAACCAGTAATACACCCAGAAGAATCGCTAACAAGGCCGTGATCTGCCACTTCCAGGCATAGATCAGCATCCAGCCAGCACTGTCTGCAGCAGCCCAGTTGGCGAACACCAGAATGCCTATCATCAAACTGAAAAAAGCCGCTACCGTTGCCAGTGGTTTGTCTTGTTCACCCGCCTCAAAGCCACGAGAGGTGGTCGCCCTCGCCCGCTCTTCCTTGCGATAAATAAGGTGCATGATGGAACCGATCACAACGGCAAACACGATAGCACCCACTGCCCTGGCAAAGCCTATCTCGGCCCCCAGCACCTTACCTGTCACCACAATCGCCATGATGTTGATGGCAGGCCCCGAATACAGAAAAGCGATGGCCGCTCCCAGTCCCGCGCCACGCTTATAGATACCCCCGAAAAGGGGCAGTACCGTACAAGAGCACACGGCGAGCAAGGTGCCCGATACCGAGGCGACGCCCAGGGCAATGGGCTTGATTGCCTCCGGACCGAGGAAGCGCAACACCGAGCCCTCGGAAATATAGACTGCCATAGCCCCGGCAATGATGAAGGCAGGCAGCAAGCAGAGGATTACATGTTCCTGCGCGTACCAATGGGTCAGGCGCACCGCCTCCAGCACAGCGTTGTCAAAGCGCACGTTTCCGGCGGGCAGAAAGTAGATGCTGAGGAAAATGGCCAGCATCAGCAGCATGATACGACCCTGTTGCGGATTTTCCCGATACAGCCTGGAAAGCGTTGCAAACATGATTATTTTCCCTTTTCTGCGCTGACCACCCGGGTTCGTTCGCCCGCCCGGCCGATAACTGTCGGTTGACTACATTCCCTGCTAAATACCCTGGTGCCGCGGTAACAGCAAAGCCACAACAGCTGAAAACACGATAAACGCACTGGAGATCCATAAACAGGCGCTCAGGCCCCACACTTTAAACACCCATCCGGACAATACGGTGCCCAACAGGCGCCCCATGGCGTTAGCCATGTAATAGAAACCTACATCCAGCGACACACCCGCTTCATCCGCGTAACTGACAATGAGGTAGCTGTGCAGAGCTGAGTTCACCGCAAACAGCACCCCGAACACCAATAAGCCCAGCAACAGACTACCGGGCAGCCACGCCTGCTCATGCATCGCCACGGCGATACAGGCCGGCACCAGTGCCAGCGCCAGCGCCCATCCCGTTGCGTGTCGACCATCAGGCACGCCGCCCGCGGCGGTTATTCTCGGTGCTGCTGACTGCACCACGCCGTACCCAATGACCCAACTGGCCAGAAAGGCGCCAACGGCCCAGTTGTCCCACCCCAGGGTGGCTGACAGGTAGACCGGCAATGCCACCACAAACCAGACATCCCGGGCCGCGAACAGGAAGAGTCGTGCTGCAGACAGGTAATTAACCGCCCTGCTCTTGGAAAACACATGACGGAACTTCGGTTTGGCAGCGGACTTCCCCAGGTCTTTCTTCAGCCTCACCACACTGAACAGCCACACCAGGGTGAGGGCGATCGCCATGGCGGCAACGGCGCCGCGAAAGCCCCACACGGCAAGCAGCAGGCCACCCAGAAAGAAACCCACGCCCTTCAACGCGTTCTTTGAGCCGGTGAGTATCGCTACCCACTTGTACAATGTGCCAGCGGCCTCGCGGGGCACCAGTAGCCGAATGGCGCTTTTCGCGCTCATCTTGTTGAGGTCCTTGGCGATACCCGACAACGCCTGTGCGGCCATTACCCACGCCACGGCCAGGTAGCTGTCCGGAACCAATAACATGGACAGGGCAACCACCTGCAGGGCCAGGCCCGCATTCATCGTGGCGTTAAGACCAATGCGCGCGCCCAGCCAGCCGCCCACCAGATTGGTGATGACACCGAAGATTTCGTAGAACAGGAACAGCATGGCGACTTGCAGCGGGCTATAGCCTAATTGGTGGAAGTGCAACACCACCAGCATGCGCAGCGCGCCGTCGGTCAGGGTAAACGCCCAGTAGTTTGCGGTAACCAGCAAGTACTGGCGAACATCGGACGATAAGTTGGAGAGCTTACCCAAGGCTTAAGACCGGCCTGAACCGGCAACCAGGGTCATCAGTTCTGCCGTGCGATTGGCGTAGCCCCACTCATTGTCATACCAGAGGTAGAGCTTCACCTGGGTATTGTTGATCACCATGGTAGAAAGTGCATCGACAATACTGGAACGGGGATCGGTTTTGTAATCGATAGACACCAGAGGCCTCTCCTCGTAGCCCAGTATCCCCTTAAGGCCAGACTCAGACGCCGCCCTGAGCAGAGCATTCACTTCCTCAACGCTGGTTTCACGCTCAACCTCGAACACGCAATCTGTCAGCGACGCATTCGCCAACGGGACACGGATGGCATGCCCATTCAACTTGCCCTGCAGCTCCGGAAAAATATGGGTAATCGCCGTGGCCGACCCCGTCGTCGTGGGGATCAGACTCATGCCACAGGCTCGGGCCCGTCGCAGGTCTTTGTGCGGCGCATCGAGAATCGTCTGCGTATTGGTAATACTGTGCACGGTGGTCATCGATCCGTGTTTTATTCCGAGGCCCTCGTGTATCACTTTCACCACCGGCGCCAGACAATTGGTGGTGCACGAGGCTGCGCTGACAATACCATGCATGGCAGGATCGTAGAGGTGGTGGTTCACGCCCATCACCACGTCCAACACGCCCTCTTCTTTAACAGGTGCTGTGACCACGACGCGTTTTACGCCCTGTGCGAGATAGTCTTGCAGCACAGCCTGTTTCTTGAACTTTCCCGACGCCTCGATCACCACATCACAGCCAGACCAGTCGGTATCGGCAATACTGGTGTTGCCGGTGCAGGCAAGTCGGCAGCCATCGATCACAATCTCACTGCCCTCACTCCGTGCATCCAGGGCCCATTTTCCGTGGACCGAATCAAACGTGAGCAAGTGCGCCAGTGTCGCGGCATCCCCTGCAGGGTCGTTAATCTGCACGAACTCAATATCGTCAGCACCCCAGGCAGCCCGCAAAATCAGGCGCCCCATACGACCAAAGCCGTTAACTCCCACTCTTACCGTCATGCCTCACTCCTTTTCATCTCAACAACAGGCCGCGTTACGGGCGGGCCGGTCTCCCATCCGCGCCAGGCGCTTCAGATTGTCGGCCACAAAACGTTGATTGCTCACTAGCGTGTCTGTCAGAACAGTTCTTGCCCATTCAGGCAGTTCGGGACTCACCCGGTAGAACACCCACTGACCCTGGCGTCGATCCACCAACAGGCCGCACTTACGCAACTGCGCGAGGTGACGCGATACCTTGGGCTGGATTTCATCGATGGCTTCGGTCAACTCACAGACGCACAGTTCCTGTTCATGCTCGATCAGCAACACACAGCGCAGGCGGGTTTCATCGGCCAGGCATTTGTAAAACTGGACAGGATTCACGTTGATGACCCCATGCTTCTGGTTAATATATGCGTTATTTAATATATATGGTTTTCCGTATTATTCAAGTTACAAAGCGGCGAATCTTTTACGTCAAACGTTCATTGTTGGCTGGTAAGTAGCTGCCATCGCCTAAGTACCCCGCATGGTGCTTGCATGACTTCATGAACAGTCTCCACCCATGGTAGAAATTAACCTGGGTATACCATTGCTAGGCTCCGATTCGCCAACTATGCTGAATGCGTTGAGTTGTCTGGGAGAGGAGACAGGTTTTTGTTCACCAATAAGCGCTTTGTGCAGTCAGTTCCGGGGTTGTGCGCCGGCCTTTTAATGGCGGTTTCTGGGGCTGCCGGCGCTGACGATACGACAGCGGCGAATTTCTCCGAATACTTCAATCTTGCCGACCACTATTCCAGTGTCTCTTTTGATGTTGGGCCACTGGCGACTGTCCAGTCCCCGAACAGCGATCGCTATCGTGACCTGACCGTTGCTACCCACCAGGGAAAAGTACGTGTGGGCTTGCTCGACGACTACGACTCGGCTACTCGACCGCAACCAGGTGATCGGCGCCAGGCCAAGTTGCAGGTCGCCAAGCGCCTGCTGGATGAAGAAGAGTTGTATTTGGGCTTGCTTGCATTTCAGTGGGGCGAACCCTTCTATACAGAAGAATGGATGTTGGACCCGGACCCGGATGCGGTGAGAAAAGAACCTGCGCTGCAGTACTTTCAACCGCTTGGCTATGCATCAGCTATAGCTTATAGCGTCGCGACGACGCCGATCTTCAAGGATTATTTCTGTACTGACAATGCTTCGTGCTGGGATCCAAAGTATCGTCAGGTAATGCGTTTCGGCGTTTCCCCCACCGGTGCGGCGGCAAAAAAATGGAAGCGCAATAAAGATGAGTTCGCCGTGCGTGAAGCAATAGAGACGTATATAGCAAAGGATCTACAGCCCTTGCTTGCGTGGTCAAAATCCTTGTCGCCGGAAGTTGTACTGGTCGACCGGGTACTGCTGACAGAGTACGACTTTTCGCTGGGTGGTTTTCCGTTTGACCTTGCCATGCCGCAGCACTCCGCCGGCGGCCGCCTGGGTAACGACGTGGGCTACTTTTATCACCAGCGCCCTGGTGCAGCCGTGAAAATTCCCGGCGAGGGTCTAACAACGGAACGGGTAGTACTTAAAATGTCACCTGGCGACGCCGAGAAGCTTGTCAATGACTTGAAAGAAGAGCGCGGCAACGACCTGCTGTACTTCACCTTGCAAGCCAGGTTGTACAACATGGCGTGGGCTGAACCCAGCCTGCGGCAGAGCCGGTATTTCATGCTCTATGAACTGCAAAGCCCGGACGTTGTATTTTATAGGGATCTGGCACTGACAAAACCCCTGGGAACCGTCACCTTGACACCGTGATCGGTTTACTCTGAGCCAGAGTGTTTGGTAGCGAGCGTCATTCTCCAGCTCGTAGGCAACCTGGCAAAAGCATAAGTAATTGAGGAAAATCCCATGGAATCGCTCACACGAACCCATTTCTTGCCAATTAAACGTGCCAGCTGCCTGTGCAGTGGAGCGCTTGCTGCAGTGGCAGCCTTGTCTCTCGTAACCACTACCGTGTTTGCCCAGAACGCTCGCGTGAGTTCATCCAATGTAGAGCCGTATTTGCCCGAAGGCAGCATGATGACCATTGTGCCAGCTGACAGTGCCACCATGCGCAGCTTCCCGGTCACCGGCATCGACGGACGATACCGCATGGGCATTCAGCAAAACTTGATGGACCCGGTCATTGTTAATCAGTTGGGCATCACTGAGCGAAACCGCCGCATGCGCGGCATGCATGTGCAACGCATCGGTCATCAGCAATGGATGGATATGCAGACGCTCGCCGAGAACAGCGACATCTTCACCAAAGAGAACATGCAAAAAGTCTATGAGTCGGGTAAGCGGCCTTACAAAATCAATGCGTTCATGCGCCCCTGGGCACCGTTGGTGGAAAGGGCGGCGCGAGGCGCGCTGGCGGATGGGCCATACCGTGAAGTGTTTTGTGTCGCCGAAGCGTCCTGCCCGCTGGACCGTTTCCACGGTGCCCGCCCGTTTGATATCGCCGGGCTTACCCCGGTATGGGGCGCAGGCTACAACGAGTTCCGTTTTCGCGCAGCCTATCAGGTCTTTCTCGACAAATATTTCGACAAACTGCTGGCCTACGCAAATAGTATTTCGCGTGAGGTTACAGTAGTCGGGCAGATTTCCATCCCACGCTACGACTTCAAGGAAGGTGTGTATTTGTTCCGGAACGTGGGCGGCGCGCGCATGAAGGCGCTACCAGGTGGTTTGCAGAACGTGTCAACATCTGACGTCGACATACAGTTCTACGAGAACGCCAGCGGTGAGGTAACAATACCGGCTCTCAAGTGGAAGTTATCGCGAGACACTGCAGAAGCCTTCCGCAATGAGGTGCAGCGCCGCAAAATCAACCAGGTTTATACGCGTCTGGACGGCGTGCTTGCTTTCGACGAAGTCGATCGAACAGCGATGGGTAACCCGACCTTGCTTAAAACAACCACACATGTAAAACCGACAGGTAAAACGCTGACGTTTTACTACGACTCTGCCTTGACAGAAGAGATCGTGCGTTTTCCGTTTCAGTAAAGGTGATCTGGAAGTACGAGAGGCATGATGCGGACTACAGCTTGCACGGCTAAATACCCTTGAGTGGTCAGGCGCCAGCAAGCCCTTCCACAACAACCACTTTGCCCGTACTGCATTCGTCCCTGATTTTCTTGGCGCCGCCCTGGTAGTTTTCACTGAAGTAAAATGCCTCGGCTTGCTCCACTGACGGAAACTCAAATATGACTAACCTGTCAGGCTCCCAGTCACCCTCCAGAACCTTGTGTTCACCTCCGCGGACAAGATAACGGCCACCCGCAGCTTCAGTGGTGGGCTTTATACACTGCATAAAATCCTGGTATCGCGCCATGTCGGTGATCTTTACATCAAATATCACATAGCCCTTGGGCGGCGTGTTTTGATGTGTCGTGCCTGGCGTAGTGTCTTGGCTCATCTGCTGGACTCCTGATTTACTGTTAAAACCGTGTCACCGTTCTGGTCAACGGGTTTTGGTTTATCGGGTGGTCGCTTGCACCGGGTAACCCATCGCAGGCCGATGCCTCCTCTCTAACTGACAAGGATAGCCTGGCGGATCCGCGGGAACTGTCGTGGAATTGACACTTGAGGCGTATCCAGTGCGAGGCTGTACCCTGTTTACCGATGCTTCGCCTGTTGGCACCCCGAGCCAAACTCCAGAAAACACGCGAGTAGATTGATCCCTATTATGCGATGAATGCAGGTCACGCTCGGAGCCTCGGGTTGCTAGTGATAGCCGCGCTGATCCATGGCGTCCAGGGCGACAATTCATTGACAAAAGCTCTGCGACTTGTCCCAGCTGAGGTAGCCTCCCTGTTCCTGCAGCGCCCAGTTCATGGATGAGACATTTATAAACGCCCCGCCTATGCGCTAAAGTACGCACCTCACCAACTGATGAAGGCGCCCAGCCAAAATGAGAATCACTTCCTGGAACGTCAACGGTCTGCGCGCCGTGATGAAAAAAGGTTTCGCCGACTCCCTGCATGCGCTGCAGAGCGACATTGTCTGCCTGCAGGAGACCAAGGCGCAGGACGACCAGGTGGTGGCCGCACTGGAAGGTGTGGACGGCTACCATGTCTACAGCAACTCGGCTGTGCGCAAGGGCTATTCCGGGGTGGCGATTCTGGCGCGGGAGCGGCCATTGGCGGTACGAGCCGATATCGGCATTGAGGAGCACGACCAGGAAGGCAGGGTACTCACCGCGGAGTTCGCTGACCATTACCTGATCACCGTCTATACCCCGAACTCGGGAAATGCGCTGGTGCGCCTGCCCTACCGGGAAACCTGGGACCGTGACTTTCTCGCGTTCGTCCGCAATCTGGAACAACACAAACCGGTATTGATGTGCGGGGACTTCAACGTCGCCCACCGGGACATCGATCTTGCCCGGCCCAAACCCAACTACAACAAGAGCGCCGGTTTCACCCAGAAAGAGATAGACGGCATGGACAATATTATCGCCGCAGGCTTCATCGATACCTTCAGGCATTTTTATCCCGACACGGTGAAGTACAGTTGGTGGAGCTACCGCGCCGGGGCACGGGCGAAGAACGTGGGCTGGCGCATTGACTATTTTCTGGGAACGTCAGACCTGGTCACATCGCGTATCGACGGCGCGGCGATCCACAACGACATCATTGGTTCCGATCACTGCCCGGTCAGCGTGGAATTTCGCTAGCCTTCTGCATTTTGGACAGCAGCACTCACTGCCCGTGCACCGGTACCTACCCTGCCGCTGGCTATGGGACCTCCGGGCCTATCACGGCCAGGTCGGCAAGTCCTCCGGGGGTGGTGAGCTGGTATTGCTTCATCGTTTCCCACCCCCCTGATTTTTATTTCCCTTTCGGCGCCTGCAGGTTCTGGCCACGCCAGGCCTGCTGGATGATGTAATCCCGGATCGCCGCTGCCTGTGCCTCGTCCAGCCACTGGTCGAACGCCGCCATCCCGTTTGCCTTCAGTGCCCCGCCCAGAACCACCGCGTTCCAGCCGGCGGGGTCGTACAGGTAAGCCGAGCCTCGCAGGTCCGGTATCAACAGGCCCGAGACGGCGTTGAGCCCGTGGCAGCCCATGCAGATATCCTGGTACAGGGCGAAGCCTTCGCGGATGCTTTCCTCGCTGCCGGTTTGCGCAGGGGGGTTGAATACGACCCGCGGCTGCCAATCCAGCTCCGGCAGTTTGCCATCGGCGCCCAGCTTGAAGGTCAGCGTCCGGCTGACGTTCGGCAGGCTCTCGGGCGTGACGAACTCCCCGAACACCAGTGCATAGGCGCCACCCCAGCCGACGTTGACAGAGATATACTGTTCACCGTCAATGGCATAGGTGATCGGCGGAGCAACCACGCCCGTCTGGGTGGCGAAGTCCCACAGCCGCTCGCCGTTGTCAGCACGGTAGGCTACGAACTTGCCGTCCGCCGTACCCTGGAACACGAGGTTGCCGGCAGTGGTCAGCGTCCCGCCGTTCCAGGGGCCGTCGTGTTCCACCCGCCAGGCCTCGCGCTGCGTTACCGGGTCCCAGGCCAGCAGCCGTCCCTTCATGAGGGGGCGTATGGCATCCCGCTCGGCCTGCGCGTCGGGCAGGCTGCCAATAACGCCGTCGGTGCCGGTATTGCTGATGCCGGGACGGTAGATAAACTCTTCCGGCTGGCCATAGGCGGCGGGGAAATCCAGCACCGGGATATACACCAGCCCGGTATCGGGGTTGTAAGACATGGGATGCCAGTTGTGCCCACCCAGGTAGGAGGGGTACACCGTAAACGGCCCCTCCGTATAGCGCGCGCCCTCGACCTCAACCGGTCGGCCCGTTGCTATATCCACATGGGTTGCCCAGGTGATATCGATATAGTTGTTGGCGCTGAGCAGGGTGCCATCGGTGCGGTCGATAAGGTAGAAAAAACCGTTCTTGGGTGCCTGCATTAACACCTTGCGGGTTTTCCCCTCCAGCTCTATATCGGCCAGGATAATGTGTTGGGTCGCGGTGTAATCCCAGGTTTCCCCGGGCGTGGTCTGGTAGTGCCAGACGTACTCGCCGGTGTCGGGACGCACCGCGACGATCGAGGACAGGAACAGGTTGTCGCCACCCCCGGGTGAGCGAATTTCCCGGTTCCAGGGCGTACCGTTGCCGACACCGAAATAAAGCAGATCCAGCTCGGGGTCATAGGCCATGGCGTCCCAGACGGTACCCCCTCCTCCACCGAGTTCCCACCACTTGCCGTTCCAGGTCTTCGCCGCCATTTCCATCGCGGCATTTTCGAAGCCCAGCTCCGGGTTGCCGGGAACGGTATAGAAGCGCCACACCATTGCTCCACTTTTTGCGTCATAGGCGCTGAGGTAACCGCGTACGCCAAACTCGGCGCCACCGTTGCCAATCAGTACCTTGCCCTTAACCACCCTGGGCGCACCAGTGATGGTGTAAGGCTTGCTCTGATCCACCGTGACCACTTCCCAGTTGACTGCGCCAGTGGCGGCATCCAGCGCCACCAGACGGCCGTCGAGCACGCCCACAAACACCTGCCCCTCCCAAACGGCCACGCCCCGATTGACGGCATCGCAACAGGCGTGGCGGGTGACGTCCTTCTTGACGCCGGGATCGTAACTCCACAACGGTGCGCCGCTGGCAGCGTCCAGCGCGTAAACCTTACTCCAGGCGGAAGTCAGGTACATCACCCCGTCGACCACGATGGAGGTGGCCTCGATACCGCGTTCGGTATCCAGGTCGAAGTGCCAGGCCAGGCCGAGGTTCTCGACGCTGGTGTCGCTCACCTGCTTGAGTCTACTGTAGCGTTGTTCGCTGTAGGTGCGGCCATAGGACATCCAGTTCCCGGGCTCGCTGTCGGCAGCCACCAGGCGCTCACTGTCCACAGCGGCGACGGCTACAGCTGCGGCTGCTGCGACGGCCGCGGGCTGTTCGCCGGCGCCCTGGGTGGATTCTTCAGCTGCCTTTTGCTGGCAGGCGACAAACAAGGGCATCAGTGCAAGCAGCACTACGCTGCGCCAATGAATTTTCGACATGTTGTAAGCTCTCATGTGAACGACATTTATATTGATTGTTTTCGTACGGGTTGAGCAGAGGAACCGCCTGTCCCGATATTCGCAGACACCGGGCTCAGCCAGAATTACTCTGAACACCCGCGCCTTGCTGGCCATCATAGACAAACTCAGCAGCATTCAGATCGGTTGCAGGGATCTGATGACGCTCCACCCAATAATCCTGATTGTGCCGCCACTCGGGCTTACTGCCTCGAGAGGGAAGCTGATCCAGGTCGCGCATCAGGTAATTGGGATTGAACTCATCTTCACTGATCCAGGGCAAAATTTCCATATCCCGGTCTTCGTCGCGCAAGGATACTTCCACGCGCTTTGCGCCACGCTCGTCCATATTCTTTAACAGCCGGCATACCAGCTCACCCAGCATGTCAACACGCAGGGTCCAGCTGGCGCGGAAATAGCCAAACACCCACACCATGTTGGGCACACCGGTAAACATCATACCGCGGTAATTGACTGTGTCGTGCCAGTTCACCGGCTCGCCATCGACCTCGAAAGGGATGCCGCCCATGACCAGCAAATTGAAACCCGTGGCGGCAACGATAATGTCCGCTTCTATTTCTTCTCCGGAAGAGGTGCGCACCCCGTTTTCGGTAAAGGTCTCCAGAGTATCCGTTACCACGGTCAATTTGCCATCGACTGCGGCTTTGAATATATCGGCTTGCGGACAGAACGCGAGCCTCTGTTGCCAGGGTCGATACCTGGGTACGAAGTGGGGCTCGAACTCGAAGTCGTCGCCCACATAACTGCGGATCTGGTCTCGCAACATTTCAATCATCGCCTCGGGATCAGATTCTGACAGGTGCGTCATCTCAAACTGCTGGTAAATGATGTCAGCTCGCACGATACGATGAACCGTTGCCTCATCTATGCCGATCAGACGCAGGCGATCCGCCAGCTCATTGCGGTTTTCATCACAGTAAAAATAGGTGGGAGAGCGTTGCAGCATGGTCACGTGCTTCGCGGTTTTTGCGAACTCCGGTATCACGGTCGCAGCCGTCGCCCCTGAACCAATAACCAGTACACGCTTGCCTGCGTAGTCCGTCTCCGGATCCCATTGCTGTGCATGAACCAGCTGCCCTTGATACTGGTCCATACCCGGCCAGTCGGGAATATAGGGATTTTCATGATCGTAGTAGCCCTGGCACATCCACAGGAAACCACAGGTAAATTGCAGTTGCTCCCCATCAGCAAGGCGAGTGACGTCGAGGTGCCAGAGGTTTTCGGCACTGGACCAGCGACAGGCGGTAATGCGATGGCCATAACGTATATGGCGCGCCAGGTCGTTTTCCTCGATAACCTCGCCCATGTACTTGAGTATCTCTTCCCCTGTCGCGATAGGGTGCCCCACCCAGGGCTTGAACTCATAGCCAAACGTGTACAGGTCCGAATCAGAGCGCACTCCGGGGTACTTGTGGGTTTCCCAGGTGCCACCAAAGGTGTCTTTCATCTCCAGAATAGTAAAGTGCTTGTCCGCACAATTTTTTTGCAGGTGATAGGCCGAACCGATACCGGAGATGCCAGCGCCGACAATGACTACATCGAAATGATTGTCGCTTGAGTGCGATGCTACAGATTCTGGTGTACCCATACTTTTCTCCTGAGCGAGATGTTATAAACAAATTCTAAAACTGGTGCGCTATTTTAAGCACCCCTTGGCCAGGTTTCCGCATTACCAGAGTTTCCGGCCGATTCCGCAGCCACCGATCCTCCACTGGAGGCAGGGCCAGACCTGTCAAGTATCCGTGACCCCACTATGTGTCAATCTGCGAAGCTGCGCCACCACCAGACTCAGAAGAACCCAGAGTAACGAGGCTCAGCGTGGAATGTTATGCCCCTAACGGCCAGTATTTGACATTATCGGCCAAGCAGGTCTATCCGGCCAGAATCAGCGGCAGTGGGTCGGCACCAGGCTGGTGAACCATTCCAGAGGTGACCAGGGCGCCGACTCCATCTATCATCATTACTTTTATTGCGCTCGCACTCGGGAAAACAGTTCATGAAGCTTCGGTACAAAATTGCCAGCGGCATCCTTGCCGTGTTCTTTCTGCTTACCTCCACGCTGGCACTTTTGATCGGCTACACAGCCGACTGCCCCCCCGCTGCCGAGGCCGTATCCGGGCCCACTATGAAAGCAGTTACCTATGGCTGCTACGGTGGACCAGAAGTGTTGGCATATGTTGATGTGCCAATGCCAGTGCCGAAGGAAGACGAAGTGCTGGTAAAGGTGCATGCCGCCGGTGTTAACCCGCTGGACTGGCACTTTATGCGCGGCTCCCCATTCGTGATGCGACTGATGACGGGCATCGGCGCCCCCGGGGATGCGTCCATGGGCAGGGATTTTGCCGGCGAGGTACAAGCCATCGGAGAAAAGGTCACCCGCTTTAAACCCGGCGACCGGGTATTTGGCGGTGCCAATGGTGCTTTCGCCGAATACCTTGTGCGCGGGGAAACGGGCTCCATTGCTCTCGTGCCGGATAACGTCAGCTTCGAGCAGGCCGCCGCCGTGCCCGTGGCAGCAATTACTGCACTGCAGGCCCTGCGTGACAGCGGCCAGTTACAGGCCGGGCAGAAAGTCCTCATCAACGGTTCTTCGGGCGGCGTGGGCACCTACGCGGTGCAAATAGCCAAGTCCTTGGGCGCCGAGGTGCACGGCGTGAACAGCACCAGAAATGTCGAGATGGTGCTGGGCCTCGGAGCCGATCATGTTTTCGACTACAAGAAGGAGAATTATACCGAGAGCGATGAGCGCTACGACCTGATTCTCGATATGGTGGGTAACCACTCGTTGCTGGACAACAGCAAGGTCATGAAACCGACTGGCCGCCTGGTGCAGGTAGGAGGCCCCGCGGGGGATTGGGTGGGGCCCTTTCGGGGGATGATCGAAGCACTGCTGACAGCGCCTTTGATGGAGCAGGAAGTGACCTCCATAATGGCGCAGCTTGACGGTGATGACCTCACCAATTTAGCCAAACTGATGTCGGAAGGAAAAATGACTTCGCAGATCGATCGGCGCTTTGCTCTGGCGGAGACTGCGCAGGCAATAGCCTATTCAGAAACCGGCCGCGCTCGCGGCAAAATCATTATCGCTGCGGACTAAAGCAATAACTGGCTCCGGTACAGACCAGGTGAGTCGATAAACACCCCGCCAAAATCGAATAACACTGCTTTCAGGCCTGTTTCCCTTGCGTTGCCTTAGTGAAAAACCAAATAACCGGCGCCGGACCCTAAAGCCATCAACAGGAAGCCGAGTAGGGATGCAGCCTGAGCCGGAACGAGTGAGGGGATATCAACAGGGCTTTTCAGTAAGCGCCAGGCAGAGAACGCTGCCAACGGCAGGCCGAAAAAACCCCAGAGATACCCACCGGCATGCTCGTAAGTAAAGCCGGTGAAACCAAGCCAGCCATAAGCGCTGGCGATGATCACGACATACGCCAGAGATGCTTTTTCTGGACCCAGTCTCACCACCAGATTTCGCTTGCCCGCCGCAAGGTCTGCACGATAATCCGGGAACTGATTGATCCACAGGAAGCCTGCGATATGCAAGCCGAGGGCGACAGAGACGTGTAAGAGTGGAATTGAGACACTTCCGGTTTGCACAAAGTATGTCCCGCAAACGATCAATGGCCCATACGCCAGTGCCACTGCAATTTCGCCAAACCCGTGATAGGACAGTTGCAGTGGTGCAGCGTGGTAGCACCATGCCATTGCCATACCCGCCAGGCCAAAGAACAAGATATTGGTACTGACATAGAAAACCAATGTCATGCCAGCGGCTATTAATGCGCAATAAAAGAATATAGCGATCTGCCAGGTTTGCTTGCGAGTCAGTAACCCGTCCACCAAGACACGCTTACCACCGGAAAAAGGTGTGCGCTCTTTTTCACTGATATTCAGATCCGTGCCGCTGTCGTAGTCGACGACTTCCCCCGAGGCATTCTTTGCCACCTCAACACAGAAAATACCAATAACGGTCACCGCCAGCCATGCCCAGGATAGAGGGCCCTTTGCGGCCGCCGCGCAGGCACCAAGCCAGATACCGGAGAATGAGGCCAGGGAGATCTTGGGGTCAGCCAACCGCCAAAAGCCTTGCCAGAATTTACGTTCGATCACGGACTCTCCCCTGGTGAGATGTTGTCGTGAGATGCTCGTTGCCAATCTGCCTGTTTCCGGCAGGCGTTTTAGTCAGCCTGGCCTGAGCCTCTCCGAATATCTGCTCCAGCCAAAAGTAGAAAACTCCAGCTGTTGACCCTCTGGATATTCTACGTCAGTAAGAAACATTCATTATTGTTAGTACAGAAGGTATAGACAAATTAACTCCTCCAGGCCGAGGAAATCTAGCTAGCCTTCGCAATATGGCACAAACGTTTGAAGCCATTGACTTACATCCCGATGGCCCCAAAACAAATAGACAGCCGTTGCTCCTTCAGCCGCGCCAGGTCAGAACATTCTGCCGAGGGTGTTGCCAGCTTTTTGGAGGAAAACGCCTCCCCACGATCCGCCTGGAAATGGTTGAATGCTGTACCTGGCCCAAATTGGAAAAGATTCGCCAGCAGACGCGAATCAACCGAAAATTGCGCGATATACTGCAACCCCATGAAGATGGAACCATAATCCAGACCAAAGAGGCCAGCGACAATGGACTTCGATATCCCCCAGGACATCAGCGATTTTATCCAGGAAGTTGACGATTTCATCGAAGCCAAGATCAAGCCGCTGGAGCAAGCGGATGACAACATCCGCTTTTTCGATCACCGCCGCGAGGATGCCCGCACCGACTGGGACAACCAGGGTTTGCCCAATGAGGACTGGGAAGCTCTGCTGGCAAAGGCCAAGCAACTGGCCATTGAGGCAGGCATCTTCAGCTACCCCTTCCCGGAGGAACACGGCGGCCGCAATGGCAGTAACCTGGGCATGGCCATCATCCGGGAGCACCTGGCGGCCAAAGGGCTTGGGCTGCACAACGATCTGCAGAACGAGCACTCTGTTGTCGGCAACAACATCAGCCTGTTACTGATGCTCGAGTACGGCACCGAAGAGCAGAAAGCCCTGTGGCTGGACGGACTGAAAAACGCCACCGTCGGATTCGCCTTTGGCATTACCGAACCCGACCATGGCTCCGATGCGACCTGGATGGAAACCGGTGCCGTGAAAGACGGTGACCACTGGGTCATCAACGGCGAAAAAACCTGGAACACCGGGGTACATATTGCCCAGTGTGACATGGTGATGGCCCGCACCTCCGGCGACCCCGGCGATGCAAGAGGCATTACCGCATTCATGGTTCCCATGGATGCCCCAGGCGTTAAGGTCGAGGAATACCTGTGGACCTTTAATATGCCAACAGACCACGCCCACGTCAGCTTTACCGACGTGCGGGTCCCGGAGACTGCAATATTTGGTGGCGAGGGCCGCGGACTGCAGATCGTGCAGCACTTTTTCAATGAAAACCGTATCCGCCAGGCGGCTTCCAGCCTCGGTGCGGCGCAGTACTGCGTCAACGAAGCCGTTGCCTACGCCCGGGAGAGAAAACCCTTCGGCAAGGCCCTGGCCACCAACCAGGGAATTCAGTTTCCATTGGTAGACCTGCAGGCCCGCTGTGAAATGCTACGGGCATTGATTCACAAGACCGCCTGGTTGATGGACAGGGACGGGGCGTTCACCGTGTCCGACAAAGTTTCTATATGTAACTACCAGGCCAACCGCCTGTGCTGTGAGGCAGCGGATTTTGCCATGCAGGTGCACGGCGGCATGGGCTACTCCCGCTACAAGCCTTTCGAGCATATTTACCGTCACCACCGCCGCTACCGCATTACTGAGGGTGCAGACGAGATACAGATGCGCCGGGTGGCTGGCTACCTGTTTGGTTATATGAGCCAGCAAAAACCCAAGGGCGTAAGCTAATGCCGGGCAGCGAGGCCATGCAGCGGCAACTGGAGTCCGTTCTCGCCAGGGAACTCGCCGGCTTCAAGGCCTTACTCGCCTGCGACCAACTCACCGCTGGCGCCAGCCAGGAAACGTTCCGCGTCCTGGCCGACACCGAGCAGGGTAAACAACAATTCGCCCTGCGTCGCAGCCCGATGAGCTCTTCCAACGAACTCATTCCCGGCCAGATGCCGCTGGCTACCGAAGCGCGCCTGCTGCAATTGGCGCATGAAGCGGGCATCCCTGTCCCTGGTCTGGTTTACGTGCTCTCGCCCGCCGATGAACTCGGCCAGGGCTACCTCATGCAATGGCTGGAAGGCGAGACCCTCGGCCATCGCATCGTAGGCTCCGAGGCGCTGGCAGCAGTACGCCCCCGCCTCGCTCGTCAGTGCGGCGAGGCACTCGCACGCATCCACGCTATTGAGGTAGATGCAGCGTTGACCCAGATGCTGCCAACCTTGTCTCCAAAGGCACTGGTTCACGAGTCCTGGGATTCCTACAAGGCCCTGAACCTTCCCCAACCCATGATCGATTTCACCGCCCGCTGGCTGTTGCAAAACCTGCCCAGTGGCGCGCGGCAGACCCTGGTACACGGTGACTTTCGCAACGGCAACCTGATGATCGATGAAACCGGTATCCGCGCGGTGCTGGACTGGGAGCTGGCGCAAATCGGCGACCCGGTCCGCGACCTGGGCTGGCTGTGCGTCAATTCCTGGCGTTTCGGTCAGGCGCAACTACCTGTAGGCGGATTCGGCGTTATTGAAGAGTTGCTCGAGGGCTACCGGTCAGTATCGGGCATCGACATAGACCCGGCCGACCTGACTTTCTGGCTGGTCTTTGGCTCCTTCTGGTGGTCCATCGCCACCTTGAGCATGTCGTTGACCTGGCGCACAGGAGAGACACCAAGCCTGGAGCGCCCCGTCATTGGCAGGCGTTCGTCCGAGGGACAGATGGACTGTGTGAACCTGCTGATACCCGGCACGTTCCAGCGCCTCGCAGACCGGCCCCTGGAGCAGGGACAACAGTTACCCATGCCCGCTGAACTGCTGGAGGGCGTGCGCAAGTTTCTCAAGGAGGATGTCGCAGCGAATCAGCATGGACGCTCGGCATTTCTGGCAAAGGTCGCCGCTAACTCACTGGGCATAGCCCAGCGCGAATTCCTCCACGGTCAGGAACTGGCGCGGCGTGAGGAAGAACGTTTGCAGAAACTGCTTGGCGAAGGTGACCTGGAACAACTGCGCTGGCAACTGGTGCATGCCTTGCGCGCTGAACTCCCCCTGGACACACCCGGACTCGACGAGCACCTGAGAGAGACGGTGGCCGGCCAGTTGGCTATAGACCAGCCCTTCTACTCTGCCCTGCACCCTGCCGCGTGATCGATGTCACCAACCTCAAGCCCAGAGAGGTAAAGTGCCGCTAGGCATCTCGATAGCTGGGTGCGCGTCGCTCGGCAAAGGCTGCCATACCCTCCTGGGCGTCCGCGGTCTGCGCACACAGTATCTGGTTGCGATCTTCCAGTGCGATGGCCGCCTCCAGCGAGCCAGTATCGATATTCACGTTCAGGGCTTCCTTGGACAGGCGCAAGCCCAGGGGTGAGTTGGTCAACATCAGTTGCAGGTCTTCCTCTACCGCCGATTCGAGTTGGCCCGGTTCAACGACCTGCGATACAAGCCCCAGCGACAGGGCACGCTCAGCGCCGATAAACTTGCCGGTGAGAATCAATTCTGCGGCCAGGGAAGACCCCACCAGGCGCGGCAGGAAGTAGGACGAGCCCATATCGCAGCCACCCAGGCCGATGCGGATATAGGCGCAGTTCATCTTCGCGGTACTGTCCGCAATTCGGATATCGGAGGCCAGAGCCAGCGAAAAGCCGCCGCCGCAAGCCGCCCCGCTGATCAGGGAAACAATTGGCTGCGGGCAGCGACGCATGGCCAGGTAAATCTCGGCGATGGTCCGTTGGGATATCAGGCCTTCTTGTACGGAGCCCAATTCCAGCGCGTCCTCCGCGTTCCCAACAGCCTTGAGGTCCAGGCCGGCACAGAAGGCGCGTCCTGCGCCCCGGAGTACCACTATACGGCGCTCCGGGCGGGTGGCCAGGTCGCGAAAATAGCCCGTTAATTCTGCAACCATGGTTGGGTTGAGGGCGTTCAGCGAATCCGGCCGATTGAGAGTCAGCCAATCAACGGCCCCCTGCTCCTCGAGTGACAGGGTTTCAAACGATGCTCTGCTCATGGGAATATCTCTCTGAATAGGATTAGCGATTACTTTTTTGACCTGTCCAGGTTGTCCCTGGCGAATTGTTAATCTGGAGATAATATCAGAGTGTTGCCAGTTGCTGCTTGCCCCAACAAATACTGCTCTCCGACGGCATGAAAAACGGATGTCGTACACATGCTGGGCGAGACGGTGCGACTCGCTTGGAATCAGGAGACGATAAGGTCGCCGACATCAGCGACTACACATGGCAGAAACATTGTCGAGGTCTGTTTGAGTGACCATTTGCAGCCTAGATTTGCATTTAGCCAGGAACAGGTTCAGGAGTTTTGAGAACTACGGATTGCACGTCTTAACCCACTGCGGGTGGGCGATGCGGCGTTCCGCCGCTATTATTAACCGGGTTTAGTGAATATCGG
>Ga0070726_10001943_pt1 | contig 19474 bp, 21 predicted proteins | sample tdAd471_FD_67275 | JGI IMG/M metagenome (GOLD analysis project Ga0070726, IMG submission 67275) | Marine sediment microbial communities from the Atlantic coast under amendment with organic carbon and nitrate - tdAd47.1 | ecosystem: Environmental > Aquatic > Marine > Coastal > Sediment | place... | reverse complement strand
GGCCCCTCTGGACCCGGCCTCTGATTTGAGGCATATCTCGGCCCGTAACGCGGGTGTAGCTCAGTGGTAGAGCATCAGCTTCCCAAGCTGAGGGCCGTGGGTTCTCGGACGTTAGTTACCCCCAGATTTCTGAGGCTTTCCCGACCAATCCTGATTCCCGTATGTGTAGTGAACCAGTGCTAGATTGATCCGTACACGGCGAAAGTAATGTGCCCACTTGTGTCAGTCAGATTCCTCTTCATTTGAACAACCGAAAGACTCGTTGGGTGAACTGGCCCTTTTGTGTGTAGGTTTCATTAGCCCACGTATGTTTAGGATAGAAAGTTCCGCTCAACACAACAAATGATTGGTTTCAACTCGTTAATTCAGTATCATCCGGGTGTTCTTTGAGGATAGCGACGGTAGGTTAGAGATGCTTCAAAAGATCGGATTGTTCCTTGCCTGGACAATTGGTGCATTCATAGTCTTGGCCATCGTGGCAGCAATCAACACGACTTTTGCCGCATTACTCTGTGGCATCGGTCTGGTTGTCACCGGAATCAGCATATTCCATCCACTCAAGACACTTGGAATCCGAGGTCGGTGGACCGCTTCAATTGGCTTTGTCGTCTTCTTGATAACGATGGCATTAATTGGCGGAATGCTCGCAAGTGAAGATCAGAATCGGCTAGAGGCACTTCGGGACAACGATCCTGCCGCATATCTCTCCGAAATTCACGACAGAGATCCCGAGCTTTGGTTTAGCGAGCTACAGGAACTCGACCCCGAACAGTATCAAGTCGAGACGCAACGCCGTGAGCAAGAACGAGCGGCGCAACTAGCAGCAAACCAGGCCGAAATTGACGAATTGGTAGACTATGTACGGACAGTTCCTGCGAGCAATGTTGATGAAAACATCAGGGTGTACACGCAACTTGTGGATTTGGACCCAACCAACGGGCACTTCTCGGAACGTCTCGATCACTACCTTTCGGTGGCCCGGGAACAGAGAAATAGAGACCGGAATCCTGAGCAATATGTTGATATGGAGTCATTCAGTTGGCATCGTGACGGGTTTGATACCGTTATGGTTGCTAGCTTCCAAATCCGGAACCGGTTGGACAGAGACATTGTTGATGTTGAAGTCACATGCGACTTATATGCGCCTAGCGGCACAAGAATTGATACTCAAAGAGCAACAATCTACGAGAGATTTCCAGCCAATTCCACTCGGTGGATAAGAGACTTCAACATGGGTTTCGCTCACTCTCAGGCCACGCAAGCAAGGTGTAGTGTTCGAGGAGTTAGACTTTCTTAGCAAATGGTATTTTGCTGTTTTCCCGGGCGGGCCACATTCCCGTATCTCTAGTGAACCTGTGCAAGATTGATCCACACACTGTGAAAGCAGTGTGACCAGCGACTTGCGGTCGTCACAGGCTGCCAATCAGATCAACGACTACTCAAGATTCTGATTTTCTGGTTCACTCTGTGATGAAAAAATTAGCTTCTGTAGGGGCGGCCAACTCAAAAAGAAGAACAGTCCAAACAGCAATGCATAAACCATCAGTACGTATGAGTGGTTAGATTCGTCGATAATGCCATCATCAATCCTACGGATAATTAGGTAGGAAAGATATCCTGAGCCTATGCAGACAATCATTCTGAAAAATAGGAATGCCTTATAGATTATTGAAATGCGTCGATTGTTGAAGATTGAATTCCAATCATAGAAAAACGAATTGGCGAATGCTATCGTCCCAGCAATGCTTAGGCAGATCATACCCACCCATGTCATTAGTGGAGAGTCGAGGCTTCTTACAATTACGACCTCGGAGAAACCAAGTAGAAATAGCGGGAATACGTCGAACAATTGCACAAACCTGCTCGCTGTTTGCACAAAGTAAATGTACTCGTAGGTAACAAGCAAAATTACAACAAACCCAAAGACGATCGGCATCATGCCGGAAAATGTAAGTGAGTTTAGAAGCGTATCGAGAGTATCGATTTCTCCGTCGGTATTTATTCGACGCAAAGCAATGAAACAAAGGTCTGTGAAAACTGTGGCCTGAACGACCCCAAGCAACGTCAAATATACAGACGCAAAAATATCGTGATTGACTTCTTTCTTCTGCATGATGCCCTCCAGCGACTATAAAAAAATACTTGGGGGACCAGTATGGATGTCTTCTAGAAATCGTACCTTAGGTTAGAGTATGACGGAGCCTTACGTCGAACCTCAATTGTGGCCAGAGAGTGCCATCCTATTGGCAATGTTGCGTCCCAGATGCAGATTCAGAGCTTCTTTGGAGACAAATGCAGACCTTTTTCAAGAAACTCGGAAAAGGCTGCACTGCAACATACCCGCAAGGCCTCAGAGTAACTTGGCAGGGACGGCAATCAGAACAACTGACTGACCAGACCCAGCCTTGTCGGTAACTCTGTTGAATTCCTGCAACGCTTTCTTGCGATCTTGAGTACTCAAATGACTTGGAACAACATGAGCCACAATCTTGTTGTTCGGGGCTTCTCTAATCAGTTTCTGAATTGCTTGCTTATCCATAAATATCTCCATACGGATTAATTGACGTCTGGAAGTATTTATCTGGACAGTTCCGCTTCAAATGTCCGCAGAAATCTCCGTTGTCTCAATCCCGGGTCAGGCGGACGGTGGCTTATCAATGTCAACCGTCTGGAGAACCATGATGACCGAGCAGAAAGCGACCGCTACAAAGGCTGAAATCCGTGCAGCGATCAATGAGGGGAAGGCAGTACTGAAAGCGGAAGGAACGAAGATCGATGCGGCAATGGCAATCTACACAAAGCTAAAGGACGAGCCTCGAGAGACGGTCGTTCAGGCTTTCATCGAGGGTGCCAGTCTGACGGAGAAGGGCGCCGTTACGTACTGGTACAATTGCCGCCGCAAGTACGCCAAGAGTGAGTAGTGGTAGTAACTCGATGCTACTCTGCAGGGGTAATTGTCATGTAGGATTCGCTGGAGCAAGCGTTACGAAGCTCAATACTCAAGGGATATAATGCCCAGCCATCCGATAAGGGATCTGGAATAAAGCGTGAATGTACTACAAAGATATGTGTGTATTGGAATTCTCGAGCATCATCTATGGGAACCGAAACTCGCAATTCAGAAAACTCTCTTCGAAGAGCATCGTTATCGATGTCAGCTCCAAATCTGAACTCCCTAGAACCATTGTTGGAGTTCGGAGGCTCAATTCTGTTTAAAGAGAAAGTCTCAAACTGTTCCGCACTCCATTTTGTGCCCTGCGTATCTTCGCCATACCTTGGAACGGTATAGAATTCTTGGTCGTCAGGATCGTATCGAATGAAGATCTCAGCACTATAGAATGGGTAATTAACAACACCCTCAAGGTCTGATCCTGTAAAGTTTGAAAGTACGTAATAGACATCAGGGCCACCTTGAGCGAGTTCAGCGGTGTAGTCCTCAATTCTTTGGAGAAAATGAGCTTCTGGTTCGAATTCTCCACGGGTAGGTTCAAAAATCCTTGGGAACTCTGCACTCAAGCGAAATCGTTGGGCCGGACGAACAATAGATTGATCGAATTCAGGATGTGCTGAAGAGCGGTAAAAGGAATTCAGTGCGGAAGCCAAATTGAAAAAGCTAATCAACCGCCGAGCTTCATCTTCGTTCGTCCTAAGAAATAATCGAATTCCTACAAGAGAAGCCGTTTCTGTATCAATTCCGGATTCGGGACAGCGAGCGAACGCAGACAAAATGCCGATGGGGTGCTCTGATGAACCAACCTCTGCGAAAACCCAAGAAGGCATTTCATTTTGAGTCAGGTTAGGTGGTGGAACAAGACCGTTAGTAGCTGTGGCATTGGGCGTAGGAGAGATCGAGGCAAGTTCGTCTGAGCTATTTTGGCTTTCGTCCACCCGTTCACTGCGGTTCAAAGTATCCTCTTCCTTCCGATAGTCACATCCTATCAGGAGATGGAATGAAATGATCAATAGTCCAATGCAAAAGACGTTGCGCAACATGTCATTCTCAATGCGGAGTCTTAAACTGTACTAGTACCAAACACGTCGAACTTCGCCAAGCAAGCTATGGTGTCGCTCCTTAGGATTGATCCTAATTGGCTAAACTCACGCTCAAGAGCAGATATCCGGCACCAAAGAATAGGCCGAGCAATACAGCTAGCAAGACATACAAGCCGACTTTGCGAGTCCAGTAGGCCAGCCGTGACTCCGGAAGTACATCCCCATAATCAATGAGTTCGTCGGATCGTCTAAAGGGCCACATAGAACTTACCTCAGCCTCGTCCATTGATGTTTACAGGTGGTTGGAGCTTGTGAATGAGGAATTCCTCCAGAGATGAAGCTTCCCAGAATTGATTGACCGGCACGGTGACTAGGTACGTAGGCCGACCGTGCCAGTTCTCTTCGGGGTCCCTCAATTGGAGTGTACCTTCACCGAAGTTCTCGTACTTAAAGTATGCGGACATTCGTTTTCCAATGTTCCCAGACTTTCCAACGTAAAGTAGACGTTGGTCAGGGTCGAATATGGCATAGACACCTGCGCTAGCAGCATTGGGATAGGAAACTCGCTCTTTGAAGCCTTCCTCTATGTTGTAGACGTCACTGCAGGTGATACTCGCTCTATCCCTGTCCTTCGAAAAGTATGTTTCAACGTACTCAGCAGTCAGTGTTCCAAGGCGATCTAGGTCAGTAGTCATTGGAAGCTCCTTGTGAATTCAACCAGCAGAAAAGAAGCAAGTACGGTATCACCGAGGTTGAGGAACAAATTGACCTAGCAAAGTCTAACTCGAGGCAAATTTGGGGCACGTGTAATCCAGTCTCTGCGTAAGGACTACAAGCCAGAACGGCACTCAATGCTGTCAAGTACCGATAAAGCACTGGGGAAGTTATGTTCTTCTTGAAGGCAGTAATTCTTGAGCCCCCTCACGCCCATATAGAACTCTTACTGACCCAACTCTCTGTGTAATCAGGTAGAATATTCTGGGCTTTTCCGGAGTTCTCAAATCCAGCATAATGGCCGAGGGATGTAATGAACGAGCAGGTGGGGCAATGCTCGAGCAATCGCAAGATATTGTTTCAGGTATTGATCGGCTCTTCTGGGCGCATTGGAGCATTGTGTTACTAGTCGCCCACGTTACGCTAGCTGCGGCGGCATTGTTTACATACAACAGCGTCAAAAGCGTGTTCGGAGGAAATCTCTTAGAAAGGCTCGGCGAGCAAGCAGAGCAAGAGGTTTCACAGTACGGACATAACGCCACTCAATTGGAGACACTCAGAGCCCAAGTTGCCAAGTACCGACGTAAAGTGAAGGCAAGATTCACTCGGCAGAGGCTTCGGTTACTTATTCCACTTACGCTTGGAGCAATAATTCCATTCGGTATTGTCGTGTTCCGAGTCAGCCAAGAAGCTGGCGCCCAAATCGACCAGGCAATATTGTTCTCACTGGATCAGGTTGCTCGAGGCGTATTCTTGGACATCATTGAGATCTTTGAACTCGAAATGTTCGGATCGATATCCATCGGAAGTGCGGATGTCTCCTGGATTACAAAAGTATCGATGGTATTGCTTCGGTACCTGTGGGAGACCATATTCTTGTTCTCGACCGTTCTGATCATCTTTTTGTGGGCTTATCTACGCCTGATAATGTTGGGTCTTGGGACTCCTGAAAGGATAAAGAGCAAGCAACGCCAAATACAAGAATTACTTCGACAACAGAGCGTTTAAATTCACAAGGACAATAAGAGTTCTATGTGGGTGTGAGCGCACCAACACTTACTGGACCAGAAACTCTTCAATTTTTAGCTCATTATAAACTGCCGTAAGGCGTTCGAGCGCAGCTCGAACTCTTGCGGTCCCTGTTGAAGTATGAGGTACGAAGTCAAACTTCTTGGCATTCTCGACGTCCGTTGTTTTGCAGGGAATACCCACGTCTGTCAGGGTCTGTGCAAAGACTTTGTTCGTGATTGGCCCAATGCGTCCATCAACTAGGTCAAATCCAGCCTTGCCGTGCTTGAACGCTCTAGTCAGATCCCTGCGGAGGCGCTTGATATCTCCTTCCTTCTTACTGATGTAGGATTTAGCCTTCCTATTGGGATGCTCCTTGGTTAGGCAGAATGTTTGGAAATCCTCAATGTCCTTGAGGGTCTTGATGCACTCTCGGTCTTTCTTCGTATAAAGCTCCCAGGCCTCACGCACAGCGTCAAATTCCATCTTGTCATCGAGCGGGGCCGTATCGAAAGCTACGTGCGAGTAGTGTTTCCCTTCAAATCGGAAGGTTATCTCTTTCGGCGTAACTGGTTTGCGCTTCCAATCGTACTCCATAGAGAGTCTTTTGGTCACCGCCTTGTCTACAAAGTCGGTTTCGCCTCGCACCATTTCCTTTAGTCCCATTCCAACGGTGTATTGCACGACGTCTGTGGGTTTGCGGTTGAGGAATAGTTGAACAGTCTTTGTGTTCTGCTGATCTTCATCGAGAAGGTGTGGCAGCTTTATGCCTCCCTTCTGGAGGACAATATTTCCAGAATTAGTGAGCCCACGTTTGAGCGTTGCCGAGCCCCTCGTTCTCCAGCCTATCGGCTGACGGACTTGGTGCTTGACCTCAATTGCTTCATCGTCGCCAACCAGTTCATATCGGGCCTTGCAGAACGAAGTCGCCAACGGCAGCTTGAGTGCTTTCTCAATGTGTTGCTTCGTGGCAGTCGTGAGGAAGCCGTCTGTGGTTACGCTAAAAACGGTCACGTCTTCTGGGAAAGAGTTTAGCATTTCTCCTAGAACCGCCCGTGTGTAAGACGTAATGAACGAAGCAAAGAAAGGCTGGGTCAGCTTGCTGGGCGGAAGCGGGGCCATATCGTCGCTGCGTAAGTCATATACCCGCTTCTCACGGAGCCCCTGGGCTGTCTTGCCGTAGGTGCTGTTCCCGACCTCCTTCCAGAAGTAGTTGTCGAACGTTCCTTTCTGATGCTTGCTCCGTTCATTAATGCTCTGGCGGATGAAGTCGCAGAAGATCGGTTTGGAAGGGTCCATATCGACCTTAATGGCCCTTACCAGAGTGAGCTTTGCCCCAAGAGATTTTGCTAGAAATAACTCCGGCGCTCCGCAATTCGTCCTTCCCTTTCTTGGGAAGATAATTCCATTCTCTGTTCGAACGGGCATTGTTGGGAATCTGATGGACTTGGGGAATTCAAACTCAATATCGGCGAACGCAAGATCGAGCATTTCAATTTCGTCCAGCCGGACTTCCCTCATAGTGTCCCAATTGGGTGTACCAATGAGTGACATTGCTGTCGTATAGGCAGAGCTGAGGTCGTAGTCCTTCCAGTCACCTTCGGGTGAGGGTCCAAAGCTGAACTGCTCGTTTCTGCCCCCATGGTAGCTCTCAATGACGAAAGCTTCTTGGTAGTGGACAAGAGGACTTGAGACCATTTTGGTCTTCTTGATTGGATATCCGAGCTTCTTGTTGAATTTCTTCTCGGTTACCTCCTCCTGACCAAGTAGAGCTGCAGCATTCCAACCCTTTTGCGCCCAACCCTGTAGAACAAGACCTTGTCCAAACGATGTAAGGGTCACGGGCATCTTGAACTCGCCAAATAGATTGTCGTATTGGCGAATTAACTTCTCTCCGTAGTGAACGCAAATCTCTGCGTCTCTGATGGCGTACTCTCGAAAGCGATTCCAGTCGGATTTCCGAAATGCCTTCATGTTCTCTTTGATCTTCTGATCTTCTTTGGGATCCGTTGAAAGCTGGACCTTAGAAAAGCCGACAATTTCACCGATCTCCGCCAATGATTTGGCGTTGGCGGGTGCCAGAAGAAATGTATCCCTCATCCTGATAGAGAAGTCGTCTATCTCGGTGGTTTCGGGGTACGCAATCGTCAGAGTCTTGAAGCGGTCGATCGACACAAAGGTATTGCGGATCGCATGCGTAAAATCTCGTGCTTCATTCGCAAATCCAAGAAAGGCCGGGAAGTCCGCACGGGTGAAGTGACCAATCAGGTAGATGTCCCGGGGCAGCTGAATGCTGTTGTATTTCTTGGTCAGTGACCCCATCGCAAAAGCGACAAAGTCATCAAGGGTAATCCTCTCCCCACCTTTGGGAACAATGATGCCCTGGGTTTCTATGGCTTTTGGGGTGTCACTCTCTTTGTCGATCAATCGAATATGAAACTGATAGGAGAGCACTTCGTACTTCGCTTTCCCTTCTTTGATTGCCTTGGCATCCACAGCCTCAGGGGTTTGGTATTCCGTATCAAATCCTATCAATAAGTATTGACTTGGATCGGGCTTCTTCTTCTGTCCCTGGCGCTTCTGTTCCGGAGCGACATGATTGGGAAGTATAATAGTCTTGGTGGAACGCCCATTTGGCGTCACATACATAAGTTGTGTGTTGTTGGTAGTTGGCATCTTGAAAGCTTTTATCGATTGGCGTTTGGATTAAGGGGAATGCCCAGTTCATGGTAGCCAGTCCTCTTTTGGAGGACCGGCACCAGTGATCGCTAGTGGTGGAATTCTGGATCAATCGGTCCGCAGACCTCATCAATGGTCTCAAAACCATCATTTCCCCAGTATGCCTCGAGGCTGCTTTCCAAGTAGGGACCTACTAAATCTTCGATCTCTCTTAGAAGCTTTAGTTCCTCAATGAAGATGAGCGAGATTCGCTCTTGAACATCGTCGGGAACGCAAATGAAGCTAAGTTGGCACTCAACGCCTTTGACCCTCTGAAGCCACGCATCTTCAATGGCTCGGGCATCACACACAGGGCACAGTTCAGTTTGATTTGAATCGGTCATCTTGACCTCCTTCTACTAGTTGTATGGAAGGAGACCGCCTCCTTCCGATGATCTATAATCGCTTGTTTTCATTATTGTTTTTAGGTCAGAGGTAGTACGGACAACTGTCCAATTGACTGCTGTCCGTTTTCGTCAGACTCGTGTTTTGGTGAGGTGCCAGACTTGGATTTCAAAGACACTTGGGAGGGGGTAGATGGCGGGAAGCGTGAGACACCCAGAGATCAAGTCTCAGAAGCAGCTGGTTCGGCTTTGGTTTGAGTTCTACAAACTCGCTCTAAGCGACCCCGATCTTGCCGACGAGATCGAGGTATCACGATCCTACTATCGTCCGTGGGGTGATGTTTCCGGGCAGTCGTTTGACCAGTGGTGGAAATATGGGAAACACCTTTTTGCAATCCCGAATGTCCAAGAAGTTGAAACAATCAAGAAGATGGATGGTGTGATCCATCTGGCTGTCCCTCTTGGTCAGCCAGTGACAACGACTGTGCGACAGGTAAAAGACATTGTCGAAGCGCTGCAGGAAAAACGTTTGCAGCAGCTCGGTTTAACGTCGAAGAAATCGAAGAGAGTGGGATTTGGGAATTTCAGATTTACCCCTGGAGTGGAAATCCGGGGTTCGACAATTTATCAGCTTCAGCTGATCTATAAGAAAGTCTATTTGAAGCGATTTGTTGGCGGCAAAAAGCCCAAAATCAATTCGGAGTTCGCAGCAGCAGTCCGTGACTATTTTGAGCGGAACAACAGGATTAAGTGGATGCCTTACATCCTGTCTGAGGACCCCAAGAAAGACAGAAACGGGAAGCTCAAGTTTTCCGATAGCCAATTGAGGAACCTGCGAAGATACATCAGGAGAGCTGAAGCACTGAAACTTGCTGCGGCGCAAGGAGACTTTCCCGGTCACTCCTATATGAAATAGGGGCCCATAAATCTGTAATGGCAACAGGCAATCAAAGGTATTTATCTGGATTTCGCCAAGTAGCGGATTGGTCAGCCGTTGTCCGAAATAGCGAAGGTCAGGGACGCTTTTCCCTAAAGAGGAGCTGCCCAATGCCTTTGGTCAAACGTAAGAATTCCAAGTACTGGTATGTGCAATTTCAGATCAATCACCGCACGGTGATTCGGTCGTCAAAGACGACCGACCGTAAGGCTGCAAAACAGCTTGAGGACCGCCTTCGAGCAGAGGTTCATGCAGAACTTCTAATAGGCAAAAAGAAGCCGATCACGATCCACCAGGCGCTGGCCCGTTACGTCCGGTCCAAAGCGGGGACGCCAAATCACAAGAACCTAGAAAGCCAACGAAGGGCGCTCCTAAGCGTCTTCAGTGGCTCTAGGAGGCTGCATGACCTCTCTGCGCATGACCTAGAGCAGTTTGTCACCGTCCGCCGCCTACAGGGGCGCTCAGGGCAGACGATCAAGCACGGGCTGAACTGCCTGTTCGCAGCGATCGACCTTGCCAAGGGTTCGGGGCACTTGGTGCCAGAACTTGTGTCACCAAGTGTCAAAATCCCTAGGCATCGGACCCGGTACCTGACGGTCGAGGAGGAGCGGAGGCTTTTGGCCGAGTTGGACCCCAAAAGGGAAGGTAAGGGGCTCGCCCCGTATCAGGAGCGGTCCGCAAGGGTCAAACGGGAGATGCAGGATTGCTATGACCTAGTGGTCGTCCTTCTGGACACAGGAGCCCGGTATAGCGAAATCGCCAACATCCTTTGGGAGCAGATCGACCTCAAAACCCGTCAAATCCGCCTGTGGAGGTCCAAGGTCGGCAATGAGGGGCTGATCTTCATGACGGAGAGGGTGCATTCCATCCTGTCCAGGAGGGCGTCTCACAGGCCATTTAAAACGGTGTTTTTCAATAGGGCAGGTGGGGCGAGAGGCTATGCCGGAACTGCGATCCGCAAAGCTCTGAAACGGGCTGGATTGCATGACTGCACAATCCATACGCTGCGCCACACCCATGCGTCCCGCCTGATCCAGAATGGGCTCAGCGTCTATGAGGTCAAAGCGGTCCTTGGGCATTCCGATATTCGGACGACAATGAGGTATGCGCACCTTGAGGAAGCTGTTGTGACCAGTCGGGCGAGGGATGTGATTGAGCGGGTCAGTAGCTGATGGTAGAAGAGTGTCTTTGAAGTTGGGTTTTGATTATGCATTTTGAATCACTTGGCAATGAACAATTCCTCGTTAGGAATGTTGGCAAGATCAATATCATCGTTGGCAAGAATGGATCCGGGAAGAGCAGGGGCCTAAAGCAGCTCGAAGCATATCTCCAGGGTGAAGAATCCATTGAGAAGGCGGAGTATGTGACTCCTGAACGAGCGGGCACTTTGGAGTACGAACCCAGCGAGGAACAACAAGCTGCAAGTAACAAGCACTATGTGCGCAATACTCGATATCGAAATCAGTATGGGCGATTTCGTCAACAAAGCTATGTACACTTTCGGCAATTGATAAGCCGGGCGCTGCGCAACTTCGAAAAGGCGGTCATGGAACAATCGACCAAGTGTTCCAGCAAGTGCATTCCACCTGATGAACTTCAAGCTCTTTCATCTGCAAGGGTAGTGAACTCTATCAATTCGCTACTCGACAATATCCGTATTCAAGAGACCGATACCGGATTTGAAATTTACGAGATTGAGAACCGGGACAACCGAGAAGAAGACCCAAGGCAAATCTCGTCGGAAGAGATCAGTAGTGGTGAAGCAGAGCTCATTTCGCTGGCTATCGAATGCTTGAGGTTCCGTGAAAACATCGAAACTGACAAACCATGTTTCTTGCTCCTAGACGAGCCAGATGTGCATTTACATCCAGATTTGCAGCACCGCCTGGGAGAGTTCATAGCTCGGATATGCGAAGAGATACCGAACTTATCAGTGTTCATCGCAACCCACAGTACTGCATTTCTGCAGGCTATCGAAAAGAATAAAGCCGCTAGGATTGGATTTGTTTCAGCGGGAGAAAAGATAATCCATTTCGAAAACATTAGTGAAGTATTACGAAGAGTCATTCCGGTCTTCGGCGCACATCCACTCTCCAACCTTTTCATGGATCGTCCGATTATGCTTGTCGAGGGTGGAGACGAAGAGCGAATATGGAACCAGGCCATGCGAACAAGCGGCGGGCTATTCCGTCTCTTTCCGTGCGAGGTTGGTGGTAAGGCTAACCTCGTGAAGTATGAGCAATCTCTTCGATCAATTTTGGTCGCCGTCTACGATAATCCAATCGCTTTCTCACTTAGAGACCGAGATGATGAAGATGAAGCGATAGAGGATATTGAACCGGTTGTACGGGCGAAGCTTTCCTGTAGAGCTTCGGAGAACCTACTCCTTTGTGATGAGTCACTAACCCAAGCTGGCGTAGATTGGTTCAGCATTCAAACTGGTGTCGAAAAGTGGTTGTCAGAGAATCAAAATCACAAGCACTTCCAAGATATGAAGGATTTCAAAGAGGGTGGTTACAACAGGAAGCATGCCAATCTTAAGAACATTCGTGTCGACCTTTTGGGCATCATGGAGTCAACTAGCCCTTGGGAAGAGATTATTGGGAAAGCAATTGGAAAAGCCCTGACAGGAAAGTTACCCCTTTCGGGCACAGAAAACGGATTGGTTGCGTATCTAGGAGGCAAGGTCTGGGAAAAGTTTGTTCTTTGGCCAACCTGAGTTCAGGTCTATGTTGGTTTGGCTAGCAGCCGCCCGGTCAACCAGAACCCGATATAGCCAAGAGCTGCTGGCAGTAGAACAAGCAATACCAAAGACATCAACGATTGGCTTCCACAGTCTCCGTCTGTAGAGACTGCAGGAATTTGTACGCCGACATAGGGTAGCGGTATCGGTCCAGTGGTTCGCCTGCAGTGTAGACCGTCCTGCTGGATTGCCCACTCGACAGTTTGAGGATTAGTCATATCAAGGATCTGATTGCCAACCAAATAATCTGTAGATGAATAACCTAGAACTGTAAGGTACAAGAGCGCCACAACAACGGCGGCAAGAAATCCACTGCAAATTTGAACAAATAGTCTCATCGCTTGGTCCCAATTTTGGTTGACCAGATTTGATTGCAACACGGTCGAATCCTCTATTGGGCTCCTTGTATTGAGTGCCATCTCATATGGCATGAACTGACTTTATTCCAAGCGTCTAAACACTCTAGGAACTCAAAATTTCATCGAGTGTGAAAAAGTTTTCCTGAGTCAGTCCCATCATCTGGTCGCATTGCTCTTGGTCTACAAATCCATTTTCAACATGTTCGGACCATTTGGCTTGCATAATTCCTATGTACTCAAGGTACATACTGCGCCACCTATCGGGATCTTCACGGAATGGATCAAATATATCGGGCGGAAGAATTCCGAATTCTCCCAGCAATCTATATTGCGCCAAGATCGAGTTCAGCGAGTTCATCGCTTCATCGTTGAATTCAGTAGTAGCTATGAAATGCTTGATAAACAGTTGAATGCACTTTACATAATTTGGGTCGGACGTATCTCCATCCACGTACAACATTGATATGCCGACATAGTTCCACCACAGCCCCTTCTGAATTGCTGCCTTATAAAACTTTAGAGCCTGCTTTGCATTAGCCTTTGTTGGTTCATCATGTGCATAGAGTTCGGCAATTCGTTGTAGTGCAATATCGCATCCGAGATTTGCGGCTTGCCTATACCACCCAAGTGCTTCGTCTTCATCAACGAGCGTATTTTCATCGCCGTAGTGGTATCTCTCCGCTGTCTCGAACATCTCTTGCCACGGCTCACTGGCTGTCTCAGGTAAGTTCAGACTTTCGAGTTCGGGGTCAATTTCAATACTGTTTAGTATTGCGGCATCTTCATTGGCCGTTTCATCGTCCAACCCTGGTTGGTGATCTGAATCGATTTTGCCTTGGGCGAAGTTAATGATGCGTATTACTTCGAAGAGAGGAGCACTGAAGAACTCTCTTCGACTATTGTCCCTGTATCCAGAGCCGTCGAGCAGACTATGGACCTGTTCCTCAGCAAAGTCACAGTCCTCAAAATAAGCGAAGTGAACCAACTGGAAAGGGGTTGCTACACCAGTAGCACTGGAGAGCTCACTTAATCTGGTTCTTGGATCCCGAGTGGTTTTCCCCACTTTCACGAGATTTGGCATAGAAGGATTTATCAGTGCATAAACATATCCCTTAGTCATTCTAATAGTCGCACCCCTCAAATTTATACCGCTTCTAATTGCAGCTCTGGAGCTAGCCACTCAAGAGAGTATTCACACCCAAAGATGCTATGCAATCAGCTTAATAAGCTGAGGCGCCGGAGTGGGTCGATTGCGGAATGCCTACGTTGAATTTGGAAAGTGATCGATCTGGGAGATTTCTCTGCCTACACCAGTCACATCAAGCCATCTATTCAAAGTAATCTTCGTCGATCTTCTTTAGATGAAGCACTTCTTGATCCCTGCATCCAATATTGTAGGTAATCATGAGGTCAGTGAGTTCATTACCGTCAATGAGCACGATGCGAGTTCCCAATTGTTGTGCCGTCTCAATGGCACTCGACGTGAATGAGGAGGTGGTCACGAAGATCCCCTTTTGGGCTCTCTTCAAATTTAGCGCTCCAAAGAAGTCTCTGATATCGCCTGGTCCTATCGAATTCCCGTCTGCATATCGCTTAGCTTGGACGTAAATTTGATCGACCCCCAAAGGGTCTTGGTCAATGACACCATCAACCCCATTATCACCGGTCCGTCCCAACGCCCGACCAGCTTCTTCCACAGAACCCCCGTAACCCATTGCCAAGAATAGGCTGACCAACATCCGTTCGAAAAAATCAGGGGTTCCGGTTTGAACTCGATTGAGTAGTTCACTGCCAAGAGCTGCATTGATCTTCTGGTGCGCAGCCTTCAATATTTCGTCAGGTGTGGACTCTTCAATGTCAGCCGAAGATGAGCCGACATCATCACTGTCCTTGGGTTGAGATCCTCGACTGCGATTCTTGAAATCTTGATACTCTTCGAATTGCTCCAGAAATGCGTTGTCTATCTCGATGTTTGGGTTGTTAAGAGCTTCTAGCCCTCGAGCAGTTATCCTAATATGCCCTCTACGTGTAGCTTCGAGAAGACCTGCTTGTACAAGGTATGTGCGTGCCCAATGTACTCGATTGGAAATTCTTGTTCCCCCACTGGGAAGCATTGCCGTTCGCTCTTCGTCTGATAGCTTGAGGTCGTCTGCGATCCTATCGACAACATCTGCAATTCTAACTTCGCCGTTTTTGGAGTGCTCCAACACTGGACGCATGAGTTTCTGGTAGTTGGGGATCATCGGTTGCAAATTCCTTCAGCTCAAATTGCTGACACAAGAAGAATGCTGAATAGCGTTGCAGCGTTCATCAGTATTAATCATCATTTTGATCGAACATTCCCAGTTTGATTTTGGTGAGTGCATCAAGCAATACATCAATCAGGACTGCACGAGTCTGGTCGCCAGTAATCTCGAGAGACCGCTGGCGATTGAGCAGACCGGAAACAATCATTTTGTTGTAGTGCTCACGCAAGATTAGCTTGGTCAGATTCATGAACACTCCACCAAGAACTATAACACCAATAAAGTACAAGAGGCCCTTCCACCAAGACGTGTCTATTGCTACCCATATTGAGTAACAGACACAGGCAATTGCTCCCAAATAGAACAGTATGGTTTTCCATCTCGGTGTAAGTGCATTTTGGACATCTAGCGGCTTGTTTTCATATCGAGGCGCTATTCGTTCGGAGAGTTCCTTCGTGATGTTGGTGAATCCAAGATCATAGGAGAGCCATGCTGACAGGACAATGAACCAACCGAAGAATTCTTGGTCGATCCCGGTCACATTCTGCAGCCACTCCACTACTCAACCTCCCACGTACACGACCCAGCAGGATCGGGCTCAACACCATCAACAAACGGATTGATCACTCGAGAATACTCTGCGATCCGTCTCGCTCGTTCCGACTCCCACGGTGATACAGGGTCTTCATCAGACCACCGTTCAAACATCGCTCTCTGTAGCTGTCCGATCTCGACCCCATAAACCTGTTCCATGTAGAACCACACACGAGCGATATCCCCACGCTTGCACTGCGGAGGTTCAAAAATTCCGCCGCTCGATTGAATCTGACACGTCCCATACTCAGAGGGCTCTTCGTCGATCTCTCCGTAGTAGTTGTTGTCCCTGTGGTTGTTGACCTGACCAATTGAAGGAACAATGTTGTATAGGTCGAAGATCATTTGTTGGGCGACAGGATCAGTATCTTGGCAGTTTTCCCGACCGCTTGTGTCAGGTGGATGGTCGGTCCAGCATGTCATCTGCCGGGCAGGCATTCTTGAGGCCGGAACAATGTGCTCCCATTGGAGTTCGGTGGACAGCGCTTGGCTACGCTGCGGCGCAATATAACCACAGGCCTCTAGGCCCTGTTCTGTCAGGTGGCCGCTTCCATTGTCGTTGTAGTGCGAATCGGACTGGCAGCCGCAGTAGAACGTCCCATGGGCGTCCTCGGCGTAGATCACGTCATCGGCAATATTGTTCGTGTTTGTCCGGCCGTCTGCGAGCACAATCCCCGGTCCGAAAACAACAAACGCCAAGCAGAGTTGGGAGATTCGCATGATTGGCTCCCTTCGGTAGCACTCCTTGATGTATACTCGATTTGAGTGCGTATGGCACCATTTCTTGTCGATATCAGCGTTGGTGCAAGCTTGGAAAAGTCCACAGGAGACTCAGAATGGTCAAACCAGACGACGATGGCAGCAGAGAAGCTCCCTCAGCAAGGATTGTAGATGCAAAGCGAGTCGTTGCGGAAGGCGGGCATGTCAGGTTTGTGAGGCCGAAGACGCTAACACAACGACTTAGGGAGCTATTTTTGGACCGAAAAATTGAGATAGGCACGAATATTCACAGGATCAATGATCCGACCTTTCCAACTTATCGACGCTTTGCATTCAACGCACAGAAAATCCGGCAACGAGCGTTGGATTGGTGCCTGAAGAACGATGTGAATTGGGATAGGGCCTGGAGAATGGGTGCTCTAAGTATCCGAATTCCAAATGGTGAAGGGTTGGTTGTTGATTCACCGGACGGTGATTATCACACTTTTGTAGAGATACATTTGGACATTTGGTATCCAAATCCATCCCATCAACACGGCGAACTTGATGTCATCGCCAATGAATCAAGAGCTCGCTGGCAACATTGTGAAGGCCGGTTTAATGCCCTCGGAGCAACGAGGGGCCCTGCCGAAGGTGAACACCTTTTCACAAAAAAAGACTGGGTATGGGTGCAATCGTTTCTTTGCGCCGCTCATGCATCGTTGGCTATGTCGAGCAATAGATGGTCATTCATCGACATGGATATTATGATGAATAAACTTGATGCAGTAGTTGCTGAAAGCAATCCTGATTTCTCAATTCCGGAGATCGATCGGATAATCAGACTTACTTTCGAAGCGATACAGAGCCGCTATGGCGATTGGAGTGAGGTCATTGCGGACGTAAGTTACGCACATCTTGATGATGAGGAAGTATTTGACGAATTTGACCGTGACCCCAACGTGCTCACAATTGATCAAGAACACTTAAGGAATATTTTGGATTGGTGTTACCCAGGATTATTTGCTGGTAACTGATCTCTCAACAAAAGAATAGAATGGTTAGCGCATTGCAAAATTCGCATTCAATTGTACGAGCAGCCTTCTGCTTAGTTCCAGCAACAATGCTTGTCATCGCTCCGTTTTACGATGGACCTTATGGGTACTACGTTCTGTTGCGCTTGGTCGTAACCGTTGCAGCTGCGTACTTGGCATTTCGTGAGTACCAATCTCAACAAGCTGTCGGTCCGTGGGTGATCGGATTCGGGTTCTTGGCTTTGCTGTTTAATCCGTTGATCCCTGTTGAACTAAATCGTGGGATCTGGTTGCCAATTGATTTGGCTTCGGCCGCCGCTTTTGTTGTGTACTTCTTCAAGGGGCGTAAGCGGAGTTAGTGAGCACTTCAGCGATTTCAGCATTTCCACGTATGGAGACTAATCAATGTTGTCGTTATTCTTCCTAATATTTGTTGGCATTGTAGCGGTGGGGTCGTCCAAAACGCTTGAGTTGGGTCGAGTAAAAGATCGCTTAGCCATGATGCATGCTCAAGAACTCCGACAAAACGGTGGAGATACTCGGCATGCCGAGCTATTGAGTGACTATAACTATCAGCAAGAAAAAATGGTTTCGATCATGATTGTCTTGGCAGGTGTAGTGGCGTTGGGTTTTTTGGCCTTTGGACTAGCCCCGCTTATCTAAATGACTGCCCGAAACATTTAGCGAATTTCTGGATGAAGAATAACAAACCCCGAAGGTGACAAGATCCCGAAGTGTATTTCGGACTAATTGAAGTATTCTCTGCCAGAGAGTTCGGATGAAAATTCATTCGGCGCACTGCAATGGAGACATGAACACGCTGTAGCGATTGACGAATTGATTGTTTTTGAAGGGCGGCAAAGCGGTCAGTAAGAGTTCTATATGGGTGTAAGAGGCTCAACAATTACGGGAGCTAGGTATGCGGTATTGGTGGGTTAGCCATAATCAAACATACAGAGAGGAAGTTGGGGGCGGGTATCTTTGGTCGCCAAAGACAAAGAAGCCGAAAGAAGGACAAAGGGCCGGCGAAAAGAATTATTTCTACTGTACGATGAAGCTCGTCCGCTCTGGAGACATTGTCTTCTCGTTCTATAAATCCCAAATTCAAGCTGTTGGAATTGCAAAGGGAACAGCCTCGAACTCTAGGAAGCCAAAGTTCTCCAGGCCTATGAATGAATGGACAAATACTGGGTGGAAGGTGCCAGTTGATTTCATTTTGGTTGATAAGCCTTTTCGCCCCAAGGATAAGATAGAACGCATTCGCCCTCTCCTTAACGCTTCCCATGCGCCATTGAAAGCGGATGGGAAGGGGAACCAGATGTATTTGACAGACATTTCAGATGAATTGGCCACGACCCTTTTTAAACTGCTGGGGCAATCTCAAGCAGAGTTTGAAACAGCTGTTGATGTGGCAGAATTCGAACAGGAAGCGGATCAGGCAGAGAAAGGAATTCAGGGGCGGACCGACATACCCAGCACAAAAAAAGCTACTTTGATTGATGCTCGAAAAGGCCAGGGCATATTTAAAACGAACGTCCGCAAAAATGAGTCGAGATGTAGGGTAACAGGAACGTCGGATAGCAGGCTGCTTACTGCTAGTCACATTAAGCCTTGGTCAAAGTCAAATGACATTGAAAAGTTGCATGGCTGCAACGGACTTTTGCTAGCTCCTCATGTAGATCGATTGTTCGATCGTGGGCTAATCAGTTTTGAAGACAATGGCGATTTGATTGTCTCGGAAGCGTTAAATCGCAATGAGCTTATCCGGTGGGGAATAGAACCAATTCAGAATGTGGGTGGATTCAAGCAGGGCCAGAAGAAATTCTTGAGGTATCATCGAAGGCATATTCTCAAACGGTCGCAATGACTTTTGGGGGCACATTCGTACGTGCCCAACCCACTTCCCGCCCAGGCGTGGAATTGATCTGGACCAACCCGAGATAATCTGGCAATAGTCCGCCTAATGCGGGTGTAGCTCAGTGGTAGAGCATCAGCTTCCCAAGCTGAGGGCCGTGGGTTCGATCCCCATCACCCGCTCCATTTTTGGCCGGTCTAATGGGGATGGCTGTCGATCATGTCACTTGC
>Ga0070726_10001940_pt1 | contig 19481 bp, 14 predicted proteins | sample tdAd471_FD_67275 | JGI IMG/M metagenome (GOLD analysis project Ga0070726, IMG submission 67275) | Marine sediment microbial communities from the Atlantic coast under amendment with organic carbon and nitrate - tdAd47.1 | ecosystem: Environmental > Aquatic > Marine > Coastal > Sediment | place... | reverse complement strand
CACGATCTCCGGGGAGCTGCGCCTGTTCGACGCGCGCACGGGTCAGCAGATCGTGGGCTGGTTCGACCCCAGCTGGAAGCACGTGTCGGGCGTCGCGTTTGGCCCGGGAGGGCGCCTGTTCGCGGTCAATTGTGAGGGGCTCATGATCCGGATCGACCCCCAGAGCGGCCTCGACACCCGCCGCGCGGGGAGGCGCACGGAGGACCTCGACGGCGACGGGAAGGGACGCCTGGTGACCTGCGGCGTCGAGGGGGTGCGCCTCTGGACGTTGGAGCAGGCCCTGGGCCAGGGGAAGCCGCCACCGTGGGTGGCCACGGGATCCTACGGCCTCGCCCGCTTCCACCCGGAGGGTGGAGGCCTCGCCGTCGGCCCTGGCGTGGCCTGGCGCTGGAACGCCGAGGGCCGCGGGGAGGTCGTCGAGCTCGACGACCACGGGCTGACGATCAACGACCTGGACTTCTCTCCCGGCGGCGACTACGTGGCGGCGCTCGCGTCCAGCGAGAACCGCGCCCTCCTCTACCGCTGGCCGAGCCTCGAGCTGCTGAGCGAGCGCGTCGTCTACCAGCGGCGGCCCAGCGACCCGGGGACCTTCTACGCTCGCTCGCTGTGCTTCTCCGCTGACGGCGCGGAGCTCTACACGGCTGGCTGCGAGCCGGAGCTGCGCCGCTGGAGCGTCCCCGCGCTGGAGCCCACCGGCAACGGCCCGCGCCTCGGCAACCGCTCTTGGATCGAGCGGCTCCGACGCGGACCGGGGCAGCACCTGCTCAGCGGCGGCAACGACAGCGTGCTCCGCTCGCACGCCATGCCCGGGGGAAAACGAGAGTGGCTGCGCGTGTGCAAACCGCGACAGCGCGCGAACGCGCACCCGCGCGAGCTCGCGTGGTGCGGCGAGTCGATCCTGGCCCTCAGCACCCAGGAAGGGCTCGTGCTCTACGACACCGCGCGGCAGCGGATGCTCGTCAGCCCGAGCGCGGCCTTCAAGGGCTGGGAGCGGATCACCGCCTCGGCGGACCGGGTGTTCGGTATCCGCGAGGGCAGGCTGTTCGCCAGTCGCCTCGAGCGCACGGGGGACGCGGTGGCGCTCAAGCGCCCCCACGTGTTCAGCATGCAGTTCCCGGTCACCGACCTGCTCGTGGTCGGGGAGCACCTCTACGTCGTCGGGGCCAACGCCCAGGGGGGCCCAGGTCGCGATCCTCAGCCTGCCCGACATGCAGGTGGTGCGCTCGATCCGTGACCGGAAGGTCGGCGGAACCTCGCCGTGGCTGGGCCAGCCGCTCCCCGGCTACGACCGCGGTTGGCTCGTCGGGGACACGGGGGCGCACCAGCTCGCGCTGGCCAAGGGTCCCCGGCTGAACCGATTCACGATCCCGGGCCCGCCGCTCTACCTCGGTCAGTTCGACGCCGAGCGCTTCCTGGTCGTGGGCCCGGGCGGGAGCTGGCAGCTCGGAGCGGACCTGCGCGACACCCTCCCCAACCCCCGCGACCTGCAGCTGGTCCACGGGCGAGGCCTCGTCAACTACGGCAACCGGCTCGAGCTCTACGACTTCCCAGCCAAGCGAACCCTGCGGAGCTATCAGGCGCCGCCGGGGGAAGTGCTGCTGCGGGTGCTCCCCGCCCCCGACGGCGCGACCTGCTACGTGTGGACCCTGCGGGGCGCGGTCTACCGCTACCGCCTCACCGACTGAGCCGGGCGACCCCGCTACACTCGCGAGGTGCAGGTCGGACCGTATCGAGTCGAGGGAGAGGTCGCCCGCGGCGGGGCGGGGGTGCTCTACCGGGCGCGCGACGCCGCGGGGCGCAGCGTGGCGCTCAAGGTGTTGCGGATCGAAGGCGAGGCGACCGCCCGCCGCTTCGCTCGCGAAGTGCGCGCGCTGTCCCGGCTCCAGCACCCGCACGTCGCGCGCTACTACGGCTCGGGCCTGCACCACGGCCGTCCCTACCTGGCCATGGAGTTCGTCGAGGGCCACTCCCTCGAAGAGCGCTTGCAGCGGGAGGGCCCGCTCCCCGTCGAGGAGGTGCGCCGAATCGGGTCGACCCTCTGCGAGGCGCTGGAGGCGGTGCACGCCCAGGGGCTGCTGCACCGCGACCTCAAGCCGGCCAACGTGCTGCAGAGCGTCGCCGGGCGGACGGTGCTCACCGACTTCGGCCTGGTCAAGCAGGAGGACGGGCAGACCCTGAGCCTCACCGTGGCCGGCGCCTTCCTCGGCACCCCAGGCTACTGGCCCCCCGAGCAAGCCCGGGGCGCCGTCGGCGAGCTCGGCCCCCACTCGGACGTCTACGGCCTGGCGGCCACGCTCTACGCCCTGCTCAGCGGGCGCCCCCCGCGAGGGGGCGAGACGCTGGTCGACGTGCTGGAGCGGGTGACCGCGCCTGTCGTCCCCCTGTCCCGCGCCGACGTCCCCCCCGCCCTCGAGCGCGCGATCCTCGCGTGCCTGGACCCCGAGCCCGCTCGGCGCCCGCCCCTGGCGAGCCTCCGCGACGCGCTCGGCGCACCAACCAACGCCTCGCTTCCCCGGCGCTCCGCCGCCCGCTGGATCCTCGCAGGCACGGGGCTCGCCCTCGCGCTCCTCGCGCTGGGCTGGGCCGCCGCTCGCCTCGGCTCGCCCCCACCGGCGGACCCCGGCCCGCCTCTCCCGGTCACCGCCCGCGAGCCTCAGCCCCTCCCGCCCCCGCCCCCGCTCCCGGGGACGGGCAGCGACGCGGCGCTGCCGCCCTGGCCGGCCGGCGACGTCGAGCTCGCGCTCGCGGCCCCCGGCGCGCACCTGGGCATGATCTCGGAGCTCGCCGTCGACCCCGCCACCCAGCGAGTGCTCAGCGGGAGCAACTCCGGCGAGCTCCGCGTCTGGGACCTCGAAAGCGGCGAGCAGCTGGGGGCCTGGTTCGACCCCGAGTGGAACTACGTCAACGGCGTGGCCTTCGGCGCCGCGGGTCACCTGTTCGCCGTGGTCCGGCAAGGGCTGCTGCTGCGCGTCTCGCCCCGCGGGCTCCTCGACAGCCGCCCCGCGGGCGCCGACCCGACCGACCTCGACAGCGACGGGGCCGGCCGCCTGGTGACCTGCGGCCCGGAGGGCGTGCGCCTCTGGAGCGAGACCCAGGCGCTGATCGACGGCCCTCTGCCCCCGCTGTTCGCCAAGGGCGACTACACGGTGGCCCGCTTCCACCCCGACGGCGGCGGCCTCGCCCTCGGCCCCGCCGGCGCCTGGCGCTGGACCGCCGAGGGGAAGGGGGAGGCGGTGCGCCTGCACCGCAGGGGGCGCGACTTCGCCGACCTGGCGTTCAGCCCCGACGGAACCCGGGTCGCCATGTTGGTCCAGGAAGCAACCCGCGCCTGCCACCTCTACCTCTACCGCTGGCCGGAGCTGCAGGTGCTGGTCGAGCGCCAGGTCTTCACGCCGTCCCCCGACGACCCCCCGACGCGCTACGCCCGCTCGCTGTGCTTCTCCCCCGACGGGAGCCGGCTGTTCACCGCGGGCGCGGGCCCGAACGCCCAGGCCTGGGCCCTCCCCGACCTCGCCCCCCTCGAGGGCCTCCCGTTGAACACGGCCTCCTGGGTCGAGCGCGTGCGTCCCGGCCCAGGCAGGATGCTCTTCAGCGCGGGCAACGACGCGGTGCTCCGTGCCCACGACCTCGAGGACGGCACGCTGCGCTGGCGGCTCCCCGCTCAGGCCCACCGGCGAACGATCGAGGGCCGCCCGACCCCGACCCCGGACGGTCTGTCCTGGCTGTCCCCCAAGGAGGCGTTCCTCCTGCTGCATACCCGCAGCGGGGTCCAGCTGCTCGAGCTCGAGACCGGGCGCGTCTCCCGTGGGCCAGGGCGAACCTACCGCGGCTGGGAGCTCGCCCTCGCGGCCGACGGGCGGGTCTTCGGCGCCAAGCAAGGTCAGCTCTACGTTGGTGAGGTCTACCGCGACGAGGCTGGGGACTGGGCCCTGGCGGAGCCCCGACCCTGGACGGGCATGTTCGAGGTCAGCGACCTGGCGGTGTTCGAGGGACACCTCTGGATCGCGGGCAGGCGCGAGGGGAAGCCGGTGGTCCAGCCGATCCGCCTCGACGACATGAAGGCCGCCCCCGGCTTCGCGAACCTTCCCCTCGACGCCCCTGCCCCGAGCTTCGGCGAGTCGTTCCCGGGCAGCGGGATCCTCTGGGTCCGGGGCGAGCGCACACTGCTCCAGCTCTCACTCGGGAAGGGACGAGCGGCGCCGGTCACCCTCCCGGGCCCAGTCTTGTTCGCGGGCCAGGTCGACCCCCAACGGGCCCTGTTCGTCGCCCCGGGCGGTAGCTGGCAAATGGGTGACGGGCGCGACGTCACCCAGGGCTCTCTGCCCAACCCCCTGGACCTGCGGGTCCTCGGCCGCGGCCCGCGAGCGGTCGTCAACTACGGCGAGCGGCTCGAGGTCTTCGACTTCGAGGCCGAGCGGAGCCTGCAGAGGCTGGAGCTCCCCCCCGGCGAGCTCGCGGTCGGCGTGCTCCCAGGCGCTGACGCCAGCGTGCTCTACGTGTGGACCTGGCGCGGCGCGATCCTGCGCTACCGCCTCACCGACTGAGCGGCGACGCCCCGCTGGATTACACTCGCGTGTGCAGTTCGGACCGTATCGGATCGAGCGAGAGGTGGCCCGCGGCGGGGTGGGCGTGCTCTACCAGGCGCGCGACCAGGCCGGTCGCAGCGTGGCGCTCAAGCTGCTCCAGCTCAGCGGCGAGCGGACCATGCGCCGCTTCGCCCGGGAGGCGCGGGCCGTGTCCCAGGTCGTGCACCCGCACGTGGCTCGCTACCTCGACGCGGGCGTGCACCAGGGCACGCCCTACCTGGTGCTGGACTTCGTCGAGGGCTGCTCCCTCGCCGAGCGCCTGAGCCGCGAAGGCCGCCTGCCCGTCGGGGAGGTGCGCCGGATCGGCTTCGCCCTCTGCGACGCGCTGCGAGCCGTGCACGCCCAGGGGCTGCTGCACCGCGACCTCAAGCCGGCCAACGTGCTGGAGGGCGCCGACGGTCGCGTGGTGCTCACCGACTTCGGCCTCGTGCGGCAGGAGGGCGGCCAGAGCCAGACCCTGAGCCTGACCCTCACCGGCGCCAGCCACGGGACCCCCGGCTTCTGGCCCCCGGAGCAAGCCCGGGGTCAGCTCGACGCCCTGGGCCCCCACTCGGACGTCTACGGGCTCGCCGCGACGCTGTATGCCCTGCTCAGCGGCCGCCCCCCTCGCTCGGGGGAGACCCTCGTGCGAGCGATCGAAGCCAGCGACGCGCCGGTGCCGCCCCTGCGGCGCGAGGACGTCCCCCCCGAGCTCGAGCGGGTGCTGCTCGCCGCCCTCTCCCCCGACCCTCAGCGGCGACCCACGCTGGCGGAGCTCAAGTCCGCGCTGCGCGCCCAGCCTCAGGCGGCCCCTCCGCGCACGCCCTGGGTCGTCGGCGTCGGCACCGCGCTCTCCGTCGCCCTCAGCGTGCTCCTCGTGACCCTCTACCTGCGAAGCCGCAGCGCCCCCGAGCCTGGCGTCGCGGCGACTGCAGTCGGGGGCGCCCCGGTCGAGACCCCCGCGCCGCCGCCCACGCCCACGCCCCCCGAAGGGTTCCGCGTGGTGGTCGCCGGAGCGGACCAGCCCTGGAGCCTGGAGCCGCGCTCGGCGTCCTGGGTCGAGCCGGGGCGCACGCTGCTGCTGCACGCCGCGCAAGGGGCCTGGCTGGTGGACCTCGAGTCCCCGGAGGCGCCGACGGAGGTGCCCGGCACCGCCGACGCCCAGCTCGCGACCGCGAGCCCCGACGCCCTCTACCTCGCGCGTGGCGCCGAGCTGACGGAGGTGCCCCTCGAGCGCGCGGGCGGCGCCTGGCGAGCCCTCCCCGCGCGCACGATCCCCCTCCAGCGGGCTCGCGAGGTCACCGACCTCGTGGTCTACGGCGACCGGCTCTGCGTCGCGGCGCTGGCGGAGGCGGCTGGGCAGTGCGCCAGGTATCACGTCCAGTTGCCCTACCAGAACCGGGTCACGCGCTTCGGCGACATGCCCGTGGGCGGGCGCCCGCTCCTCAGCCGCGCGCTCCCAGGGGGGGGCTTCGTGTGGATGGCCGGCGACCGGGGCGCCACGATCGTGGAGCTGCCCAGCGAGCGCCCGCTGGGGCGGCCGACCGGCGCGCCGCTGCTTGCCGTGCTGCAGCTCGAGCCCACGCGCGCGCTGCTGGTGTGGGCCGACGGACGCTGGGAGCTCGGCGAACCCGGGGAGCGGACCCCCGGCGCCGAGGGGAGGTTCGCCGCCGGCCTGCGCGGGGTGCGGGCCCTCGACCGCGACCGCGTGCTGCTCGACTTCGGCCAGCGGGTCGAGCTCTACGACCTGACCGGGGCCAGGGTGGTGCGCGCGCTGGACCTGCCTCCCGGGGAGGAGACGCTGAGCGTGCTCCCGACCGCGGACGCCGTCTACGTGTGGACGCGTCGCGGGGCGCTCCTCCGCCGCGACCTGCGGGCGGACTGAGCGCCGCGGGCCGCCGCGCGCTAGGCTAGCCCCATGCTGGCCGAACTGGCGCGCAACGTGTTCTCGCTCCCGCGTCCGCTGCAAGCGCGACTGGCGGGGCCTCCCTGCGCCGCCGACGGGTTCGCCCTCGACCCTCAGGTGCAGCTCTTGCTGCGCATGGAGCGCATGGTGCCCGCGCCGCCGAGCTACGCGCTCCCCCTCGCGGAGGCTCGCCGCGCCTTCGACGAGAGCGCGCTGATGTTCACCGTGCCGCCGCCTCCGATCGGCGGGGTCACGACCTCGGTCGCCCCGGGCGAGGTCCCGGTCCCGCTGCGCCTCTACTGGCCCCTGGAGGGGCCGCGCCAGGGCGAGCTCCCGGCGCTGCTCTTCCTCCACGGCGGCGGGTTCACCGTCGGCAGCCTCACCAGCCACGACCCGATCTGCCGCCGGCTGTGCGCCGAGCTCAAGTGCCTGGTGGTCGCCGCCGACTACCGCCTCGCCCCGGAGCACCGCTTCCCGGCGGCGCTGATCGACTGCCGCGCGGCCTGGGACTGGCTGGTCGGTCGCGCCAAGGCCCTGCACGTCGACCGCCGGCGGATCGCGGTGGCCGGCGACAGCGCGGGCGGGAACCTCGCGATCGGCGTCGCGCGCAAGGCCGCGACGCCGCCCTGCGCGCTGCTCTCGCTCTACGCCGGGACCGACAGCGTCGAGACCCACCCCTCGGTCGTGACCTTCGCCGACGGGTTCATGATCACGCGGGCCTCCCTCGAGTGGTACCTCCGGCAGTACATCCAGCACGAGCAGGACCTCTCCGACCCCTGCCTCTCGCCGCTGCGGGCGGACGACCTGCACGCGCTCCCGCCGACCTACGTGGCCACCGCCGGGTTCGACCCCCTGCGCGACGAGGCCCGCCGCTTCGCCCAGGCCGCGCGCGAGCAAGGGGCCGAGGTCGTCGACCGCTGCTTCGGCTCGCTGGTCCACGGCTTCATGAACTTCACCCACCTCCAGGCGGCCGACGCCGCCTTCGCCGAGTGCAGCGCCTGGCTGCACGCTCAGCTCTACCCCGCGCGGCTCCCCGTCGCGCGCTGACGAGGTCCGCCATGCCCCGCCTGCTCGCCCTCTTCGCCGCCTGCGCCCTCGGCCTCGCCCCCGCCGTCTTCGCCGAGGACGACCCGCAGAAGCTGCGCGCCGAGATCACCCAGCTGCGCAATCGGGTCAAGCAGCTCGAGACGCAGGTGCAAACCCTGCAGCGCAGCATGGGCAAGACCGTCCAGCGCGACGACGCGCTCAAGGAGCGCCTCGAGCAGCGCGAGGCAGAGCTCGCGGAGCTGCAGGCCACGGTCAAGCAGCTCTTGCCCAACACCCGCCGCTACCCCGCCCTGGCCCAGCTCGTCCCCGCGCTGGAGGCCAGCGGCAGCCTGCGGGCGACCGTCGAGACCCTCGCCGAGGACACCGGGGTCCAGATCCGCGTGCACCGCTCGGTCCCCAAGGGCACCCAGCTCGAGCTCACGACCCCCGACCTGCAGCTGATCACGCTCCTGGAGCTGGCGACCAAGAACGCCCGCGACAAGGACGGCGAGCGGGTGAAGCTGACCTGGACCTGGCGCCAGACCCGGGGTGTCGAGATCCGCGCGCTGAGCCGCGACTAGGCTAGGTCTGCTCCTCGACCCCGTCGAGGGTCACGGTGTAGGCGCGGCGGGTCCGCCGGCCGGCGTGGCCGATCACACGACCCGTCGCCGCGTCCCAGCGTAGGACCGCGCTGGGGTCGTCGAAGCTGAACGGTCCCTCGCGGCCGCCGCGGTTGGCGGCGACGAAGGGCGCGCCACGCAGGAGCTGCGCCGCCGCGACCCAGCTCTCGGGGAGCAGCACCCCGTCGCCGACCCAGGCCGTGGAGAAGGCGAGGGCGTCCGGGCGCTGGCGGGTCACGGCGACCACGGTCTCGGGGTAGACGACGTCGTGGCAGATTAAGAGCCCGATCCGGCCCACGGAGGTCTCGAGCACGGCCCCCGGCTCGTACCCCGGGGTCGCCCAGCCGTAGTCGGGGCCCCAGAGGTGGTGCTTGCGGTAGATCCCGGCCAAGGACCCGTCGCGGTCGAATACGAGCTGGGCGTTGGCGAGGCTCTGCCCCTCGCGCAGCAGCAGCCCGGAGACGAGCACGCCGCGCCCGCGGGCGACCTCACTCAACGCCGCGACCGTCGGCCCCTCGAGGGATTCGGCGTAGGCGTCGGCCCCCTGCCGGTCGAGGAGGAACGGCCCCCAGGGCAGCTCGGGCAAGACCACCAGGTCGGCGACCGCGAGGGTGCGTTCGGCCAGGTCGAGGAGCCCTTTGCACGAGGCGTCCGGTTGCTGGAGGTCGAAGGTCCAGTGGACCGCGGCGACCTTCACCGCGGAGCGAGGCCCTGGAGGTAGGTCACCAGGGCGTCGAGCTCGGCCTCGCTCAGCTCGTCGGAGGCGGGCATTTCGTTCACGTCGCAGTAGAAGAGGTCGCCCCCGGGGTCGCGGAGGAAGGCCTTCAGCCAGGCCGCGCTTCCGTAGCCGCGCAGGTTGGGGCCCAGGTTGACCTCGCCCTCCTCCAGCCCGTGGCACGAGCCGCAGCTCTCGCCGCCGTTGAGCGAGTCGTCCCAGAAGAACGCCTCGCCCTGCGCGACCAGCTCGGGGTTGGTCGCGCCCAGCTCCGGGGCCTGGGCGCGGACGAACTCGACCAGCGCCGGGAGCGCGTGGTGGCTCTCCGGCGGCAAAGCCGGCATGTCCTGGATCTCGGTGCGCCCGAAGTAGCGCGGATCGTTGGGGTCCTTGATCACCCCCTGCAACCAGGCGCGACCGAGGTAGCCACTGAGCTCCGGCCCCTCGAGCCCGCCGCGGCCGTCCACCACGTGACAGCGCTGGCAGTGCAGCTGGAACAGGCGCTTCCCCCAGCGCGGCGGGTAGCGGCTGAGCAGCAGGTGCGCGCCAGCCGCCGGGATCCCGTCCTCGGCCAGCTCGAGGGCCAGCTCGGCGTCGGCGTCGGCGGCCGCGCGCGCGTCCTGGTAGTCCTCGTCGCCGAGGTCGGCGGAGCTGGCCGCCGCGCCCAGGAGCACGTAGCCCAGCACCGGCAAAGCCACGAGGGCTTGGGCCAGCCGCCGCCGCGGTCGCGCCTGGGGGTCGATCCAGGGCAGCCCCAGCCAGGCGAGGGCCACCACCCCGGGCAAGACCACGCTCCCCCAGGGCTCGGGCACGAACTTCAGCAGCTGCCGGAGGGGGGCGAAGTACCACTCCGGTCGCGGCGAGTAGATCCCGCTGGGGTCGGCAGGAGCCTCGAGCCCCACCGGGCGCAGGGCGGCGAAGGCGAAGAGCACCGCCACCAGCCCCGCGAAGGTGAGCAGCGTCCTCCCACCCTGCTTGGGCCAGTAGGGGGTTCCCGCGTCGGTCGCCAGGCGGGCGCGCGCGCGCAGGCCGAGCAAGACCACGCAGCAGAGGCTCAGCGGCAAGACCAGGGTGTGGAGCGCGAAGAAGCGCGAGAGGGTCAGCGTGCTCAGCTCGGGCCCGCCCCGCAGGAGCCGGGCCGCGGTGTCCCCCACCACCGGTGTGCTGGCGGCGATCCCGGTCGCGACGTGGGTCGCCCAGTAGCCGCGCTGGTCCCACGGCAGGAGGTAGCCGGTGAGCGCGAAGCCAAGCACCACGGGCACCAGGCCGAGGGTCAGGAGCCACACCAGTTCGCGCGGCGCGCGGTACGCCGCGCTCCACCCCAGACGCACGAGGTGCAGCCCCAGGCACACGACCACCGCGCTCGCCCCGTAGGCGTGCAGCCCGCGCAGCAACGCCCCGCCCATGACCCGGTGCTCGACGAACCACACGCTGCCCCAGGCGCTGGTCGTGCTCGGCGCGTAGTAATGCGCCAGGCACACCCCGGTCAGCACCTGCAGCGCGAGGGCCGCGAGGAGCACCCCCCCGGTGGCCCGCGTCCAGGCCGGGCCCCCAGGCAGCGGCGGATTCAACGCCGCGAAGAACGCCCCGAGCCCCAGCCGCGCGTCGAGCCACGCGCGCAGGCGAGCGGGGCTTGCCCCCGCCCAGGGCTCCTCCTCCCGCTCCGAACTCGGCGGAGGCTCCTCCTCCTCGCTCACAGCGGCCGGCGCTCCGGCGTGCCGACCTCGAAGCGCACGAAGCGCACCACGACCTCGCCCTCGCGGACCTCGGCCTCGAGGGGGTCGAGCCCGCGGGGGCTGGGGCCGGTGCGCACGCTCCCGTCGGGGGCGAAGTCGCTGTCGTGGCAGGGGCAGAACAGGCTGTCGGCGCTGCGGCAGAACACGTCGCAGCCGTTGTGGGGGCAGGTCGCCGAGAGCACGTGCACGGCCTCGCCCACACGCCGCACGATCACGTTGCCCAGGGTCTCGTCTTCGGAGCGGCTCCAGGCGTCGCGGCGCACGCCGATCACGGGGACCTTGACCGGTTCGCCGTCGGGGAAGCGCTCGAGGCTCCCCAGGCTCTGCCAGCTCGACCCCGAGCCCTCGAGCACCAGTGGGGTGCCCCACACGGCCACCCCGCCCACGCCGAACACGGCCGCGGCGGCCGCTGCGCCGCCACACACCGCCGCCCAGCTGAGCACGTCGCGACGGTCAGGGTTGGACTTGGGCTCGCTCACGGGGGCCTACCCTACCCCCGGCCTCTCCCCTGCGCACTCGCAAACCCCGCCGCGGGGGCTTACAGTGTGGGGGACGTGCGCGCGTCACGAACCCACAGGTGACACATGGCGAGAAGCGGCAAGAGCCGATCGGTCGGCAAAGGCACCGGGCGCCACAAGAAGGGGCGCTCCACCGGTCGCGCAAAGTCGATCAGTGGCAAGCGGAAGTCGATCAGCGGCAAGGACAAGTCGGCCTCGGGGCGCATGAAGCGCTCCACCGGCAAGCACAAGGCGGCGGCGCCCCGGCGCCGCGGCGCGGCCTCCCCCTTCCCGGTGGTGTGCAGCGAGTGCTTCTCGGAGTACGAGTTCGACCCCGGCCTCGCGGCGGAGGACATCGAGTGCCCCAGCTGCGGGCACGTGGCCTCGCGCCCCGAAGACGGCGCCCTCAGCCACGCGGCCGACAAGACCCGCGCCGAGAAGTCGGGCTTCATGCTCAACTTCCTCTTCCTGATCGTGGGCCTCGTCTCGTTCTTCGCCTTCACGGTGATCTGCTTCGACCCCGAAATGGTCAAGGACGACGCCATGTTCTACGCCCCGTTGGGCGTGTCGGTGCTCTGCGCGCTGCTGCTGGCGATCTTCCTCATCAAGTACGAGGGCAACCGCTGGGAGACCTACTTCTAGCCCCCTCGCCCTCCCTGAGGAGATCGTGAACCACGCCCGCGCGCTGCGTCTGACCCTGCCGGGACTGCTGCTCCTGCTCTGGGGCTGCGCGACCGAGGAGTTCGTCCCCCCCGAGGGGCCGCGCTATGCGACCGCGGCGGCCCACGTGTTCCTCACCCGGCCCCTGCGCGCCGAAGACTCGGAGGACCCGTTCGTAATCGGGGCCAACGGCGCCCTGATCGAGAAGCTGATCCTCCAGGGCTACGACGTGACCGGAACCTCCCTCGACCCGGAGTCGACGGCGAAGCTGCGCGAGGAGCTGGGCGAGATCAACGCTCGCCGCCCGGGGACCGGGGCCGTGCACCTGACCTTCGTCGAGACCCCGCACCTCGTCGGGCTCGGGACGAGCTACCTCGCGATCCGCTGCAAGGTCTATTCCCCCCGGGGCGAGCTCCTGCACGACGCCCCCATGACGGTGCCCTCGTTCAACCCGCTGGCGTCGCTCTTGATCCCCACCCGCGACCCGCACACCAAGGGTCGCAACTGGCTGCGCCACAGCTGGCTGCAGATCGAGCCCTTCTTCCCCCCCCGGCCTTGACTCGAGGGGCCTCTCCGAGGCCCTCGTCCTCGATGGTCCAGATCCCCCTGTCACACCTTCGAGAATCCGGCGTGCAGCGGTGTGTCCGAACTCCAACGTTCACGGTCGAAGGTCGAACCCTAGCGAGCCGCGGCTCTGGGCTTAGGCCCCGGAACGGGCCTTGCAAGGTTGGCCGCCGACCCAACGTCGAGGGATTCAGCAACGAGGCGAGGTGACGCATGCCAACCCTGCGCACGACCCTGTCCGCGCTCTGCGCGTGCGCTGGACTGGCGTGGGCGCAGCCCGCGCCCCCCCCCGACCCGCCGACCGTCGAGCGGCCCCTCGCCCAACTGGTCGGCGCCTGGACCGGCGCCGGCGGCGTGTGGATCACCCTCGAGGACGAGGGCGCGCTGTGGCTGCTGCGCAGCTGGCCCCCGGGCGGTCCAGCGGTGCGCCTCGAGTCCCGACCCGACGGGGTCTTCAGCGGACCCCTCCCCGCGGGCCGCGTGGAGTTGGCCCCGTCCGCCGACGGGCTACGCCTCGACGGCCGGCTGAGCTGGGCGCCGGAGCCCTCCGCCGCCAGCTGGCGGCCCCTGGACCTCGTCCGCGAGGAGCTGACGCCGCTCTACGGCGACGGCGAGGACAACTGGTACGCGCCGCCGCTGTTCATGACCAAGTGGAACCTCGCCGAGCAGCAGCGCGAGACCGACGTGCTCTGGCCGCTCTACAGCAAGAGCGAGGGCCCCGGCCGCTGGTCGGTGGCCGTGCGCCCGTTCTTTGGAGTCGAGGTCGACCAGGCGCGCGCGTTCAGCGAGTGGTCGGTCCTCTGGCCGTTGTTCGAGCGCGAGCAGCTCGGCGACCAACGCTGGACCTCCGTGCGCCCGTTCTTCTGGTCGCACTCGACCCCGGACGAGGGCTACGCCCACTTCTTCCCCCTCTGGTGGAGCACCTGGAGCCGGGAGCACACGACCTTCATTTCGCCCCTGTTCCAGGCCCACGAGTCCGAGGGCCGCTGGAGCGCCCACGCCTGGCCGCTGTTCGGCCGCCACGACCTCGAGGCCGGCGGCACGCGGGTGTTCACCGGCGGGCACCTGTTCTGGGTCGACGTCGGCGACGAGGAGCGCGGCGGATTCGCCGCCCCGGCGCCCTTGATCATGGGCCGCTGGGGACCCGAGGGGCACCTGATCACGAGCCCTCTGTTCTCTTCGTGGCGCGAGGGCGAGCAGAACTGGAACACCACGATCCCCTTCTACCTGTGGTACGAGTCGGCCCCCGACAGCTACCAGCTGTGGACGATCCCCTACTCCTACACGCACCGCCCTGAAACTTGGCGCCACGACGTGCTGTTCCCGTTCGTGACCGCCGAGGGGACCCACGACGACGAGGCCTTCGCCTTCGCCGCGCGCCCGCTGTTCTGGTACGACCGCAACCCCGAGCGCACCTGGTCGCTGGCCTTCCCCCTCTGGTACAGCTACCAGAGCCAGGATCGCTACCAGCTGATCTCGCTCCCCTGGTGACGCTCTGAGGACCAGCTCGGCGTCCGGGACGACGTGCTCTGGCCGCTGTTCACCTACAGTCGGACCCACGACGACACCCAGAGCTTCACCGCCCTCCGCCCGTTCTTCTGGAACTCGCGGGACGAGGAGGCGAGCTGGCACGCGCTGGCGCCCTTCTACTACCGCTACCTCTCGACTGACGAGCAGCGCTCGCGGCTGTGGACGATCCCCTTCGCCTACAGCCGCGACGAAGAGGAGGAGCAGGTCGACGTGCTCTGGCCGCTGGTCTCCCACAGCCGCGCCCACGACGACTCCAGCCGCTCGTTCCGCGCGTTCCCCCTGCTGTGGTACGAGCGGACTCCCGAGCGCGCCTGGTCGCTGGCCTTCCCGCTGTGGTACAGCAAGCAGACCCCCGAGAGCTACACCGTGCTCACGCTGCCCTGGATCCACCAGGAGACGCAGAACAGCCAGCGCGACGACGTGCTCTGGCCTCTGTTCACGCGCAAGTCCACGGTCGACGACACCGAGAGCCTGACCGCGATCCGGCCCCTGTTCTGGTACGACCGCACGCCGGAGCGCACGCACACCGTACTCTTCCCCTTCTTCTGGGACTACGAGAGCGAAGACCACAGTGGGTTCTACAGCCTGCCCTACGTCTACCGCGCCTCACCCGAGGAGACGCGGCACGACGTGCTCTGGCCGCTGCTCTCGGTCGCCTCGAAGACCAACGGGGGCAGCGGCTTCGCCTTCCGCCCGTTCGTGTTCTACGACTCCGAGCCCGACGCCTCGTCGCTCCTGATCCTGCCCCTGGGCTACCGCGAGCGGCAGGGCGAAGACGTCTTCAACTACTGGATCCCGTTCTTCTACCACCGGGTCCTGGGCGAGGACGCGACCACGCTCGTGCCGCCGTTCTATTGGCACTTCAAGCGCGGCGAGGCCGACACGACCCACGTGTGGCCGTTCTTCAGCTACCACGACGAGCCCGGCTACTCCCAGTTCAGCACGCTCTGGCCGCTGGTGGCCTGGGGCACCGGCCCCGAGCGCGGCCACGGGCGCGCGCTGCCGCTGTTCTGGCACGACCGCGACGCCGAGGGCGAGGTCAGCACCGTGCTCTCGCTCTACTGGAACGTCCAGGACTACGCCGAGGGCAGCGACACCGACGTGCTGTTCCCGCTCTACTGGTCCCACGAGGTCGAGCGCGAGGGCTACTCCAGCGCGACCCGGCTGGGGCTACCGCTGTGGTACTACTTCCGCGAGCGGGAGGACAGCGCCAACGTGGTGTTCCCGCTCTACTGGGGCTTTCACGACGAGGCCGAGCAGAGCGACACGAATGTCGTGTTCCCCCTCTACTGGGGCTTTCACGACGAGGACGATCAGTCCGACACCGACGTGGTGTTCCCCTTCTACTGGCGCCACCGCTCCCCTGAGCGCGAGCTCGACTCGGTGCTCTCGCTCTACTGGCGCTCGAAGAACGGGCCCAGCACGAGCCACGTCGCCTTCCTGTTCTACTGGGGCAACCACGACGACGCCGTGGGCAGCGACACGGATATCCTGTTCCCGCTCTACTGGTCCCACGAGGTCGAGCGCGAGGGCTACTCCAGCGCGACCCGCGTGGCGGCGCCGCTGTGGTGGTCGTTCCGCGAGAACCAGGACACGACCAACGTGCTGTTCCCCTTCTACTGGGGCTTCCACGACGAGGAGGCGCAGACCGACACCGACGTGGTGTTCCCCTTCTTCTGGCGCCACCGCTCGCCCTTCGCCGAGCTCAACTCCGTGCTCTCCCTCTACTGGTGGGGCGAGGACGGGGCCGCCCGCAGCAAGGTCGCGTTCCCGCTCTACTGGGGCTTCGCCGACGACGACGAAGGTAGCGACACCGATATCCTGTTCCCGCTCTACTGGTCCCACGAGGTCGAGCGCGAGGGCTACGCCAGCACGACTCGCTTCGCGTTCCCCCTGTGGTTCAGCTCGGAAACGACCCGCGACGAGCGGCCCCTGCAGCCCGCGCTCGACGAGCGCCGGGACGTGGTCCTCGGGCTCTACTGGCGCTACCGCTCGCTGGACGGGGGCTACGACCACGTGCCCCCGCTCTACTGGAACGTGCGCGAGGACGACTGGTCGTTCCACTCGCTGTTGCCGCTGTTCCTCCACACCGGCGACGACGAGAGCTCGCTGACCATGGCCGGACTGCTCTACTGGGGCCGGACCCAGGGGGAGAGCGCGTTCCGCACCGTGCTCCCCCTCTACTGGGACTTCGACCCCGAGGGGCCCGACCGCACGATCCACCTCTGGCCGCTGTTCGGCTGGTCGCAGGAGGGCGACTACAGCGAGGGCTCTACGCTCTACCCCCTGTTCGGCTACGGCAGCGGCCCCGAGCGCACCCAGCTCGACTTCCTCTGGCCGCTGGGGACCTACCGCACCGACGCCGAGGGCACCCACTCGCGCTTCGCGCCGTTGTGGGTCTACAGCTCGGACGCCGAGCGCTGGCGCTGCGACCTGGTGTGGCCGCTGATGCAAATGGGGGGCAGCGAGGCCGAGGACAGCAGCCACTGGAGCCTGCTCTACCTCCTGGCGCGCTACGAATCGGCCGCCGAGAGCTCGGACTTCCGCGTACTGCAGTGGCTCTACCGCTACGGCTCGAGCCCCGACTCCAGCGACCACTACCTGCTGCCGCTGTTCAAGTATTCCCGCGAGCACGAGGACCACGACTTCTGGTTCCTCTGGCCCCTGTTTTGGTACGAGAGCGACGGCGCCAGCAGCGACCTCTGGCTGTTCGGGCCCCTGTTCTGGTACGAGAGCAGCCCCGAGTCCACCGAGGTCAACCTGCTCGGTTGGCTCTACGAGTACGAGGCGACCGTCGACGCCGGCAATTTCGGGGTGAACCCCCTCTTCCACTACGAGTGGTCGCCGCAGCAGGACAAGTTCTCGCTCTTCGGCGGGCTCTACTTCCGTCGCTGGGCCACGCCTCCCGAATCCGAACCCGGGACCCCCAAGGTCTCGACCTTTGGCTTCTTCTGGGGCCTGGGCGGGCTCGAGTTCTGAGGCGGTCGGCGCACCAACGGCGCACGGTCTCCCTGAGCCCATGTGAGCGCGGGGTTTATCCCCGCCCGCGGGGCACGAAGTCGGGCTGGCCCAGAATTTCTCCGTGACGCCTGGCCCCGGCGAGCGACTAGGGGGTGAACGCACGAGGGGTCGCGCATGACCTCGCTTCAGAGCCTCGAGAGGAGCGTTCCCCATGAAGTTGCCCGTAAAGAAGTCGCTGATCGTTCTCGGTTTGATCGGTCTGTTCGGGATCGGCTGGGCCTCCGCCGAAGAGGAGCCCGGTGACGAGCCCGAGCGCACCCTCTTCGAGCGCTACGACTTCGACGAGGACGGCCAGCTCAACGAGCACGAGCTCGAGGAGCTGCTCGAGGACCACATGCACCGCTTCGACGCCAACGGCAACGGCAAGCTCAGCCGCTCGGAGTTCCGCCACCTGCGCGAGCACCTCAAGGACGAGAAGCGCCGGGTCGAGCAGCGACGCCGCGACGAGTTGATCGCGCGCTATGACGCGGACGGTGACGGCAAGCTCTCCAAGGACGAGCAGCGCCAGGCCAGACGCGAGGAGGCCAAGAAGGCCGCCGAGCGCAAGCGCCACGAGGGCGAAGAGGAGGAAGCCCGTCGCAAGAAGCGCCGCGCGGAGAAGGAGCGCAAGCGCAAGGGCAAGGGCGACGCCAAGCAGGGCGACGACGAGAAGAAGGCCAAGGGCGACGACGAGCCTAAGCGCGACGCCAAGCAGGGCGACGGCGAGAAGAAGGCCAAGGGCGACGACGAGCCCAAGCGCGACGCCAAGCAGGGCGACGACGAGAAGAAGTCCAAGGGCGACGACGAGCCCAAGCGCGACGCCAAGACGCGCCGCTGAGTTAGACGCGGAGCGGGTTTGCTGTCTCCGCGCGTTGATACGAACAGAAGTCACGCGCTTCAGGTTTTGGATGCACCGTTCGTGAACTTTTGTTCCACCGACACCGTTTCGGCTCAGCCCACCTGAGCTGCGGGCCCAGCGAAATCAGCCCCAGGCATTTAGCAATCGCCGTTTACAGCGTTCCTGTCGACCTGAGCCGAACCGCACCGCGGTCTTCGACTTACGGGGGCATGCCCATTGCTATATGGCTGGTCATGACCTCCAACTGGCAGTCCACCTCCTCCAGCCTCGCCTCCCCGCTCCCCGCTCGCACGAGACGCAAGTCTTCCGACTCGGGCCCCCTGGAGCGCCTGGTGGCCACCCTGATCTCCCCCCGGCTGGCCGCGCAGAAGCGGCTGGCCGACGACCTGATCTGGCTGGGGCTCCTGCTCGGCATGCTCGCGCTGTGGTGCACGTCGGCCGACCTCCACGCCGGGCTGGGGATCAACCCCTTCAGCGTGGCCCTCGCCGGCCTCAGCGCGCTGCTCCTCGTCGGCGGCTTCAGCCTCGCCCGCAGCACCTTCCGCCGCGGTTGGCGCCCTCCCCGCTCCTGATCCCGCGCGAAACCACCCCGACTCGATCCACCACGGGTCTGGTATAGTTCGCGCCAGAGCACCCGTAGCTCAATTGGATAGAGCGCTGCCCTCCGGAGGCAGAGGTTGGAGGTTCGAATCCTCTCGGGTGTATGCAGGGGTCGCGCGCACGCGCGGCCCCTGTGTTCGTGTGGGGAGAGGCCCCCTGAGGAAGCGAGCCACCAGCCCGTTGGGGTGGGTGAGCCTAAACAGCCAGCGGCGGGGAGACGGTGGTGGGGTCCTCGTCCAGGTCGAGGATCACCCGCAGGGCCTCGTTCCAGTCTCTGGCCGGGCAGGGGTCGCCCCCCGGAGGCACGATCGTCAGCCCGCGGTCCTCGAGCACCACACGCGCGAGCTCGTCTTCGTCGTCGTCCTGGACCGACCACTCCTGCTCCCCGGTGGGCACGACGAGCCCCACCAGCAGCGGACCGGAGTAGACCTTGCTCCGCCGGCCCCAGCGGCCCGTGCTGGAGCTCGACGGCTGCGGAGCCCCGCGGGTGCCGCCGGCCGGGGTCTGGTCCCCCACGAGCAAGGTCTGGGCCCCCAGGATCGCTGCCTCGTCGGAGGCGGAGGGCGCGGCGGTAGGCGGGAGCACCAGCGTCTGCGCTCCCAGGATCTCCGCTTCGCTCAGCGGGGCGTCCTTCCCGAGCACGATCGTCTGAGCCCCGAACAGCTCGTCTTCGTTGTCGTCCTCGAGCTGCTCCGCCGCGACCGACGGCTCGGGAAGCTCGAAGGGCGGCTCGAACGCAGGTCGCTCCTCCATGCCGTAGGCCCACATCAGGGCCTCGATCCCGTCCTCGAAGGTCTCGACGCCGACCCGGTGGCGGATCAGGTAGCCGCTGCCGTCCTCGTTGGGACCGAGCACCGCCAGCAGGCCGGTGCTGGCGTCGTAGCAGGTGGTCGTCCCGGGTCGCTCCGAGAGGACGTAGCCGGCCAACGAGCCATAGGCCAGGATTCGACTGCCAAGGGAGGTGGCCAGCTCGCCGCGGACCTGGTGCAGGCTGTAGTAGGTGCCCACGAACTCGAGGCCCGCCACGTAGACGCCCGCCTCCTCTCCTGGCTCGAGCAGGACCACCCGCCCGGTGGTCCTCAAGGGCTCGGCCGCCCCCTCCCGCTGCACACAGAGCCCCACGAGCTGACCCTCCGCGAGCACGCGCCCCTCCAGCTCGAGCACCACTCCAGAGAGCAGAACCTGCCGAATCCAGCGCGTGCG
>Ga0070726_10001937_pt1 | contig 19494 bp, 11 predicted proteins | sample tdAd471_FD_67275 | JGI IMG/M metagenome (GOLD analysis project Ga0070726, IMG submission 67275) | Marine sediment microbial communities from the Atlantic coast under amendment with organic carbon and nitrate - tdAd47.1 | ecosystem: Environmental > Aquatic > Marine > Coastal > Sediment | place... | reverse complement strand
CACCGCTTCCGGATGAAACTGCACGCCGAAAACCGGCAACCGATCATGCTCAAACGCCATGATCAGTCCATCGTTTGTCCGCGCGGTGACTCGCAGGTTCTCCGGCAAAGACGATTCGTCGGCGACCAGCGAATGATAGCGCGTTACGCGGCAGGGATTCGGAACTCCCGCGAACAGCGGGCTGCCGTCGTGTGAGATCAGCGAAGTTCGGCCATGAACCGGCTCAGGAGCGCGCACAACGTTTCCACCGAACGCCGCGGCAATCGCCTGGTGGCCGAGGCACACGCCGAGCATTGGCACGTCGTCGGACAGCTTGCGAACCAGCTCGACGCAAACGCCGGCCTCGTTCGGCGTGCAGGGACCTGGCGAAAGAATCACGGCCCGCGGACTCAACTGGCGAACTTCTTCAACGCTGATCGCATCGTTGCGCACGACCTGTGTCTCAAAGCCCAGCTCGACCAGATACCGGGCCAGGTTGAAAACGAAGCTGTCATAATTGTCGATCAGCAGGATCATCCGCCCTGTCTCCCGCTGATGTGACGTGACGTCTCGTCTGGTGAAGCGGCCAGAGCGTGCAGCATCCCGCGCGCTTTGTGCAGCGTCTCTTCGTATTCGGCCATGGGATCCGACTGAGCGACAATGCCGCCCCCGGCCGAGCACTGCACGAGCCCGCCGCGACAGACCAGCGTGCGAATCAGAATGCTGCTGTCGAACGAGCCATCAAACCCACAATAGAAGAGGCTGCCGCAATACGGGCCGCGTTCGGTCGGTTCCAGTTCGGCGATGATCTCCATCGCGCGAACTTTGGGCGCACCGGTGATTGAGCCGCCAGGAAAGACCGCCTCGATCAATCGGAACACGTCGGCGGAGCTGCTTCTCGGCATCGTGGCACCGGGTTCCGCGAGGTCAGCCTGGCCAGCTCCGCGGAGCGGTGTGCCACCATCGATCGGATCGAATGAACGCAGCTTGCCGCGAATTTCCGAAACCAGGTGCTGCACGGTTTCGTAACTCTCGACGACGCAAAGCTGTGGGACCTCGATCGAACCAGCCTCGCAGACGCGCGACAGATCGTTCCGGAGCAGGTCAACGATCATCACGTTCTCGGCGATGTCTTTCTCGCTCTGTCGAAGTTCGTCGCGCGTGTAAAGGTCGGCTTCGGCTGTGTGCCGGCGACGCGTTCCCTTGATCGGACGTGTCTCGACCAGTCCGTCAGACATTCGGACAAAGCGTTCCGGAGACGACGACACAATCGCCCAGTCAGCGTGAGCAAGGTAGCCGGCAAACGTCGCCGGATTACTCTCCCGCAGTGAGTGGTAGAGTTCGACCGCCGAGCCGCTCCACCTGCCAAGCAGCCGCTGCGACAGGTTCGCCTGGAAGATGTCCCCCGCATGGATGTACTCGGTCACTCGTTCGACCGTGCGGAGGTAGCCGTCGCGATCGAAGTCGCTGGTGATGCCCGGATAGCCGGGCAGCGGAAAACGGTTGGAAGCGGGAGCAGGCGCCGACGGGGCCCGAAATCGATCTGCGTCAGAATGGTCTTCACTCTCCCTCTGGGAGGGTCGCGAGGAACGAGCGGGGAGGGGACGCGCTGGTTTCGTCGCGCGAGAATCCAGCGCGGCGACCTCCCCGGCTGTTCGTGCCTCACTGCCGCCCCTCTCAGAGGGAGGGTGAAGTACGGACGGCAAACCGTCCGGGCAACTGCCGCGCAGAACTGCGGTCACGTCCGCCAGCCGCCCCGCCGCGCGTTGCTTGCGAGCTGTCGGATCTGTTTCGGGAAAGCCCTGCGAGATCACCCACGCTCGATCCGCCTGGTGGTCCCAGGCGATCACCCAGTCATAGACGCCGACCCAGGCGTCGGGAATCTGCAGTTCATCGTGAGCCGCTCGCGGCAGACGCTCCCAGCAGCCGCCGAGTTCGTACGAGAGGACGCCGGCCGCGCCCCCTTGAAACGGTGGCAGCCCGGCAACCGTGTCGGTCTCGCAGCGTTGCAGAATGGGCCGCAGCTCCGCGAACGGATCGACGCCGTACGAGCAACGATCAATCTGCGTCGCCGCGAACGGGTCGGCGGTCAGAAATGAGTAGCGTCCGAGTTCGCCGCGCTGCAGCACACTTTCGAAGAGCACAACGTCGGGCCACGCAGCGAACGCGGCCAGTGCCTGAGCCGGCCTCGGTGCGTGCTCGAGTTCTTCGATCAGAGGCAGCAAGTTGTCGTCAACGCTTCATGAAGACTTCGTCGAGGTTCAGCAGCACGTTCGACACGAGCGTCCACGCCGCAAGATCAACCGCGTCCGCACCGTCAGGCAGCGGCCCCAGCGGGTCGGTCGCGAGCATCTTCGCGTTCTCGGGCGAGGCCGCAAATCGTTCACGACTTGATTCGTAAAGCCGGACAAGACGCGCCCGCTCGGCGTCGTTCGGCGGTCGTGTCAGAACTCTGCGGAAGGCGTATTCCACTCGATCTGCCGTCGAGCCATCCACTTCCGCGACCAGCCTCGCGAGTGACTGTGCCGCCTCGACATAAACCGGATCGTTCAGCGTGACGAGCGCCTGCAGCGGTGAGTTCGTCCGGTCGCGTTTCAACGCACAGACTTCCCGGTTGGGAGCGTCGAAGGCGGCCATCGACGGGTACGGGTTCGAGCGTCGCCAGGTCGTGTACAGTCCGCGACGATAGCGGTCTTCGCCGGAACTCGTCTTCCAGTCGATGCCGCTGCCGAATGCTGCACTCAACCCCATGGACGGCTGCGGAGGACGCACCGGGGGGCCGTACATTTTCGAGCTGAGCAGCCCGCTGACCGCCAGTGCCTGATCGCGAACCATTTCCGCCGAGATCCGGAATCGCGGGCCGCGAGCAAGCAGGCGGTTCTGCGGATCGCGATCGAGCAGTTCGTCGGTCACCCGCGACGACTGTCGGTACGCGGCGGAAGTGACCAGCAGTTTCACAAGATGCTTGAGATCCCAGCCGCTCTCGACAAGCTCGACGGCCAGCCAGTCGAGCAGTTCGGGGTGCAGCGGCAGGTCGCCCTGCGAACCGAACTCTTCACTCGTCGAGACAATGCCGGTTCCGAAAATCGCTTCCCAGTAGCGGTTCGAGATCACGCGCGGCGTCAACGGGTTCTGCTCATCGATCAGCCACTTCGCCAGGGCCAGCCGGTTTCTCGGCAGCGAATCGTCGAGCGGATGAAACGCCGCCGGAACGCCCTGCGAAACTTCGTCACCCAGGCTCTGCCAGTTGCCGCGCAAATGGATCTGTGTCGTGCGGTGCTTGTCCGCCGGCAGGTCGCTCATGATCGGGACCGACGTCGCTGGCTTCAGGTCGGCGAGCTGCTTTTCGATCCTGGCCAGTCGCTGCCGCTGCCCGCTCAGCGCCGGCGCGACGTTCCCGAGGTACCACTGGGTCAGCGACTGTTTCTGCGCCTCAGACCGCTGGTCGGCCGGAGTTCGCAGGATTGCGAGCTGTTCGGCGGGCGTCCCGGCAAACTCCGAAATGCCGCCATCCGTTGTCGCGCTCAGTCGGAACGCCGTCAGCGTGTGTTTCTCGTGCTGCGAGAGCTGCTCGATTGTGACCGAGAGTGTCTCGCCGTCGGCCAGTTTCAGAGGCTCGGCAGGGATCAGCGTGAGCTGGTGCGGCTTGTCGGTCTGTCCGCCAACGGCCCAGCCCTTCGTTTTGGTGTCCGGGTTGTTAATGACGAATTCGGGACCGAAGGACGATTGCGAATAGTCAGCAAACGCGGCCTCGAACTTCACTCCGCGGGTTGCACTCAAGGCGTACGCGGCGTCGGCTGCTGGAGCTTCCGCAACTGTTTCGCTCCACAGTTCCTTGCGGTTTTCGTCGAGCACTTTCAACACAAAGCCATTCAGCCGCGACTGCAGATTGTTGTCGGTTCGGTTCCAAACGACGACGCGATCAATCGGCTGGCTGCTCTGCAGATCGACTTCCCACCAGGGATTGTCTGAAGCCGCGGTGTGCGTCGTCGACTTCGTTTTGTGGTATTCGCCGTCGGTGTTGCCGTCGATCGCCAGTTCCGCCGGGCCGCCGAAGTCCGTGCTGCTCTGCGTGGCCTTGCCTCGAACCGCGACGTTGTCATTGCCGTTGAAGACCTGCACCTCAGCCAGCGAAAGCATCTTCTGCTTGCCCGGCAACTCAACGCGAACAAACCGACCGTTCAACCGAGTCCCGTCTGGCGGCACGACGGACGCCAGCACGCGCGAGATCACGAAGTTCGGACCGGGCAGAGTTTCAAGCCGCAATGCGGTCACCGGCTGCCGGGCAAGCCCCTCGGTCGTGACCGGGATCTCGACGGTAAAGACGTCCGTCTTTGACTGGTCTGCGGCCTTGACCGTTCCATCGTCGCTCGCGGTCAGTTCGATCTTCGACTGCGCCGCGAGGCTCGACGGCTGCAGCGTCTGCCAGTCCGGTGCGGTGCTGAGTCGCTCTTCCCACTCGGCCTGAGCGGCCAGCAGTTCCAGTGTCGGCGTGCTGAGGACTTTCTTCAGATCGGCGACTTCCGCCGTCCAGTCGTCGCGGTTCTGTTTCTGCTCGTCGGTGAAGATCTGCAGCAGCGGACGCTCGTCGCGTTTGTCGCTGTCCTCCGAGTTATTGAAGAACGCGAACAGCTCATAAAACTCAGCCTGTGTCAGCGGATCGTATTTGTGATTGTGACACTGGCTGCAGGCAATCGTCGTCCCCATCCAGACGGCCATTGTCGTGTTGACACGATCAACAATCGCGACGTTGCGAAACTCTTCGTCGTTCGTTCCGCCTTCGTTGTTCGTGAGCGTGTTGCGATGGAACGCCGTCGCGATGAGCTGATCCTCAGACGGGTCCGGCAGCAGGTCGCCAGCAATCTGCTCGACGGTGAACTGGTCGAACGGCTTGTTCGCGTTGAGCGACCGGATGACGTAATCGCGGAACGCCCAGATGGTTCGCGGCGGATCGTCCGCGTAGCCGGCCGAGTCTGCATAGCGAGCCAGATCCAGCCACCGCCGCGCCCAGTGTTCGCCGTACGTCTGCTTGTCGAGCAACCGATCGACGAGCTTTTCGTAAGCATCGGCGGACGTGTCGGCGAGGAACCGGTCGACCTCTTCGAGACTCGGAGGCAGCCCGGTCAGATCCAGCGAGACGCGGCGGATCAGTGCGTAACGGTCGGCCTCTTCGGTCGGCGTCAGACCTTCGCGCTCAAGCCGCGCGAGAATGAACCGGTCGATCTCGTTCCGTACCCAGGCAGAGTTTTTCACCGGCGGCAGTTCCGGTCGGACGGGTTTCACGTACGACCAGTGACGGGCGAACTCGGCGCCCTGCCGAATCCAGTCGGTCATCAGTTTGATCTCAGACGGCGAAAGCGGATCGCCATGTGTTGCCGGCGGCATTCGCAGATCAGGATCGTCCGTCGTGATGCGCTCGATGAGCGTGCTTTCTTCCGGCCTGCCAGGCACGATCGCCGCATAACCGCCGAGATCGGCCAGCGCACCTTCGGCGGTGTCGAAGCGCAACCCGGCTTCACGTTCCTCGTCGTCCGGTCCATGGCAGGCGAAGCAGCGGTTGGACAGGATCGAGCGAATCTGCTTGTTGAAGTCGATCTTCTCGACCGAGTCATCGGCGGCATCGACGGCTGGCAGGAAACCGATGGTGACTGCCAGGCAGACGGGCACGAACGCGATTGAGCGGAAGCGGAATCGAAGCATCACTCGGCACCATTCGTTGAGGAGGGAGGCGTCCTTCGCCGGGAGTCGAGAGGGTTGAGGCGGGACCGCAAGGATAACTTCTCGACCAGTTCACTCGACAGTCTGAGCAGCCAGACGCACGGTCTCAAGCAACGCTGAGCTTCCGCCTCCTGACGCTGATGTCGGGTGGCCGAGCGACAGGGTGGCCGGGTGACAGATTGTTAGTTTGTCAGTGCGTCAGGGTGGCTGGGGTCGAGAAGCGAGGCACGAGCGCCGAGCCACCAGCGCCTCGACAGCAACACAACACAACTGCCGCTCGGCGCGGCTGCTACTCGGCAGCGATGAGTGCTTCGAGAGCCTTATGGACTTCCGCTTCGTCAACGCCCTGGTCGTTGTCAGCGTCGTAGCCGAACGCGTGCTTCAGCGTGCCGGCGCGATCGTAGATGCGGAAGTAGGGCAGCGCGGCACCGGGAATTTCGTAGGCATCGTAAGATTCGTCGGCGCCGCCGAACGAGCACATCAGGTTGTCGAACGTCGCGCCCTGTTCCTTGAGAAACTCGAGGACGTCTTCTTTCGCATCGGGGTCGTCGAGAGCCATCGAAACGATGGCCAGCTTCTCGGGATACTTCTTCGCCAGCTCGACCGTGTGCGGAAACGCTTTGCGGCAGGGGACGCACCAGGTGGCCCAGAAATCGACGAAGACGACCTTCCCTTTGTGTTTTGCAATCACGTCAGCGAACTGAGCCGGCGTCGCGACGGATACGGAAACCCCGGTCTCGCCAGCGGTGGCATCGGCCGCGGGAACGTCAGCGACCGCGGAGGTCACGTCGGCCAGTGGTGGTTCGGTGTTGCCTTCGGCGGTCGCCTCGATGCCGTCGTCGGCTGGCTGAGCCGGATCGGCAGTCGGGGCGTCGTCGCCAGCGCCGCCTGACGAGGTCGCAGCCGGTCCCGGCTCAGGTGTTTCGCCCGAGCAGCCTGACAGGCCGACGATTGAGAGAGTTGCCAGCAGCAGCAACAGAGCATTCATTCTGATCATGGTTTCGGCGACTCCTTCGAGGAGGTTTCATAAGCGGGATCGAAATCGGTGGGGGCCGTGCTCAACCGACGACCGACTGGAAGGTACTGCGCCGTCCCAGACCGATCAAACTCTGAACGTCGCCGTCTGGTCTCCGTGGGGCGGCCAGGCAGTGGGGCGTCCAGGCAGTGGGGCGGCCAGGCAGTGGGGCGGCCAGGCAGTGGGGCCGCCGAACAGAAACTTGCCGGTCCGAACGCGAATCGCTACGGTGAGCCCGCTTCGCAGGCCGGTGAATGGACGCATGCACTGGGCAACTCCGGTGGAGCGTCCGCGGGCCTCAGCCTGTCGACACCTGTGAGAGGAGATCAGAGGACGCGTTATGGCTGAAGCGATGCTCCCGGCCGAACTGGCCGAGGTGACTGATCCGCTGGACGCGGACGACGAACTGCTCACCGCGGACGAGCTGGCACAGCTTGATCTGTTCGAGGAGCTGAAGAAGCAGCCGTCGTTTGCCCGCTTTCCCGGCACGACGGTGCTGCGCAAGTGTCGCAAGGGGCGCGTGCTCGTTCGCCAGGGAGACGCTGGAGCCACCGCCTATTCGATTCTCACGACTGAAGATGTCATCGAACTTCGGGAACAGCAGCTGGAATCGGTCGAGAAGCTGCAGGCGGCGCGGGCGGCTGGCGAGGACACTTCCGGGATTCATCTTTATTTTGAATCGCTGAGCGACCGCGAGCTGAAGAAGCGGCGGACCAGCCTGACCGATGAGCTGAAGGTGCTGCGGGAAAAGGCGACGGCTCTGCAGGCGGCCGGGACCGTGCCGGGTGAGCGGCACGTCGCGACAGCGCATCTGCTGCTGGGCGGAGACGACGAGCCGAAGCGAGGACTGCTGCATCGGCTGCTGCACCGCGGAAGTTCGTCATCATCGCTGCCGGATTTCATTCCGATCGACGGCCCTGCCGACATCAATTCGCGGACCAAGCAGGCGCCGCTGCACGAAGGCGAACTGTTCGGCGAGATGAGCTGCATGAACCGCGCGCCGCGGTCGGCAACCGTCATCGCGTCCGAAGACTGCTACCTGCTGGAAATGCTGCGGAACGTACTGGACATGCTCCATAACGATCCGCAGTACAAGGACAAGCTCGACGCGATCTACCGAACTCGCGTGCTCGACGGGCACGTCCGCAGGCTGCCGATTTTTCAGGGGCTGTCGGAGACTGATTTCGAGGCAATCAAGGAACGGATCGAGCTGGTCGACTTTGAGGCCGGTTCGGTCATCTTCGAAGAACACGACGATTCGGATTCGTTCTTCGTGATCCGCAGCGGGCTGGTCAAGGTCGTGGCAAATGCCTGGACTCAGTTGAGACAAAGCGAGTTCAAACCGGATCACTGGAGACAGCTGTGCGGTGAGATGGTCGAGAAAAAGGACGCCCCGATCGGCGGCCATGTCTGGGCAGCTCTGTCCGACGAGGCTCGCAAGGTCGCGTCCGACTGTGCGAAGTCCGCTCCGGATGCCGCGCAGCAGGATCTGCTGGTCGAAGCGTTAAACGCCGTGATCGGCAAGGGAACGCTGCACACGACATTCGGCAAGACGACGGTCGACGTGGTTGTTGCGGTCGATGACGAGCAGGTTGCGGTCGACTGCGAACACTTTCCTGACGAAACAAAGAAGTGGTCGGAACTCGAAGCGCGCACATTTCATCGTTCGTTGCTCGAGTTTCTTTATCCGGCGGGCATTCCCCGCCGGGCCGCGACATCGGGAGCCCGCCGGACGCTCAGCTATCTGGGACGCGGCGACGCGTTTGGCGAACTTGGCGTCGTCACGCAGGCGCCGCGAAGTGCCACGATCTTCGCATACGATCATCCGGATGGGGGCGCGAATCAGCGCCTGCCGGACTCACGCACGGGCGCCGTTCCGTCGCGGGTCGAGTTGGTGAAGATCGCCAAAGAGGACTTTCTGCAACTGGTCAGCCAGTCCGCCGTGCTCAAGAGCCGCGTCGATGAGATCGTCGCGGGCTACCAGGCAAAGCGGCAGTCTCAGGCAGCCGCTGTGGGCGACCGTTCCGAAGTTCGCTCGCAGTCGCCCGAGTTCGAGCAGCTCGGTCTGGTGCAGGGCCAGCGGCTGATGCTGATCGACCTGGATCGCTGCACCCGTTGCGGGCAGTGCGTTGATGCCTGCGTCACGTCGCACGCTGACGGTCGCACGCGGCTGTATCTCGACGGGCCGCGATTTGAAAAGTACCTCGTGCCGCTGACGTGTCGTTCCTGCCTGGATCCGGTCTGCATGATCGGCTGTCCGGTCGGGTCGATTAACCGCGGCGACAATGGCGAGATTCAGATTCGTAACTGGTGCATCGGCTGCAGCCTGTGTGCCGACCAGTGCCCCTACGGTTCCATTCAGATGAACGAGTTGCCCGAGTCGGTCGCTCTGTCGGCCAGCCAGCTCGCGTCGCTGGGGGATTCGGATATCAAATCGGTGAATGAGCGGGCTGTTGTCTGCGATCTGTGCAGTTCGTTGCCCAGTCGCGAGCCGTCCTGCGTTTACGCGTGCCCGCATGATGCCGCCATGCGGGTCAATGCGCTGGAGTTCTTCTTTGAAACAACATCGTAGTTTCGAGTGCGATCCGCCTTTTCGGCAGCGAACCTGTTTCGCTGCCCTGGGCTGGAACATTTCGCTGAACGGTCTGCGATCCCTTCGAGCAATCGAAGTGGAGAGCCAGACGGTGTGTTCATGTGCCGGGCACGGGAATGAGACACGGTTCGCTCGTCAGGAACGCTCAGACATCACTTTCGCCGTGGTGAGGTTTCGCAGTGCTGCTTGATCGGACACATCGGTCGTGGGCGTTTCTGTCTGCCGTCATCTTCGTGGTGGCGACGGCGTCGTACGTGATCTATGCCGAAATGTCGCCGCGCGGCCCGGCGGGCGGAAGCCTCATGGGGCTGATCTATGGCATCGTCGGGTCGGCATTCATGATCTTTGCCGGCCTGCTGGCCGGTCGAAAACAGATTCCGTTCTGGCGGCTGGGCAGTGCTCAGTTCTGGCTGCGGGGACATCTGTGGCTGGGAACGCTCAGTGTGCCGCTGATTCTGTTTCACGCGGGTTTCGGGTTGGGCGGAGTCGTTGAGCAGTTGCTGTGGGCGTTTTTCGCAATCGTCGTGCTCAGTGGTTTCTTCGGGCTGGCGATGCAGCATCTGTTGCCCCGACTGCTGACCTCGCAGGTGCCGCGCGAGACGTTCGGGGCACAGGTTCCCTATCTGCGAAAAAGGAATCGCCTGCTGTCCGACCGGCTGGTCTCGACGGTTTGCGGTCGGCTTCCGGTAAAACAGGACTCGCTGCTGCCGCAACTTCAGCGGCTGGCTGGCTTCGCCGTCGAGATTCAGAAGCGCGAAAAATTGGCGAAGGGCAAGGCGGAGAAAGACGAGGTTCGCGAAGCGAAAGCGGGCTGGACATCGCAGATCGATGAGGGTGACACGAGCCTCTTCCGAGACGTCGCCGGGTTTGCCAAGAACAGCGGCTGGTGCCGGACGGAGAACGATTTCTCGACGTTGCTGCTCGACGTGTACGACTTTCCGGGGATCACACCCGCGGTCGAAGCTCCGCCCGAAGAGGCCGCAAAACCGGCTGCGAAAGCCAAAGCGGCGGGCGGCCTGTCTCCGCTCGAAATGATGAAAGCGAAGCAGGCGGCAGCGAAAGGCGGCGCCAAACCGGAAGCCTCTGCGGAAGACGAAGCCTCGGCAGGAAACGAAGCCTCAGAAGGAAACGAAGCCTCAGAAGGAAACGAAGCCTCGGAAGGAAACGAAGCCTCAGAAGGAGCCGCGAAGAAGCCTTCGCCCCTGGACATGATCCGCGGCAAAGCGGCAAAGTCGACATCCGGCCTGCCTGCAGGTGGCAAGGCGGACAAGCCCGTCGTGAAGAAAGCGGCTGGTGGCAAAGGCTCGAAGAAGCCCGAGCCCGTTCCGAAAACGGTTGAGAATGTTGATGCCGAAGTTTCGGCAGTGGAAAAAGTGCTCACCGAGAAGTACGGATTCTCAGACGAACTGGCTGGCGACGCGGCGAAGCGCACACGCGAATTTCTGCAGACTAAAGAGCAGGCGGCCGCCGCTGAGGCTGCTCGCCAGGATCAGGCAGAAGCGGACCAGCAGGCTGCTGCTGAGAAGACGGTCGCGAAGGCTGGCAAGCCGGCGGCTGCCGGCGCCGCCAGGGCAGCTTCGCCACTCGACATGATTCGCAAGGGCAGTGCTGGAGCGAAGAAGGACGCCGCAGCAGACCAGGGTGGCTCTGCGAAGAAAGGCGGCGCTGCCGGCAAGCCCGCCGCGAAGTCTCCGCTGGAATTGATGAAAGCGAAGGCTGGGGCAAAGAAGTCTGGCGACGCGGCCTCAAAGCCTGCCGCTCCAAAACCGCCGGCCCTGAAGAAGGCAGCGGTCAAACGAGAAGTCCTCCGGACTGAGGAGCTTCGCGAATTCTATCTCCAGACGGTGCGTCCCTATCTGGCCAGCAATGGTCAGAAGGGGCGGTTGGCCGATGCCACGGAATCTTCCCGCGCGTTCACACAGATGCGGGGCACGCTGCCGGTCGAGCTGCACGAGATCCTGAAATCGCTGCAGCAGTCCTGTGAGGACCTGCGGCAGTTCAATGAGCAGAAACGGTTGAATCGCTGGCTGCACTACTGGCTGGCGCTGCACATACCGTTTTCGATTGGTCTGTTCGTTCTGTTCGTCTTCCACGTTCTGATGTCGCTCCGCGTTGTGCCGTGGAATCTCCCGTTCAAGCTTTGATGGTCCGGCCATGACCGTTCGTATGACTCGCAATACAAGCCGCGAACTTTCGGAACGCGTGGAAATCGATTTCCATAAGCGACCGAACAGATTTCGCCGCCGCGTCTGGTGGGGCGCGTTCTGGCTGAGCGTCGCGTGCCTGCTCTGGCTGGGCTACGCCGGGGCGCGCGGCGACCACTTCATTTACGAAGGCGGCGACCTCGCGCACGCCCATCGAATCTTTGAGAACGACTGTGCGAAGTGTCATACGACGTGGGCTCCGGTTGAACGTGCTCTCAACTTTGATTTCAGCGACCGTGTGTACTCGGTTGAGAATGCGGCCTGTCTGGCCTGCCATCCGGGAGCCGAGCATCACCAGAATCAGATTCCCGGCCATGCTGAAATCTCCTGTGCTCACTGCCACATTGAGCATCAGGGCAATCACGATTTGAAACGCAGTCCCGACCGTGTCTGTCTGGAATGCCATCAGGATCTGAAGTCTCACACCAAGGGCGAAAGCAGTTTTGTCGGCGCGTTGTCCCGTTTCGGAACGCCAGACGGCCATCCCGAGTTTGCCGTGCGTCGGGCACTGTCCAGCCAGAGTCGCTCGATCGACGGCGTCGGTTCTGAGCACGGGGTTCTCAAGCTGCTGGAATTCATCGACGCCGCAGGCTGGCGGGATCGCGCGAAGATCCGATTCAACCATGCGGCCCACTTGAAGACCGAGACCGGCTCCGACGGCCAGACGCTCTTCAGGATCGTCGCCCGCGGACAGAAACTCGCGGACTTCGGAATCCCGGAAACCGCGGCGACCGCCACCGAAGTCTGTCAGGTCTGCCACAAGTCGGATGACGAGGGCCGCTACATGGAGCCCATCGTTTTCGAGCAGCACTGCAAGGCGTGCCATCCGCTCTTGTTCGATAATCGAAAGTTTCCTGGCGAACAGGTCCCGCACGAACGGGCCGATGTCGTGCGGGGTTTCCTGACGGAGAAGTACACGCTGGCCGCTCTGGCGAATCCAGACTCGGTCGATGCTGGCTCGCCGGCACGCGTCATTCCCGGACGTCGCTCGCGGCCGACACTCTCAAAGGACCAGGCGGAATGGCTCGCCGAGCAGCTCAAGACTGCTGAAGCCGAATCGCTCGCCCACACGCATGTTCTGTTCGGAGCGGAGGCCAAAGGCGGCTGCGCTTACTGCCACGTTGATCAGAACGGGCAGCCGCCGCAGGACTGGTCGACGGTTACGCCGCCGTCAATTCCTGATCGCTGGCAGCCGCACGCCGTCTTCAGCCACAGGTCGCATCAGATGATGAACTGTGTCGAATGTCACGATGGTGTCGCTGAAAGCAGGAGTACGGGCGACGTGCTGATGCCGGGGGTTGAGTTGTGCCGGAAGTGCCACTCGCCCGAGCCCGCTCAGCCTGGTCCGGACTTCCCCGCGCGGCTTCTGGGGGCAGGCACGGATTGTGTGGAATGTCACCTCTACCATGATCACGAAAAAGACAACTTCGTCGGCGGTTTGAATCCGCTGCTTCATGTCGCTGGTTCCAAACCGGACGCAACTTCCGCGGGAGAAAGCTCGAATTAGATGAGGACGGATTTGCCGTCACGGCAGTCGATGTGCGCCCTGAGCGGGGATCGACTCGTCACTGAACGCGGTTGCTGGAGACGCTGATGGCTCGCCAAAACCAGATTCGACTGTTCTGTGCCACTGCCGCCCTCGCCGGCCTGGCGTGGTGCGGGCAGATCTCGCGCGGGGTTGAGCCCGGCAGTCCGGATGTTTCCGCAGTCCGAGCAGCACTGCAGTCGGATTCGGAACCGGCGATCTCGACGAACGAAACCGTTGCTGTTGATCATTCGCGTTATGTCGGTGTCGCCGGCTGTGCTGCCGCGAACTGTCACGGCGGCGACGGTTCACGCGGCGTGGTCGGCAGCGAATACAGCATCTGGATTCAGGACGACCCGCACGCGAAGGCTTACACCGACCTGTTCAACGAAACTTCGCAGCGAATGGCCGCGGCCCTGCGACTCGACAAACCAGCTCACCAGGCGAAGCTCTGTCTGAACTGTCACGGCCCGCAAAGCGACCCACCGTTTGACGGCCCGGTCGCTGCTCACGGAGCACTGCTGGACGGCGTCAGTTGCGAATCCTGCCACGGAGCCGCCTCCCGCTGGCTCGGCCCGCACGTTCGCCGCGACTGGAAGCAGAAGTCCGCCGCCGAGAAAGCCGAGTTTGGTTTCCGCGACACCAAAGACCTGTGGACTCGCGGCAAAGTCTGTGCGGACTGCCATGTCGGAGAACCCGGTCGCGACGTCAATCACGATCTCTACGCGGCGGGGCACCCTCGACTGTTCTTCGAACTGTCCGCGTTCAACGCCAACCTGCCGGCTCACTGGGATCGCAAGGCTGACCAGCAGCGCGAGGGCGCGGAGGGCTCGTCGTCCTTTGAGGCAAAGCTCTGGGCTCTCGGACAGGTGGCCTCTGCGGAAGCTGCTCTCGACCTACTGATTCACCGGGCAAAAACAGCGACCGACGACGTGCCGGCATTCGTTCGCGGCGGTGATTATCCGCATGAGAAGACGATTGCCGTCTGGCCGGAACTGGCGGAGACCGGCTGCTTCGCCTGCCATCACGACCTCAGCTCGCCCAGCTGGCGGCAGGCTCGCGGGTATGCGGATCGCACGCCGGGCGGTTCTCCCTGGCAGAGCTGGCTCTCACCACTCATCGGCGACGTCGCGTCCCAGTTCAGTGAGAGCGGCAATCCCCTGAAGCCTTTGTCGACAGAGATGGCCAGGCCCTACCCCGATCGTGACGTCGTTGTTGAGGTCGCGCGGGAAGCGCAGCGTCAGCTGACGCAGCTTGGCCGTTTGATCAACGGCCAGACGCTGTCGCGCGACGAGGTCGAAGATATGTTTTTGAGGATCAGTCGGCGCAGCCCGGAGTTGGCCGGTCGAAACTGGGACTCGGCCACGCAGTCGTATCTCGCGCTGGTCGCTCTTCAGCAGAGCCTGCAGGATATGAGCGATTCGGGGTCTGGAGTTCCCGACCCGGCCGGGCGGGAGATCAACCGGATTCTCGAAGAAGTGCTGGGGCAACTCGCGTTTCCCGCCGGTTCGGACAGCCCTCGAACCTTCGACTCGGAATCGATCGAGCATCTGCAGGAGCGGTTGCAGAGAATTCAGCAGTTACTCGGCGACAGCCAGTGACGTCCAGCCGCGGGATTTCCGTCAGAGAATTTCAGGGAACGAGCCCATGTCCGTGTCGAATGTTTTCCGCAATGGCAACCGCCTGTTCTGGACGGGTCTCGCAGTGACGCTGGGGGCCGCCCTTGTCGTCTCGCAGGTCAGCGACGGTAGGCCGAACAACCGATCGGCGTTCGCTCAGGACAATGCCGCTGCCCCGCAGCCGAAGTTTCAGGGGCTGCGATCATGCGTGCCGTGTCACAATGAAGACACCAACCGCACGAGTGTTTTCGCGGCACTCAGTCCGGAGTTCTGCTCGCTGAACGAAATCGCGACGTTCGAACACGACAAGCACCGCCAGGCTTACGAACTGCTGGCTGGCCCGCTCGGACAGCAGATGCAGAAGATTCTGGCGACGGCGAAGGGCGACGCGGACTACAAGGTCACCGAGGACCGGAACTGCCTGTCGTGTCACGCGAACTGGCACTGGAAGGAAGGCTTCGACAAGCCGCCGCTGTTTGAGTTTGGTGTGACCTGCGAGTCCTGCCACGGAGCCAGCTCGCTGTGGGAAGGCCCGCACGACGCCGCCGACTGGCGCAAGGAATCGCCAAAGACAAAAGAAGAGACATTCGGCTTTATCGACGTCCGCAATCCGATCCGCCGTGCTAAACAATGTTTCTCCTGCCACATCGGCAACGTGCAGGAAGGCAAGATCGTCACGCACGAAATGTACGCGGCTGGTCATCCGCCGCTGCCGGGCATCGAGATTGAATCGTTTGCCGAACAGATGCCCTCGCACTGGCGGTTTCTGCATGAGAAGGGCGAGTTCAAGTTTCGCGATGAGTACATCAAAGCAAACTTTCCCGGCGTCGAGCACGATCCGCTGACCGATCTGCCGCGCACCAAGTCGACCTTGATCGGCGGCGTGATGGCGATGCGGGAAGCCCTCAACCTGTTTGCGTCCCAGGCGAATGATGAGTCGTCGGCTGCTGCGTGGCCGGAGCTGGCTGTGTTTGACTGTGCCGCCTGCCATCACGATCTGGCATCACCCGGCTGGCGGCAGAAACGCGGTTACGGCAGCTCGATTCCCGGTCGACCGCAGATGTTTGTCTGGCCGGAGGCTCTGATCAAAGCCGCAATTCGCCATCGCGCCGGCAAAGATGACGCGAAGTTTGATGCTGACTGGAAGACCTTCCACAGCAGCATGGAAAGGTTGCGCCGGTCGCTCGACCGTCGGCCGTTTGGAGCACCAGCCGACCTCAAGGCCGCGGTACTCGACGAAGGCGGCCTGATTTCGTGGCTCGACGAGCTGGCTCAGGACCTGTTCACCAGCCAAGTTCAGCAGGCCGATGCGAAGCGAATCCTCAAGACGCTCGCGACGCTTTCTCCGGAGAGTTACCCCGATTACCACACGGCGCGTCAACTTGCCTGGGCAATCCGGACGATCCAGACCGAACTCGGGACAGGCAGCTTTCCGGAGTTTGCGTCGCGTCCCGAGGGCGAAACCGAGAAAGCTGCGATCGACCGTGCCGTCGCCAATCTGAAAGTTTTCGCCTCGTGGCGCGACGGAGTCCGGGCAGAGGCCGCGGCAAAGACAGATGAGCAACTCGGAGACCTGACCTCGAAACTGCGACTGAAGCTGCCAGCCGGCGACCAGTACATCATCGCCGAGCAGCTTCCCGAAGCGCTCAAGGCCGCAGCGAACTACGACCCGGAATGGTTCCGCCGTCAGCTCGAAACACTGGCGAAGTCACAGGGCGAGTGACAGCAGATCGCACAAAAAAAGCCGGGACGGATCATGATGATTCGTCCCGGCTTCTGATGTCTGGCGGCCTGTCCGCAGGCTGGACGCCGCACTCGGTCTGGCAACTGGTTAGACCGAGAAGCTCTTACCGCAACCGCAGGTGCTTTGAGCGTTCGGGTTGTCGAACTTGAAGCCGCGGCGATCGATGCCGTCGAGGTAGTCAATGGTCGTGCCGGCCATGAACATCTCGAACTTGCGGTCCATGGCGACGCGAATTCCGAACTGCTCAGAAATCACATCGTTCTGGTCGTCGACGCGCGTATCGAAACCGAGATGCGGTTCGAACCCGCTGCAGCCGCCGCCCTGCAGAGCGATTCGCAGCACACAGCCGTCAGGCACGTTCTTTTCTGAAATGAACCGTTTGATCTCGACTGATGCCTTTTCGGTCAGCTTGATCACGGCGTCGCTCGCTGCTGGGTCGTAAACGTACTCGGCCGGAGTTTCCAGTTGCGTCAGCGGTGCTGGAGCTGCCTGACCATGAGACGAACAGCCGCCGGGATTCGATCCACAGCACCCGCCCTGAGCCTGTGCGGCAGCGTCCTGAGTTGGAGTTTCTGTAGACATTCTTCTTGTCCTTCGTGTCGAAAACGCGGCAAATTCAGCGGAAAACCGTGCGGAGTCTAACAGGGGAGAAATCGCCGGACGAGCGGGATTGAAGCATTCAAACTGAATTTTCGCAACATAATCAGCGAAAAAAACTGTGGCGTGCCGCACGCATGCGGCTCAGCGGACGGGTTCGAGCATTCCGAGCGGAACATAGAACCGGGCGTAGCGTTTGCCGTCCGAGTAGAGCGGGCTGTTCTCGTCCTCGACCAGCACCGTCGCACGCTTCGTGATGCGATTCACGAAGCCCTCATACTGAGCGTTGTCGACCCGGAAACGCACACGGTCACCCGGTCGGATGCCGAACTTTGTCTGAGCCCGCTCGCCGGGCGTGATCAGCTGATGAGTCGCCTCGGTGTGCGTAAAGAACTGAAACGCCAGTGACTGGAACCGCTGTTTCAAGCAGCTGGAATCGTCCCAGACGACCATCTCGGTCAGGTGAATGAGTTCGTGCTCGAAGATTCTCTGCAGGCATTCAATCCGGTCACGGCAGAGAACTCCGGTCACCGTGATGGGGCGGTCGACGTCGTAAAACGTCGAGAACAGCAGCGTCGATGAAACGGCAATTTCGTACGAAGACTGTGGTCGGATTCCGGAACGGCGGCGGTATTTCGTCGTTGTGCCGCCGACCCTGGTCATCCGCTTCGAGACTCGAAAGGACAGCGGGGCACCGTGCCGATCCGTGGTTGAAGCCAGCAGGCCGTCAAAGAACAGGCGGTCGTATTCGCGAAACAGAAACTCCAGATCCCGCGAGTGAATCGAGGTGAAGTTACCCTCGCGAATCCAGCGCGACTCGCCCAGCAGTCCGTTGTAAATGTCTGCCAGACGAGACCGGATGTCCGCCTTCGATCGCCGGGTTGACGAGAGAAAATCCATCAGTTCCATTGATGAACAGGCTCCCTGACATTGCAGCCGAGTGTCGATTCCAGTTGAGCTACCGATTGGACTGGCAACGTTTTTCGCCGGTGCGTACTGTCTGACGCCGCTGAGCGAAGGCCGTTTTCCGAGCCGCTACAGCAGAATTTCGACATCAGTAGCCCTGCCTCTGAAGAATTCACTGCGACTGGAGACTTCACCGTGAAAGATTCGCGACTTGTCCTGCTTGGCCTGCTCATTTTCGCCGTCGGTTGCGCCGACAGTCGGACGAATGTGAGCAATTCGCCGTCCACCGGGCAAGACCAGGTGGAAGTGGCGACTGCGGATGCGTCTGCCGCGGAACTGATGACTGATTCCGCAGAGACTGACGACGAACTGATTCCGCTCGATGAACTGCCGAAAACCGACAAGGAATGGCAGGCTCGCCTGACGCCGCTGCAGTTTGAAGTCACACGGCAGAAGGGGACCGAACGCCCCTTCCAGAATCCCTACTGGGACAATCACGACGACGGGCTGTATCGCTGTGTCTGCTGCGGAGCGGCCTTGTTTGATTCAGAGGCGAAGTACGAATCCGGTACCGGTTGGCCGAGTTTCTGGCAGCCCGTTGGCAAATCGGCGGTGCGGGAAGAGGCGGACAACACTCTGTTCACAACGCGGACGGAGATTCTGTGCAATCGGTGCGGAGCGCATCTGGGGCATGTTTTTGACGATGGTCCGATCGACAAAACCGGTCTGCGTTACTGTATGAACTCCGCATCGTTGAAGTTCCGGCCTCGTCAAACCGAATCCGGGCACGACGACTCGACAACAGAGAAGGAGCCGACGGAGTCCGATGAGGCGCCGTCCAGTGAAACGCTCAACGGCTCGGACGCTTCCGAGTAACGGGCTCTCACCGGAAGGACGATGAACGGTGAAGCCCCGGCAGTTCTCCGCGACCGCAGGGAGTCTCGAATCGGCATCCGCTCGCGTTTCGTGCGCAGTTTGACACGTCAGGAAGCGGCGGCGTACGATCGCCGGTCATGCGGCGGGGACCTTGAATGCTGCCGTCAGAGCCCTGAGTTTTCGCCGTCAAAACCCTGTGCCGCGATGACATCCCGGGCCGCTTGCCCGGTCCGGAAGCGTCTGGAGAATTCGACGAATGCTGCGAACTGTCTGCCTTGCCGTCATCGCCTGCCTGCTGATTCCGACCGCCAGCAGTGCTGCGCCGCCAACAACCGGCGTGCCTGCCTATGACGCTGCTGTGAGGAAAGGCGTCGCCTGGCTGAAGGGATACCTCGCGGATCCGAAGAGTTCGGGTGATATCAGCCACAAGGCTTTCGCCGCATACGCCCTGATCAAAGCCGGAGAACCTCATACGTCTGCAGACATCCGAGCAGTAATTACTGCAGTAAAAGAGAAAATTAAGGACGGAGTCTACAAACCGCATTCGACCTCGCATCACGTCTACGAAGCTGGCGTCGACGCGATGCTGCTGGCAGATTCTGACGAGAACGCCCACCGCGCCGAGATTTATGCAGCGGTTGACTACATCATTTCGCAACAGGGCACTGACGGTTCCTGGGATTACCCGGATCGAAAAGTGGGCGACACGAGTATGGCG
>Ga0070726_10001934_pt1 | contig 19506 bp, 16 predicted proteins | sample tdAd471_FD_67275 | JGI IMG/M metagenome (GOLD analysis project Ga0070726, IMG submission 67275) | Marine sediment microbial communities from the Atlantic coast under amendment with organic carbon and nitrate - tdAd47.1 | ecosystem: Environmental > Aquatic > Marine > Coastal > Sediment | place... | reverse complement strand
TTCCCTATGCGCTCGAAAAAGGCGTTTTGATCTCCATTAATCCCGATGCACATAGCAAAGAAGGGATTCATGATATTCATTTTGGGGTGCTTTCGGCCCGTAAAGGTGGGCTGACAGCTGCCGAATGTTTGAATGCCAAGTCACGTGAGGAATTTGTTAAGTGGCTCAAAGCTTAGCGTTAACAGCTCATTAACAAATATTGAAGCCTCATTAACAGGCAAGTGATAAAAGCTTTTTACTTTTGTAACTGTTATTTAATTAGTGCCTAAAAGTAGACACGTTTCAATACATATTAATTTTCAAACTAAAATTTTGCTAAAATGTTAAAGCAACTTAAAGTTGGTATCTTAGCTGTAGCGTTGATAGGATTCTTGGCTAGCTGCCAAAATGCGAATCAAGGTGTTCGTGAAGCTGCTCGTGAGAATGTATCTAACGCAGTTCAACCTGCTACTTCTGCTACTCAAACTCCTGCTCAGCCTGCAGTTCCTGCTGGTCCTACGACAGTAATGTCTTTCAATGAGACTACTTTCGACTTCGGAACGGTACCTGAAGGTGAAAAAGTATCACACACCTATACGTTCAAAAATACAGGTAATGAGCCTTTGATCCTTAGCGATGCTAAAGGAAGTTGTGGCTGTACTGTTCCTCAGTGGCCAAGAGAGCCTATTGCTCCAGGTGAGGATGCCGTAGTTACTGTTGAGTTCAACTCAAAAGGTAAAAAAGGAAAGCGTAACCAAAAAGTTACCATCACAGCCAATACAAACCCTCCTCAGACTTTCATCTACTTGACAGGTGAAGTATTAGGTGGAGAGGCTGCACCAAATATTCAGGTTACGCAGTAATTAGAATTTGGTACGATATAAGCTGATCACTTTTTCGATCAAAGGGCCCTTCGAGCATGACTTGGAGGGCCTTTTTTTATGATCCTAAGTTTTAGCGCAGGTTTCATAACTTTAAGCCAACAAAATTGTTGAAGGAATATTATGAAGCATTATCTTTCATTGATCACATTTAGTCACACGATTTTTGCCCTGCCTTTTGCGCTCTTGGGCTTCTTTTTGGCCTCTTTGAAAATGGGAGAGGGACTCAGTCCTCGCTTGTTTTTACTTGTCCTAGCCGCCATGATATTTGCCCGAAGTGCAGCGATGGCTTTCAACCGCTATCTGGATCGCGATATTGATGAGAAAAACCCTAGAACGATACAACGAGAGATTCCGGCGGGTGTGATTAAGGCACAATCGGCTTTGATTTTTGTCGTTGCCAATTCCCTTTTATTTATTGCTGTGACATGGTTGATCAACCCTTTGTGCTTTTACTTGTCTCCAGTAGCCCTTCTGGTTATCCTGGGATATAGTTTTACTAAGCGCTTCACCTTCTTATGTCATTTTGTGTTAGGCTTGGGCTTGTCATTGGCTCCCATCGGTGCCTATTTGGCTGCTGGTGGAGGTTTTGATACCATTCCAATTTTGTATTCTTTTGCGGTGTTGTGCTGGGTGTCTGGCTTTGATATCATTTATGCATTGCAGGATGAGGAATTTGATAAATCCTTGGCTTTACATTCCGTTCCTGTGGCAATGGGCAAACAGAGAGCCTTATATTTGTCCACATTTCTTCATATTATTTGTGCGGCTTTGATCATTTTGGCAGCATTTTTGCTTCAAGAAACCTATCCAGCATTTCTTTGGCTGCATTGGTTAGCGGCGGCTTTGTTTATCAGTTTGTTAATATACCAGCATACTATTGTCCAGCCAAATGATCTAAGCAAGGTCAACCGAGCATTCTTTACGGCAAACGGGATGGCAAGCCTTATTTTTGGCACCCTTGTCATTTTGGATATTTACCTATAAGAGCTCGTTTTGAAAATATAAATGGCGATCCTCATAATCGTTGTTTCAGAACTCCACAAGTATATTATCCTTCCCATTTGGTGGCGTAACATTTTTACAATACACACGTAAAGTTATTGTGAGCAACAGTATTATCTCCCCTCAATATTATGATATACCCTGATTAATGCATAAATCCCTTAGGGATTAGTAAAAATTAAGCTATACAATTTAGGCTAGTTCTTTTGATCAATAGATAGATGGGAAACATCCACCTTCGTTTCGCGATTTTGCCCAGCGGACTGGTAGGTGCTTTCATTTTCTTCCTCATTTAGAATCAGACGCTCTGCCCTTAATTTGTTAACTTTGTAGCTAACTAACTTCTAAGGAACAAGGCGTAAATAACCGCAACATTATTTGCGACCATCCCTAGAAATATAACACACAAGCAACGGTTTTATTAATCTATTGACTCCAGACCTATGAGAAAAACGACATTATTGTTCATGGTTCTCCTTCTTGCTTGTCAGTGGTCTTTGAATGCCCAAAATGCCAAATTAAAGAAAGCGAGATACCTAATGGAATCGCTCCATTATCAAGGAGCTATCGATATTTACCAACAAATCCTTGAAAAAGGGGATGAGCCAGAGGCTATTACTAATTTGGCTATTGCCTTTAAGAAAATAACGGATTATCCATCGGCCTTGCCCTGGTTTGCCAAGGCAGTTACCCTAGAATCGGCTAGGCCTGAGGTGTTTTATTATTATGGCCAGGCACTGCAACACACTGGTGCTTGCGAGCAGGCAAAAGTATATTATGACCAATACCTCAAATTACGCCCTTATGACCTGCGGCGCGAGCAACTGGAAAATCCCTGTGAGGAGATTGAAAAAATAAAGGCGAAGGGAGAAGGTTCCTATTATAAGGTAGACGGACTTTCGATCAACGGCCCCTTTGATGATATTGGCCCAGCATTTTACCAGGATGGCCTTGTATTTGGTGCGATAAAGGAAGAAAATAGCCGCCGCAAAACAGCTTTTTTTGATCTCTATTTTGCTCAGCAGTCCGGAACAGATGTATTTGCTTTTGAGGAGGCTGCCCAATTCTCTTCGACCCTCAACTCGAAGTTACACGAAGCTATTGTTACCTTCAATCAGCAAGAAACGCAAGTCTACATTACCCGGAATCGGCAAGAAGAATTGGACCCTCGTCGCAATCCGGTGGTAAGACTAGAAATCTTATCGGCTGAGAAAAGTGCGGAGGGCACTTGGTCCAGTTTAGCCCCATTGCCTTTTAATGATCCTTCCTACTCGGTGGCACATCCCTGTTTATCAGCCTCGGGTGATCGACTGTTCTTCTCATCTGATATGCCCGGCGGTTTTGGCGGGAAAGATATATATATGTCTTTTTGGGATGGTCTGACCTGGGGAGGCCCTATTAACCTGGGACCAGGTATCAATACCGAAGGGGATGAACTATCTCCCTTCTATCACAGTGAAGGCCAGTTATACTTTGCCTCAGATGGACACTTTGGTTTGGGTGGCCAGGATATTTACAAAGTAGATGATAAAGGCAATGGCCAGTGGTCCACGGTAGAAAACTTGGGGCCACCGATTAATACTTCAAAAGACGATTTTGGTTTTATCATTCGTCCTGATGGTGAATCTGGCTATTTTACCTCCAATCGAGCAGGCGGTAAAGGAGGTGATGACATCTATGGATTCAAATGGGAAGCCCCCGTGACCCTGTATACTTATCGCTTCAATGTGGTGGATGGTATCGGACAATCTCCCGTTGAAATGGTAACTGTCCAAGATAAACAACAAGAAAGATTCCTAGTGGCGGATGAAGCTGGGGTTTTTCAAGTGGATATTCCGGAAGGAGACTGTTTTAATCTAGCTTTTACGGCGGTGGGTTATGAGCCAAAAGAATGGCAAGATTGTGCCAGGAAGGAAGCTGGTAGTACCGTCCAGGAAATAAAAATTGGTTTACGACAATTGCCTGCCGCTGCAAAAAAGCCAGCCGCTGAGCTTATGTATTTTGATTTGGAGATAGTGGATAACTTAAGTGGCGCAGGCGTAAATGGAGCGCATGTCAAGATAGGGAATACCGATTGTGATTTTAGTTTTGAAGGGGCCACCGATGAATCGGGCTGGATTAGAATCCAAGTGCCTTCCGTTTGCTGTAGCCAATTGACTATTCAGGCTGATAACTATTTCCTACATAAATCAGAAAAGGTCTTTTGCGATGTCAATAAGGGCGAAGTGAGAAATATCTCACTGCAGCCTTATGTGCGGGTGAATGAAAAGGAGGTGACACCTAGAAGTTTGGCTAGCAACCCACAGGATACCATAAAGGTGCCCTTTAAAGTTAGCGCAGGTACTGCTGCTGGAGATAATATTTCCTACCTCTTGAATATCTATTACAATGTGGGACGTACAAGTGTCAAAAAGGAATCTGTTTCTGAGTTGTTTCGCTTGTTGGAGTTACTCCAAGAGAATCCTACCTTGATTGTAGAAATTGGCTCCCATACCGATGCCAGAGGGGGAGCCAGTTTCAACCAGAATCTGTCTCAGCGAAGGGCTACTAATATAGTCAATTGGTTGGTAGGAGAGGGGGTGTCCAAGCGTCGCCTGATCGCCAAGGGATATGGAGAGGAAAAGCCCGTTAATGACTGTGTGGATGGCAAGGAGTGTGGAGAGGAAGACTATCAGATGAACCGCCGGACAGAGTTTAGGGTAATTGGTCGCTTGGATTAAGCCACTTGATTCGTGCTTACTTTTTCGATATATTGTAATACTAAACAACACCAACCCTATTAATTATGGATAACCCACAAATTATCGATGACAACTTGGGGGGCTTTGCCCTCAGTTCTGAAATCAAATCTTACCTCGCAGAGACAGCGAAATGGGGTAAGTTTCTGGCCATTGTTGGCTTCGTATTTATTGGTCTAATGGCCTTGTTTGGCGTATTTTTTGGCTCTTTCATGTCCAGCTTTGCTGGTGGAGAATTATTTCCGGTCAGTCCCATGATTTTCTCGGTCATGTATTTGATGATTGCGGCTCTGTATTTCTTTCCAGTACTGTATTTGTTTCGTTTTTCAACCAAGATGCAAGTAGCTTTGCGTTCGGACAATGAAGGTGATCTTACCGAATCCTTTTCCAATTTGAAATCCCTCTATAAATTTATGGGGATTATGACGGCTGTGATCTTGGGGATTTATGCTCTATTGTTCATCTTTGGCCTACTTGGTGGAGCGATGATGGGGCTTTAAGCCTTAACTGGTAAGTAGAAAAACAAGAAAAGCTTGCAAAATCATAGTGCCGTCCAGTAAGCCTGTATAATAGTAGTCATGCCGTTCTCCTGTGCTTTTCATAATCAGGACAGCCGCGACTAGGCTACTCAGTAAATAGGCCAAAAATTGCCATGCACTAATACCTAAAGTATAGAGATTCAAGTAAGCAAAACCTAAAGCCATTGCCAATAGAAATAGGGCAATGGCTTTACTTTTTTTGATGCCATAGCGACTCGGAATGGTTTTTACTTTATTAAACTGATCAATCTCCAAATCTCTAATGTCAAATGGAATCGTGATTGCAAAAACAAAGCACACCCTTTCCAAACACATAAGAATAGTAGATAATTGCTGTTCGAGACCCAGCTCTAGTGCGGGTAGAAAAACGGTCAGCCAAGTCCAGACAATAGCGATGAGGAAGACTTTTACAAAATGCACATCTCTCAAACGCTTCTTGCCCTTGAGAACAGGTATGACATAGGCTAATGAAAGTAAAGCAGGTAAGAAAAGGCTCAATTGAACGGGCCAGGGCAATAAAAAAAAGAAAAAAGCACTGACTAAGATGGAAAGCGCAGCATAAACTTGAATATGGTGTTTGAAGGTAACAATGACTTGGTATCTGCCTGATTCTTGAAAGGGCTTGGCTTTTTCCAATCCCACAATTCGATGCAAGGCATAAAGGAACAGGCTACCCGAAAATACGAAAACCCAATAGGGAGAGTACTGTAGTTTTCCCAATAAGAACAGCTGTGTTTGGAGGGTCATCGCCAATGCGGCAAGGGCAATCCAAAAATTGCTGTATAAAATAAGATCAATTAATGGGATCAACCACTTCCGCATACTTCCAGTATCAAGGCTAGAAATACTTAAAGTTATGACCGTTTTCTATACGAAGCAAGGTTTGATAAATTAATCGGATCACATTTTCTACATCGTCCTTATGAGCCATTTCAACGGTAGTGTGCATATAGCGCAAGGGTAAAGAGATTAAAGCCGAAGGTACGCCACCGTTGCTGTAAGCAAATGCATCTGTGTCGGTACCCGTCCGCCGAGAAGAAGCTTCCCGTTGGAAAGGAATATTATTGGCTTCTGCGGTGTCAATGATCAAATCCAAGAGCTTATTGTGCACAGCAGGGGCATAGGTTACGGAAGGTCCTTTTCCACCTTGTACGTCGCCAATTTTCTTAGGTTTGACGAGTGGGGTATGGGTATCATGCGTAACATCGGTTACGATGGCTACGTGCGGTTTGATCGTTTGGGCAATCATCTCTGCTCCACGTAGGCCTACTTCTTCTTGCACGGCATTAACGATATACAGACTAAAGGGCAGTTCGTCTTTATTCTCTTTGATCATCCTAGCCACCTCTGCAATACAAAAACCACCCAGTCTATTATCCAATGCTCGACCTACATAGTAACGATTATTCAACACGCTGAATTCATCCTCGAAGGTGATCACCGTACCGACATGAATTCCCATCGCCAAAACTTCCTCCTTATCACTAGCTCCCACGTCGATGAAAATATTCTCCAGTTTGGGCGTCAAATTAGCATCCGTGCCTCTTCTAGTGTGGATAGCTGGCCATCCGAATACGCCTTTTACAATTCCCTTTTTGGTGTGGATATTCACTTTCTTCGAAGGAGCAATCAGGTGATCGGATCCACCATTGCGGATAACGCTGATAAAGCCATTTTCGTTGATATAGTGCACATACCAAGAAATTTCATCTGCATGCCCTTCGATGACGACTCGGTAGTCCTTACCAGGATTGATGACACCATAGGCCGATCCATAATTGTCTGAATGCCATTCGTCTATATAGGGACTAAGGTATTCTAGCCAGAGTTTTTGCCCACTTGTTTCAAATCCAGTGGGAGAGGCGTTATTGATGTATTTTTCTAGGAAAGCCTCTGATTGAGTTGTAAGTATTGACATGTTAGCACTAAATTCTTGTTAACTTAAAAACACTTTTTGTAATCTGGTTTTTAATGTTGTTCACTCCAGCTTTTAGGATCTTGCCGCCAAGCCTGCAAAGTTTCTTCCTGGTCGGCAGATATATAATTGCTCGCACTGGCTTGTTTGATCAGGGCGCCATAATGACTCAAGGTAGCCATCTGACAATCGGCGGCCTCAAAAGCTTTTACTGCTTTCTCAAAGCCGTAGGTAAATATAGCTAAAACACCGACTACTTCAGCCTTCGCTTGCCGTAAACATTCAACAGCTTGTAAGCAACTCCCGCCAGTGGAAATCAGGTCTTCTATCACCAACACTCGCTGTCCCTCTACTAGACGTCCTTCGATCTGGTTCTGTCTTCCATGCGCTTTGGCAGAAGAACGTACATAGATGAAAGGAACATCCATCAAATGCGCTAATAATGCCCCATGCGGAATACCTGCGGTGGCGACACCAGCAATGGCGTCAAAAGGGAGCATTTCTTTGGCTTTTTCTTGGAACTGCTCAATGATAAAACGGCGGATATCGGGATAAGAAAGTACAATTCGATTATCGCAATAAATGGGAGACTTGAGTCCTGACGCCCAGGTAAATGGTTTTTGCGGACTCAATTTAATTGCATTAATTTGTAGTAGCTTCTCAGACACGGCTTCTGCAATAGTCATTGCTTGGCTTTTGTTATCATTTATAAAATGCTTGCAAATGTACAAAATCTATATTAATGAAACCCCTTTGTTATTATTTGATGCAAGAAAGGGAGAACCTACAGCTATAATTGAGGAAGATGAGATGAGAATTCGCTACACTGGCAAGGCCAAATTCTTATTGAATTACGCCGATATGCTAGAGAAAACGCAGCGTTACAAGCAAATCACCATCTTTAGTCAAGACTACGATAAGTTGGTCAAAGATTTTGAATCAAATTATAAAATTATCGAGGCGGCGGGCGGTCTCGTATACAATGAAGAAGGCAAAATCCTGATGATTTTTCGCCGAGACTACTGGGACCTTCCCAAAGGGAAAATTGACCCAGGAGAAACCAAGGAAGAGGCAGCAGTGCGAGAAGTAGAGGAAGAAACTGGCCTGCAACACATTAAATTGGGCCCTTTTTTAGGAGAAACTTATCATACCTATCGCACCAATTCGGGGAAAAGAATATTGAAAAGAACCTATTGGTTTAGGATGAACGCTCCAAAACAGGATTTGATTCCGCAGGCTGAGGAAGATATAGAAGAAGCAATTTGGCAAGACCCATATACTTTTTTGGCTACTAATCCCGTTATATACCGTAGTATACTCGAAGTTATACAAAACATGGCAAAATAGCATCCCTAAAATAGTAACACACTTTCAGAAGTTTACTCTCCAAATTACTGTTTTTCCCGACTATTATTTGGTGAAAACAGACTCCCATACTGAAAAAAAGCAAATAGCTTTGCCAAACTAAAAGATTCAAAAAAATCTCTTTAAAAGCATAGGGATTATTGTTTTTTTTAGTATATCTTTGAGGCTCAATCCTAAACGTATTCAAAATTAAGTTACTATGCATCCCAAGATCGCATTGGTATGTCTTGTGTTAAGCCTTGGTTTTTTCACAAGTGTATCTGCTCAAAACGCAACTGTAAGTTCTGCTAAGACTGCCAAAGAAGTGGCAACCCTGCTTACTCAGCCCCAAACGACTTCCACTACCACACAAGATTGGACGATTTTTCACGATGAAGAAAATAATTTCTATTACATCGATTTTGAAACTTTCAAAGTGAATATTAGCGATATCGTGATCAAGGATGAAGCTAATAAAGTGGTTTTTGAAGAAGATGTATTCGATCTGCCCGTCAATACCATCTACGAATTGGATATGAATAACTTCAAGGCAGGAAAATATCGAATTGAATTGCGAACCTTCACCAATATTATTGCTAAGCAGATTGAGTTGAAGTAGTTTCTGCTAAATTTTGCGCACACAGTTCTTTGGCCTATATTGGATGGATACAAATAAACTATGTACCTCCATCCACTCGATATAGGCATCATCCTATTTTATCTAGTTCTCACTATAGGCTTGGGATTTTGGGTCTCTAAAAAGCTTCTAATAGTCTATCCTCCTACTTTCTAGGAGACAATAACATTAAATGGTATTATCTCGGTTTGTCGAACGCCTCCGGCATGTTCGACATTTCCGGTACGATGTGGACGGTAACGATCCTATTCGTTTATGGCCTCAAAAGTGCCTGGATTCCCTGGCTTTGGCCGGTTTGGAACCAAGTCTTCGTCATGGTCTTTTTGGCCGTTTGGTTGCGCCGCTCCAATGTAATGACGGGAGCTGAATGGATTAGTACACGCTTTGGCGATAAGATGGGGGGCAAGCTTTCTCACATCATTATTACGGTTTTTGCTATTGTTAGTGTGTTTGGTTTCATTGCCTATTTCTTTGTGGGGATTGGCAAATTCGCTACCATTTTCTTTCCCTGGGATTTATCGACAAGTATGGGTGGTTTTCTGATTACTTCGGAGCAAGCCTATGCACTCCTGATTATTGCTATCACTACCCTTTATGTAATCAAAGGCGGGATGTATAGTGTGGTGATTACCGAGGTGATTCAATTTGTCATCATGACTATTTCCTGTTTGGTGATCGGTTACATAGCCTTCACCAATGTTAGTGGGGAGCAGCTAGCTGCTGCAGTTCCGGAAGGCTGGCCCCAATTGTTCTTTGGTTGGGAGTTGAACCTGGATTGGTCGGATACCCTCGCTAGCGTAAATGAAAAAATTAATCAGGACGGCTTTGAGATGATTGGCTATTTGGTCATGATGATGCTCTTTAAAGGCATTTTTGCGAGTTTGGCTGGCCCCGTGCCCAGTTATGATATGCAGCGCGTATTGTCCACGAGAACACCGACTGAAGCGGCCAAAATGAGTGGCCTTACCATGTTGGTGCTATATGCTCCTCGTTACCTCATGGTGGCCGGTTTTGCGGTATTAGCCCTGGTTTATTTGACGCCGGAAATATGGACACCATAAAGCTTTCAAAGGTTGGTACTTATGCCAAGAAGTGAGCCGCAAGACGGGAGCTATCATTGATTTATATGTTCAACTCGGACAACATTGCAAGGACATATCCGGTGACCTTCCCACGCTCATTTCGCCTTATATAGATGGCCAAAAGGCCTTACTTTCTAGCCAGGCTTCCCTTTCCAAGGCGGAGGCTATCGGTCTAAAGCAACACGAGGAAGATTGGAATGACATATTTGATGGCATTCAATCGGTGGTTGATATCGTGGCCTTTCAGGACGGGCATGTGAATTATGATGAGTTGGCCGACTACTTTTCTATCAATAAACAGTTAGCGGATCGTTATGGCTTGCAGTGTTGGACTAATGCAGAATCCTTTGATCGTGACATGCCGATTAAGTTTTTGCCTATCAAATTTGAAAAACTCTTGTTGAAGCTAAAAGCGGCCCAGGCGGCGGGATTAGACAAAGCCATTACCTTTGAGTTTTCTCACTTTATGAGTCCTCAATCAGCCTATCCACAGGCACACCACCTTTTTAATCGATACTTGGAACAGTTTAAAATTTGAATCGGGAAGGAAAATTTTTGTTATCTTTAAAAGGAGGGAAATGGAAAGGATGTTTTCCTGCGCTACGGGGATTGTGGCAATCTTGGCGCAACTCCAAGGTGACTTTTTGGGAAACTTGCTTCTAAAGAATAAGAGCTAACAACCACTTTTCTAAACCTGGCGTGTCGCAGTGCCCCACAAGCAGTCGTTTTCTATCATAACGGCTACCTTGGGGAACCTGCGCAAGTCAAAAAAACTAAAAACCATGAGTTTTTTGTATTTCATTATCGTAGGAGCTATTGCCGGCTGGTTGGCAGGACAAGTGATGAAGGGCGGCGGTTACGGCCTAATTACTAATATCATCTTGGGTATTATTGGTGGAGTTGTAGGTGGCTGGTTACTGGGTGTAGCTGGTGTTAGTGTAGGTGGCGGTATTTTGGGATCGATTATCACTTCTGCTATTGGAGCGGCAGTGGTCATTTTTGTAGCAGGTCTCTTTAAGAAATAACTTTTAAGTAGCTGAACCTATATACTCGACACTTTATGGCGGGCTCTTTTTGCGTTAAACTGCGTTAGATTTTCTTCAAGTAGCTTGGGCTATTATCATCAAATCTGCCTTGTCTAACACAAAAATACCCTCCTCCAAAATTGACGATTATATACATCCAGCTACTTACTAGGCTTAGGTAGAAGCAAATAGGTTGGATTTAGAGGAGAGTCGTTTTTAGGACACTTAACTTCTAGCGGAACCTTATCTTTGGCTCTAAGATCGGTCATTTGCCGATCTTAGAGCCATTTTTTTTACCAATCAAGATTTTACCTGGTGTGAAGGTTATGATTTTAAGCAAGGCTTGATTACCTTTTGACTGATTTTGGCCCTCTTGTATGAGGCTATTTATATAGAAATCACTAGTTTTCCACTACATTTTCGGGCATACTCCGTTTTGTGGTATCCTGATACCCTACAGAAATTATTTTAATTATGAGACTTAATCAACTCAAACCACTTTTTTTGTTTCTTCTACTATTCAGCTTAAACTCCTGCGCGAATTACAAAATGCATTATTATGGCGAAGAAAAGAATTGGGAAACACAGGCGATTCTTCCTGATTTACCCTTAGAGCATACCATGTATTTGGTTGGCGATGCAGGTTATGTTCCGAATGTTGGTGTTAACCCTGTATTGACTTACTTGAAGACCCATTTAGCGACAGAATCGGAAGACGCTTCTTTAGTATACCTGGGTGATAATATTTACCCTGAAGGTATGCCGCGAAAGCGCGCGCCTTCTAGGGCCGTCGCTGAAAAACGACTCATTGCGCAGCTCGATGTGGCTAAAACTTTTCCTGGCCGCCCTTTCTTTATAGCGGGTAATCATGATTGGTATGTTGATGGCTTGAAGGGGGTAAAACGTCAGGAGAAATTTATTGAGAAATACCTAGATCGAAAGAATGTATTGTTGCCTAAACCAGGTTGTAGTGGCCCGGAAGAAATTGAGTTGACAGAAGATCTAGTTCTGTTATTGATTGACTCGCAGTGGTATTTGACGAATTGGGAAAATGAAACAGAGATCAACGATGATTGTCCAGTTAAAAGTCGAGAATTTTTTGCCAATTATTATAAATTTGCACTTCGAGGCAACCGTCGCAAAAATGTAGTGGTCGCCCTTCATCATCCTCTCTATTCGAATGGCGTGCATGGTGGGCAATTTACCTTGAAGGATCATATTTTTCCTTTACGAGCACTCAACAAAGACCTTTGGATTCCACTCCCCATATTGGGCTCCATTTATCCTCTACTAAGAGGTACGGTAGCTAGCCCACAAGATATTCCGCATCCCATCAACCGTAAGTACAAAGATATTATCGTTGGAACAGCGCAAAACTTTGGCAGTTTTATTTTTGCCTCCGGTCATGAGCATGCTTTGGAGTATTTTGAAAATGACAATCAGCATTATATTGTAAGTGGAGCTGGCGCTAAGAAATCACCCGTCAAGTTGGGGAATGGCGCCCTGTTTGCCTACGGAAATTATGGCTATTCCAAATTATACTTTTATAAAAATGGGGCAGTTTGGGTGGAGTTTTGGAGCCCTAATGAAGATGGCACCTCGGCCAAGGTGGTTTATCGAAAGCAAATTCAAGATAAAAGGCCACCAGTACCGGATGATGAACTATATGATGATGTGATGCCGAAAGACCTGGTCTTACCGGTTACCGAAGACGATTTTACAAGAAATGGATTTGGGCGAATCTTTTGGGGGGATCACTATCGGGCCTCTTATAATGCTAAGGTCAAGGTACGCACGCTCGATTTGAACACAGAAAAAGGTGGGCTGGAGCCCATCAAACAAGGAGGTGGGATGCAGACGAGTTCGCTGCGATTGGAAGATAATGAAGGGAAACAGTATACGATGAGAGGTATCGATAAGGATGCTACACGTACGATTGCTTACCCCTTCAATCAGTCCGTTGCGACCAATCTGATTAAAGATAATTTTAGTGCTTCACATCCATTGGCCGCCTTGGTTGTACCGAAGATGGCCGACGCAATAGGGATTTATCATGCCAATCCAGAACTGCTTTTTGTGCCCAAACAGAATAGCCTGGGTGTCCATAACGAGGAATACGGTGATGCGATGTACTTATTAGAAGAACGACCTTCGGGTGACTGGCGAGATAAACCGAGTTTTGGCAATTCTAAAAACATTGTCAATTACTCCAAAATGCTGGGAGAAGTTAATGGCAAACATGGACATACGGTTGATCAAGCTTTTGCGCTACGTTCGCGTCTTTTCGATCTGCTTATTGGTGATTGGGATCGGCATGATGATCAATGGCGATGGGCAGAATTTAAGGACGGTAAAAAGAAGTACTATCGGCCAATCCCGCGGGATCGCGACCAAGCCTTTGCCCACTATGATGGATTTATCTTGGGTTTGGCCCGCTTGACAGGGCCTGATTTGAAGAAATTGCCCACCTTTAGGAGTGATTTTAAAAACCATAAATTTTATAATTATAACAGTCGTCATTTTGATGCCGCTTTCCTAAATGGGATGGACTGGGAGGATTGGCAGGCCGAAATTGCTCATATTACCGAGAACTTGACGGATGAAATCATCGAAGCGGCTTTCAAAGAAAACTGGAATGAAGAGGTGTATAATTTGGACGCCCCTGTTTTGATTGATAAGCTGAAGAAACGCAAGAAAGTTTTCCCCGCAATCGCCCGGAAGGTCTATGAATTCATGGCAAGAAAAGAGGATGTTGTTGGGACCGAAAAACGAGACCTCTTTGTGGTTGAACGCTTGCCTGGAGGGCAGTTAAAAGTCCAGGTTTATGATACGAATAAGGAAGGGGAGAAAGAGGGCATGTTCTATGATCGTACTTTCTTGGAAGGAGAAACCCAGCAGATTATCCTCTATGGACTGGATGGGAATGACTTCTTTGAATTAAAAGGAAATAATAGTTCGAATATAAAGATTCGGCTTGTCGGCGGTTTGGGAGAGGATGAGTTCACTGATACTGCTAAAAAAAGTGGCCGCCTGATTATTTATGATGCCGAGGATGAAGTTTCTACTATAAAGGTCAATCCCGATGCCAAATTGAAGGTGACCAATAATCCCATCTTGAATACTTATGATCGCTTATCTGCCGATTACAATTTAAACTTTGGTGGCATACTGCCTAATTTGGCCTTTAATCCAGATGATGGTTTACTATTAGGTTTGCTGGGGAGCTATACGGAATACGGATTTAAGAAGCAACCCTATGCATCAAAGCATACCTATTATGCCAATGTTGCGTTGGCAACCGGCGGGGCAGATATCAACTATTCTGGCGAATTCATTAATGTCTTTGGGGGTTGGGAATTCTTGCTGGATGCCAGGTATAAGACCCCACTATATGCAGCCAACTTCTATGGTCTTGGCAATGAAACGGAAAACACTGAAGAGGAAAATGGCAATCAATTTAATCGGATTCGACAAGGCATCGTTAGTCTCAATCCAGCCTTCATGAAACGATTTAATAGTGCGTCTTTTTTTCATCTTGGCCCTACTTTCGAGATGACGGGAATCAATCTTACCGGTGATCGATTTATTGATGAACTGGCGCCAAACATGAATCCAGATATATTTGATGATGCGACTTTTGTCGGGGTACAAGGTGTTTTTAGTTTTGAAAATGCCGATAATGCTGCCCTTCCAGAAAGAGGAATGAATTTTCATGCTGAATTGGGCTGGAAGTTTAGCCTCGATACCAGAGGCCAAGACGTAGCCTATATTAAAAGTGACCTGAGTGTCTATCAGCCATTAGACCTTAATCGGAATCTTATATTTGCATCGCGAGTCGGTACTCATTTCAACTTTAATAATGAATTCGAATTCTTTCAGGGGGCACGTTTGGGGGGAATTGGGCCAAATAGCAATTTTAGAGGATTTAGAAGGGATCGATTTACTGGAAAATCCTCCTTTTACCAGAATACCGACTTGCGCTTAAAGGTCTTAAGTTTAAAGACGAAAGCCTTGCCGCTTTCAATGGGGTTATTAGCTGGCTTTGATTATGGTCGGGTTTGGCTGAATGGAGAAGATAGTAAGGTGTGGCATTATAGCTATGGCGGCGGCCTTTGGTTGAGTCCCTTCGACCTAATGGCCTTTAGCTTCAATTACTTCATGGGAGATGGTGAAATCGCTCGTTTCTCCTTTGGTGGAAAATTCTTTTTTTAGCGTTCAGCGTTCATGCACAGCCATTTCTTATTGAAAGAGTGGAAATGGGAAATGGGAAAGCGGAAATGGGAAATGGGAAATGGGAAAACTAGCCTAGCCCAATCGAGATTTCGATTTCCGATTTTTCAATATCGTTTGGCTCATTTCTGTTACATTTTTAGACTTGAACACCTTACAGGAGAAACCACTAGTTCATACGGCCACTAAGGTAGAATGCCAAGTTCTGCTATGCCCATACCATGCATGCCTTCTACGATACCTATAGCTTGCAGTTTGATATACCGAGCACGAACGGTCGGGAATTCAATCCTTTGCTCAATGGGGTTGTTGAAGATGTTGGAAAATTCGCCTTTGGCCCTGGCTGTCCAGTTTTTCCCGTCAAGACTGGTATAAAAAGCAAAGGATTGGATGAATCCATCTACCCAACGACTTTGAGTGGGAAGGTAAGTAAAGCCACTCATATTTAGCGCTTTGGCCAAATCAATAGTGATCTCCTGCGGAAGGGCTGCTTCCTTATCAGAGTGCCACCAACTGGCTGTATTTTCATCTATGCTTTCTGCTGCTTTTTCTAGGTCGCCGGAAGAAACGGCTACCACTTTCCAATCGGCCTTGGCATAACCAAATCGCCGACTACTGACATCACTATGTTGTTGACCTTTTGGATCAACAGAAATGGCACGAACCTTTCCACCCAATGTTAAGGCAAAAGGAGCTGTATAGGCAGTGCTATTTGAACTTGGCGTAGAACCATCCAAGGTATAATAAATGCTTGATTTGGGGTCATCCACACTCAATTGAACCCGTCCTGCTTGGTCCCGGGAAATGCTAGGTTCATCCAGCAGTATGGGGGCATTGTACAGTTCGACACTTTTGACAGTAATAGGTGCTTTTGCCGCTATGTCAATCTTGATTTTTGTCGTTTCCTGATCGGGTAGGCGCAAAATACGCTGATAACCAACGGTGGTTCCTTCACCGATTTTTTTCCAAGCGTCATTTTCCCAAATCGAAAGTTGAAAACTAGTAATGCGCTGGCCCAAGGGAATAAATTCTTTCATCAAAAACCGGTTAAAAGTGGTGGCTTTATCCCATTCGATTTCGAGGCTTGCCTCCGTGACGCCATCATCTGTGGCCCAATAAGTAGTTTCATCTCCATCTAATGCCTTGGACGCCGCATATGTACTACTATTTCCTCTACTATTTGAAGCGATCGCTTTGTGATCCAAAGCGAGGTCGGTACTGAAATCGGCCCGAATGGTAGCGGCCAGTTTCATTAGTTGCTGACTATCTTTTTCATGAATCAATCCACGGTCATCTATGGGAAAATTGAGCAAAAAGGAAGCGTTACGCCCCAAGGAATGATAGTAGATATCTACTAGTTGTGAAAGAGATTTGACCTTGTGATCTTCATAGGGATGATAATACCAGCCTGGACGAATAGACACATCGCATTCCGCCGGAATCCAATGCGTCCCATCTTCATGTCCTGATCGGAGCTGCTTGTAGTCGGGCATTCCGGCATAGACATCTGCTTTTCGCAAGAGTGACCAATTGGTTTCATTGGCCCAACCTTCTTCGTTGCCTACCCATCGGACACCGGGGCCTGCATCACTAAAAATAACAGCATTAGGTTGTAATTCTTCTACGATTTTTATAGTATTCTCCCAATCATAATAGGTCTTGTTGTCAATCTTTCTTTTTTCATTGGCACCCCCATAATAGCCGTCACCGCCATTGGCTCCATCAAACCAGACTTCGAAAATATCTCCATAGTTGGTGAGTAATTCTCGTAATTGTTGACGAAAGTAGGTCAGGTATCCTGGCTTGCCGTAGTCGGCATGGTTCCGATCCCAGGGCGAAAGGTAGACACCCATTTTAAGGCCGTATTCCTGACAAGCTTCTGCTAAATCTTTAAGGACATCTCCCTGCCCGTTTTTCCAAGGAGAATTCTTGACGGAGTGTTCTGTATAAGCTGAAGGCCAAAGTGCAAATCCATCGTGGTGCTTGGCGGTAATGATTATCCCTTTCATGCCTGCTGCTTTGCAGATGCGTGCCCATTGCCGGGTATCCAGGGCCGTAGGGTTAAATTGTGAGGGTTTTTCACTGCCAAACCCCCATTCCATATTAGTGAAGGTATTCATATTGAAATGAGCGAAAGCATAAAACTCAAGCTCATGCCAGGCCAACTGTCCTTCGCTGGGCAAGGGGCCAAAGGGTGCAGGAGGTGGAACCGAATCTGACGAACACTTTGCCAAAAAAAGGAGACTGAGTAATAGAAAGATGAGTTGACTTGCTTTTTTCATGATATTGGTTTTCAAAAAGCAAGATAGTGATAATCTCTAGATCAATGTAATACACGAATACGAGTTGACAAAAACACTTGGATTTATTGAACCACCACCATTTGTTGCTGGTAGGCATTACATCGTTCGATCACTCGAACCAGATTCCCAAATCGGAAGCCCTCTTGATCTAATTGTTGATATAGATCGTATTCATCCGGAAACTGTTGTCTGATAATAGCAACAAAATTATGTGGTGTGAGAATTATCGTCTCTTTCGGGGTCTGTAAAAAGTATCGTTTTGTCTTGATACCTTCCTTTTCTAATCCATGGGGACCAACCGCTACAACCTCCTCTTGTTCATAAGTGTGGAGATAAAGACGCCAAGTACCTTCAACTAGCGGCTTTACCAACATAGGTTGCCCTTTAACATAAATCTGTACCAAATCGTTTTTCGCAGATATAGTACTAATAGACCAATTTGAGATGATAATCGTTAACAAACATACTAGGCCGGTCATGGCATAAAAGTTTTTAGGTGTTTACTCAATTTGTAGCATCAGTTAATGGCTTGCTTTTACTTCTCAGTCATCACCGTTTCGGGTTTCTGCTGTAATAAGCTAAAAGCGTAGAATTCGAGCATTTTGGTAATTTGACTGGATAAATTGGCCCCCTCACCTGTAAGATCAGTTAAGCCTGGTAGATGTCTAGCAAAATACAGGTTGTTATTAGCCATTTCGATTAGCATATTAGCCGTGGCCATGGGATAGTGGAAGTCAGGGTTGATTTCTAATAAGAGGTCAGCTATTTGCTGTGTCAATTGCTTGTAGGATAGAAAGAAGCCTTCTTTATTTTCTTCATCAACCCATTTGTGATGGTATCCTTTAGTTCCTTCTCGAACGACGATTCGGTGTAAGGCTTCTTCATCTACAAATTCTACGGCTGTATTGCGATTAGCGGTATCTACGATAATGCGCAGTACAATCTTAAATTTATGCACAGGATCGAATATGTTAATGGTATTCAGATCGATACGGATGATCATCCATTCCCAATACCAATTTAAGAGATAAACAAATAGTTGGTGTTTATTTTCGAAATATCGATAGATCGAAGCTTCTGTAGAGGTGATAACTTCTGCCAGTTTTTTAAAAGTGAACTGTTCAAATCCAATCTTGTCGATCAAGAGCACGCTGTGCTCAATGATCTTTTTCCCAAGATCAGTCTCTTGTGGATTTTTAAGGTGGAGGTTAGGATTTATCTTTAAATTAACCAGTAATTGTGCCATAATATTTGGAGCTAATGTTTTTTGAAATAAGACTTAGTTCATCAACGCTGGCTCTCGATAAAGCCGTCCGATTTGTTCCTTTAGTGCATTTCTAGCGAGAAATATTCTGCTCTTTACCGTTCCAATCGGGAGGTCTAGGTGTGTGCAAATCTCATCGTATTTGTAACCTTGGTACATCATAAGGAAGGGAGACTTGTACCTCTCATCCAGGTTTTCGATCAATTGATGAAGATCGTCTAAGGCTAATTTACCCTCACCGTCATTCGGTATCTCTTTTGCTTCTGAATTCAGTAGATAATTTTCGGAAGTTGTATCAAACACATTTGCGCGTCTCTTCTTTACTCTAAAATTATTGATAAATGTATTTTTCATAATTGTCGAAAGCCAAGCTTTTAGATTCGAATCTCTACTAAATTTATCCTGGTGCTTAAAGGCCCTAAAAGCTGTGTCCTGGAATAAATCCTCTGCTTTATGAATATCTTGAGTCAACTTGAGTGCAAAGGATTTTAAGTAATGTGAAAGAGAGTTAAAGTCAGCCGTAAATGAACTTACACTAGTATTCGTATCTCGTACCATAATTTT
>Ga0070726_10001927_pt1 | contig 19548 bp, 18 predicted proteins | sample tdAd471_FD_67275 | JGI IMG/M metagenome (GOLD analysis project Ga0070726, IMG submission 67275) | Marine sediment microbial communities from the Atlantic coast under amendment with organic carbon and nitrate - tdAd47.1 | ecosystem: Environmental > Aquatic > Marine > Coastal > Sediment | place... | reverse complement strand
GGAAAGCAGTACCCCATTGGTCGGGTTGCGCTGCGCGACAAGCATGCACATTGAGAGTGTGAAATGACGAAGCCCTCCTTACCCGGAATAGAGGCTCGCCATTTCCGCTACTTTGTGGCTGCCTCCGAGTATGGCAGCCTGCGCAAGGCCGCTGCAGCACTGGACATTCAGAAGTCCACGATCAGCCGTTCCATCCGTGACCTTGAAGATCGGCTCGGTGCATCCCTTTTCCAAAGGCATTGGCGCGACAAGCTTTGCCGAGTCGTTCTTCTGTCCGGTCTCACGCGCGAGTACATCGGGAATGGCGCCCAGTTTGAGCTTGGTCATGAATCAACTCCGATAGGGTTTGAGAATGAGGTCACGCGTGACCATAACGCGCACCGAGAAGCCGGGGCGAATGGTCAGGGTCGGCGGGATGGAAAGCTGACGACGGACGGCCTCATCGCCGGCGCGGCCGACCGTGTCCTGAGTTCCCTCGCGTATGGCGCAAGCGATGTCATCGTCATCATCGGCGCCCAGTTCCGCACCAATGTTCAGGATGGTGGCGAGACCAGCTTGGCAATCTGGTTGAGATTGGACGCGAGCCGCAACAAGGCTGAGCCTTCATATTCGGCGATCTCCTGGTTAGCCGCAAACTCCGTATCCTCTTCCGTCAAATAGCTCAGGCCGCCCGTATAAAAGAATTGACTGACAACTCCCCATATCACGTCATTCCACGTAGCGGCGTTCAGGCCTCTACCTCCACACAGTAAGGCGGTATGAACGCCGTGGGCAAGGTGGTGTGTGGTGCAGGTGGCCGGTTCAGTCTGTAACCGTTTTCATGTTAGCGTTGACAACGTTGTTTAGACGAACAAAACTCCCTTTCAAACAAGCACGCAATAATGCGCGATCATGGGGAGGATAGACATGACCGATAAGCGGACACGCTTGCGTTTGCCTTTGGCTCTGATGGGGCTGGGCTTTGCGCTAGTCGGCAGCTCGTGCACCACACAGCCTCCTGAAGTGGCCGAATCGGTTGTCGCGACCGCGCCAGTTGAAGCGCCCGCTGAAGCCTGCAAGCCAATCGAGAGCCTGACGAACGCCAGCGCCAGGGTAAAAGACCTCGTCGCGCAAATGACGCTGGACGAAAAACTGGGCCAGCTGAACCAGGCCGCTGGCGGGCGCAGCAAATCCCTGAACTCCAAGCTGACGCCGGAAGAGATGGAAAAGGTCCGCCGGGGCGAGATCGGGTCTTACCTGCATGTGGCGGGTGCAGAACCTCTGGGAGAGCTTCAGAGAGTGGCTGTCGAGGAAAGCCGGTTGGGTATTCCCCTGCTCTTCGCCATGGATGTGGTTCACGGCTACCGCACGATCTTCCCGGTGCCGATCGCCATGGCCGCCACCTGGGACCCGGAAGACTGGAGACAGGCCGCAGCCATTTCTGCCGACGAATCTTCCGCCGCCGGTCTCCACTGGACCTTCGCGCCCATGGTCGACATTACGCGTGACCCGCGCTGGGGACGCATCGTAGAGGGCGCGGGCGCCGATCCATATCTTGGCGCGCGCATGGCCGAGGCGCAGGTCGAAGGCTATCAGGGCACGGACCTCTCCTCTCCTGAAACCATTCTTGCCACAACCAAACATTTCGGCGCCTATGGCGCGCCGATTGGCGGGCGCGACTATGGCACGGCTGATATCAGCGAGCAAAGCCTGATGGAAACCTATATGCCGCCCTTCTACGCGGCCACCCGCGCCGGAACAGGCTCCATGATGACGGCATTCAATGACATTGCAGGCGTACCGACGACAGCGAATGAAACCCTTCTTGACGGTCTGTTGCGCGACGACTGGGGCTTTGAGGGTATGATCGTGTCGGACTGGAATGCCATCGCGGAATTGATGAATCATGGCGTGGCCGCCACGCGCGAGGAAGCCGGGGTTCTAGCCTTGAAAGCGGGCGTCGACATGGACATGACGAGCAATGTTCTGCCTACAGACATCCAAAATGCCGTGCAGGGTGACGAGTGCCTGATGCAGGATCTTGATGCCGCAATGGCGCGCATCCTGACAGCCAAGGAGCGCCTGGGCCTGTTTGATGCGCCCATGGCCTATCATGATGCCCAGCGGGAAGCGGAGACATTGCTCAGCCCGCAGCACCGCCAAGCGGCTCGTGAGGCCGCGACGCGCGCCATGGTGTTGCTGAAGAACAAGAACGGCGCCCTGCCCCTCTCCAACTCCCCGCAAACCATTGCCGTGATTGGCGGGTTGGCCGAAGACAAGACGACCCAACTTGGTTCTTGGCGTGCGCAGGGCAAACCTGAAGATGTCGTCTCGCTTCTGGACGGATTAAAACAGAACGCCCCTGAAGGCACAAAGATCACCTATGCGGCCGGAGCCTTTCCGAACGGCGACGGCGAAGCGACTCTGGACGCGGCGATTGCAACCGCCTCAGCGGCTGACCGCATTCTGCTTGTCATTGGGGAAGACTATGATCTTTCAGGCGAGGCGCGCAGCCGGTCTGACATCACCCTGCCGCGCAATCAGGCAGAGCTGGCCGAGGCAATGTTCGCAACCGGCAAGCCTGTCACGATCATTCTGGTTACCGGGCGTCCACTGGCCATTGAAAGCGAAGCGGCCCAGGCAGATGCCGTGCTGAATACATGGATGCTGGGCGTCGAAGCCGGGAATGCGTTAGCAGACGTGCTATGGGGAAAAGTGTCGCCTGCAGGGCGTTTGCCTATAGAATTCCCGAGGCGGACGGGCGCTCTGCCGCATACCTATTCCGAATATCCCGGCGGACGCCCGGCTGATTCTGACCTGACAAAGGATACCAACCGCTACATGGATATTCCGATCACACCGCTTTTCCCGTTCGGGCACGGCCTCAGTTACACTCAATTTGAGTATGGAGAGCTGAACACGGCGGCCACAACGGTCCAGGCGGGTGAAGACATCGTTCTCAGCATTCCGGTTACCAATACCGGCAAGGTGGATGCGGACGAAGTCGTCCAGCTCTACATGCGAGACCCATATGCCAGTATTGCCCGGCCGAAGCGCGAATTGCGCGGCTTCCAGCGTGTGAACATTCCCGCAGGACAAACAAAAACGCTCATCTTCACGCTCAGCCCCGACCAGGCGGCGATCTACAAGAGCGGTACAGGCTGGGTAGTTGAGCCCGGCAAACTTGAATTCATGGTCGGGGCTTCAGCGGCTGATATACGCAGCAACACCGAGATCACCCTGACCCAAAAAACAATAACCGGCACACCGGCAAGTGCCCTGCCGACAAGGATCCGTATCGAATGAGCTACACACGCAGACTCTTTCTCGCTTCCGCTGCCAGCACCGGGCTCGCTTCGGCCTGCACCATGCCGCAGATACCGTCCTTACAGAAATCATTGGACGTAGAAATCCTGGACGATTCAGCGCGAGATCTGATCAGTCCGGGGGCCAGGATGGATGTTTTGGCCTCTGGCTACATCTGGAGCGAAGGTCCTGTCTGGGACCGAAAGCGAAGCTGCCTGTATTTCTCGGATGTTCCCGAAAATACTTGCTGGAAGTGGACCGAGGATGAGGGCGCAACGGTCTTCCTGCAGCCATCCGGCGCGCCAGCGGATGAGACACAAGGCTTTCGGGAGCCCGGCGCAAATGGTCTCGCAATAAGCCATGATGGACGCCTGTTGATCTGCAATCACGGACGTCGGGCCGTGCAGTCCATGGATATAGACACGAAGCAGCGCACCACACTGGTCAGCGCTTATGATGGCAGGCCGCTCAACAGCCCGAATGATATCGTCGAAGCGGCAGACGGAACGCTGTTTTTCACGGATCCGCCTTATGGGCTGGAGGGTGTGAATGACTCTCCGCTCAAGGCGCAGGATGCCAATGGCGTCTATCGCTTTTCGCCTGATGGCAGCCTGACCCGCGTCATCAGCACAATGACATTCCCGAATGGGGTAGCGCTCTCCCCGGATCAGAAGACGCTTTATGTCACGCAGTCAGATCCCGATGCCGCTCACCTTCTACAGATGGGACCGGACGGCGCGGAACCTGAACTCCTGTTCGATGCCGCACCCTTTATGGCAGAGGATGCTCCCGGCCTGCCGGATGGCCTTGCCATTGACGAGACAGGCCACATTTTCACAACAGGCCCCGGCGGCGTCTTTATCCTCTCTCCTGACGGCACACCGCTTGCCCGGATCAAGACCGGCAAAGCAACCGCCAATTGCTGCTTTGGCGATCCTGACGGGCGAACCCTTTACCTGACCGCCCATGATACATTGATGCGTATCCGTACGAGAACGCGCGGGCTGGGATGGAGTTGATCGAAAGCCTTCAGGCCTATCGGCCACTTATCGCGGCAGGGCTTGGCATTGCAGCCCTGCTGGTGCTGATTTTGAAAGCCAGGCTGAATGCGTTTGCCGCCTTGCTGCTGATCAGCATCTTCAGCGCCCTTGCCGCCGGGCTGACGCCCGACCAGTCTTTTGCGACGATCACAAACGGCATGGGGGGCACGCTGGGCTTTATTGCGACGATCATCGGACTCGGCGCCCTATTCGGCGCGATCCTGCAGGCTTCCGGCGCGCTGCAGGCGCTCGCATCCAGGCTCTCCAATACAGCCAGCTTCACGACGAACCAGTGGCAGGTCGCGGGCATCGCCCTGTTGGCCTCCACACCAGTCTTCTTTGATGTGGCACTAATCATCCTTGCGCCTCTGATCCTGACCATGGCGCACGCCAAATCTCGACCGCCTCTGGCGCTCGGCTTGCCCCTGATGGCAGGCCTTGCTGTGGGCCACGCCTTTCTGCCACCGACACCGGGACCGGTAGCGATTGCCGAACTGCTGGGGGCAGAACTTGGCTGGGTGATCCTTTTCGGTGCCATTTGCGGCGCAGTCGCGCTGGCCGTGTCTGGTCCACTTCTCGCGGTTTTTCTAGAGCGGCAAAGTCTGCTGCCTGAAGGAGACTCAGACTTTGACTTCGAGATTGTAGAGCCCGCAGACCCGGTGGCGTCGACTGCCAAGTTTGGCCGCGCCGTGTTCCTCATTGTGCTGCCGCTAGCGCTTATACTGCTGGGAACGCTGGCGGAGCTGTTGCCGGTCGGCCCCTTACGATACATCCTGACGGTCACAGGGCACCCCTTCAGCGCTCTGCTGATAGCCTGTGGCGCAACTTGGCTCCTGCTCTATCCCGCGACACCGGAAAGCCGCCAGCTGATGTCGGACGCCATGGCCAAGGCCTTTGAACCGACAGGCGCCGTTATTCTTGTCACAGGTGCTGGCGGAGCGTTCAAGCAGGTTCTGGTAGACACCGGCGCGGGCACTCAGATTGCGGATGCTGCGCTAAGCGTGGGCTTTGGCCCCCTGCTGACGGGCTATGTGCTGGCGGTCATCCTGCGCCTGGCCCAGGGCAGCGCCACCGTTGCAATGATCACATCGGCCGGGCTGACAGCCCCCCTGCTGATTGCCGCACCGCTAACTGCGCCGCAATTGGGGCTCCTGACAATCGCCATCGCCGCCGGGGCCAGCACGGGCAGTCATGTGAATGACAGCGGCTTCTGGCTGGTTGGGCGCATCTTCGGGATCACGCCGGGGGAAACACTGCGGACCTGGACCGTCTCCACGACCCTGATCAGTGTCGTAGGTTTTGCCATGTGTTCGTTGATTTACCTGCTGCTGGCTGTCTTCTGATCAGATCAGCCCGGCAAGCGGGGAACTGGGATCAGCGTACATCTTCTTGGGCATCCGGCCGGCGAGATAAGCTTCACGGCCTGCGATCACAGCATGTTTCATGGCGCTGGCCATCAGGATCGGATCCTTCGCAGCGGCAATGGCCGTGTTCATCAATACGCCATCACAGCCAAGTTCCATCGCCATCGCGGCGTCAGAAGCCGTGCCGACACCTGCGTCCACAATCACTGGCACACGGGTCTGCTCCACGATCAGGCGGATATTGACCGGGTTCATAATCCCAAGACCTGATCCAATCAGACTGCCGAGAGGCATAATTGCGCAACAGCCAGCATCTTCCAGCATCTTGGCGTAGACAGGGTCATCCGAGCAGTAGACCATCACTTCAAAGCCGTCGGCGATCAGCGCCTTGGCCGCTTCCAGCGTCTCCGGCATGTTCGGATACAGCGTCTTCTGATCAGCCAGCACTTCCAGTTTCACTAGATTCCAGCCACCTGCCTCGCGCGCCAGGCGCAGCGTGCGAACAGCCTCGTCCGCCGTGTAGCAGCCGGCGGTGTTGGGCAGATAGGTGAACTCGTCCGGTTTCACGAAGTCCGTCAGCCGTTCCTGATCGGGGTCAGAGAGATTCACACGGCGCAGCGCGACCGTGACGATCTCTGCACCGGCAGCACGCGCCGCGTCGGCATTCTGCTGGTAGGATTTATACTTTCCGGTCCCTACGATGAGGCGGGAATTATAGGTCTTGCCGGCAATGGTGAGTGAATCTGTCAAAGGTCTAACCTTGGGTCTGGTAGGGAAAAATGGGTTGGCGCGGTATCTTGTTTGTGTGCGGGCCTAGCCCCCGCCCACGAACTGTACAAGCTCGATGCGGTCCCCCTCTTCGATGACCGTACTGGCATGCTCGGATTTCGGGACAATTTCCAGATTGCGTTCAATGGCGATCCCGCGCTGATCCTTGCCTGACTCGCCTGCCAGTTGCGTGACCAACATCGCAATCGTCGTCCCCGGCTCTACTGAGCGCGTCTCGCCATTGACTGTAACCAGCATTCGAGTTTTCTCCGTTCATCTGCCCCTTGCCTTGCCAGGCGATACAGCGCAAGACGGACACTATGTCTAAACCGGTATATGTACTTGGAGGCCCCAACCTCAACCTTCTCGGCTCACGTGAGCCGGAGATTTATGGCCGTGACACGCTGGAAGATATCCATACACGGCTGAGAGCACTGGCAGGCGACGTTCCGCTGGAGACCCGCCAGACGAATCATGAGGGCGAGTTGGTAAGCTGGATTCAGGAAGGGTCTGCCAAAGGCTCGGCCATTATCCTGAACGCAGCTGCGTATACGCATACCTCCATTGCAGTGCATGATGCACTCAAGGCCTGTACGGTGCCGGTTGTAGAAGTTCATTTATCAAACCCGGCGGCGCGTGATGCGTTTCGTCAGGTGAATTATGTTTCCCCCGCTGTGAAGGCCACGATTGCGGGCCTTGGTGCCTATGGCTATGAGCTGGCGCTTTTGGCGGTTAAGACCCTTCTGGGCCAGAAAGAGACCTGATATTTCATGAGTACGACAAAGAACAAGCTGGATACCGGCCTCGTCCGGGAACTCGCAGCCATCCTGCGTGAAGCTGACCTCGGCGAACTCGAAGTTGAGCATGACGGCCTTCGCATTCGCGTCAGCAAGCCTGCCGCGCCGGTCGTCCAGGCCGCCGCCTATGCGCCTGCTCCGGCTGCAGCGCCTGCCGCCGCCCCTGCTGCGGCAGCCCCGAGCGCCCCGGCCGCTGAGGCTGCTGCGCCTGCAGCCTCCGACAATGCCATCAAATCCCCCATGGTCGGCACGGCCTACCTGTCACCTGAGCCGGGCGCAAAAGCCTTCGTCTCTGTTGGCGACAAGGTGAAGAAAGGCGACACCCTGATGCTGGTTGAAGCCATGAAAACCTTTAACCCGGTTGAATCCGACAAGGCCGGTGTCGTTAAAGAAATTTATGTTACCGACGCCCAGCCTGTAGAATATGGCGAAGCTCTGATACTGATCGAGTAATATGGCCGAGCAACCTGTCATCAAGAAGGTTCTCATCGCTAATCGCGGTGAGATTGCCCTGAGAATTCACCGCGCCTGCAAAGAAATGGGCCTGTCCACGGTCGTGGTCCATTCCGAGGCAGACAGGGATGCCATGGCGGTTCGCCTGGCTGACGAGAGTGTCTGCATCGGCCCGGCGCCATCCTCGCAAAGCTATCTGAAGAAGTCTCAGATCCTGGCCGCTGCCGAGATCACAGGCGCAGATGCGATCCACCCTGGCTACGGCTTCCTGTCGGAGAACGCCCAGTTCGCCGAGATGGTCGAAGCCCACGGCCTGGCCTTTATCGGCCCGACCGCTGAACATATCCGGATAATGGGCGACAAGATCGCGGCAAAGCAGGCCATGATCGAAGCTGGCGTGCCATGTGTGCCGGGCTCAGAGGGCGCGCTTTCCAGCATTGCCGAAGCCAAAAAGGCCGCCAAAAAGATCGGCTTCCCGGTCCTGGTAAAGGCATCAGCTGGCGGCGGTGGCCGCGGCATGAAGCTGGCCATGACGGAAGGTGATTTGGAAAACGCTGTCCGCACCGCAAAGACCGAAGCGAAAGCCGCCTTTGGCGATGATGCCGTCTATCTGGAGAAATATCTTCAGGGACCACGCCACATCGAAGTGCAGGTCATTGCCGATACGCATGGCAACGTCGCCCACCTCTGGGAACGCGACTGCTCACTGCAGCGCCGTAACCAGAAGGTCTTCGAAGAAGCTCCATCGCCTGCCCTCAATCAGGCGCAGCGCGAAGAGATCGGCGGCATCGTTGCCCGCGCGATGGAAAAACTGGGCTATCGCGGCGCCGGCACCATCGAGTTCCTCTACGAGGATGGGAAATTCTACTTCATCGAAATGAACACCCGTCTTCAGGTGGAGCATCCTGTGACGGAGATGATCACGGGCATCGATCTGGTTCGCGAGCAGATCCGCATTGCCGAAGGCAAGAAGCTGTCCTTCCGTCAGGAAGACGTCATGCTGGTCGGCCACGCGATCGAATGCCGGATCAATGCCGAGCATCCGGAGACCTTCATACCGTCACCCGGCCTCATCACCGACTTCCACGCACCGGGCGGTCCCGATGTGCGTCTCGATAGCGCCGCCTATGCCGGCTATCGCATTCCCCCGCATTATGACTCTCTGATCGGCAAGCTTATCGTACATGGCCGTACACGTCGTGAGTGCCTGATGCGCCTGCGCAGGGCGCTGTCTGAAATGGTTGTCGGCGGCGTCTTCACCACGCTGGACCTGCACCGCAGGCTGGTCGAGAACGAAGACGTTCTTGCCGGTGACTACAACATCCACTGGCTGGAAAAATTTCTTGCTGATGCAAAAGAGGCCGGTGAGTAATTCTGCTGCCGCCTAATGCCCGCGGCATCATGTTGGAGGGTGGACATCTGACTGTCCGCCCTCACATATGATGCCATGTCTTCACGGTTTGGTACGTCTGATCTTCTGGCCTGCTACAGGCGCGGCGTCTTTCCGATGGGAGATGCTCGCAATGATCCAAACCTCTTCCTGGTCGATCCAGACATGCGGGGAATTATTCCTCTCAAGGGCTTTCATGTGCCCAGGCGCCTTGCCCGCACGGTGAAGCAAGATCCGTTCAGGGTCACAGCCGATCAGGCCTTTACGCGCGTCATGGAGATGTGCGCCGAAAGCACGGCCGGACGTGAGAGCACCTGGATCAACTCCCCTATCCTGAACCTGTACAGCGCCCTGCACCGTGAGGGGCACGCCCACTCCATAGAGTGCTGGGACGGGGAAGATCTTGTTGGTGGGCTCTATGGTGTCTCAGTCGGGGGCGCCTTCTTTGGCGAAAGCATGTTCTCCCGCGCGACAGACGCCTCAAAGATCGCACTCGTGCACCTGGTCGCGCGGTTGCTGACAGGAGGCTATGTTCTTCTGGACGCGCAATTCCACAATCCGCACCTTGAACAGTTCGGGCTTTACGAACTGCCACGTGCGGAATTCAAAAAAATGCTACGAAATGCCTTGACTGTGGAGGCCGATTTCTATTGCGGGTCTTCCACTGCGGATGGGTCCTCGACGATTTCGACGCCCGGCGGCACTTCATCATCATATGTCACATCATCATCTACCGGCGCAGACGCCTTGGACGGCAATTTCACCGGGTCTGGCGCACTGCAGCGGATCACCCAGATGTCGTAAACCGGATGCTCCAGAGCGCTGAGTCCTGGAGAAGATGCATACATCCACCCAGAGAATAGCTCCGGATTCTCGTCGCTGACCGTATTCACATCTTCGGCCGTCACGGCAGCTTCCATCGTCTCGACGGCAACCGGCTGCGTGGAGTTGATCTTGAGAAAAGCTGCGCTCTCCGGCGCCTCTTCAGGCGGCGTCTGATAGCAAACTTTCAGCTCCACCTTCAAAGAGCCGAAGACGACCGGCTCACCGACCTTCACCTCGATATCCGTGGATCGGCCGGTGATCTTGTCCAGCGCGCGCAGGGTTGCGCGATCCTTCTGGACATAGGTCGCGGCATGCGCCGCCCCAGCCACAACAGCGCACATTGCGAGGGCAGAGACAGCAAATCTCATTATTGGTAATCCTCGTCAGGATATGAATCATCACCTGCAGGTGCGTCGGTAGCTGCCGGTTCTGCTGCAGCGTCAGATGTAGTAGACGAACCGCTACTGTCGCCATTTCCGCCGCTACCGGACGCGAAAGACGCAAACAGCGTTAACAGATCCACACTGCCACGCGTATAGATGATCTCGCCGGAGCCATCCTGCGGGATGTTGTCAAAGCTGCCGCCGGGCTCAAGCGCGACGTAGCTGCCCCCCAGCAGACCATCCGTCGAGATACGCGCATCTGTATCTTCAGGCAGCGCCCATTTCTCATCCAGAGTCATCGTCACGACAGCCTCAAAACGCTTGGGATCCCCTTCCACGGCTTTGACAATACCAGCCTTCACGCCAGCAATCCGCACATCCGTGCCACGTGATACGCCCGAGATATTGTTAAAGCGTGCTGTGACCTCATACTGGTCACTGGACGCTTTCACATCCGTTCCCTTGCCGATTGCGAACCACAGGAACGCGCCTGCAACTGCAACGACTAGTGCACCAATCAGGGTTTCAAAGAGTGATTCACGCATCAGGCGTCCAGGCCTCATAGTCTCCGGTCGCCTTCTGGCGTTCCCGGTCATTGGAAATGCTGCCTTTCGGCTTCGTGGCATAAGGCGTGCCGGTCATGTTCGGCTTGTGATCTTTTTCCCACTCACGACGGTTGAGCGGCATACGGGTCGGCGGCTCATCAACGGTGTGGTGCATCCAGCCATGCCAGTCTGCTGGCACCTTGGACGGCTCCGCGAGACCTTTGTACATCACATAGCGGCGTTTACGCCCTTCGAGAGACGGTTTGCGCTCTTCAAAATAACGATTGCCATACTCATCGGTGCCGACATAGGTCGAGCGCCGTTTGATGTCGAAGGAAGCCCCGAGCGTGTGCCCGCTCCACCAGGTGAAAATCTGTTTCAGCATCGTCTTGATGTCCTGACCTGTCTTGTTGGCCGCAATATGGCGTCTTCGCGGCAGTTAATCCATAGAGCAGCCGCAGGCAATGCGACGCACAAAACTCATTTCACATTGGCGATTTTGAGGCAGCCCAGGTTGCTACAATGTCTACGAAGCGTCACGCTATGTGGAATGATTCGCCATTGTTTCGCAGGGAGGCGGGAATGACCAAGGCCGAGCTGAACTCCATATTACAGGCTGCGGAGATGGATGGCCTGCTGTCAGGCCCCCTCAACCTCGGTGATATCTGGCGCGCGGCAGGCCGCCACCGTAGACCGGCAACGCCCGAATCGCTGCGCAATGTAACCTCTGCCTACGCATCTGCCAGCCTGCTGGAGGCTACTCAGATTGCCACAGCTGAAATGCTGGAAAGGCTTGGCAACGCCCCGCGCAATGCCGAACTGGCCGAAGCCGTCGCGTCCGGCCTGCCACAGGACATTCTTGAAGAGGCGCTGCGCCAGCCTGATGGCATCCTGCGCACAGCCGACGCCCTACGGATCGCTGCCGTGAATACGCCTCCCCCGCCACCTGCTGTGTTTGCTGCTGACAGCATTGAAGAGGATACCGAAGCGGAGCTGCTCGAAGCGCTGAAGGAAGGCGCAGAGATCATTCTCGCGCAATCAGAGCTTCCCGCGTCCCGCACATTATGCCGCCTGCTGGATATCTCATTGGCCGTCAGCCCAGAAGGCCTGGAGGCCGACCTTCTGACCTCTGTGACAGATGCCGCTTCAAAAAGCCTTGGCGATGGCCTGCTGCTGATTCACGGGCTGGGCGCGGCTGTCATGTCCCTCGGACTTGCCTATGACAGCGATGAGGGCCGTGAGATGGCGGCTGCGATCTGCGCGCTCGTCAAATGCGTGGCGACCGGTGCTTCCCTCTCAGCCAACCATGCGGCGACTTTAGGTATTGAGTCGCGTCGCGCGGGCGGCAAGAAGGCTTGCCAGGTGAAAATCCTGCCGGTCAGCGACCTGCCAGATATCATGCCGGACTGCGATAGCGATGCGAGCGGCCCGGTCACGACAGTGCTGGCCTTCTCAGATGAAGGCCCTACTCTGACGCGCAGTGCCCGCTTGGCCATTGCCAGAAAAGCCCCGGAATCCCTGCCGGTGATTCTGGACCGCGTAGCCAATGGCGGCGCGCATGACCTTGAAAGTGCGCTTGGCGCGGACAGGCTGAAGGATCGCGGCTTCTCCGAAGCGGCCCTGGAACGCGTCAAACGCGCCCTCAGCGAAGGCCTGCCTCTGAATGCTGCATTCTCCCGTTGGGTGCTTGGCGATGAGATCATCAGCCAGGATCTGAAACTGCAGCCGGAGAATTTTGATTCGGATGGCTGCGGACTGCTCTCCGCCATGGGCTTTTCCCGCAAGGATATTGCCGCGGCAGAGGCTGCTGTGGGCGGCGCGACAGAGAAGATCGCAGCTGAAGCTCTGACAGGCTGCGGACTGGATATTGTCGTTTCGCCCGAAGCCGAGATTGCCTTTGCAAAGGCCTGCGCCGAAGCATTGGGCAATGATGTCATGGTCAGAATCACGGGCCGCGCGGGCCTGAATATGGCCGATGCTGCACTGGACGCTGGTCTCTCTACGCTCCTGATCGGGATTCGCGCCCCTGCAGGCGACGAAGTTGCCGAGCGTATGGAACACATCCTCAGCCTTGCAGAGGAACTCGCCTCCGAAGCGGAAACTCCCATTATGGCACCCGGGTCCATGGCGACCAATCAGAGCGGCGTGCGCACGCGTCTGCCGGATCGGCGCAAGGGATATATCCAGAAAGCCTCAGTCGGCGGGCACAAAGTGTATCTGCATACGGGGGAGTTTGAAGACGGCTCCCTGGGCGAGATCTTCCTGGACATGCACAAAGAAGGCGCCGCGTTTCGCAGCCTGATGAACAATTTCGCCATCGCGACCTCCATTGGCCTGCAATATGGCGTGCCGCTGGAAGAATATGTGGACGCCTTCGTGTTTACCCGCTTTGAACCCGCCGGCGCTGTGACAGGCAATGACCGCATCACCAAGGCCACTTCGATTCTGGACTATATCTTCCGCGAACTAGCTGTGTCCTATCTCGGGCGGGATGATCTGGCGGAAGTAGATGTCACCCATGACGGCCTGGGGCGGGGCGAAGGCGATGCCACCCGCCAGCCCGCCGCCTTTACAGAGGAAGCGGCCCAGATCATTTCCCGCGGCTTCTCACGAGGCCAATTGCCGGATAATATCGTGATCCTGGACAAGAAACGCGAAGAAAAGCTGACCGAGGAAGAAGCTGAGGCAGAAGCGCAGAACATGCCTGAATACCTCACAGAGGCTTGCCCGGCCTGCGGCAGCTTCACGCTATTCCAGATCAGCGATGAGGGCGATGTAGAGTGCGATACGTGCGGTGAAGAAGTTCGCCAGTCGCTCGATTAAAGACACTCATTACTGTTCCGTAACAGAGTATCCGCACGCTTCTACTGTTGCAGGTGCAGATAGTATGCGCAGTTTACGCTGCGTTAGCCCCCATGGCGTAATTGCAACACTTGGTCATCTTTTGTCAGTTCTTACTGTTTGTTCAGTTTGGAGTGACAAAACAACACGATATTCCAATTGCATGACCCGTACAGGTTTCGCCCTCGTCTCCATGCTGGCTATCGCCGTGAGCGCACCAGACGCCTCAGCGCAAGGCCAGGCTGTTGCATGGTCACCCGGTTATGCCGGTGCCTGTGGTCAGTGTGACTTGTCGGGCCGAAACCTTACAGGGTGGGACCTGACAGGCGGAAATTACGCGGGCGCAAACTTCGAATACTCCTTCATGCGCAGCATTGAGGCTGGAAACGCCAATTTCGAACAGGCCAAGGTGACAGGCGCAGACATGCGAGGAGCCATCCTGACATCGGCGAAGCTGTCCGGAGCGATTCTCTCGGATGCCCGCTTGCAGGGCGTTCGCGCGACAGGCGCTGAATTCCGCAATGCCACCATGCGTGGCATCAGCCTGCAGGGAGCGCTTCTGGTCGGCGCGAACTTTGCCTCTTCGGATCTGAGCAGTGCGCGGCTGGATGCGGCAGACCTCTCCGGGGCCAACATGACCGGCAGCTGGCTGAATGATGGTATCCTGACGGGGGCCATCTTCAATAGCGCCAATATGACCGGCGTAAGCCTGAACAATGCCCGCGTGGATGGTGCATCCTTCAAAGATGTCCGATTCATCGATGCAGACCTTAGTCATCTGGCCGGTCTGGAAACGGCGGACTTCACAGGTGCATGCGTCTCTCTCAGCACACAACTGCCGGAGGAGCTGACACTGCCGCTCTGCTCCATGCCTGCGCTTAGTCCTGCCCTGATTGCGGCGCAATAGAGCGCATGAAACAGGACGGAACTTTCGTCCCGCCCTGTTCGATCATTCCATGGCCTGAAATCAGGATTTGATCTGCGGTGCCAGGCGGATGTTCAGCTCTTTCAACTGACGCTCGTCTACCGGGCTCGGCGCGCCCATCATAAGGTCACGTGCCTGCTGGTTCATCGGGAACAGCGTCACGTCACGGATGTTCTCTGCATCAGCCAGCAGCATGACAATACGGTCAACGCCCGGCGCAATACCGCCATGCGGTGGGGCGCCATAGCGGAACGCATTCAGCATGCCGCCAAACTCCGTCTCAACAACGTCAGCGCCATAGCCAGCCAGCTCAAACGCCTTCAGCATCAGTTCCGGGCTGTGGTTCCGGATTGCACCGGAGGAGAGTTCAACACCGTTACACACGATGTCATACTGGTACGCCTTCAGCTCCAGCAGCTTTTCATCCGTATCGGCGGCCATCAGTGCGGCCATCCCGCCTTGCGGCATGGAGAACGGGTTGTGGCTGAAGTCGATCTTCTTGTTGTCTTCGTCCCACTCATACATCGGGAAATCGACAATCCAGCAGAGACGGAAGACGCCGTCTTCGATCAGCTCCAGTTCTTCGCCAATCTTGGTGCGTGCTGCACCAGCGAGCTTGTAGGCATCGCCTTTCTTGCCGGCAGAAAAGAAGATGCCGTCGCCAGCGCCAAGGCCCAGCTTTTCAAGCAGGGCGGCCAGATGGGCAGGCTCGAAATTCTTCAGGACCGGGTCCTGGCTGTCAACACCGCCGCCATCGGCTTCCTTCAGGCGGGCATAGCCAAGGCCGGGGGCCTGCATCTCTTTCTTCGCCCATTTGTCGAGTTCATCGAAGAATTTGCGGGATTTCTCGGCCGCCGCTTTCGGTGCCGGTATCGCGATCACGCGTCCACCGCCAGCAATGATCTTCGCAAAGATGCCAAAGCCGGTCTTGCTGTCGTCCTCAAAGAAGTCCGAAACGTCGGCCAGTTCGATCGGGTTGCGCAGGTCTGGCTTGTCGGAGCCATATTTTGCCATCGCTTCAGCATATGGGATGCGCGGGAACGGACCTTCCGGCACGCGGCGGCCCTTGCCTTCCCAGTTGGCAAACTCATCGAACACGCCGCGCATGACGGGTTCGATCGCGCCGAACACGTCTTCCTGCGTGACAAAGCTCATCTCGATATCGAGCTGATAGAACTCGCCCGGAGATCGGTCAGCGCGCGCGTCTTCGTCACGGAAGCAAGGCGCGATCTGGAAGTAACGGTCAAAGCCGGACACCATCAGCAACTGCTTGAACTGCTGCGGCGCCTGCGGAAGTGCATAGAACTCACCGGGGTGAATACGGCTCGGCACCAGGAAGTCCCGTGCACCTTCCGGGCTGGAGGCCGTCAGGATCGGGGTCTGATACTCGGTGAAGCCCTGCTCCAGCATACGGCGGCGCAGACTGGCGATGACCTGGCTGCGCAGGATCATGTTTTTGTGTAGGGTTTCGCGGCGCAGGTCCAGATAGCGGTGCTTCAGGCGAATCTCTTCCGGATAGTCCGGCTCCCCGAACACCGGCAGCGGCAGCTCGGCAGCTTCGGACTGAACGGTGACTTCGCCTGCAACCACTTCGATCTCGCCCGTGGCGAGGTTCGGGTTCACGAGGCTGTCATCACGGGCGACGACCTTGCCTTCCAGCGTGATGACGCTTTCCGCGCGCAGGCGCTCAACCGTCCCAAAGCCGGGAGCCCCCGGATTGAAGACGACCTGCGTCAGCCCGTAATGGTCGCGCAGGTCGATAAACATCACCCCGCCATGATCGCGGCGACGGTGCAACCAGCCAGACAGTTTAACGGTTTCCCCGACATGGGACTTGCGAAGCTCCCCGCAGGTGTGGGTGCGATAGGCGTGCATCGGATGCTCTCTCCGGAAATTCGGTCCAATAATTTTAAGGCGCGAAAGGCATTCAAGCTCTCGCAATTGTCAAGGCGATGCGATACGCAAGCGCGCGATGACTGACAACACCCTGACTCCCATTACTGAGCAATCCGCACTGGAAGACCTGTGCGGAAAGCTCGCTGAATCCGACTTTATCTGTGTCGACACCGAATTTCACCGGGAAACAACATATTGGCCGGAACTCTGTCTCGTTCAGGCCTCTGCCCCCGGCGTTGAAGGCCTGATTGACCCGCTGGCCGAAGATCTGGACATCGGGCCCTTCCTGGACCTGATTGCCGCAGACAACCGGATCAAGGTATTTCATGCCGCGCGGCAGGACATCGAGATCTTCAATCGCCTGATTGGCCACCCGCCCGGTCCAATCTTCGATACTCAGATCGCAGCAATGGCGCTCGGCCTTGGTGATTCGATCTCCTACGACAATCTGGTTCAGCGCGTCCTGAAGCGTCAGATCGATAAATCGAGCCAGTTCACGGACTGGACCCGTCGTCCGCTGAGCCAGAAACAGCTGGTCTACGCCCTTGGTGATGTCACGCATTTGCGCGACGCCTATCTCAAGATGCGCGACGAACTGGAAGAAACCGGCCGCATGGGCTGGGTCCGGGAAGAAATGGCGGATCTCGAAGATCCCGCAAAATACGACACAGATCCGAACAATGCTTGGCAGCGCCTGAAGCTGCGCAAGCCGAAGAAAGACTACGCTGCCATTGTGGTGGCCGTCGCCGCATGGCGCGAATCCCTGGCGCAGGAGCTGGACAAGCCCCGCCGCCGCATCCTGAAGGATGACGCAATCCAGGAAATCGCCAGCCAAAAGCCACGCAGCGAATCGGATTTCAACCAGCTGAGGGCCGTGCCGAATGGCTTTATCCGGTCAAAGCATGGTCAAGGCCTGATCGAAGCAGTTGTCGATGCCATCGAAAATCCTGACGCCTACGCCCCGGAAATGGAAAAGCGTCCACAGAACGCCCAGATCCCGGCAGGCGCGCCAGAACTTCTGAAAGTGCTGCTGAAGCACGTGTCGGACGAAAACAATGTCGTGCCACGTCTGATCGCGAACGCTGCCGATATCGACCGCATCGCCCGCGGCGAAACCAGCAGCGACATCGCCGCGATGCAGGGATGGCGCTATGATATGTTCGGCCAGAAGGCCCAAGCGCTGTTGAACGGCAAGCTGGCCGTTTCCTTCGAAGGTGGCCAGGTTCGCCTATTTGACGTCTAGGCAAACGCCCTAATCGATTGATGTATCCGGCTTGAGGTTCAGCTGGCTGGCTGTCTGCGAAAGCCGCCGGCGGACCGTATCCGACAGCATGGCTTCATCAGCCTTGCCTACACGCAATTGCAGTGTATCCCCACGCCTCACCAGTTTGGCGCGGCGAAGGATAGGCCCGGACCGCCCGGAAAACACGGCACCCAACCGCATGGCACTGCCGATTTGTCGCGACCGCTCGTCCTGTTCCGGTGTGGTCAGGCCTTCATATTCGGCAGGCCGCTTAAAGTCTTTCTCGTACCGGCAGCCAATGGCGTAAGCGATCAGGGCGCGCTCGCTGTGCGAAAGGCCGGAATAAGGCGCGCGGAGGGCCTGATCATAGGCCATGATTGACCGGTGATCCGGATGAAAGCGTCCGGCACTGTCGGCCATCATACAGGCCGCCTGCTCGATACGCTTGTCGGCTGCAGGGGAGCCAAACAGGTCCGGTTCAGGCGCAAGCGCCGGTGCGATGAAATCATGCAGGGCCTGGCCGAACTGAATCTGATTATGGTCCAGTCGTGCAAAGGCAATCACACCATCCATCAGCGGATCGGCTGTCGGTGTACCTGTCAGGTCGCGCAGCACGCCTTCCCTCAAGCCGCTGGAGGATATACTGACCCCTTCCAGCGAACTCATTGCCAGGATTTCCTGCAAAAGCATCGCGGCAATCGGCAGATGTTTCGCCCGCCTTTTATCGATGGCTTCGAGCATGGACCGCGAGGCCGCATTGGTCAGGCTATCGAGACAGACCTTCGTTACGCGGGAGACCTGACTCTCCGTCATCTGATAGCCCTGCAGCACCTGCAGCGCGTAATTCTCCAGCTGCATGTTCAGCTTCGCCAGGGTCCGCCATGCCCCGCCGACAGCGTAGAACCGGCCACTGGCGCTGGCCAGCACGCGGGATTTCTTCAGTTCCGTGCGAATGGTCTTGCGCAGGGCTTTGGGATCGAAATCGCCTTCGGCCAGGGACAATGGGCCCAACATCAGGCTCTCTCCCCGCGCAGACCGCCCACCGACACGCTTGAATTCAAGACTGGAACCGCCAAGGTCGCCGATAATGCCTTCGGACTTGTAAAAGCTCGCCTCCACGCCCAACGCAGAAAGACGTGCCTCGTCTTCACCGGACAGCGTCAGGATCTTGCGACCCAGAACGCGCGATGCCGTCTTGATAAAGTCAGGCCCATCCTCCGCTGACCGGACGGCAGCCGTTGCCACAGCCGTAAAGTTCCGCAGGCCCAAGGCCTTCAAAATGGCGCGGTAGCGGCCAAGTGCCCGGATCGCAGCCTCTCTGCCCTCAACAGACAGATGCCCCGTACGCATCAGACCCTGGCCCAACCCTGCCATGACCTTTTCGTTGAAGGTCGGCAAAATAGAGGCTCCCAGCACATCATAAATCACCAGACGAACAGAGTTTGATCCGATGTCGATGATGGCGGCGCGTTCCGACTTCGGAAACATCAGCTAATGACACCCTTCTTGGGTTGCAGGCGCGGCGGCAGGCTCACTTCCAGTGCGCTGCCCCGGCCGGAAAGACTGGGATTGTCCATAAAATAGGTATGCGCAGAGAACGGTTTCGAGTTGCCAGACGTTCCCACGCGCGAATAGTCGCCATCCTCATTCATGATCCAGCTTTGCTGTTCGTCATTCAGATTGGCCACCATGATCTGGTTCATCACCTGACGGTGAACCGTCGGATTCTCGATCGGCACCAGCGCCTCAACCCGGCGGTTGAGGTTGCGTGGCATCCAGTCAGCCGAAGAGAT
>Ga0070726_10001926_pt1 | contig 19553 bp, 13 predicted proteins | sample tdAd471_FD_67275 | JGI IMG/M metagenome (GOLD analysis project Ga0070726, IMG submission 67275) | Marine sediment microbial communities from the Atlantic coast under amendment with organic carbon and nitrate - tdAd47.1 | ecosystem: Environmental > Aquatic > Marine > Coastal > Sediment | place... | reverse complement strand
CGAGCGACCACCACGGAAGGACCGACATGCTCCCCCTGCTCTTCACACGCCTCCTGCTCCTCGCGATCGCCGGCCTGCTCGGCAATCCCGAGACCCCGACGACCCCTGCGGAACTGCCGGACGCTCCGATGACCGAACCGACGCACCCGGATCCGGAGGTCGATCGGATCCTGACCGAGTTGGAGACCGCCGATCGCGGCATGCGCGATCTCCGAGCACAGATCGTCTACGACCGGATCGACCGCACCCTTGGTGATCGTCAGTACAGGTCCGGTGAATTGCTCTTCCGTGATCGGACGCCAGAAGGACAGACACAGCGAGCCGGGATGAGATCGTTTGTCGTGCGCTTCGACCGCTACGCCGACCTCGATGTTCAGCGCGAACTGAACGAGTCGTGGGCCTTTGACGGGCGATGGCTTATCGAGCGGAACGACGACGACAAGACCTTCCGCAAGCGCGAGATAACACGCGTCGGCGAAGAGGTCGATCCGCTGCGGCTCGGAGAGGGCCCGCTACCCATCCCGATCGGACAGCGCAAGAGTGACATCCTTGAGCGGTACGAGGTCGAACTTGTCGAACTGACGGACTCGCTCGACGCGCCCGCCGGCGAGAACGAACGCGATGAGTTCGGGGGCTATCGCGCGACGGTCGAGGCGGCCGACGAGCGGACCGAAGCGGTCCAGCTCAAACTGACACCGCGAGCAAAGGACGAGGACGGGTTCGACTCTGTCCGCCTCTGGTACTTCCGATCGCCGGACGAGTCGAACCGCTGGCTCCCCCTCATGGCACGGGCCGTCCGGCAGAATTCTCGCGGCAGAGAAGTCGATGTTGCCATCGTGCTCATGGCGGGCGTCAGAGTGAACGAGGGTGTTACCGATCAGCAGATGACGGTCGCAGAGCCGGACGATGGCTACACGGTTCAGATCGATCGCCTGCCGATTGAGGGGGCTGGCCAATGATCCGAGCCACGCCAGTTCGACGCCTGCTTGCTTCGGTCGGCCTGGCGTTTACGGTCAGCGTGACCGCATCGGCGCAGCCGTCGCTGAACCCGGATATGGCGCCGCCCGCTGGTGCGCCCGACCCGCTGCCCGCTGTGCTTCGCGTGATCGACCTGCCCTATCTCTCGGGAGAGGAACGGATCGAGCGCCGGGTGTTCCACGGCCTGTGGACCGAGGCCGACCTCGCATCGACCGAGACGCTCGCACGAGCGGCGTTGATCACCGGCGCGTACGCCCACCCGGTGTTCGATCGCGAGGGCGTCCCCACGCTTTTGCGGGCCCAATCACTGGTTCGCGGCGGTGAACTGATCAACGCCATCGAGCTGCTCGAAGGTATCGACTCGAACGAAGCTCGCGTGCTCCTCGCCGAGTCGCTTGAGAGATTGGGCGAGTTCGATCGGGCGCGCGAAGCGCTTCAGCCGGTGCTGGCGGACCTCGCCCGCGCCGACCGCGTTTCCGATGCGCAGGGCATCGTCGCCGGCGTGCGGGCGCTGCGCCTGCAGGCCAAGCTCGACGGCAGGCCGGCCTCGGAGTACAACCGGATGATCGGGCTGCTCAGCAAGGTTCACCAGCAGATCGACCGTCTGTACTGGCCCGCGCTGCTGCTCGAAGCTGAACTCCTTCTCGAAAGAGGCAACCGCGAGAGCGGGATCGAAGTCCTGCAGCAGGTGCTTGCGATCAATCCGATGGTCGCCGAGGCGTGGCGTCTGCTCGGCGATACGCAGGTCGACGGCCTGAATGTGGACGGGGCCGCGTCGGTGGCCCGTCGACTCGACCTCAACGTCGAGCGGATCGCGCCCGATCGGGCGATGCCCTCGCTGGATGCCGAACTGATCCGAGCCCGGCGCTGGATGCGCGAGAACGATCCGGACCGCGCAGCATCCTTCCTCGCCCGAGCCCGGGCCTGGTACCCGCGCAGCCGCGATGTTGCGGCGTTGCACGCGGGCGTCGAGGCCATGAGTTACGACACGGCGCGCACCGAGCGAGCAATCGAAGCCTTCGCACAACTGTCACCGGGCTCGCCGCTTGCCCTGCTGCGCGTCGGTGAGTCGCTGTCCGAGCGTCGCCAGTACGCCGAAGCGGCGGAGTACCTGCGCCGCGCGATCGCGATGCAGCCCAACGATCCACGCGGGCATACCGAACTCGGCCTGCTGCTCGTGCAGGCGGCCCGAGACGCCGAGGCCTACGAGGCGCTCAGCCGCGCGCAGCAGCTCGACCCGTTCAACGTGCGTGTCGCGAACAGCATCAAGCTGCTGGAAGACCTGCGGACATGGGAGACCATCGAGAGCGACAACTTCCTCGTGCGGTTCCGCCCCGGCATGGACGCGGTGCTCGCACGCGAGATGATCGAGCCAATCGAGTCCGTTCACGCCGACCTTGTGGACATTTACGACCACCAGCCGGAGTTCAAAGCGGTCCTCGAGCTCGCGCCGGATAATCAGTGGTTCGCGGTGCGGATCGTCGGCATGCCCGGGATCCATACCGTCGCCGCGGCGACGGGCCCTCTGATCGCGATGGAAGTGCCGCGCGTCGGCAAGCGGAACATGGGCGAGTACGACTGGCTGCGCGTGTTCCGGCACGAGTATGCCCACACGATCACGCTCAGCAAGACGCGCAACCGCATCCCCCACTGGTTCACGGAAGCCGCGGCGGTCTACAGCGAGGAAGCCCCGCGTGACTTCTCGCGAGCGCAGCTGCTCACGCAGGCCCTGCTCAACGGCACGCTGTTCGACATGCGCGAGATCAACCTCGCGTTCACACGGACACAGTCACGCCCGCAGGCGTACGCGCAGGGTCACTGGATGTACGAGTTCATCGCATCCGAGTGGGGAGAGAGCGCGCCGCTGCAACTCATGGAGGCCTATGCGAGCGGCGAACGCGAGGACGCCGCGATGACCGCGGTGCTCGGCATCAGCCAGCAGGAGTTCTTCGAGCGCTTCCAGGAGTGGGCGTACCGCGATGCCTCGTCGTGGGGCATGGTCAGCGAGCCGAGCCTGCGCCAGTTGCGGATCGCCGAGTCGATGCAGGACATCGAACTGGAAGAAGGCATCACGGAATCGCTCGCCGACTTCGCATTGGGCGCGGCGCTGAAGGTCACCGGCGGCGCGGCGAGCCCGGACTTTCAGCCTCGGCTTATCCGCATCACGCCGGACCTCGTCGAATACTGGCTGCTCGACCACCCGGACCATCCGGACCTGCTGGAGCTCTACCTGCAGGAGCAGATCACGATCAATGGCGGCGTGATCGACGAGCGGCTCATCGAACTGCTCGAGCGATACGCCGCGGCCCGCCCTGTGGACCCCATGCCCCACCAGAACCTTGCTCGCCTCTACCTCGACTCCGACGAGCCATGGCGGGCCATTCCGCATCTCGAGTTTCTTGACGCACGCGAGAACTACTCTGCGGCGTACGCCTCTCGTCTCGCGCGCCTGCACACCGCGCGGGGCAATCGCGAGAAAGCCTTTGAGTACGCCACACGGGCCACGCGCGTCGCGCCATTCGACGCCACCAACCGCGAGATAGCCGCGGCTGCATCGATCCAGGCCGGTGAACTCAGAGAGGCCGAACGCCACATCCTCGCGCTGACCGAGATCGAGCCGGACCGCGAGCAACACCGCCTCCGCCTCGACGCCGTGCGTCGCCTGATCGAAGAGCGAGCAGGCCGGACTTCGGCGAACTGATCGCGGCGCACGAAAAGGGCGACGCACCGCTGAGGTGCGCCGCCCGAGAGTGCGGCCAGAGAGTGAGAGGTTCGATCAGTCGATAATCACGGTGTCGCGGGAAGCCACCGGACCGCGGCTGTCGCTGTCGTGCTCGACCTCGCCGTCGTCACCGATTTCGATGGTCTCGCGGGGCAGCTCGAAGGGAAGCTTCATCGTGCTTTCGAAGATCTCCCGAGCGGACTGCTCGCGGCTGAGCTCCTGCTCGGCCATGTCTTCGTAGCTGCGACGCTCGGCGCCGGAGAGCAGACTGGTCAAACGGGCTTCCTGCTCGGCCTGGATCTTGGCCATGCGACCGGTGACCTGGTCGAGGCTGACGCTCTCGAAGCGGTCAAGGTTGCGGATCGCCTTCTCGCGCTCTTCGACCATGTCGATGAGTTTCTCGTTGCGAGCGATGACCTCGATCTGGCCGTCGAGCTGGGCGAGCTGCGTCTGGAACGCAGTGTGCTCCGACTCGAGCTCGTTGAGCAGATCGGTGAGGCGACCGGACTGCTGATTGAGAACCTGCAGGCTCCGCTCGGCTTCCGAGGCGCGGACCGTGTAGGCCTGCACCGTGTTGCGGATCTCGGTCGCACGGTTGTAACTCTCTTCAAGCGACATGGTGCGGTCTTCGAAGCGAACGTTGATCACCGCGTGCGGTGAGTCCTGTCGGACATTCCGGGCCTGATCGAGGCGGGCGGTGAGGACATCGAGATCATTCGACGCCATCTCCACGACCTTCAGAGCCACCGCCCGGTCGCGCTCCAGGCGATCCGACTGCTGGTTCAGTTCGGCGAGTTCGCCGCGAACCTTGGCGATGCGCTCGGGGTACTGGCGTTCCAGATTCCGGAGCTGAGCCCGCAGGGCGATGGGATCGTCGATCGCCGAGTCGATGGTGTTGGTGATCTTGCTCTTCACCTGAGAAATCATTGCGCCGCCCCGCGGGGTCTGCGAGATAAGGAAGACGCCTCCCGCGGCAAGACCGCCGATCACAGCGAGGCGAAACAGGGGTTTGGTGCAGCAGGCCATTACGGATCCTTTCTCTCTGCTCGCGGCGAGCTCACATTCGCTCGTCGCGTTCGTTCCGGTGTGCGGGTCCCGATTGACCCGGTCCGCCACCTTGTTCCGGATCTCGCGGAGCCGATTTCGCTCTTCCGCAAAAAACTTTCGCAAGCCGTGCCTGGCGCTCCCCAACGAGGCTCCCCCGGCCATTGCGTGTCGCTCAAGGCCAGGAATGAGACAGGACACCCGCAAGAAATGGCGTATTCTGGATGCTGAACCGCGAACGCGGAACAAATTACCTATTTACGAGCAGGGAAACCATGCTGAACAACCTCACCACCGGCTTCGTCGCGCGCCTTCGGGCCCGGGATACCGCCGCCTGGTACGAGCTCTGGGAGACGTTCGGCCCGGTTCTGGAGGCCCAACTCGCCAAGTGGGGGCGCGGACGGATCGGCAACGAGACGGTGCGCGACCTCTCTCAGGAGACGCTGGCGGCGCTTTCGGACTCCATCGACCGCTACGACCCCGCCAAAGGCGCCCGCTTCAGCACATGGCTCCTGGCCATCGCGAAGCACACGCTGGGCGACGAGATGGACCGGCGCATGGCTCTCAAACGGGGCAAGGGCAACCGAGGGATCTCGCTGGAAGAGGCCTGGATGAGCGAGGCCGCGGGCACGAGCCCAGACGGCGAGTACGAGGCTCGGGTCTTCCGCGCCAAAGTGACCAAGGCCATCCGCCTGGTGGAGCGAGAGGCCGAGTTTTCAGACTTCGCGGTGTTCCAGATGCGATGTCTCGACGGACAGCCCGGGAAAGAGGTCGCTGAATCGCTGGGCGTCAGCGAACCGACCGTCAGCCGGCGTCTGGCGAAGGTCCGGGGCCTGCTCCGTGCCCGGTTGGGCGAAGTGATCTACACCTATTCCTTTACGCAGGACGAAATCGGCGAGGCGGAGCGAAACGGACTGACCCTGAATCCCACCAATGCGGAGGACGCGCTGTTCGACGAAGCGATCGCCGAGATCTACCGCCAGGAGATGGAAGATCGCCGAGGAGAGCAAGACCCCGCGTTCCGTTGACCGGCTCACCTGAGCCGGAACGGAGGAGTATTCGATGGGCGTTTCATTAGCTGGCATCCTGGTCCTGATCGTCGGCGGCATCATGGCCGCCGTCCTGGGCGTGTTCCTGATCCTCTTCGCGATCAAGTTCTTCAAGGTGTTCTTTCGCGGGGTCGGTCTGGTCATCCGACACTTTTACCGTTTCATCTCCGGCGAAATCGGTGATGTCTTTCGAATCATCGGGGCGATCTTCGCGGCGATCGCTCTGTCGCTGCTGATCGTGCTCAACGTCGTCATCGCACGCTGGTCCAACGCCAATCACTACGGACGCGCATTCCGTGCCGAACTCTCGACCGCTGCCCGCGCGATGTACCGCGTCTGCATCGGTCACCCGGCTCGCTTCCTGCTGCTCTCGGGCCTGACCGAGGGCGTCGAGGTGCGCGTTGCGAACGCCATGGCCGCGGCTCCGGGTTCCGACAAGCCGTCGAAGCGCACCGGCGAGTTCGATGGGTACACGATCATCGGCTCGCTCAAGGGCGGCGGCTCGGGCGGGAAACTGTTCGTCGCCGAGCCCGACGCGCGAAGGCTGGCGATCTTCGAGCGGCGCGGCATCACCGATGTCGATCAGGTTGTCATCAAGAGCTTCTCGCTCAAGGACGGCTCGAGCATGCCCCAGATCGTGCGAGAGAGCCGCGCGCTGGAGGCCGCGAAGAAACTCGGCCTGGTGCTCGAGCACGAACTCACCGACGAACGATTCTTCTACGTGATGCCGTACGTGCCCGGCGAGGCGATGGGTGCCCTCACGCAGCGTCTGCACGCCGAGAGCGGCGCCGGCGGGCTCGACCCGCGCCGGATGCGCTACACCCTGACGCTGATCGCCGAACTGCTCGAAACGCTGAGCGTCTACCATCGCGGCGGGCTGTGGCACAAGGACATCAAGCCCGACAACATCATCGTCTCCGGGGACACGGCGACGCTGGTCGATCTGGGTCTGGTCACACCGCTGCGTTCGGCGATGACGCTGACCACCCACGGCACCGAATACTTCCGCGACCCGGAGATGGTCCGCATGGCTCTGCGCGGCGCGAAGGTCAACGAAGTCGACGGCGTGAAGTTCGACATCTACGGGGCCGGCGCCGTGCTGTTCTCGGCGATCGAGAACTCCTTCCCCGCCCACGGCGGGCTGAGCCAACTCACCAAACGCTGCCCGGAGGCCCTGCGATGGATCATCCGGCGCTCGATGGCCGAACTCTCCCAGCGCTATTCGAGCGCGGAAGAGATGCTGGCGGACCTTCGCGTGGTGATCGAAGCCGACGACCCGTTCGCGCTCAAGCCCAAGGACCTGCCTTCGATGGGCGGCAAGGCTCCGGAGTCGCTTCACACGGAGCCCGAGCCCGCACCGGTCGGTGTGGCGTCGGCCGACGGACCCAACAGCGAGCCGAACTGGGTCTTTTCGCGCGACCAGGAGCGGAACGCAGACCCGGAACCCGCCACTCGCACCAAACGCGGCAAGGTCTGTTTCAAACTGCAGGACTGGTTGACGGGTCGGTACAGCGTCGAGAACGCGCCGGTTCCGGCCCGCGCCCCTCAGCCCGCGCCCGTCCCCGGCTCGGCCCGGGTGCACCGAGCGGCCAACACGCCGGTCCCGCCGCGCCGTCGCTCGCCCCTGACCGCCGTCGAACAGCGCAAGGCGGCCCAGGCCCGCGTCCGCGCAGCGCAGCAACGCGCTCGCGAGCGCCGGTCTGCGCGAAATCAGCGTTTCAGCTCTAATCCGAATCGCGGCGTCATGATCGGTGTCGTCGCGGCGTTCCTGGTGCTCGGCGGGCTCGGCGCGAGCGTGCTGCTGCTCCCGGCGGTTGCGACGCACAGCGTGACCGGCACGCACATGACCATAGACCGTGTTCCCGCGGAATTGCCGCAAGCGACGTTTTACATCGCCGATCCGAACCGGTCCGCGACCCTTCGGGTCGCCGAGCGAGAGGGCGGCCTCTGGATCGGCGGACGCGAGCGATCCGGCATGCAGCGGTCCATGTGGTTCGACCCGGCGAGCACCGCGCTGCGTCCGCTCATCACCGGAACCCGGGAGGTCGAGCGCAGCAGCAGCGGCGGCATACTCATTGTCCGCGAGCTCTCTTCCGGCGAACCGGAACGCACCGAAACCCGTGCGAACTGGGTGGAGTCGATTCTCGCCTCCGCGGGCCTCGAACTCCTGCTCCCCGACGGAGACGCCGAAGCGATCGATCTGCAGGCCCGCGTCCGTGCCCTCGTCGGGCTCCGCGGCATCGACGATTCGGAGTCGATCGAGTCTGTCCGGGCGTGGCTCCAGAGTCTCGATCGTGTGCAGGCCGTCGCTTGGATAGCCTCCGCCCGCAACGAGGGGGGCGAGGTCGTTTCGGACGACAGCCCCCGGGTGACACTGATTACCCAGCACGGCAACGCCACCGAGCAACTGGATGTGCTGAGCGGCATTGCTGGAACGATGCCTGCTCCTCGGGTTCCGAACGTTCCCAGCATCCCGAATCCGGATGATCGCCATGAGCCCGCCGAACCGGTGCACGATTCGGTCCTCTGACATCTGCCTCAACGCTTGCACCCTTGATGTCGGACGCCTACCTTTCGTGGTCTCCGATTGACCCGCCGATCGCAGTCGCGATCGGCGGATTTGTCTTTCACCGGGCCGGTCTGAACCGCGTGCCCACGAGCAGCGAAGGAAGAAGAGCGATGACCGAGATCAAGGGCACGAACCTCCACTGGCACGAAGGAAATCTGACTCGCGACGAGCGATGGGAGGCCCTGAACTGCCGCGGCTGCACGATGTGGTTCACCGGGCTCTCCGCCTCCGGAAAGTCGGTTATCGCGTCCGCCCTCGAGCAGGTGATCGTCCAATCCGGCACGCCCTGCTACCGCCTCGACGGCGACAACATCCGCATGGGCCTGAACAAGAACCTCGGTTTCTCCGCCGAGGACCGTGCCGAGAACATCAGGCGCATCGGCGAGGTCTGCAAACTCTTCACCGACTCCGGCCAGATCACGCTCGCCAGCTTCATCAGCCCCTACACCTCGGACCGCGAAGCGGCCCGCAAGGTGCACGAAGAGGCCGGCCTGCCGTTCTTCGAGGTGTTCACCGACACGCCGCTCGAAGTCTGCGAGCAGCGCGACCCGAAGGGCCTTTACAAGAAGGCTCGCGCCGGAGAGATCAAGGGCTTCACCGGCATCGACGATCCGTACGAAGCGCCGCAGAACCCGGACCTGCACCTTAAGCCCGCCGAGCACAACATCGAAGAATGCGTCGAGCAGTGCCTCGCGTTTCTCCGCGAGCGCGGCATGCTCCGCGTCGAAGCGACGGCCTGAGCCATGTCCGACTATTCGAAGATGCTTGAAGCATCGCGCCACGCGGTCATCGAAGCCGCTGAGGTGTGCCGTCACGTGCAGCGGACCAGCGAGTCCGTCCGGAGCGTGCTCAAGGATGACTCGAGCCCGGTCACGGTCGCGGACTACGCGGCGCAGGCGGTGATCGCTCACCTTCTGGAGGATGCGCTCGGAGCGGTGCACCTGGTCGCCGAGGAAGACGCCGACGACCTCCGCTCGCGACTGGAAGCCGGGTCACCCGCGCTGCCCGAAGCGGTACTCAACGCCGTGCGCCTGGCCTGGCCTGATGCCACGATGGATGCAATGCTCGACGCGATCGACCGGGGCAACGCCGAGCCGAAGCGCGACGACCTGCACAACTTCTGGACGCTCGACCCAGTGGACGGAACGAAGGGGTTTCTGCGAGGCCAGCAGTACGCCATCAGCCTTGCCTGGATCGAGCACGACAGTCCGGTCATCGGCGCGCTCGGCTGCCCCAACCTCTCCCTCAATCAGAGCGACGACCCGGGCCTTGTCGACCCACGAGGCAGCCTGTATCTGTCAATCCGGGGCGACGGCGTCTGGGAAACCCACTGCGACCGCGACGCGGACTCCTGGACCTCCGATGGGCACACGATGACCCGCCTCCATCACGAGCCGATCGAAGGAATCTCGATCTGCGCCTCGGTCGAGAAAGACCACTCCAGCGCCAGCGACACCGACCGTGTCCTCGAACTGCTCGAGCAGCGCGGCATCTCATCACGCGAGCCGGTTCGCCTCGACAGCCAGGCGAAGTACGCCGTCGTCGCTCGCGGGCAGGCCGATGGCTACCTCCGTCTACCGGCCCGGCGGGCGTACGTGGAGAAAATCTGGGATCACGCCGCCGGTGCCCTGATCGCGGGAGAATCCGGGGCTCAGGTCACGGACATCCATGGCTACCCTCTTGAGTTTTCGCATGGGGTTCGCCTTGAAATGAACAAGGGCATCATCTGTGCCCCGCCTCAAGTCCACGGGTACTTCGTCGACGCGGTGAAGCAGCTCGGTCTGGGTCGCTCCTGACCACAGATCTGGTGGATTCTCTCGCCACGACCGCAAGCAGTTGGGGGGCTTCAGGCAGTTTTTGCGGCAGATCCTCTGAAAAATCCCCCACTGCGGTGGCATCTGACGCGCAATTCTCATTTTTCTACTTGAAACAAGAATCCTGACGATATCTTGAATCAGACGAAACATATGTTGACACACAGATCTCTCTCTCTCCTCCAGCGGGGCGCTGCTTACCGGCAACGCCCCGCTTTCTTTGCGCAGAAGATGGTCAGAGGGCTCCGATGATCGTTCCGTGCGCGCGAGAACACCCCTGATGTCTGATGCCAGCCGCGAACAAGTCGTTTCGCAGGATCGGCGCCGCTCGGCGTGGCGTCTGATCTGGACGATCTGCGCGGTCGCTTTGCGGGTCGTGCTGCTCGCGACGCTGGCGATCTGCGCGGCCTCGCCCGAACTGATCCACTTGGACTGGAGGTTCGACATCGTGGCCAGTCTTCTCGCGCAGGTATGCCTGGTCGGGTGCGTCGTCTCGATCTGGCAGGCCGCGTTCGGGCGTTGGGTCTGGTGCGCAGCGTTCGCGGTCGTCACCGCCGGTGGATTCTCGTGGATGCTGGGCGCCGAGCGAGCGCCGACAGCGGGATCGGCGGCCACGGGAACCGGAGTCAGCGTGCTCGTGATGAACGTGCACTCGCGCAACGACCGGGACGAAGCCATTTTCACGGTGATCGAAGGTGCAGACGCCGACCTCGTCGTGATCGTCGAATCGAGTTGGAAGATCATCCGGACACTGCCGGCACACCCGCCGCTGCTCGAACGCTACCCCTACCGCGACGGCGCTGACGCGAACTCCTCGGGCCAGATCATTGTCCTGAGCAAGCACCCGTTGACGCGTAGCAACGACAACGGTGCTTCCCCGGGTCTGGCCAGCAGTTGGGGCTATCGCGCGGGCTATGTCGATCTCGGCGGCGAGCGGATCCGCTTCGCTGCGGTCCACGCGCCTTCGCCTCGCACGCGGGCAACCTGGGGATACGGCCAGCACACTTTCACCAGGCTGGCTCAACACTTCGAACGCATCGGTGGCCCGATGGACTCCCGTTCTGAACCGACGATCGTCGCCGGGGACCTGAACAGTTCTCCGACCGGCGTCCGATCGCGACTCGTCACCGAGAACCTCGGCCTGCGTCGGGCGAAACCCGTTCGGGTCTGGGACGGCACGTACCCAGCTTCGCTCCCCTGGTTCGCGAGATCGTCGATCGACGGGGCGTTCGTCTCCCATGGAATTTCAGTGCGCTCGTGGACGACCGTCCGCGTCCCGGGCAGCGATCACCGAGGAGTCTTCGTCTCGCTCGACATTGAAGCAAGACCCGGAGACTGATCCGGCGTCGGCTGCCCGGCCACCGTCTCGGGCACGCTGCGCCGTCGTCCTCGCCCCAGACGTCCGGCGATCATTCCGAGCAGGCGCTCGCGTTCATTCGGGTTCAGGGCGAGGAAGTACCCCAGGGGCGCATAGGTCGCGCCGGTGACGACGAGCACGGTCGCCAGCGACACGACGGAATCAATGCTCACGATAGCGCGCACGCCCAGGGCGATGCCCAGGAAGATCGCGAGCGAGGCGACCGGGCGGAAGTAGACCTTCCGCCACAGCTGCGCGACGGTTCGACGGGAGACATCGGCGATCAGCCACGGGAAGTACACGCCGTAGAGCAGGATCTGGATCACGACGGTGACAATGATCGCGCTGATCGGCGCGAACCCGAATGCGAGCAGCCCCGCCGCGATGACGGGCTTTGCGATTGCCGCTCCGAACATGAGCGGGCTGAATCGCCTCAGGTGCCCCATGCCGTACAGCACGCTGGCGGCTGCGTAGTGGGGCTCGGCTACGACGGTTCCGATCAGGGTCACGATGGCGAAGGTCGCGATGATCTCGATGAGTTCTGACGGCGACGGCCCGCCGGGTGCGGAGCCCTCGGCGATGGAATCGGCGAGCCATACGGTGAGCACAGGTTCAGCGAACACACCGAGCAAGATCGCGCAGCAGCCGGTGATCACGAGCGGGAAGCGGATCGTGGCATCGAGCACGTTGCGAACGGTGTCGATGCGTCCCTGCTCGTGCAGGTCGGACGCGAGCGCGTCGGTTCCGAGGATGATCGAGGAACCGGCCAGCCGCGCATACCCACGAACCTGGTTGCTCACACCGTAGATCGCGTTGTAGATGGGGCCGACGAACAGGTTCAGAAGGAGTTGGTCGAGTTCGTAGAACGAGTACTGCGAGACCGGGATGCTCATGGCCCAACCGCCGGTGCGGAAGAGGCTGCGTATAACTCTGCCGCTGACCAATCTCGGTGAGAACCTCGCGTCGGGGCTGCGCGAGCGTCCGTACAGGGCGAGCGCGGTGAGCACACCGACTCGTAGCAGCGTGCGAAGCCAGACGAACGCCACAAACCCTTCGGCGATCCCCCACTGCATCACGATGAGCACCGCGACAAGATCGCAAAGGCGGTTGGCCAGCATGAACGCGTTCAGCTGCAGGATCTTCCCCGCGCTGATGACCATGGCCTGCCAAGGCGTGATGCCGAGGTAGAAGGCGGCGCCGACCGCGGTCGCGAGAATCGTCGACCGTAGATCCGAGTGCAGTTCCGGGGCGTAATCGAGGACCAGAACGCCCAGAGCCTGGAACGGCCACCCGATCGCGACAATCAGCAGGAAGAGCGAGACGGAGATGACGACGCCGCAGGAGAAGACGCGTCGGAACTCCGTTGAGTCGCCGCGCGCTCTGAAGGCCGAGAAGTCGCGGATCATCGATCTGGAGAGCGCCGAGAAGCACGCGTACAGCGTCAGGTCCGTGACCTGGAGAATGAAGATGAACATCCCGAAGCGGATCAGGCCGAACTCGCTGATCAGCAGCGCCGTGATGATCAGCCCGGCCACGAATGTGATCCCGAGCCGCGCCCAGCCGGACGCGATGATGCTCAGCAGTTGGCCGGCGGTGCTGCGTCCGTGCGTTTCGGTCACATCTACTCTCTGGTGATCAGGAAAGAACTATCGGACCTTCGGGGACTCGTCCGACGGGCGCCAAGACTGTCTATCGACACGAGTGGCCTTAGGTTCGGAACCTCGTGCGGGAATTCAGGGGTCGCGGGGCCAGCTCAACGCCGGGTGGATCGGTACAGCCGGGCCGCGATGAACACCGCGATGTACACCATCGCGATGTTCGGCCCCGGTTGCCAGTCGGTCTCGAAACTGATCACCAGACCGATCGCGGCCCCCGCGAGCCCCAGAATCACCGACAGAACGATCACGCGCGAGAGACGACGCGACAACTGCAGCGCTGCGGCTCCCGGCAGAACCAGCATCGCCGTGGCCAGGATGACGCCGGCGAGCTGCATCGTGACCACGATGGCGATCGCGAGCACGACCATGAGCATCGCACGCACCGCCCCCGTGCGAACGCCCAACGACTCGGCCATCGGCTCGTCGAACGCCCAGAACAGGAGCGGGCGACGGGCGATAAACAGCGCGACCGCGCTCGCGAGCAGAACCGCCCAGGCAACGACGGCCTGCGTCACCCCCGTGGTCGCCACATCGCCGAACAGCACGCTCTCCACGCTGATCGCCGAACCGCCGGGCCGGGACCGGTGAACCTGTAGCAGGAGAAATCCGAGCGCCATCGAGGCAACGAGCAGGACACCGATCGCCGTGTCTTCGCTCACGCCGCTCTTCGAACTCAGGAAGCCGATGACCAGGGCCGAACCGATGCAGAAGGCTCCGACGACCCCCATCGCGCCCAGAGGCGTGCCCGAACCGGCCGCCCCCACGGAAAACAGACCGAGCACCGCCGCCAGACCGATACCCCCGAAGGCCGCATGGGATACGCCCTGCCCGATGAACGCCATCCGCTTGAGGACCACCACCGGCGACAGCAGCCCGCAGAGCAGCGCGACGGCGACTGCCGCCAGCGCTGCCGGTTGCATCGTCGCGCCAGGACCGAAGAGGTAATCCAGCGTTCTCATGCGCCCCCCAGCCGATCGTGGTGCTCATCCGTGCACGCGCCGTGGTGATCGTGCGTGTGTCCGGACGCGTGGGCCGGGTCGTTGCAGTCCTCGGCGGTGTGCGCCTCCACGTGCACCTGACCGAACACAGCCGAGAGATCGTGCTCGAAGACATGAGCAAGGACCTGCGGCGTGATCCCCTCCGGCGAGTCGTGAAAGTGCAGCGTGCGACGGAGGCAGGCTACGCGGTCGCAGAACGGCTTCGCGTCGGGTCCCCCGCGCTGGGGTCCGGCGATCGCTCGGACATCGTGGCTGACGATCAGCATCGTGAGCTCGCCGTCGGCGTGCAGTCGGTCCAATACCTGTGCCAGTTGTTCCTGGCCCGCGGCATCGATGCCCACCGTGGGCTCGTCGAGAACCAGAACCCGCGGTTTCACCGCCAGCGCTCTCGCCAGCAGCACCCGCTGGAACTGGCCACCGCTCAGCGCCCCCACCGGGCGATCAGCGATCGCCGACAGGCCGACACGCTCGATGCTCTGGTCAACCGATTCGATGATCGCTCGTGGCGTCCGATGCCATGGCGACAGCCCAACGGTCGCGCCCATCGACACGGCCTGACGGACGCTCACCGGGAACGATCGCTCCGCTTCGCTGCGCTGCGGCACGTAGCCGATGACCCGCTGCGAACGGGCCTCGCCGGGTGTGACGCCGAAGACCCGGATCGAACCCGAGCGCGGTGTGAGTTCACCGAGCAGCAGTTTGAGCAGCGTCGACTTGCCCCCACCGTTCGGACCGATGATCGCGAGGCGCTCACCGGCCTGGACGCGCAAGGAGATTCCTTCGACCGCGGGCTGGTGGCCCGGATAGGCGTACCCGATGCGGTCGAAGACGATCGCCGGCGATGATTCCGTTTCCGGGGGAGGGCTCACGTCGAAGATGGTACCGGCTCTTCGGGCCCCTCCGGATCCACCGCGTCCCCGGACAGGCCTTCGACGAGCGAACCGAGGTTGGAGCGCATCGTCGCCGGCCAATCACCGCTCCCGAGCGGATCGAGTGTGAGCAGTCGCACGCTGGTCAGTTCTCGCAAGCGATTCGCCGCCCGCCCGGAGAACTGGGGCTCGATGAACACCGCGTCGATCCCGTGCGCTCGCACCGCTTCGACGGCCTCGTTCAGTTCGCCGGGGGTCGTCTCGAGGAGTTCGTTGGGCCGGATCACCGCGGCAACCTCGAGTTCGTAGCGGCTCGCGATCCAACCGTACGCGTTGTGGTGCGTCACGATCCGACGCTGATCCACCACCGAAAGGGCCGCGGCATACTCGTCGTCGATCGAGCGACACTCCGAAACGAGCGCCTCGATCCGATCCTCGCTCGCACCGAGCGCTGCCCCCACGGCACGCACCCACTCGACCATCGCGATCGGATCGAGCCACGCGTGCGGATCCGTCGCGTAGTGCTGGATGTGGTTGTGCGACGGGTCGTCGCAGGGCACCGTGTGGGAGACGAGATCGATTCCGCTCGTCTCCACGACGCGTGACAGGCGATGAACGCTCTGCCAAGACGCAGGACGACGCAGGACCCGCTCGGCGCTCGCCTCGAGGCCCCAGCCGACCAGGAATACGTGATCGGCGTTGCGCAGCGCGGTGGTATCGGCGGCCGTCAGGCTCGCGCCGTGCTCGGACTGCCCTTGCGCCAGCAGAACGGTCACCTTCGCGTCTTCGGGGGCGAGTTGCTTGACCGCCCAGGCGATCGGCGGGATCGAAACCACGATCCGTGTCGGGCCATCGGGTCGCGCACGCGATGCCTCGTCGGCGCACGCGCAGAGCAGGGGAACGAACGCACCGCAAAGGACCATCGCAACAAGTCTGAATGAGAGTGGCACCACAGAATTCTCCGGAGCGAGGCTCGACGGTTAATGATACCGCATTCTCAATAACTCGGCTCGTTTTCTCTCAAAGTTCGCACACAATCCGCGTCGATTGCTACAATGCTCGTCCAAATCCCGGTTTTCCGGGCATCTGGGGCGGTAGCTCAATTGGGAGAGCGCCTCGGTCGCATCGAGGAGGTTGTGAGTTCGACCCTCATCCGCTCCACTGGCCTCGCGGCCCGGCACAACGCCGGGCCGCGTGTCGTTTTTGGACTTCGACCGACCCCCCACCGGCGGTACACTCGCCCCTCGCCATGCCGACCACGACCCCGAAAGAGAAGAAGCTTACCCCGGCCATGCGCCAGTTTGAGGCGTTCAAGAAACGCTACCCGGACTGCATCCTCTTCTTTCGTATGGGCGATTTCTACGAGATGTTCGGCGAGGACGCCGTCACCTGCTCCAAGGCACTCGGCATCACCCTGACGGAGCGGTCCCCGGGTCAGCCGATGGCTGGCGTGCCCCACCACTCGGTCGAGTCGTACCTGCGCCGGATGATCGAGCAGGGGTACCGCGTCGCCATGTGCGATCAGATCCAAGACCCGCGCGAGGCCAAGGGCGTGGTCGAGCGGGCCGTCACACGAGTGCTCACCCCAGGTACGCTGGTCGACGACGAACACCTCGACGGCTCCAGAGCCAACCACCTCGCGTGCGTCGCATTCCTCGGCGTGGGCAACGATCCCAACGACCGCGTCGCCATCGCGACCGTCGAACTCTCGACCGGACGTTTCGTCGTCGACGGCTGCTGCGTGCGCGACGCCGTGGACGAACTCGCCCGACGAGGCGTGAGCGAACTGCTCGTCGCCTCGACCGCCGATGGCGAGATCCCCGAGCGCGGCCAGCGCCTCATCGACGCGCTCGGCGTGCCCGCGACCCCACGGCCGGGCTGGCACTTCCGGCGCGAGGAAGCCCTCGAAGCGATCCGTGGCCACTACCAGGTCGCCTCCCTCGCCGGGTTCGGGCTCGCCGATGACGACGAAGCCGTCGGCGCGATCGGCGCGGTGCTCCGCTACCTGCGCGAAACCCAGGCTATGCCCGACGACGACGAGCCGGGCAAGCCCGTCGCCGGGGCGACGCCGACCGCCATCGCCATGCAGCGCAAGTCGCTTGCGCACCTCAGCGCCCCGATCCGCGAGCAGCGAACGGACCATCTGCGCATCGACGCCGCGTCGCTGCGATCGCTCGAGATCGAATCGACTGTTCGGGGCGGGCGAACCGACGGTTCCCTGCTCGGCGTGTTCCTCGGGCGGGCCGGTCCGCGCAGCGCCATGGGCAAGCGCCTGCTGCGCGAGTGGCTGTGCTCACCGCTGTGCGACCGGGCCCGCATCGAGGCCCGGCAGCGCTGCGTGTCCACGCTCGTCGAGGATCGCAAACTGGCGAGCGAACTGCGCGACGCCCTCACGGGCCTGCAGGATGTCGCGCGGATCGCCGCTCGCGTCGGTCTCAGCCGCGCCACGCCGCGAGACCTCGTCGCCCTCGGGCGATCGCTGGGGAAGCTGCAGCCTATCGGCCAGACCCTCGCCGGCGCGCCGGCCTTCGCCCCGGCGCTCGAGGAAATCGAGTCGCTGCGCGAACAGCTCGAACCGATCGGTGAGGACATTGCGTCCCGCTGCGTCGACGATCCGCCCGCCCACCTGCGCGACGGCGGCCTGTTTCGCGACGGCGTCGATGAGATCCTTGACCGCGCCCGCACCGTTCGTGCGAAGGCCAACACATTCCTCGCCGAATACCAGAAAAGCCTTATCGACGAATACGATCTGCCCTCGCTGAAAGTCGGCTACAACAAGGTCTTCGGCTACTACATCGAGCTGCCCGCCGGGCAGGCCAAGCGCGCCCCGGACATCTTCACCCGCAAGCAGACACTCAAGAACGCCGAGCGCTACATCACGCCCGAACTCAAACAGTTCGAGGATGAGGTGCTCGGAGCGGGCGAGAAAGCGGTCGCGCGCGAGCTCGATCTGTTCCACGAGATCTGCGATCGGGTCGTCGCGCTGGCGCGGGAGATCGGCGTGTTCGCGGGGGTCGTCGCGGAGCTTGACGTCCTGCTGTGCTTCGCCGACCGGGCCGCCGCGCGATCCTGGGTCCGCCCGACCATCGTCAGTGAGCCGGCGCTGCACATCGTGCAGGGACGCCACCCGGTCCTCGACGAGATCGCCGGAGACGGCTTCGTGCCCAACGACACGGCGCTAGGGAAGGCAGAAGCGACTGACAGCGAGGAGACCGCCCCGTGCCTCGCGCTGATCACGGGACCCAACATGGCCGGCAAGAGCACCTACATCCGCCAGGTTGCCCTCATCACGCTCCTCGCGCACACCGGCAGCTTTGTCCCGGCCGAATCCGCAACCGTCGGCCTGACCGACCGCATCTTCACGCGCATCGGCGCCGACGACGCCCTGCACCGGGGCCAGTCCACCTTCATGGTCGAGATGACCGAGACCGCCAACATCCTCAACAACGCGACCCCCCGCTCGCTCATCATCCTCGACGAGATCGGTCGCGGCACGTCCACGCTCGACGGCCTCTCGCTCGCGTGGGCGATTACCGAGTACCTCGCCTCGAGCGAGACCCCGCCGCGCACGCTGTTCGCCACCCACTATCACGAGCTCACCGACCTCGCCGACCGCCTGCCTGGTCGAGTCGCGAACTTCCACGTGGCCGTGCGCGAATGGGGCGACGAGATCGTCTTCCTGCACCGGATCCTCCCGGGTGCCACGAACCGGTCCTTCGGCGTGCACGTCGGGCGACTCGCCGGTCTGCCGGCCCCGGTCATCGACCGAGCAACCGACCTGCTCGCCTCGCTGAGCGTGAGCCACGACTCGATCGGCGAGACCGCCGAGAACTCGGGTCCGCCGGCCTCTCGCCAGCAGCGAGCCGACCCTTCGGGCCAGATCGGACTCTTCACGGAGTACGTCCCCCACCCGGTCATCGAGGAGATCAAGAACCTCGACCTCGACCGGATGAGCCCGATCGAGGCGTTCGAAGCCCTGCGAAAGTTCGCGGCCGAAACTCGGAACGAATAGGCGAGAAGCCCCACCGAAAGGACCGAGCCGTGTACGAAGAACGTATCCTGCGAGAAGCGGAGTTCACGCCCGAGGCAATCAAGTACCACGTGCTCAGCGCCACCATCGGGTCGGCGGTGCTGTTTGTGATATTGGCGCTGGCGCTCGCGATCCCGACGATCGGCTTCTCACTCATTCTGCTCTTAGTCCCGGCGGGCGTCTGGGCGCTTTCCCAGTGGTACTACACGATGTACTTCGAGAAGCTCTCCTGCGTCCTGACCGCCCGAAAACTCAAGATCGGCAAGGGTCTGCTGTTCCGTACCGAGAAGGCGATCCCGCTCGACAAGATCACCGACATGCAGATGAACCAGGGCCCGCTCATGCGTTACCTCGATCTCGAGTCGATGAGCGTCGAGACCGCCGGCAACGCCGGTTCTGCGGGCGGGGCGCTGGTGTCGATGGTCGGCATCCGGGACTCTCGCGAGTTCCGCGAGGCCGTGCTGA
>Ga0070726_10001925_pt1 | contig 19553 bp, 19 predicted proteins | sample tdAd471_FD_67275 | JGI IMG/M metagenome (GOLD analysis project Ga0070726, IMG submission 67275) | Marine sediment microbial communities from the Atlantic coast under amendment with organic carbon and nitrate - tdAd47.1 | ecosystem: Environmental > Aquatic > Marine > Coastal > Sediment | place... | reverse complement strand
TGGGGCTCATGAGCGCCCCAGCAATGGCATTCACTGCGCCCTCTACAGGTGATCTTGGGTACTCCGTTTACGACACCCTGATCAACGAGGGTGTCAATGGACCAATCGGTTTCACCATTGCTCTCCTCGGGCTGATTTTTGGCGTTTGGGGACTGACACAACGGAATTGGTTCCTTGGCGTCGGTTCTTTTGCAGCCATCACAATCATGGTGGCCGGCAACTCAATCGTTACTGGTCTCGGCGCAATTGTGTGACCGCAGACCATAACGCTGAATAGCAGGAGAAGGATCATGGAAACGAGAATGCCTCAATTTCTTCATCGCCCAGTCAAGGTCATCGGACTGGATGTGATGGAGTTTGGATTAGTATTCGCGGCCTATTTCCTTTTCCTGCTCTTCAAAGGGTATTCGGCTCCCTTCCTGATAGCCGGCTTAATTCTTTTTATCCCTTATCAGCGCTCCAAGCCTCGAGGCTACATCGGCCATCTCTTTTATCGGATCGGCCTTGGCCAGCTCAAAGGTTACCCAATGCCAGTGTCGGAGAAATTCTATGAGTGATGCTGCTGAAGCAAGAGGTGAGGGCCCTCAAAAGCCCTTCTTCAAGATGTTCATGAGCCAGACATCGAACATATGGGCAGAAAACAGGTTTCTGCGCTTTATTGCAATTGTGGCGTTTTTAACCGTGATCTCTGGTAACGGTTACGATTTTTGGCACCACAATAGAGTTAAGACAATCGTTGTGCCCTTCGGACAGGGTGTTGAACAAATCTACCTGGTCGGTGATAAACCTTCAGAATCATACCTTACAAGCATTAGCCTCAATCTTGTTCAGCTCGCTGGCACTTATACTTCCAGCGGCATCAAGTACCAATTTGACGAAATCCTGAAGCTTGTTCACCCGTCAAAATATGCCGAAAGGCGCGAAGAATTCAGGGGCATGGTGGACCGGCTGAATGAGTTTCGGGAAATCTCCTTTGTTACCTATGTGAATTTTGACCGCAAATTCATCTTTGAGCCCGGCGTGGTCAAAATTCCTGTCCGCCGCACACGGTTCGTTGGAAAGAAGCGATCATACGATGGCGGCTATTACCACATCATCTACACCGTAGAAATGGGCCGTTTCTGGCTCAAAGACATCAAATTTGAACGTGAAGGGGAGCTGAAAAGTGACCAAATGGACGACTAAATTGCCCAGTCGTTTGTTGGGGTGTGCCTGCCTTTTGGCAAGTGTAACAGCATATGCGTCCACCCAAGCAGACCTTGATGTCAGGCCACAAACTGTCCTGCCTGGCATACCAACCACCGTGATTTTGAGTAACACTGACGTGAACCGTGTGGTTTGCCTTGAAGGCAATATTGATGGATATCACTATTCTGAAGAAAAGGGCGCTCTCGTAGAAGATACTGGAGCCGACGCCTTTATCAAATTCAGAATTCGTCAAGCTGGGGATCAGGTTGACTATGTGGTCGCGCGCAACGAGTTTCATTTCGTTTGTGACGGTGAAACATACACTTTGGTTTCTGCGCCTCAGGATGTCGTAACACAAATCGTCTATCTTTCTGCGGGTAGAAAAAAATCATCCGCAGAAAACCGGCTTCGTTTCGGACCAATGTCTGACGAGGAGAGAGCATTATCCATCACAATGGATATGCTTAAAGATGAAATCCCGACAACCTTCAGTATCAAGCCTATCGAAGGGCCGTTTGAGCGCCGTGTTGTCCCCAAGATGGACGTAAGAATTCGTCGGGAAATCAGCATTGATGGGACAAATTATAGCGCGAGGGAGTTTCTACTTCGGGCAAGAATGGACGTTGCTCTCGATGAAAGACAGTTCCTGAAGCCATTTTTTGGTGATGGTATCTATAGCGTCACCCTGGACAAAACAAGCTTGGAGGCCGGTGAAATAGGTCGCCTCGTTATCGTATATCGGGGGGCGAAGTCATGAATATTAAGGAGAAAGCCCAGGAACTCTTCGACAAGCTCCCGGACAAACATCGCCAGAAAACTGTAATGATCGGGTCATTGGCGTTAGTCGTCATCGTCCTATGGGTAGGTGTGCAACTGAGTGGCAACAAACCAGCGCCAAAGGTGAACCCAAAATCGCAGACAGAGAGCATTCAGCTCGATGAAGGCCTGATGAAGGACACACTTTCAGAGCATGTTCTTGCTGAAACTGGCGACCTGGAAGAAAAAATAGACCGTCAAAATAAGACCATCGATGATCTCAAAGGGGAACTCCGGAATGCTTTGGGTGTCATTGAAGGATTGTCTAGTGAAGTGCGCGAAGTGCGTTCACGTGAAAAGGAAGTTCCAGTTCCATCCATAGCACCCTCCAATGAATTGATGGAAATGACCGTTGGCGGATCATCGGCAAAATATCCACCACCACCACGTCAAGCGCCGATGACTGACATGTCAGGTAGTAATTCTGGAGATACGCCTGATGATGTTGAAGTGATCCAAGTGAAGATGATTGGCAGCATCGCTGGTAAAAAACCTGCCATACAGCCGAAAGAAGAAAAAAAAAACACGGACAAAGCGATCTATTTACCCGTTGGTTTTATGGAGGCGACGCTTCTAACCGGCGTTGATGCAATGGTTGGGAATGATGCTCAAAACAATCCCGAACCGGTGTTGGTCAGAGTACAGGCGCCAGCGGTCCTTCCTAACCATGTTCGGGCTAACCTGGCCGGCTGCTTTGTTATCGGTAACGCGATCGGCATTCTGGCTAAGGAACGTGTTGAAGTTCGTGCGGTTTCCCTGAGCTGTATTGATTACGAAAAACGCACTGTGATTTCCGAAAACATCAAAGGCTTCTTCGTAGATGCTGATGGCAAGAAAGGCCTCTCCGGACGGGTGGTTACCCGGAATGGTGCATTGGTCGGTCGGTCATTCGCATTTGGCCTGTTTGATGGTTTCGGCAGGGTAGCTGAAACTTCTGCGGGAACGCAGTCCGTGTCTCCCCTCGGTTCAACCACGGTATTTGATGCCAAAGATGCCGCTGTTGCCGGCATCGGCGGGGGGCTGTCTGGTGCCTCAGACAGCTTGAAAGATTTCTATCTCGACCTGGCGAAGCAGGTCACCCCAGTCATTGAAGTGGGCACAGAGAAAAAAGTCGTTCTGGTCATCCAGGAGGGCGTGAAGCTCAATATTCGGGAGGTGAATGATGTCACGGGTAATTAAAATCTTGATGGTAGTCGGGATTGCACCGCTTCTGGGAGCCTGTTCATTTTCAGCATATGAAGAGGATTTCTCTTGCAAGAACCAGGATCATGGTGGTTGTGCTCATCCAATGCAGGCGTATGAAAACGCTGTTGCTGAAGGTCCACAGGTCCACGTGCAAGAAGCGGAAGGCGAAGTTAGCGCCAGCACCCCACATCACAACCATGCACTTAAAGAGGACGCATATTCGGGCTATCAGAATTCCGTTTACGAGGAATTGAGCGAGCTGGTGCAAGAACCGGATACGCCCATCATGGCCGCACCCAAGACAGTGAGAACACTGATCCTTCCTTACGCCGATCCCAAAAAGCCAGACCGGCTATATATGCCTCGGTATGTCTACTCGATCCTCGAGGCCCCGCGGTTCGTTCTTGGTGGTTACCTAAAGCCCAGAGTGCAGGGTAGGGGGCTGATGGATCTCATGAACCAGTTACCCCCAGAAGCCGCGAACGAAAAGGAGTAGGGGATGCTTAACTGGCTGTTTGGTGATGCTGGCGGAGCAAGCAGGCGAGATGTGAAGAAGATGTTTGAGCGTGAGAAGCTCAGCGATTTTCTTCCCTATCGGTCCTATTGTCCAACGACGCAAACCTACGATCTCCATGATGGGTATTTTGGATATTTGTGGGAAATTCAGCCTGTGCCTTACGCTGGCGAAGCTATCATCACAGCCGTGAAACGGCTCCTGACGATGGATTTGCCTAAGTCGGCTATCATGCAGTTCATTCTCTTTCCAGATCCCTACATTGACGATTACCTGGATCGCTATCAGAGCCTGAAATTGCGTCGTCAGGAAGTTGTTCAGGCTAATGTAAAATCATTCGTCAAATATTGGAAAGAGAACCAAAACGGTGTTGACTGCATGCGCGGCATTCCGCTCAGGAATTACCGCGTGTTCATTGCCTTGAAATCAGACGAACTGATTGATCCTGATATCGTATCGGGCCTGAAGGAATCTCTTAACAAATTTGGTGTTCGGCACGTTCCCGATGAAGGTCGAGATGGGTTGGTTGCCATTTTGAGGCGGATGTTCAGCAAGATGAACAGCCGAAAGAGTGGTTCTGTTGAGCCCAGCATTCCACTTAACAAGCAAGTTCTCGATGGTGGTCTCGAATATAGCTTCAAAGGAAACGTCGCGAAAATTGGTGAGAATTACGCTCGCTGTTTTACACCGCAGGCGTTCCCCAAAACTGTGTCCCCGGAGCTATTGAACCGTCTTTTCGGGGGCATGATGGGCGTAACTGATGATGTGCGCCAGATTACAGCCCCATACATGTTCTCGGTAACCGTCTTTTTTAAGGAGAACAAGAAAGAGCTTAAAACGAAAGCGAATGTAACTGGCTTTCAAAAGGGCGGGGCCAAGTTTTCTACCGAACTGGAACGCAGGACTGAGGAGTATCAATGGATTTCCACTGTTTTGGAATCCGGAGAAAAAATCCTCAAGTTCGTTCCCGTCATGTGGATTTTCGGCGAGAGCGAAGAAAAGGTTCGTGACGCAGTTAGTCGGGCAAAAGGAATTTGGGACGATTTGAACTTCCCGGTTCAGGACGAGTCATACTTGATGAAACCGCTCTTTGTCATGAGCTTGCCGTTCGGTTTCTATGACATCGGAAAGAACCTCAAAGTTCTTGAGCGGGACTTTATGGCCCCGGTATCCACCTTGGCAAACCTTGTGCCGGTCCAGGCGGATTATCGAGGGGCAGGAAAACCGTCTGTGTTGATGTTCGGCCGCAAGGGCCAGATGGTCACTGTGGATCTCTTTGATCACCGAATTAACAACCATAACTTCTTCGTTGGTGCGGAATCTGGCGCAGGTAAATCGTTCATGTTGAACTATTTGCTTAACCAGTATTATGCGCAGGGTACCAAGATCAGGATCGTCGATCTCGGATACTCCTACCAAAAGGTGTGCTCTTTGATGGGGGGGCGTTTCCTCGACCTCGGGGCAGATGGCAAGCTGTGCATTAATCCATTTGATTTCCGGGCTTCAGATGATGAGGACAGGGACTTAGGCATTCAGACGGCAAGTGCTGCGCTCGCGTTGATGGTTTCAAGTGCGTCGGGCACATCGCTGGATGAAGAATCTTTCAACCTTTTGAGGATGGCTAGTCGCTGGGTCGTAAACTCCGGGAAGGGCGGCATCGGTGTTGATGCTGCTCGGGAATTCCTGGCAACGTTCCCGGCAAATGTGACAGAGGCCTACCAAGGGTCTGTAGACTTCCTCATACAAAAAAGCCAAGACGCTCGCATTTAACCTTCAGCCGTTTTGTAGCGAAGGGGAATATGGCCGCTTTTTTAACGGTAAAAGTACCTTTGATATCAGCAATGACGATTTCGTAGTCCTCGAACTGGACCGACTGCGTCAGTTTCCGCAGCTGTTCAGTGTCATTGTTTTACAGGTCATGAACGCAGTTACGCAGGATTTGTATCTTGGCGACCGGTCTGTTGAGACCATCATCCTATTCGAAGAAGCCGCTGAGTTCTTGAAAGACAATCTGGCAGGTGGCAGGGCCCAAAACTTCAAGGCTGTCATTGAGGCCGGTTATCGGCGGGCACGGAAGTATCGGGGCTCATTTGGTATCGTTGCCCAATCTGTTCTGGATCTGCAGACCTTCGGAGATGTCGGGGACGTGATTTGGGATAACTCTGCAACAAAATTCCTGCTGCAGGGGGATTCATATGGAAAAGCCGCGAAAAAGGGTGTGATCCCTTATGAAGGCTTTACCTTGAACTTGCTCAAATCAGTTTCCAACAACAAACCGAACTATTCAGAAGTGTTCATCGATTCTCCCTTTGGAATCGGCATTGGTCGGATTGTCGTTGACCCTCATACCTACTGGATGAATACGAGCGCCCCAGAAGAAGTGGCTCGGTATAACAAGCTGCTCGGCATTGGCCTTACGCCGGCACAGGCTATCGACGCCCTCGTGGAAGGCCGCGATCAAACGTTGCTGGCCAAGCGACTTCGTGGACCAAACCCCGATGAACTGAAGGCAGCTGAATGATGAATACCGTAGCTAAGACATTCTTATATGGTGTGACCATCTGCGTGGCTTCGAGCCTTGTTCATGCTTCCAATGACCGGGAAACGCTGGGTAAAGTCTATGACATTCTTGAAGAAGACGCTCTGGAGGAGATCGAGCGCCGCGTAGCGTCTACGCCATTCGACCCAAAGGTATTTGGCGAAGAAGACGATTGGTCGGCCTTGCGGTCACCCGTTTTGCCAGAGGCTGAGGAGACACGATCAAGGTCAATTGTACCCTTCTTCTCACTGAGTTTCGATATTCCCGATAAGGATGGCAACGTCCTTTACCCAAAGGGCTATACGTTTAATCCACTTGAATACATGACGCTGCCTCAGAGGTTGATCGTTGTTAACGAAAGCCAACTGGATTGGGCTTTTTCTGTCCATGAGACTGGCGACATGATCTTGCTGAGCGGCGGGAACCCTCTGAAGGCCTTCAGACAACATAATAGGCCGATTTTTAAACTGGAAGAACAAATTCGTGATCGGTTTGACTTGCAGGTCGTCCCAAGCATTGTCCGCCAAGTGGGCAAAAAAATGGTGATTGAGGAGTTCGATCTACAAAAGGAGCCGAAAGATGGTTAAACGTTTGCTTTTTGCAGTGATCGCCTTGACCACAGTTGTTGCAGTGGATGGCACCGCCAACCAGGCCGAAGCGTCTCCATGTAATCAGGGCTTCATCAATCCACTGACCAAAGTTCATTGGCCTTGCATATTCCCGTTGCAGATCGCAGGGATTTCCCTGGGACCAAAGTCTGAGCTGGATAAAGACAATCCAAGATCACCAATTTGTTTCTGCCCTAGTTCGTTTGGCGTGCCCTTACCAGGCATCAGGGTAAATTTCTGGGCGCCGAACAGATGGATCGATACCGTTGAAAACCCTGGATGCATGATGGCACTCGGAGCGGACATCCTTCCAGGAGGTGGCACGTTGCATGGCGGCTCCCGACACACAAAGACACAGGGCAGCACTTTCGCGCAGATGCATTACTACATAGCTCCTGTCTGGGCTCTTCTTGGGCTTTTTGGCGATATTCCCTGTTTGGATAATAGCGACTTCGATGTGGCTATGATCTCTGAGGTTTTGCCAACATATCAAAATGAAGTTCTGGGTGCGATCATCAACCCAGAGGCAGTCCTGTTTGGTAACCCAGCTGCCTATCTTGCTTGCCTAGCTGACGCTGGCTACAGCCATTTTGGAGGAACTATCGACACCCTGTTTTGGTGCATGGGTGGTTGGGGCCTGACCTATCCTTTAGGGGGTAGATCCAGTTCAGCTGATTTCGTAGAAGCCAACGCTGCCATTGCCGCCAAACAGATTTTTCTAATGGGCCGTTTGGGGCTGTTGAGAAACAGCAAGCGCAATGGATGCGGCGAACGCCTCGCACCTATCTGGACAAAGTCCATGTATAAGCTGCAGGAAATGAAGCCTGTCAAGCAGAGCAGCTGCATCAATATTGGTCAAACGGGGCTCCTTTGGTCATCCCTTAAACATCCACCCCACCACGACAACTTTGCGTGGCAAGTCTTCGAAAAGGAGTTTTGCTGTGTTACGCCGTGATCGAGAAGAGTGGCTTTTCCTGTCTTTACCCAGAATTGCACTGATCCTCTTGTGCATAGCCTTTTCCTTTACAGCGGAGGCCCAGGACACATCTGAGGATCAGAAAGATCGGGCAAAAGAGCTTATTGATGGTGTCTCTGAAAAGTTTGGCAGCAGTGACAAGGTTGAGCAAAATCTAACAAATCCACTAACAAGCGGGTCTAGTTTCACCACACTGGATGGAAGCCAATCATTCAATCAACAGCTATCTTGCCCTTCTTCTTCCAGTTTTTTGGAGCTGTTTTATGCTTTGGGAGCTGGTGGAGATTTGGCCCCGGTTATCGTCAAGCAAGACACAGATTTCGATGGTGAATATGACTATAACTTCACCTTGCCTGTGCCAGTATCTGGTGTGTGTGCAAACGGTATTATCAGCTGCAATAATGGTACCTGGTCAAATTGTAGCTATCACCTGTGGAATGCCGGTACCAATGATCGGCTAGGCCTCAAAGAGGCAAATCTGGCTGACCTGGCGGGGTGCTATTGCGTAAACAATAGTTGTGGATCTAGCCTCGCCTTTGGCAACCGATACACCATTCTTGATGATCTGGCTGGCGGAATGTCCGGGGCGTTGATGCAACGTGACCCTCGGTACGCAATTAGTGCCGTCGATAAACAGGACTTTGTGATCAAGCTGTCTGGGCAAGACACCAGGACTTGTTCCCCAGATACGACGACACCACAACACAACTATTACCAAAATGCTGTTACGATGGCTGATGATGCATTCACTGCATCCGCAGGGGATGAAGTTTATGGGCTGGTGACAGGGATACCTTCTGGCGATGACGCCTTATTAACTACCAATGCCTGTACAATCGAAAGGACCGTAGATTTAGAGGAAATCCTTGCCACCGATATCTTTGCCAGAGTCACCTCAACTCCAGATTATGAAGAATATGCCTGCTCTGGTGACGAAGACTGTTTTGAGTTTGGACTTGGGAATGACGAAGATGACCATATCCGTCAGGATGGTTGCAACATCTTCACTGAAAGGGTCGTCTGGAATATCGATCGCATCGATCGCATTAAAGAAGCCACTTTGTTGCATGCGAACTATGAGGATCAAATCGCCATTCGGGTGAATGGCCAGTTGATATTCAATACCGGTGGTTTTAACGGAAATAGTGATCCAAGTGACTGTCAGATCAATGACCAAGCGTCTGTGTCTATCAACAGAAGCTTCAAGTCTGCACTTCAGAATGGCCAGAATGAGCTGGTGATGAAAATCGCCATTAAGTCGCGGGGGAGTGGCAAGCTTTATGGCCGACTTCGGTATGAACCTTCTTGTGAACTGGTTGAGAGCGTTGCGAACAGTTGTGCTCGCTACGCTGACAATGATGCTTGTCGGATCATTGAAGAAACTGTTGATGGGGTCAAGACGTTCCAGAACGGCGGGCGGACAGGGTTAACACCTATCAGCCAAACAAGAACACTCCATGGTGTGAAATGCTCAGAAACCTTCACAAGGGAATGGTTCGATCGTAGCCGAAAATATGAGTGCGAGGCTGATGCTGAGGATGCAATGACTTTCGATTTCTCGCGTCAGGAGCACATCTACGCAAATTCTAGCATCGATCAATTTGCCGACCTTCAAGAAGGTAGTGATGGTTCCTACACCCCGATTACAGGTGACTACACCATTGATACTGAATATGGCATCGCGGAATGCGAAGAGATTTGCAAAACCCAGTCAGACGAAGTCGACGCTGAAGTGTCATCCACTGGTGTTGTTTCTGACGTTTTGAAAGACCCCGAATATACGGAATACAACTATCACCGTTGTTCAGCTGGCGTATGCCCGGTTGGACCGGGTGAAACTGTGGTCGAGGACTGCGGTTGTCTCAATGAATTTCCTCAAGCAATGGCAATGATGCAGACTTTCAGGTTGGCAGGTAAGGATTTGATATGCACAAGTGGCACCAAAAAGCCGGTGCAATACTAGCTCTGGCAGCCATTCTTTCGAATGGTCCAATTGTAGTTTCAACCCCAGCTTATTCCCAAGGAATTGAGGAGTTCCAAGGGGGGACCTACTGTGGAATTGATAGAAACTTTGATGGGTCATATGACGGTGAAGGCGAGATCGCCAATTGTGACAACGGTGTATGCCCATTAGATGCCCAAGAATGTCTGACAAATCGTGTGCATCAGGTCTGTGATGAAGACACGACAGAGATCAGCTGTGCCCCTGACGAGGAGATAGAGGTCTGTGAACCTGATACGACCACCCGTCAATGTGATCCGGACACAACCCATCAGGTTTGCGAACCAGATCAAGAAGTTGAAGTCTGCGATCCTGATACGGTTGAAGAGGTCTGCGATCCTGATACCCGCGAGCGCGTGTGTGAAACAAACAGGGTGCGCGTGTGTGAAACTGATAGGGTTCAAGTTTGTGAAACCGATAGGGTTCGCGTCTGCGAGACAGACAGGGTTCGAGTTTGCGAAAATGTAACTACTAGAGTTTGTGAAAATGAAACTACTTGTCGTGATGGCGGAACAGAAAGAGTTTGTGACCCGGATACAACACGAGAGGTTTGTGGGGATCGGCCAATTACCGGCTATTCATGTCCCACTATCGCTGGGTACGTACTAGTCAGAAATTCCTGTAACCAAAATACAGGCTCTGGCGCTTGCATGTATAGGAGCAAGCACAGAAGACAAACGACTTCAAGATCATGTTCGGCGGATTATGGGCCTCGTGAGTGCCACACTGAAACTGTCCCTGGAGAGTGTCGGACTGTAGACTTACCGGACGTATGTGAAACCAATCGTGTTTGCCGCAATGAAACAGAAAGGGTTTGCCACTGGGAGAACCAGCAGTCGTGTCATTGGGAAGATCAGCAATCTTGTCACTGGGAGGATCAACAGTCTTGTCATTGGGAAAATCAGCAGGAATGTCGCTGGGTTACTACACCTGGTGAGTGCCGTGACGTTGTGAGACCTGGCGAATGTCGGACAGAAATTGTTCCGGGCGAATGCCAGATTGAAACGGTACCCGGAGAATGTCGTGATGTTGTCATTCCTGGCGAATGTACAACACAAACAGTTCCGGGGGAATGTAATGAAATTACGGTACCGGGAGAGTGCCGTGATGAACCTCTACCTGACGAATGCCCTCTCGAAGGCGTCGATGAATGCCATGTTGGGTCGGATGGTGTCAGCCGGTGTTCCGACACGGTTTGCGTCAACACATCTGATTTTCCAATTGAAGATGTTTCTGCGGAACGTGTTTCTTACCAGGACGACGGGCAATATGACGCTTCAGGCGAATGTTTGAACGATGTCCAAGTTTTCGCAGGACAGGGAAATGATTGCCAGAAACCGGGTCTCCTAACTCTGTTCAAGGACTGTTGTAAGAACCGCGGGGAAGTCATCTATGACGGCGGCGGCGGCGGTATCGCGACTACAGCGGCAACAGTGGCAATAGTTTTCACTGGGGCTAAAGCCGCTTTCGGTGCTTTCAAGGCTGGCGCCACTGCAGCAGCTGCGGCGGACGCCGGCATGACTGCCATTGCTGGCCTGGCCAATCCCGTCACGATTGCAGCTGGCGTGGCCATCCTACTGTTCGACCTGCTGAATCTGGGATGTACGTCGGAAGATATGGAGACGGGCATGCTGGATGGATCTGGCATGTGTCACTTCATCGGAACCTATTGCGTTGCGAAAATACCGTTCATCGGATGTATCCAAAAAGCCAAGGCTCATTGTTGTTTCAACAGCAAACTGGGACGGATTATCCATGAGCAGGGTAGGTCTCAATTGAAAGCATTTGATGGCTGGGGTGAACCCAAAGATCCAATCTGCCGTGGTTTTACGCCGGCTGAATTCCAAGCACTGAATTTCTCTGACATCGACTTGAGCGAATACTACGGCGAACTCGAAACAGCAACCGAAGGTCAGCTGCAGTCCATGTTTGAGAGTGGTTTGGAATCCTACATCAATGCTGGGGAGGTTCCCGATGGGGATTAAGACAACACAAATCAAAGGTCCATTTCTTGTGGGGCTGTTTTGTTCCTTCTTTCTGGGCCCCAGTGGATTGCTGGCGAGTCAAGACCAGGAAGACAACAGTGATGAGCGTCAGTTCGAGGTTATTCAGCCAAGTGACGAAATTGCGCAAAGGGCTAAGCGTGCTGCGGAAAAATTACGCAGCGAGGAAATAGTCGATTTGACTGGCACAATGGGCCAGCGGGTACGACGGGCCCTGGGCGTAGTCGAGAGCGAGGCGGAGAGGGAAACGGGTATTGTGGAACCTCCACACAAAGCGTTTCGGGCAATTCTCTTCGCCTCGCAATCGATGCCTTTGCAGACGTTAAGACGCTATGCCTCTCAACTCGAGAAAGTCAATGGTGTGATGGTCTTCAGAGGGGTCCCTGGTGGGTTAAGCCGCCTGAAGCCGCTAGTACAACTGACTTCAAATATCATTAAGAAAGACCCCAACTGCGATGCTGCCGATTGTGACGTGTATAATGTAGGTGTCATTCTGGACCCCCTTATTTTCCGAAACAATCAAATAACCAAGGTTCCAGCCGTCACGATTGTCGATACGGACCCGTTCGCTGCGTACTGTGAGCGGCCAGACCAGGAAAGCGCTGCTGCTAGGGGCCCTAAAGTCACGTTTGGTGATGTACATCTCACCGGCCACTTGGAAGCTCTTGGACGGATGGGAGACGACCGCGCTGATGTTCTTCTTGAAGCATTCTATGAAGGAGAAGGCCCTAGCTCATGACATGGATTACCAAAATTAGGGCCGAACTATATCGGGACAGAGTGTTGTTGTTTAGGGCTGCTGTAATTGTATTGCCTACTTTGGTGTTGGTCTCTTGGGCCGCTGGGCGGATTACCGTGAACCCAACAGAGTCAGTTCCTGGTACGTTCTTTTGGCAAGTTCCTAACGCAGAAATCCAACCCGGTAGCTATGTAATGATTCCTGCGGTTGGGCCGCAGAAAAGTGAACATATTAGGCATTTTGTCAAAATGGCAGTCTGCCTGCCAGGAGATACACTGGTGAAAGATGACTTCGATTTCTTCTGCAATGACAAGCTCATCGCTCGGGCGAAAAAAACCAGTCGCTCGGGCCAACCCCTGAATTCTTTTCAGTGGAGTAGGGGCTTGGTTCCAGAGGGAATGTTTTTTGCCGGTTCAACTCACCCCGACGCTTTTGACAGCCGATATTTCGGCCTGGTCGCCATAGTCGATGCTGTACCTCTGGAGCTTATCAAATGAATCACTTGAAAAACAGAATAGCTATTGTTTGTTCCCTGGCATTGGGGTTTACGGCAACCACTGCTCCTGCACTGTCCATTCAAGACAGTACGGATGAGAAGAGGGGATGGAATTGGTATGAAGACCCTGCGCCGGAACCGGAGGAAAATAATCCGGACTTTGCGGTTGAACCAACAATACCAGAACCCACTGTATTAAAGAAGTTACGTCCTGAAGCCATTGGCAAATTAATGGATGATCAACTTGCCTATGCCATTGTGAGCGAGGATGTCAACGAGGTTGCCGAGTATTATATGCTCATGGATTTTGCCCGCAGGCGGTCCAGGACCTTTACTGCCCTGACCGGGGTGGCCATGTTGCAAAATCCAGACCTCAATGCCCGATCACAATATCCTGTCACTAACGCCGGCAGGAAGATCAGATCACGTGACAGGAAAGCAGATCGTGATTACCGCCTGAGACAAGAAAGCTCAGAGTTCGCCTTGGTGATGTTCAGCAGTAAAGGATGCGGGTATTGCACAGTTCAATGGGGCGTCTTGCAGGCCTTTCACGATCGGACAAGCTGGGCAATATCCAAGATTGATATCGATGATCATCCAGATCGGGCCGCTCGATTCAACGTCCAGGGAACACCAATGACAATCATGATCCGAAAAAATACAGATCAGTGGTTTCCCGTATCTGTGGGGGCTGAGAGCTTGCCAGCAATCGCTGACAACGCCTATCGCGCAGTCAGGTTGTTGAAAGGTGAAATATCTAATCAGCAATTTCTTACTGACGAACAGGATAATGGCGGCTTCTTTGACCCTCAATATGTTGCTGCCGAACGTGTTCAAAATTCTAATTCCAACCCAACTCGGAGGTAGGTCGATGAGCAAGGTAATGCGTCAAGTAAGAGCGGTTGCAATGTTGTCAGTATCGGTCCTGGTTCCACTTAACCAGACTCTGGCCTCAGGTGACGATTGGACTGAGGATTGGTTTGAGTCCACCACAATGTCGTCGGGGTCTTATCACAAAGGCCAGAAACGAGGGTATCTGCAGGGGGGCAGCTTTAGTGCTCGTCACCGAATGACCAATGACTATCTATTCACAATGTCACCTCCGCGAGTTCAGGCCGGATGTGGGGGGATCGACCTGTTTGCAGGAGGAATAAGCTTTCTCGATCCGGAATACTTGGTGGAGAAATTCGAGAACATTCTTCAGGCGGCACCGGCATTGGCCTTCAGCATGGCTTTGAAAGCACACTGTGAAACATGTGAAGACGTGATGAACAAGCTTGAGGCTACATCGTCTTTTTTGAACAGTATTCAAGTGAACGACTGTCGCATGGCGAACCAGGTTGCTAAGCTGGTTACTGGTGACAACCCCGAATTTTTCGAAAATGTCCTCGAAGAGGCGACCGGCTCCAGAAGCCTAGAGGACGCGGTCGAAAAACACTATCACGGTGCCCAACAATCTATTCGGGATAATGATGGAGCTGTACCGGTAGACCTGAAGGATGAAATTGATAACTGTCCGGCCGGGGTCAAGGAGTTCATCAAAACCGGGCATATCATTCAACATGCCGCAGATAAGGTGGGTATGACCAATGTAGCCTCTTTGGTGCGCGGATACATTGGAGATGTTTCAATTGATTGGTCAGGTAATGCACCCTCTTTCGTCGATGTTGACCCTTGTCCAGGGAATGATCGTTTCTCATCATATGACTTCTTGATGGGCGAAGCACAGGGTCGGGATAATTTTGGCATTTGCAGTAGCGCTACAGGGGTAAATGTTCTTGAAATGGTGAGAGACACCATGGGGGATATTGGTGATGGTATTCGTGCCAAACGTGAACTAACGGAAGATGAAATCAACTTTATCAACCAATCTGCCTTGCCAGTATACGAAATTGTTCGGACTGGTCTGGTAAGTGGCAACCTGGATCAAGCAATTAGTGCATATGAATATCCGATCGCATCATCACTTGCCTTCCGGATCTTTGATGACTTGTTGATGAATGTTGATTTCATATTGGTGAAATCGATCAATGTAACAAGTGTACAGGGCGTCAACTCTTCCTCCACTGGCCCTGATTGCAACATGGATCTAGTTGCTCCGGCAAAAGCCAAACTAGAGAGACTTAAACAGCGTTTGCAGGAGGCGCGAGAAAGCGCTTTTCATGCATACCGGGTAACAGTTGCCGAACAGCATTCTTTGTCTGCACAGGCCGCTCTATTCCTCGAAGAAAAGAAGCGTTACGCGAGAGGTTTCCTTAAGGGGCAGGCGGAGTAAAGGCTGTGAGAAGCGTTTATAAGAAGATCGTATGTTGTTTCGGGTTCATATTGTTTGGGTCAATTCCAGCTATGGCCCTGGAATATGAGTTTTATACCAACAACGGCTTTAGCCCGATTGTAAACGCATTTGAGTATATCGCACTCTTCTTTAGCCATGAAGACTATGAAAGCCTTATGTACCTCTCGGCCTTACTGGGTCTGGCCATTGCATCCATGGTTTCAACTTCGAGAAATGATCCCAAAGACAAAACAATGGGTAACTGGGCTGTCATGTTTATGGCGGGTGTCGGCCTATATACCTCTTTTGTAATCCCAAAAGGTACCATCCATGTTTATGACGAAACACTAAATGAGTATCAACCGGTGACCGGGGTTCCTGATGGGATTGTACTTATTGCAGGGTTGACCAACCTAATCGAACAGATTGCCATCGACATTGCCAGCACGTCCAGCCCGGTACCATATGAAGACACGGCCGGAGGTATTGTCTTCGATTTGGTAAAAGAGACTTTCGACGGGGGTCAGGTCATTGGTGATGAGTATCTTTGGCAGAATATTAAGACCTACTATCTTGAGTGTGGCCAGGTCGCAGCTTCAATTGGTGGGTCCGGGTTCAACTACAATGCATTGAAGAAGGGCACTACCGACCTTTGGACGACGTTCGCAGCGGCCCAATCAAATGCCGTCGATATGGTCTATGTAAGCGAGAGTGACCCAACAGGTACGTTGATGACATGCACTGATGCCTATAATGCGATGAACCCGACCCTGAGCGGCATCACCCCGTACAATGATTTTGAACAAGCAGTATGCCGAAGTGTCGGTTTTTCTAACACTTTGACCGCTCGGGGCCGGTGTATTGAGCTAATCGATAGTATCTTGCCGACAGTGTTCGAAGAAACTGGTGATCGTATTGTCTATTTTCGTTCTGCAGCGCTCGCCATGGCCATGCAGGAGGCAGCTGCAGACATAAACCCCGAAAGGGCTATTGCTCAAGAAACCCATCGTTCAACGATGACCCAAAGTCTTGGCATGATCGGTTATGCTCGAGAATACGGCCAAACCATCAGGGCGGGCTTTTTGGCGGCAGCATTGAGTACTTTGCCTGCAGTTTTCCTGTTTTTGCTTACACCAGTTCGCATGCGGGCACTCGCAGTTTCATTTGGCTTTTTCGTTTTTGTTGCACTTTGGGGAATTATCGACATTGGTCTTCAAGTTATGGTTGAAGGCATTGCCATGGATGCTTTTGCTGAGGTTCAAGAAAACAATCTCGCGTACAACGCATTCATGTTAGCTCCGACCGCATCTATTAAAGCACTGTCTGTATTTGGCGCTAGTCGTCTCATTTCTGTGACCTTGGCTAGTACCATTACAATTGCTGTACTGAGGTTGTCAGGCGCCAGCTTTACAGGCCTTACAAACAGTATTGCTCACCGTGCCGAAGATATTGGGCGTGATGCTGCAGAAACCCGTCTTAATCCGGAAGAACTGGCCCGGCAGACCCAAGGAAGGGCGGAAGCCGCGGGCGAGTTAAGAGCAATGGCTGGCACGCCTGGTGGTGGCTTTGGAAGCATGGCTTCGATGCATGAAGGTCGATGGCTTCAGAACCTTGCCCAACATTCGGCATTTGCCGACACAGCCACTTCTAGCGGGTATACCGGTAGTGAGTTTTATGAGCTGAAAGGCGCAATCTCTGGCGGAGAAGCCGCTGGGGAAATAACAGGCTACGCTCGACAATCTTCTATTTCCCCGGCTGGTATGGCCGGCACTGCTCGTGAAACTGCGGCTGCTTCTACTGAGAGAAATATCCTTGATAGTGCTGCGTATGAGCAACATTCAGCAAATCTTGCAAGTCATGCCGGGATTTCTCTGGGAACAGCAAAAGAGCTATTATCGGGGTATGATCAAGCGGTTGCGACGGGGAGAATTTCAGGGGCTAACGGTAAACTTGAAGACGTATTCGACACGTCTGCTGTTGAGGAATCCCAACGTATTGGAACAGCTGAGGGTGCCAAGGATGCATCCACTAGAATGGGCTTAACTCCAGGGCAAGTTTCTCGTGCAGAATCATACCTTAACACCACGTACTCTGGGGGAGACGTTCAATTTGCTAATCAAGCTACTCCTGACGATTTGAACAGCCTTTCACAAGCAGGCGAGATCAAACGAGAGCGTCTTGTGGGTGAAATGGAAGGCCTAAATACCGCCGCTGATTTTGCTGGTAGGGATGCTGGAGATCTTTCGAGCGATACCGCAGCACTTGATGCGGCAGGCCACGTTCTTGGTGGTCATCGTCTGCAGGAGTTTGCCGATCAACATGGCATCGATACTTCAGATATTCTGTTCGCAAGAGGCAGTAATATGGAAATGGCGGTCAATGATCGAACTCTTGCAGCTTTTGGCCATGAAATGACCGAAGGTCAAAGGGAAGTTGCACGCCCTGGGGCTAGCATGGCTATGACGTTCGATCCTACCACTGGGGAAATTGGTCAATTGGATGTCCGGAGCGGCAATAGCGGTACCTTCGACAATACTACAAACATTCAGGATGGCTATCGAGTTGATGCTCAACAAGGTACTGAGGGCGGCATGACACTCTTCAGGTATGCCGATTTGAACGAAGGTGGGAACCTGCAAGGTGCTTCGCAAATCAATCGACTGATAGAGACTGCGTCAAACGAAGGTAGCTTGGCTTCACTAGAGGATAGTTTCGCACAACAGACTTCGAATTACCTCTCAAATATAGCCGGAAAACAGGTGTCATATCTTGAAACGGACTCTTCTACCGGATCGATGGAGGCTTATGCAGGAGTTAAAGTTGGTGGTGACTTTAGCATACTCGGTTTGGACATTGGTGGTGCAGAAGCTGGAACGAGGGGGTCCTTAGCGGAGACCGACATAGATTCTAGTCAGACAGTGAACAGCTATGATTACTGGAATGATCAGCTCCGGAATGTTTGGGATGAAACCATCGGCAATCAAAATTTTGATGGTGACAACATCGAGCGTTCGCAAGCTTTTCTTTCTGGCGTAAATGAATTGCGAGAACGTGCGGAACAGATTCAGGAATGGGTGAAAGAACAAGATTTTGATGATTCAGAGGCTGCCACCAACGGTCAGCTGGAGAGCGGTAACACGGCAAAAGGTTCAAGCGAAGGGGCAACTTCAGGTAACGATTTTGATTGGTCCCAATATTCAGGCTTCCGGAGATTTTAAATTAATGTCTCACAGGAGGACAAAGGCATGGCGATACAAACCTGTCAGGAAAAGGAATATCGAGATTTTATTTGGTTTACTAAGACTGGATCTGATGCAGCGTACTCACTGTTTTGGACGCTTGCAGGTGTAAGTGAAGACCACGCAATTCACTGGTTTCATGATACGTTCAAAAAAACCTGTGCCTCAGACTGTATAACCAGTCGCTCAGACTTTGATTTTGTGGCGTCGCTCCTGATCGAACAGATTTGCATTCGCGGGGATGATGTCGATACTTCCATGATTTCAAAATTACTTAAGGTAATTTCTGAAGTAAAGGAAAGTTTCTCAACAAAGTTAGCCCGACAAGCTCATGATCAAAGTACATGAAAGCGTAGCCCAACTCACTCTTGACTTCGAAGGACAACCAAGCCTGCAAGAGCAAATTTATAGGGACGTAAAATCACTGGCTAGTAGAGGAAAATCGTCTGCATTCATTAGAGACCATATTAATGCATACTATGGTCAATCTTTGTCGGCTGAAGATGTCCAATTGATGCAGTTCAAAGTAAACAATCCCAAATTACCAACAATCAGAGCTACCGACAATCTCTAGTTTCATCTACCGAAAACAACTCTACACCTGATTGTTTTTTTTCAAAACCGGTGCTAAAAAGATCATATAGATAGGAGGCCCGAATGAATACTCAGAATCAAAACATTATCCCTGGCCTTGGGCAAATTGCGCAGGAAGAAGCACAGCTAGCTTATGGCATCCAGCGTGTATTCCTGGCTCTCGTATCGATTGGCCTGTTCATTGGGTCTCTATATGTCTTCAGCAACCCTGATATGGCCGATAAGATGATAAAAGGTTTCATTTCTCAGGGGATCTTCTGTAAGCGATGATTTTCCCCCACGGCTATATGGAAGCCAGTGACGCTGCTCTCAATCGGGCTACTGTTCAAACGGGATGCAGGAATTCGTTGGTTTCGATGGCTTTGAGGGCGGCTTTGAG
>Ga0070726_10001920_pt1 | contig 19585 bp, 19 predicted proteins | sample tdAd471_FD_67275 | JGI IMG/M metagenome (GOLD analysis project Ga0070726, IMG submission 67275) | Marine sediment microbial communities from the Atlantic coast under amendment with organic carbon and nitrate - tdAd47.1 | ecosystem: Environmental > Aquatic > Marine > Coastal > Sediment | place... | reverse complement strand
GATCTTGTCATTCGCAAGGCCAAGGGCCCGCAGCAGCTTGCAGTGCTGGGAGAAGACAAACTGGCTGCCGATGGCCCAGCCGACACGCGTCTGGCCAAGCTCACGCAGGACAGGGTCCAGCTTGATGTTCGGACTACGGTAGAGTTTGAAGCCGGCCACGGCATGCTCGAACACTTCTTCGGAATTGGCAAAGACGCTCCACCAGTCACCGGGCGAGCCTGTGGCGGTGCCGGGCTCATCAATCGGGTCGCGGTCAGGTCCGAACAGGCGCTCGAAATAGGCGAGCATGATATCGTTTGTGATGTCCTTGCGGGGAACGGGTTTGATGGCGGGCATGGAATTTCGCTTTCTGATCAGGCGTTTGCGTACTTGCGGAACTGGGCGACATGGGCGGAGTCAAAATATTCGTCCAGGCGGGTGATCTTGCCGTCCTTGACCTGACAGATGACGCAGGCGGGCAGACTGAGGCGTTCGCCATCGTGCATGCGCGTGCCACGCAGGACATGCTGCTGGACGAAACCGCCGGGGAAGACATCAATGCGGCGGTCATCATAGAGACGGTCGCTGATGCGGGTGACCATGCCGGCGAGGGTCTTGCGATTGTCCTCAGGGGTCTGCTCCAGTTGGTCTGTATTGTGCCAGATTTTGGCGTCCGGAGCGTAGCAGGCGACCAATCCGTCAATGTCGCCAGCCTCAACGCTGTCGAAGAAGCGTTTGGCCAGGGCTCTCATTTCGGTGTCTGTCATGGCGTCCTCCTTTGGTGTGGTTTCTTCTCGTATCAGGCTGCGGTCTGTGCAGCGTGGGTGGCGTGATCCTGCGTGATCGTGCGGGCCATCATGATGTAAAGCGCCATGGCGACAAGCGAGATCGGGATGGTTGAGAGCAGAGCCCAGCGCAGGCTGTGCTCCGCCCCCATTGCAGTGAACATGTCAGAGAAGATGCCGATCATCAAAGGTCCGCCACCAATGCCGACCAGATTGAAGGACAGCAGCAACAGGGCCGTTGCAGTGGCGCGGGCGCGCAAGGGGGCGAGGTTCTGAGTCAGGGCAAGGGCCGGGGCGACATACATCACGATACAGACCATTGGCACCAGAAGCAGGGCAAGCGATAGCTGCCAGCCCGGCATGAACATGGCTGCAATCAGGAACGGGATGCCGATGATGACGGATGCGGCGGGCGCCCAAGCATAGGCGGTGAGGCTTTTCTTTGCGCCGATGTTCACAATCGCGCCGCCGCTCCATATGCCAAGGCCCATGCAAATGCCCGCCGCCGGGCCGAACCAGAGCGAGAGCTCTGACAGCTGCATATCGGCTTCACGCATGAGGTAAGCCGGAATCCAGTTCAGCAAGCCGTAGCTGACAAAGGCGAGCAGACCGCTGGCTGGCAACAGAAGGCGCAGGGTTGGCAGTTTCAAGAAGATACGGATGGTGGAGATAAGAGACGGGGCAGGCTCGCTGGCCTGTTGGGCAGTGGCCTTTTCCGTAGCGCCGCGCATGGGCTCTCTCACCAGAAGCCAGAGGATGGGCGCGAGGGCGACACCAAGAAATGCCACGGCAAAGAAGGCCATGCGCCAGCCATATTGCGCGGCGATGAAGCCACCGAGCGAGATGCCAATGAAGACGCCAATCGGACCGTTGACGGTGTACAACCCGATCACGGCGGGGCGTTGTTCCGGGGTGAAATAGTCTGACAGGATTGAAAGTGATGGCGCGGTACCACCTGCCTCGCCAATGCCAACGCCAAAGCGGGCAAGGGCCAGTTGCCAGAAATTCTGGGCAAAGCCGCAAAGGCCTGTGCAGACGCTCCACATGGTGCAGGCGACTGCAACGAGCCGTACACGGTTGATCCGGTCTGCCATCATGGCAACGGGTACGCCCATGGAGGCATAGAACAGCGCAAAACACAGGCCGGTCAGCAGACCGAAGGCTGTGTCGCTTAACGGGATATCCTGGCGGATAGGCTCGATCAGCAAGGAAAGAAGCTGCCGGTCAACATAGTTTATGGAACCGATGGCCATCAGAATCACCAGCGCCAGCATCCGCCGCAGCGGTGGAGCCTGAATTGCGGTCGCGCTGGGCACAGCTGTGCCGGATAAGGTCTCAGCCATAATCTCTCCCCTTCGTGGCGTCTGTCGCGCCTTCGATGAAATCGTACTGCCGGGTCTTATTGTGTCAACTAAGTTTACGGTATTTCTTGTACTGTAGTCTGAATATCTTCCGGCCAGGCCTTGAAGAATGGCTGGAAGGGAGAAGGAATTACCGCCCGCTTTTCAGCATGTTCTCGCCAAACAGGTTGGACCATGCCTCTTCTGTCAGCTCTGGACGGAGGCTGGCGAGATTACGCTCATTGGTGATTTCAGTACCGCGCTGAACACCGGGTCGCTTTTCGATCTCTGCATACCAGCGCCGGATGGCGGTATAAGGCTCCAGATCTATCTGGATAGCGCGCACCGCGCGGACCCAAGGCCAGGTTGCCATGTCTGCAATCGAATAGTCATCTCCGGCCATATAGGCTGTGTCCTCAAGCCGTCGCTCCAGAACGTTCAGAAGGCGGATGGCTTCGTTCCGGTAGCGGTTGACGGGGTATTCCTGACCTTCCGGGGCGTAGCGGATGAAATGGTGCGCCTGGCCATGCATCGGGCCGAAGCCTGCCATCTGCCACATCAGCCATTGCTGAGCGAGCGAACGTCCGCGCAGATCTTTCGGCATGAAGGCATTCTCATGCTTTCCCGAAAGATACAGCAGGATCGCCCCGGATTCGAAGACGGGGAAAGGTCCCCTGCCATCTTGTGGCGCATGGTCGACAATCGCTGGCAGCTTTCCGTTCGGATTGATGCGACGAAATTCCTTTTTCAGGTGATCGCCTGCCAGCATGTTGTACGGGATGAGCCGGTGCGGCACATCCAGCTCTGCCAGCATGATCGATACTTTGTGACCATTCGGCGTCGGGACAAAATGTACGTCTATCAAGACAGCCTCCGCTTATGAGGCGGGCAGCATGTCTTCAGCGGGTTTGCCGTCCGCGCGCACGGGGGCGTGTCGAACGTCGCTCTCGTCAAACTCAGCAGTCCAGGCGGCCAATTCAAGGCAGATGCCATCGGGGTCAAAGAAATAAACCGAGCGGACAAAAACGTCCTTGGTGATGTCTTTCGACATCTGGGTGTCGGAATTGTCGTGATTGAAGATGTCCGTCACATCAATGCCCTTGGCTTTCAGCTTGTCATAGTATTCGTCAAACTTGTCGGCGGCGACATTGATGGCAATGTGGTTCATTGAACCGTGAGCGGAGCGGATGTTTCCGCGGGTCGGCAGGTTTTCCGGCGCGGCCACGCCAGGAGCGGCGGTCGGCGCATCCGGGAACCAGAAGAAGGCGATGCAATCCCCATTTCCGACATCAAAGAAGAAGTGCTGCCCCTTGCCGCCCGGCAGATCAATCGTCTTTATCAGGGGCATGCCCAGAATGTCCCGGTAGAATTCTACCGTCTTGGCCATGTCCTTACAGACCAAGGCCAGATGGTTCACGCCGAGAAATTCGAATTCCTTGTTTTGGGGTCTTGTCATGGGGCTCCTCCATTTTGTGCCGCCCTTGTTGGCAGGGCGTGTTCTATGTTTGGAAGAATATGGCTGGTCACTCTTACTGTCAACTTAATTGACGATAAGAGGTGAGGGCTGAAATGGTTCAGCATATCGTGGCGAGGGATGTGTTTGCATCCCGTCAGAACCAGCTGTAAGTCGCACATATGAATGAGACCAATGATGTAACCCAGGCAAACCAGATCCTGTTGAACCTGCTGTCAGGCTTTTACTGGCTGGATGAGGGGCTTCAGAGCTATATCCGCGCGCGAGGCTGGCCAACTGTCACGCGGCCGCAGTCCATGGTGATGGCGAATGTTGTGATGGGGGTGCGTTATCCATCCGAGATTGCACGGCGATTGGGCATCAGTCGGCAAGCCATCCATGCAACCCTGAAATCCATGAACGAGATGGATATGGTGAGACTGGTGGACGATCCGAACAATATGCGGGTGAAGCTTGTGGAGCTGACCGAGACGGGCGAGGCCATGCGGCGGGATGCGCAGCGGGCCATGACGCTGATGACGGAAGAACTGATCCGCCGTATCGGCAAGCAGGCATTTGACCAGACAGCAGCGACACTGGCGCAGGACTGGGGTGCACCCTTGTCCTTCTCACCGGAAGATGTGGCCCGCGACTAGGCTGGCAGGGCCGTCTCACGCCACAGGCACCTCATCTGCGGAATCTGTTACGTCTGTGATGTTGGCCACGCTACGTCGATAGGCGGGCATGCCCAGTGTCAGAATCAGGCCCGCGAGCGGCAGGGCGATGACGGACACGGTGAACAGCGAATACCGCAATGCCGCATCATTCCCGAAACCGAGATCTGTCACCAGGGCGATGACAGTAGGCCCCAGTCCTAGGCCGATCAGATTCGCCACGAAGAAGTACAGAGCCGTGATGCGCGCGCGGTATTCGTTTGGCGTGATCACTTGCAAGGCCACCGTGCCGACCCCGTGCATCGTTATGAACAGGAAGCCCGGTACCAGCAAAGCAAGCGCGAGGGGTGCGCTAGGCATCAGCGGAGTGAGGATCAGGAATGGCCCGCCGATCAGAAGGGATAAACGGATCGTGCGTATATGTCCGTCCGTATAGCCGCGAGCAAACATCCAGTCGGCGACAACACCGCCCAGGATCAGGCCACCGGCCCCGCAGATCGCCATGATCGCGCCGAACCAGAGACCGGCATCAGTGATGCTGATCGGATAGGTTCGCGACAGGAAAGCCGGGATCCAGGCGAGCGAGCCATACATCACCATGGTGATCAGAGACATGCCAGCGAACATACAGCCGAGTGACACCTTGTGGGTCATCACATGGGCCACGAAATTCTGAGAGCCCGAGCTTTCATGCTGCTCCACCGTCATCCGGCCACGGCGGAACGGTTCCCGAATGGTCAACATGAGCAGGCAGACCAGAATGCCAGGGAATGCCACAAAGGCAAAGGTGAGGCGCCAAGCCTCGATTTGCCCGACAAAGGGCAGGGTGATCTCGGGCGCGGCGAGAATGGCCTTTATGACCAGCGCGCCCAGCATCAGCGCGATACCTGAGCCGAGCGGTACGCCAATCGAGTAGACCGCAATGGCGCGGGCCAGCCTTTTCTTGGGGAAGTAGTCGCTGAGCATGGAATAGGCGGCAGGCGACAAAGTGGCCTCGCCAACGCCAACGCCCATACGTGCCAGGAATAGGCCGATATAGCTGGTCGCGAGCCCGCAATTCAGCGTCATCAAACTCCATACGCCAATGCCGCCAACGATCAGGTTCCGGCGGCTGAAACGGTCTGCAATCCAGGCAAGGGGCAGCCCGGCGAGTGTGTAGAACAGGGCGAAGGCCATGCCGACCAGAAGGCTGAACTGGGTGTCGGTAATATCAAGCGACTCACGCACCGGCGCGACCAGCAGGCTGAGAATCATCCGGTCGATGAAGGAGAGGGTGTAGGCCAGCAGAAGGACGCCGACCACATACCAGCTATAGATCGGATTGGGCCAGGGCGGGGCCGCGCCAGAAGGCGATCCGACTACGGATTCAGATGTGCTGCCTGCTTCGCCGTGAAGCGCCTGATCTGCCATGTTTTCCGCCCTCTGATTTCCAAACGAACGGTCTCTTGCCGCCGTGGAGAATTTATATTAGCTATCTAAGTAATAATTAGCTATCTAATCAATAGCAAAATCAGAGTCAAAGATGACCTGTCCGGGCGAAGACCCGAAAGTGGAGGAAATGGAAATGTCTAGAATAGCGTGGAAGGGCCTTGCCCTGACAATGGCATTGGTGGGGCCCGCCCTATCGGGAAACGCCCTTGCCCAGGAAGAAACCAGGGCTGATGAAGAGATCGCCTATGACACCGTTGTTGTCACGGCGGAGCGGCGTGAGCAGAGCCTGCAGGATGTGCCGGTGGCCGTCTCCGCCTTCAGTGCAGACCAACTGAAAAACAACAATGTCGAAACCATTCAGGACCTGGCCTTGCGCACGCCTGGCCTGACGGTAGGCGCGGCTGATCCGATCCAGAACAATTTTTCCCTTCGTGGCATCGGCACAGCGAATGGGATCAGCCAGAACGCTGGCGGGGATGGCTCGGTCGTCGTGTTCGTGGACGGCGTGTATGCCGGTCGGGGCGGGACGATGGACCTGGACGTGCTGGATCTGGAACGTGTGGAGGTTCTGCGGGGGCCGCAAGGCACGCTGTTCGGCAAGAATGCGATCGGGGGGCTTATTCAGTTCGTTAGCCGAAAGCCGTCCGATGAACGCTCTTTCTACATCGAGGGAACAGCCGGCAATTATGACAAGTACAATCTGGTCGTGCGGGGCAATGTGCCCCTGTCTGACAAGGTGTTCCTGTCGGGTGGGATTTCCCACAAACAGCGCGACGGATACGAGTTCAACGAAACAACCGGCAATGATGTCAATGATCAGGACATGACAACAGCGCGCGCAGCCCTGCGTTTTCTGCCGTCTGAGAATCTGGACATCATTCTGCGAGCGGACCTTTCCACGCAGGACCAGGCCGGGAATCCGCGCGACAATATCTGTAATGAAGACTTCAATGGCGGTGTGCATTGTGTAGGCGTCAATCCTGACCCGCGCATCGTAAATGCCTATACAGATGGTCAGATCTTTCGTCAGATCAGCTCTTATAGTGGAGAGGTAGACTGGGATCTGGGCTATGGGACGCTGACCTCACTGACCGCATTGCGGGATGTTAAGTACAAGTTCCGCACGCCCTTTTTCAGCAATCCGGTCAACCCGCCCACGCAAATTGAGTCGACCGATTTCGGGTGGGAGGACGCGACCCAGTTCAGCCAGGAACTCCGCTATGCCTTTGAGGCACTGAACGACCGGCTGCAGGGCCAGGTTGGCCTGTATTATCTGGACGAGGACATAGACCGCTTGCAGGGCCAGATCCAGGATTTCCCGGCTCCGGCGCAGACTGGAACGGCGATCTATCCGCAATCTGTCACAGCAAGCAGCTTCGCCGTGTTCGGCCAGTTTGACTATGATTTGACCGAGACGCTGACGGCGACCGTTGGTGCGCGCATGACATGGGAAGAAAAAGAGGGCCGCTTCGCAGGCATGAAGGTTTCCGGTCCGGGCTTGCCACCGCCTCTAGGGTCACTTGAAGGCTATGACGTCAACGCTTCGGAAGAGTGGGAAGCCTTTACGCCGCGCTTTGCCCTGAACTGGCAGGCGGCGGATAATGTCATGGTCTATGCCTCTGCGGCGCGTGGCTACAAGAGCGGGGGCTTTCAGGGCCTGTCTGGTACGGATGCCGGGGCCTCCACGCCATATGATCCGGAATTTGCGTGGGGCTATGAATTGGGAGCGAAGACGGAATGGTTCCAGCGTCGCCTGACGCTGAATGCTGCGCTGTTCAAGACGGATTATGAAGACCTGCAGATTTCTCAGTTGGTGCCACTCTGCTGTGTCGTGGTCAGCAATGCCGCCGAAGCCGAGATCAAGGGTCTTGAGGTGGAGTTTGTCGGGCGGGTCTCCGAGAACTTCCGTATTGATGGCAGCTATTCCTATCTGGATACGGAGTTTGTGGAGTATCAGATCCCCGGCTCTGACTATACCGGTAACGAATTGCCGCGTTCCCCTGCCAACAAGTACAACATCGGCGCCCAGTATGAGATGCCGTTGGGTGAGTGGCGCGCGTTGGCGCGGGTGGATTATTCCTGGGTGGATGACGCGTATTTCGAGGCCTCTAATGTTGCGTCTCAACTGTGGCCGGCACACGACAATCTGGACGCACGCCTGACGCTGACCCTGCCGGATGAGCGCTGGGAGGTCTCCTTCTGGGGCAAGAACCTGACGGACGAATTGGTGCCAACCTATGTCACCTATTTTGGCCCATTCCAGCAGACGCTGGTGCCTTATGCGCCGCCGCGCACCTATGGCGTGACCCTGTCACTGAGTATGTAATTTCCCTGCCACCGCGCCGGATATTCACCGGTGCGGTGGCACCTTACTTTAAAGAGGATGCCTGTCATGCAGACCCCTGAGTTTCGTTATCTCTGCACCTATCGCGCAGACCTTTCAGAGCCGCAGCAGATGATCGGCAAGGCCCATTTCGGCCGGCGCATGATTGCCGTTCTGACTGGGGGTGTAGTCGAAGGTGAGCGCCTGAATGGCCGGGTTATGCCGGGTGGCGGCGACTGGGCCACGATCGATGACAATGACACGTTGCGACTGGATGCCCGTGTGACGTTCGAAACCCATGATGGCGCGCTGATCTATCTGTCTTACCGAGGTGTCCTGCGACCTATGCCAAAGGTCCGCGAATTTTCCCTTCGCGGCGGCCCGAAGACGGATGAAGAGCGCAAGCAGATCTACTTCCGGACAGCACCGATTTTTGAGACGGGCGATGAACGCTATAGCTGGCTGAACAATGTCGTGACGATTGGTATGGGGGAGTCCATTGGGGGCGCCGTGCGATATGACGTTTTCGAGGTGCTCTGATCCATGCAACCATTCCGAACAATTACGGCCCTCGCAGCGCCCTTGCCCGTGGCACACATAGACACCGACCAGATCCTGCCCGCCCGGTTCATGAAGACGCTGACGCGGAAAGGTCTGGGGCGGCGCTTGTTCAATGACTGGCGCTACGATGATGAAGGGCGTGAAGTCGAAGATTTCGTGCTGAATCAGGATGTCCGGCGAGAGGCCCGGATCATCATTGCCTATGAGAATTTTGGTTGCGGATCGTCCCGCGAACATGCGGTGTGGGCCCTGGATGACTTTGGTATACGCTGTATCATCGCACCGAGCTTTGGGGCTATCTTTGCGACCAATTGCCTGAAGAATGGCTTGCTGCTGGTGCAATTGCCGGGGGATGCATGTGACGAGTTGATTGCCTCAACGACGGCTTTTCCAAAGTCGGCCCTGACCATTGATCTGGAGCACCAGCGTGTGATCGGCCCGCAGGGCAATGCGTACACATTCGATATACGGGAAGACATTCGCGAGGCATTGCTGGCTGGTCTGGACGATATTTCCCGGACGCTTGCCCATGATGACGCCCTGAGCGCGTTCGAGCAAAAGTGGCCGAAGCGCTGATGCGGCGTGACGACAAGATGTTCAGAGCAGGGTTCTGAAATCTGTAATTTTGCCCGTAATTGCGGCGGCGGCGGCCATGGCGGGGCTCATCAGGTGGGTGCGTCCACCCGGGCCTTGCCGGTTCTCGAAATTCCTGTTGGATGTGGAAGCGCACCGCTGCCCTTGTGTCAGCCTGTCATCGTTCATTGCGGCGCACATGGAGCAACCTGGCTCTCGCCATTCAAAGCCTGACTCCAGAAAGATCGTGTCCAGGCCTTCCTGTTCAGCCATTTGGCGCACCATGCCAGAGCCAGGCACAACGATGGCGCTAATTCGTGGATTGATCTTATGACCCTTCAGGACAGTGGCCGCCGCGCGCAGGTCTTCAATACGGCCATTTGTGCATGAGCCTATAAAGACTCGGTCGATCGGCGTGCCCGCAATGGAGTGGCCAGCCTGGAGTGCCATATAAGACAGCGCCCGTTCTGTAATGGCGCGCAATTTCGGATCATCCTGTTCAGTGGGGTCAGGTATTCGGGCATTGATTGCGATACTCTGTGCCGGGTTGATACCCCAGCTGACGACAGGTGCGATTATGCTGGCATCCAGAGTGATTTCGTGATCGAAGCGCGCGCCAGGGTCTGTGTGAAATTGCTTCCAACGAGGCAGGCCGGCGGCCCAGGCATCGGTCGGCATGCGAGATTTCAGATAGGTATAGGTGACATCATCCGGCGCGATGAGGCCCGCGCGGGCGCCAGCTTCGATGCTCATATTGCAAAGTGTCATACGGCCTTCCATGGAGAGCGCGCAAATGGCCTCCCCAGAATATTCGATGACATGTCCTGTGGCGCCGTCGACCCCCAATTCGGACACAATAGTCAGCGCCAGATCCTTCGCGGTAACACCGGGCGGTAACTGTCCGTTGACTGTGACGCGAAGATTGCCGGACTTTCTTTGCCGGATGGCCTGAGTGGCCATAACATGTTCAATCTCGGACGTGCCGATTCCGAAAGCCAGTGCGCCGAATGCCCCATGGGTGGATGTGTGGCTGTCGCCGCAGACGATGGTCATGCCCGGCTGGGTGCGGCCTTGTTCCGGGCCGACCACATGCACGATGCCGTTGCGGATGTCGCCGATTGTATAGTGCTCGATGCCGTAAGCCGCGCTGTTCTGGCGCAGCATGGCGAGTTGTGCGCGTGATAGTTCGTCTTCAACCGCTTCGATGCCTTTAGCCTGGCCGGTGGTGGGCACGCAGTGATCTGCCATGGCCAAGGTGAGGTCTGGCCGCCGGATCTTGCGGCCATGTTCAGCAAGTCCTGCAAAGGCCTGAGGTGAGGTGACCTCATGCAGCATGTGCAGGTCTATATACAGGATTGCCTCACCATTCTCTTCTGCCACAAAGTGGGCATCCCAGAGCTTTTCGTAGAGTGTGCGTGGGGCGGGGGAGTGCTGTTCGCTAGAGGACAAACCTGCCTGCCTTGTGTAAGTGAAAGAAAAAAATAGTTAGATATCTAACTTATTGGGCTTGGCTTGTTTGGCAAGCCTGTTTGAACTCTTGCCGTATGGAAACCTGTTGCCTGAAACGGCGCTTTAGATTAGCTATCTATGTAAATAATGCGCTCGATATGACCAGAGATGCGCATCAGGGAGAGGAGACCATCGTATGGCACAGCAACGTCCGTTTGAGTTCAAAGGCGTAAACCATCTCGCGCTGGTTTGCCGTGACATGAAGAAGACGGTTGAGTTCTACAGGGACAAGCTGGGTATGCCCCTGATCAAGACGATTAATCTGCCGAACAATTCGGGGCAGCACTTCTTCTTTGATTGCGGCAATGGCGACTGTATTGCTTTTTTTTGGTTCCCGGAAGCGCCTGAAGCATCCCCCGGAATCGCGGCACCGGCCGTGCTGCCAACGCAGGGGAGTTTCGTTTCTGCACACGGATCAATGAACCATATTGCCCTGAACATACCAGCGGAGAAATTCGACGAATACTACCAGCGTCTGATCGATATGGGCATTGAGGTGACGCCGATCCTGAACCATGACAATTCTCCCAGCCAGGTCAGCGCTGAAGTCACGGAAGATGTCTTTGTGCGGTCAGTCTATTTCTTTGATCCGGATGGCGTCTGCCTGGAGTTTGCAGCCTGGACGAAAGACTTCGATGAAAGCGATGTGGCACACGAGCCGATATCGGTCGCGGATCTTTAGGCTGGCAGGAATGTGAGGCACGACCCGGGAGTGTGCTGCACCCTATAGAGCTTATGGAGGCGGGACAGGCGTGTTGCGACGACTGTCTTCTGCCTCCAGATTCTGGTTTACCTTGCTGAGTAGGCGGCGCAGCTCAGACTTCTCTTTTGCCGTCATGCCTTGAGTGGCCAAATCGTTTACTTCCTCAACCAGCGGCATCAGCTTGGCCTTCAGGCGTTTGGCCTTTGGTGTCAGGTAAACATTTATCTTGCGAGCATCTTCGGTGCTTTGCTTGCGCGTGATCAGATCAGCCTTTTCAAGTCGCTTTACGGCGATGACCGTTGTCGGCTCCCGCATGTTTACGCGCTGGCTGAGTTCCCTCTGGCTGATTCCGTCTTCAATCCATAGTACGCGCAGGAAATGCCACTGTGCGGCGGTCACTCCGTATTCTGAGGTGCGCGCCTCCAGGGCGCGGGATACGGACCTGAAGGATTTGCGGACCAGATAGCCAAGACTGTTCGTCCACTCGGCATATGGGCTTTCGGTTTTGGCTTTTCTTGCCATTCGATATGCTCTCCAATGATTGCGGCAAGTATCGGATGGGAGTGCTTTCAACGCAAGTGCTGGTTGTAAAGGCAAGAGAATGATTTGCAGTTGGAAAAAATAGTTAGATAGCTATGCAAATGAGTTTCGGTTTGCTACCGCTTTAGGAAAGTGAAGAGCCAAACGGTCGCGAACCGTAAGCAAATATGGAGGATCGCCCAATGACATCAAACACCCGGATCGAGGATACGGTAGACAGCCGGTTTGTCAGTTCTGTATCGCCCACCGCGCCCAGAATTATGGCGGGCGGTCACCCGTGCCAGGGGATCTACTGGACCCCCAAAGGCACCCCAAATCCAAAGGTCGCCTTTATCGCCACGCACTATAATGTGGACTTTTCCGAACATTATTTCGCGGCCTATGTCGCGTCTCGTGGCTATGGTTTTCTGGGATGGAATACGCGCTATCGCGGGGCAGAGGACATGTTCCTGCTGGAGCATGCGTTGGTCGATATCAGTGTCGGGGTGAAATGGTTGCGCGAGCATGCCGGGGTGGAAAAAGTCGTCATCTTCGGCAATTCGGGCGGCGGCTCTCTGATGGCAGCCTATCAGGCCGAAGCAATTGCGCCGACGCTGGCAGGGAACCTTAAGGGCGAAGGTGCAGATTGCCTGTCGGCGCTGCCCAAGGCCGATTATTATATCTCCAGCAACGCGCATATTGGCCGTCCTGAAGTGATGACGGACTGGATGGATGCCTCTGTAACGGACGAGTGGGACCCCGTTGCGACGGACCCGTCACTGGATCCGTTCAACCCGGACAATGGTCCGCCATACACGCCGGAGTTCGTGACGCGCTATCGCGCGGCTCAACGCGCCCGAAACCAGCGCATTACAGATTGGGCGAAGCAGGAGTTGAAGCGTCTGAATGATGCAGGCATTCCCGACCGGCTGTTCCCGCTCTTTCGTATGTGGGGCGATCTGCGTTGTATGGACCCGTCACTGGACCCATCTGACCGGACGCCGGGTCTCTGCTATCGCGGTGACCCACGCGTTGCAAACCGTAGCCCCAGCATCGGCCGAGCCTGTATGCTGACGACCTGGCTGAACATGTGGAGTCTTGAGACGTCCAAATGCCAAGGCGAGCCGCACCTGAAGAAACTGAACATTCCGGCACTGGTCATTCAGGGGACGGCAGATACAGGCGTCTTCCCAAGTGATGCCAAGAGAATTCATGGAGCCATTGGCAGCGAGGATAAGACATTGGAGTTGTTGCCTGGTGCGCACTATTTTGAGGATAGTACCCAACACCGGCATGACGCGGCTGATGTGGTGTCGGACTGGTTGAAAGCACACCTCTGATCATGAGTGCGCAGACTGCCAAGATTGCAATTGTCGGAGGCGGGGCCATGGGTTCCGTCTTCGCAGGCCTGTTTGCCGAAGCCGGACATGAGGTGACGATTGTCAGCCGACCAGGCGCGCACATGGACGCGATTCGCGCGAATGGCTTGAGGCTGGATGGCGCAAGCGGGGACAAAACGGTTCAGGTTCGAGCACTGGATACGTCGCCCTCGGAGGAATTCGACCTTGTTATTCTGGCAGTCAAGGCCACACAGGTGGAAGCAGCAGTTGGAAGTCTTGCTCCGATGATGGGGGAGGCAACATCTATATTGGCCATGCAGAACGGCCTGGGGGCTGCAGATATTATTGCAGGGCATGTGGATGCCCACAGGCTGGCCGTTGGTATTGCTGCGGCTTTTGGGGCATCCGTTGTCTCGCCGGGGCACGCGCACCACACGGGAATGGGGGCGATCAAGATTGGCGCTTATCTTGGCATGACTGACGAGAAGACGGCGCAAATTGCAGACTTGTGGTGCAGTGCCAGCTTCAAGGCGGAGGCGGTTTCAGACATTCTCACCATGCAGTGGGAAAAGCTGATTTGTAATGCGTCTTTCAGCGCGCCGTGCGCCATTACAGGCCTGACGGTGGGAGAGGCGCTGACTGACCCGGCGCTCGGTTCCATCTGCCTTCAGGCTGGTATCGAGACCTGGGAGATTGCAAGGGCCTGCGGCGTGCCTCTCACAGTAACGGATGCAGAAGCCCATGTGCGTGCATTTGCGGAGCGGGTTGCTGCGGCGAAACCTTCGCTATTGCAGGATGTGGAAGCTGGCCGACCCAGCGAGATCGATTTTATCAATGGCGCAGTCCCTCGCGAGGCAGCGAAGATGGGGCTGAAGGCTCCCGTCAATCAGACCCTCACTGCCCTCGTGAAAGCCATTGAGGCGAAGCGTGGCGCGTGAGGGCACGCGCCACGTTACGTTCTAGGCTATAAGCTTTTCAATATGCGGGCGAAGCTCAGGCTTGGCCTCCAGCCCGAAGCCCGGATGGTCTGGCAGGCCAATCATGCCCTCCCTGATTTCAAGATCCGGCAGGTAGCCGCCAAAGGGCTGGAAGACGGAGGGATATGCCTCGCAACCGCCGAGATTCAGTGCCGCAACGATATGAAGGTTCAGAAGGTGGCCGCCATGCGGGTAGGCTAGGGCGCGATCAAAGCCGTGGGCCTCCATGAGAGCGATCATGTCCGCATATTCCGTCAGGCCATAGCTGAGCCCGGCGTCCATTTGGAAGACGTCAATGCTCGGACGCATACCGCCGTGGCGTAGCAGGTTCTGTACATCTAGCGCAGAGAACAGGTTCTCTCCTGTGGCGACGGGAGCCTGGTAGGCCTCGATAACCTGGCGGTTGAGGTCATAATCCAGCGGATCGCCCGCTTCCTCATACCATCGCAGATCATAGGGCTTGAGCATCTGTCCGAGGGTGATGGCGCTTTCAATATCAAACCGTCCATTTGCATCCACACTGATATTTTGACCAGAGCCTGCTTGCTGAATAGCGGTCTCCAAGCGTGCGATATCGTCTCTTGCAGAAACACCACCAACCTTCATTTTGAATTTCGTGAACCCCATATCCTGATAGGATTTTAATTCATCACGCAGGCGTTCGGTACCATCATTTGGATAGTAGTATCCGCCTGCCGCATATACACTAACTGTATCGGCGGCTGTGCGGTCAAAATGTTGTGCGATGACGGAGTAAGCCGGTGCATCGGCCAGCTTTGCGCAGAGATCCCAGGCTGCTAGCTCAATCGCAGCGATGGCTGAGGCTCGGTCTCCATGACCGCCAGGTTTCTCGTCTCGCATCATGACTTTGTTCAGGGCGGCGGGGGAGAGTTCTCCGGTTGAATCTGTGTAGGCCTCAGGGGTGGCGGACATTATACGGGGAATAAGCCGATCACGAATGATACCGGATTGCGCGAAGCGGCCAATGGAGTTGAAAGCCAAACCCGTGACGGGTTTGCCATTCCGGATGACATCGCTGATCACCGCCACAAGGGAAATGTCATGTCGTGAGAAATCTACCACCGCATTCGCAATGTGGCCCGTCATGCGCACTGCCAGTTCACGGACTTCAACAATTTTCATCAGGCTCTTCCTCCAGATTTTGTGCGCATTGATAGCTTGCAGAAGCCAGAATATATAGATAGCTAAGTAAATTGTGTCTATGCTCTAGGGCGGCAACATGCAGGAGAAATTACCATGTCGGCAGTCAAGATACTTGCGCTATCAGGAAGCCTGCAGGACGAGTCCTTTAATAAGCGCTTGCTTGATCGTGCGGTACACTTCGCCCGGGAAGCCGGGGCGGATGTTACGTCGATAAAACTGGAAGACTTTGACCTGCCACTCTATTCGCAGGACCGGGAGATGCGTGCTTTCCCGGAAGATGCGAAACGCCTGAAAGCATTGTTCTGTTCGCATGACGCTTTCCTGATTGCGTCACCGGAGCATAATGGCTCCATCACGACAGCGCTCAAGAATGCGATTGACTGGGTCTCGCGTTCGACGGATGGCGAGCCTCCGCTTGCGCTGACAGGGTTTCGCGGAAAGGTCGCTGGACTGATGTCGGCATCGCCTAGCCCGTTCGGCGGCCTTCGCAGCCTTGCACACCTTCGGCAGATTCTGACTACAGTTCAGACCCTGGTCGTAACGGAGCAAGTGAGCGTCACCTTTGCCCACACTGCGTTTGAGGGGCCAGAGCTGATCGACGCCATTCCAAACCAGTTGCTTCCTTTGTTGGTCAAACGCGTGGTTCAGCTGGCAAAGGTCAGCGCCTGATGAGTGAGTTTAAGCATATGGGCGGGCAGGCTGCAGGTCGCTACCGCTTTCCGGCGCGGCTGGCTCCCTTCATGACATCCCTTCTGCTATCGATCTTCATGTGCGCCTTCGTTTCCCTTATCGCGACTGTGAAGAGCGAGGGAGTGAGCCCGGAGCTGTTTGGCGCTTGGATGAGCGCGTGGCTGGTCAGTTGGCTGCTGGCGTTTCCGGTTGTGCTGATTGTCATGCCGATTGTACGGCGGATCGTGCGGGCTATCTGCCACCCGGTTTAAAGTGCCAATCTTCAATTTCTCGTCTCTCTGCCTTGCCTCTGGTGCAGAACATGCGCAATGCTGGGTGTATGTTAGCGTGCCCAGTTTCGCGGAGGAAAAGATGAAGACCTGGCTCAAGATGACAGTTTTCAGTGTCATGCTGGCGGGGCTTGGGGCCTGCCAGGTACAGGCGCAGGCTTCGCCCCCTGCCGAAGACGCGTCGCAGCGCGCGCTGCCTGACTTGCCGGTGCCGGAAGACGCGCCTGACGCAGACGCCATTTCCCTGATGCCGGGCGCGGAAGATCATGAGATCTGGGAGCATTTCCTGAACCAGCTGACGGTCAGGAATGTCACGAGCCCCCAGATTTATCCCATCTATCCGCCTGCGGAAAACAATAATGGCAAGGCCGTCATCGTCGTGCCGGGCGGTGGATACATGTTCGCCTCCATCGAGAATGAGGGTTTCCCGGTTGCCGAGCGGCTGGCCGAGGAAGGCTATACGGCGTTTGTGCTGAAGTATCGCACGCAGCCAACCTCCGTCGCGCCAGATGCGTTCTTGCAGGAAATGGCTGAGGTCTTTTCAGGCCTGGGCAGCCGGGAGCTGGACGGTTATGAGCCGGCAATCGATGATCTGCGGCTGGCCATGGAATATGTGTCGGCGCATTGCCCAGAACTGGGATGTGAGTCTGGCAGTGTCGGCCTGATCGGCTTCTCGGCAGGCGCGATGTCCGTCATGCAAGTGCTGCGCGCGCCGCCTGAAGGCGTTGCGGTCGACAGTGCCGCCCTGATCTATCCGCCGATGACGCAGCCCGTGGATGGCGAGATCAATCCGCCGCTCTTCCTGGCGATTGCGTCGGATGATCCGCTGTTCCAGCAAGGCCGGTTCACCCTGCCCAAGGCGTGGTTTGAGACAAATGGCGCGATGGAGTTCCACCTTTACAGCGATGGCGGGCATGGCTTTGGCACGCTGAGGAAGGGTACGAGCAGCTCTAGCTGGCTGGAGCAGTATGTGAACTGGCTGACGCTGGGGGCCGGCTCAGGCAAATAGAGCGTGTGCAGCTATTTCTTCAGCTTTGATTTGAAGCTGTCCCTGGCGCCATTCCTGCGCGCGTCCAGCCTGGTGCGCAGGCTCTTGCGTAGCTCTGAGGCAGCGTCTTTTGAGGACGTCTCAGTTGGCGCGGCTTCGGGCAGCGAAGCACCGCTTTGGGCATCAGGATTCGGGGTCTGGGAGTAGCCACAGTCCGGACATGTGGATGTGAGCGGATCAAGCGACGCGCCGCAAATATAGCAGTCGCGATTACCGAATGTGTTATCCGACATGAATGATGTCTCCCGATAAGCGGCAGGCGGCGAAAATCTCTCCATATAGACAGGCGCAAGATCCGGAGGTTTCGGGTCAGGCGTGACCGTGGCTGGCTCTAAGTCTGGGGCCTGGTCCAGTCCTGAGTGCGAGCGCTCAATCGGCGCTATGCGAGATATTTTTCAATATAACTCTATTCGACTAGATTAATCTATCTTACACTTTCCGAAGATCCGGGCAGAGACTCAGGACGATAAAAAGATCTTCGGGAGGAAAACCAAAATGAAACAAGCACCTATGGTGGCTGCGGTCAGCGCCATTGCGCTTATGACGGGTGGACACGTCTTTGCTCAGGAAATTGATGAACCGGCCGATAGTGGCGATGAAGTTCGCGAACTGGACCAGGTGACGGTTACCGCGGTCAAGCGCGAGCAGGACCTCAATGACGTGCCCGTCTCGGTCACGGCGTTCACATCGGACCTGCGTGAGGAACTGGCGCTGGATGACCTGTCGGACCTGTCCAGATTTACGCCGAGCCTCGCCTTTTCCGCCGGCGATGACCGTGTCTTTATTCGCGGTGTGGGACGTCAGACGAATACGAACGGATCTGATCCGGGCGTGGCGACCTATTCGGATGGCATTTATGATGCCTCTACTGCGGCCATCTCCAAAAGTGACTTTTTTATCGAGCGCGTAGAGGTGTTGCGGGGGCCGCAAGGCACTCTCTATGGCCGGAACTCGATTGGCGGCGCGATCAATGTGATCTCCAAGCGGCCGACCGATGAGTTCACCGCAGAGGCGCGCGTCACGATCGGCAATTATTCCTTGGCCGAGGTGAATGCGAGCGTGTCGGGGCCGGTCGCCAAGGGCGTGAACCTGAAGCTTGCAGGCTCTTACTTTAATCAGGCGGATGGCTATTTCGAGAATGCGGCCGGGGGACCGAGTGAAGCGGGCGCCGAAGAGGTTGGCTACCTGGAATTCCAGATGGACGCTGAGGTCACAGAGAATTTTTCCCTCTGGCTGAAGGCGGACACAGCGGGCGGAAACTACCGTAACCGGACGACCATTTATGGCGGGCCCTATGACACAGCGCCCTTTCCGAATGGATATCTGACGCCCGGCCCGGCCTTCGGATTTCTGACGCCCGGCTACAACAGTAAGAGCTCGGAAACCAGCAATCCGGCAATTGATGACATTCGTACGTTCGACGTGAACACACCGACCAGTTCCAAGATAAATGACAATTACGGCATCTCGACGCTTGCGACCTGGAATCTCGATACAATCGATATCAAATATCTCGGCGGCTACAGGACGTATTATTACGACTCCTATCGCGACGACGACAATACCAGCATGATCTCCTATACGTATCCTCTGGATCCAGCGAATGCGAATGCAGGCGAGGTGCTGACGGGCGGTCCAAACTGCCAATGGCTTCTGGAAAATGTCGGTCCGGTCTGTGCTCCGGCTACGATCTACCCGTCTCGCACATTCGGCTATGTCGAGGACAAGGAATATTGGAGCCATGAGGTCAACATTCAGGCATCGGGAGATCCTGACTTCTGGTGGATTGTCGGGGCCTATGCCTATGAGGAGAATTTCAGCCAGCAATCCCATTTTGGCAATGCAGCCCAGCCACAAATGAAAACGCCGCTAGCCGCGCCTGAAAACCCAAGCGGTGATTATGTTACGGCGCTGTCTGATCTGAATACGAAATCCTATGCTCTGTTTGGTCAGGTGGATTATGCGCTGACGGATGAGCTGACCGTGACGGGCGGTCTGCGCTATTCGATGGACGAAAAAGAAGGCTCCGAGAGCGTGCGTGTGCTCGGATATGGCATTGTACCTGGCTTCACACTGGGCGGGTCCGGCATCTTTGCCCCGGTACTTGACCTGACGGCGTCCTCTATCAGCTATCAGCAGGCCGCTGGTGTGGACAGCGAAGTGACGATTGACCCAGACACCGGGCTGGCGCATCGGCGCCTGAAGAATTCCTGGAATGCCTTGAGCGGCGCGGCAGGAATTCAGTGG
>Ga0070726_10001913_pt1 | contig 19643 bp, 16 predicted proteins | sample tdAd471_FD_67275 | JGI IMG/M metagenome (GOLD analysis project Ga0070726, IMG submission 67275) | Marine sediment microbial communities from the Atlantic coast under amendment with organic carbon and nitrate - tdAd47.1 | ecosystem: Environmental > Aquatic > Marine > Coastal > Sediment | place... | reverse complement strand
AGGCAACTGAATGTGTAAAGGTGTTTGTTGTAAACAGGGATAACGATCGATACTTCCGGGTTTTCTACAACTGGAAAACACAGGGCAGTGTATTCAGTGGCGACTTGTTCGGTATTATTGGTGCTTAACGTTGATTCGTCCTTTTCAATTTGCGCAAGCGTACTATGTGTTTCCCAGTGACCAGGATTCGTCAATGCCTTTAGCCCCTTCGTCTTGACAATTTCCCGTGCCTTGGCAGGAACTCGTAGTGGCGCCGAGATCTTCCAGCTTCTGCTACCATAGACAAGTTCCAGCTCGTCGGCCAGTCTGTGCCGGTATTGCTCCTGGGTAGTGAGGCGCTGTTCAAGCGTGCTTGTTAACTGCGCGTAATGCCTGATCTTGTCGTGAGCATTGTTTAATTCCCCATTCAGTCTCTTTATCTCGAGATTGTAACCCTGCCTCGCTTCTTCAAATCCCTGTCGCGCCGTGTCGTAGTCAGCAGTCAGTCTTTTCAATTCCCTTTTATAACCGTCTATGTGCTCGGCCCGCTGGCTGCAAAGCTCACTGAGATGCTCAAGTTCAGGGTAGCTCCTGGCCCTGTCCATCAAGCTGAGCAGGGATTCGTCATTCCATCGTCCTGACCACTTTCTGTAAATAGCCATCCGGAATCTGTTGTCTTCAACCTGGTCCTGTTTCACACCAAAACCGCTGTCTTGTGATTTGCGGTAAAAGGCCGTGTTTTGCTTAACGTGCTTGAAGTCAGAAACAGCAGAAGCCTGCAGCCAGAAATCCCAATCCTCCAGTCGATCGAATTCGGTATCAAACCGGCAGCCTGCATCAAGTATGGATCTGGAGAAAAGCGCGCTGTGGATGGGAATATAATTCTCTACCAGCAATCTTACCGGATCGAAAGGGTAGTCAAAAATCGAGTGCTCAACCCATTTGTCATCTATCAATTCAACACAGGTAACAGAGCTGTAAACGATACTGACTTCCTGCTCGTCAGAAAGGGAATTCGCCAGCCCCTCGATGTGAGTGTTCCCGAACCAGTCATCGTCATCCAGAAAAATAAGAAAGTCACCTTTCGCCGCTTGCAATCCTGCATTTGCTGCATTGACCCTACCTTGGTTTTTTTCGAAGTTAAGGTACTTTAGCTCGCGGATAGCTCCCTTCTTGTTATCAGCCAAAATATCAGCAATGTTTTCCCCTCCATCGTTTACTACAACAAGTTCTATGTTTGGAAAACTTTGGTCGGCGACTGACTTTATCGCCTTGGACAGGCAGTCGGTTCTATCTTTGGTGCGAACGATAACAGAAACTAGTTTAGAGCTGGTGTGGTTCATCTAAAAGAAGAGCAAATCGAAAGAGTTAACTGGATGAGTATACTTCGATTACAAGTCCCATTAAAGCCGACCAGCCGACTATCATTGCTTACCTGAGCCATGGAAGGTGGGTAAAGGCCGTAATTGGGAGACTCCCGCAATCGAGTAAGTGCCCACCAGGAACTCAATGCAGTTAGTTGTTTGTTGGTGGGTCTGGAAGGACTCGAACCTTCGACCAACGGATTATGAGTCGGCGTTTTATGGTGTACGTACTGAAACACCATGTCACTAAGTCGTTGAAAATTGAAAATATATTCGGATTCAGATTAACATCTTGTCCGTAGTAAGCCGTCATTAGACCATGATTTACTGCGACTATAGCGCGACTAAATGCCCAAGTTACTGCTCACAGATCTCACGATCAGAAACCTGAAATCCGCAGATCGGCAAACCATGTACTTTGACAAGAATATGCATGGGTTTGGTGTTCGAGTATCAACAGGCGGTACAAAGACCTTTGCGTTGATGTATGGTCCAAACAGGAGACTCGTTTCAATTGGTCGAGTCGGTGTCATTTCACTGGCCGACGCACGCAAGGAAGCTAAAAAGGTATTAGCCGAGCATACACTCGGTAAGGTTAGACCAGAGGCTATCACTTACCAAGTTTCGTCCTAAGAAGTTACAGAATAATCAATGACTCTGGCCGGCCTCACAGCAGACGTTTCCGCGGAAAAGTAATTTTTGTCGGATTTGCTCTTTCATAACTTCAGCTGCGGGTTTAGAAGCCGACGATTTAGCTTCTACAGCGCGATGACCTAAATTTATTCGATTTCCAATCAGAAATCGCGTCCTGATCGGCTTAGGAGCAGACGTTTTGAGATTTTCGGCTTGCTAGAGACGCTTTCTTTGAATCGTGCATAGTCGACAGGTAAATCCACAGGAGTGTCGCTCTATATATGTCTTCCCATGTTCAATCATAGGATCTTCCGCAACTCCTTCACCTTCGCCCGACTAACTGGGATCTCGATTTCATCCCCCAATGCCACGGAGTATTTGCTACCTGATCGTGACTGCAGGAACTTTACCTGCTGCTTATTCACCGCATAGGAGCGGTGCACCCGTACCAGGTGCTCTGGCATCAATTCCATCACTTTGCCCAACCTGACGTGGTGCAAAAGAGACTTGCCGTTATTGCAGTGTATTTCTGTGTAATTTCCGATAGCGCGTAAAAATCTGATATCAATAGTCCGGATGCTCAGTTCCTTCCCGTTTTGATACACTTTGATACGATCCGCGCAGTCGGTTCCACTTTCCAATTTCCTCTCTTTTAATCTTTCTTCACCACCATGAAATAAATAGGTAAAACAAAGAAAGGTAGCTGTCAGGCTATAGTAGAGGCTGTCCAGGAACAGCGTCGAATTGACTATGATTGATACTGCCCATGCCAGCCAGATCACGGGTAGAGCGAGGCGGTAATTCAATCCTGATTTCCAGGAGTCACGCAAAATTAATACAGTCGGGGGTGCTGTCAATATCAGAATTGCCCCCACAGTCTTGGCATCGAATCCCTGGGCCGACCAGCTCCAGATTGCAGCGGCGACAATGCCAGCGGCAACAAGGGTTCGATCGACTCCGGTCTTATGAGTGGCCAGCAGATTCAATGACAGCCCGGCGCCACATGCGGCCAGCCAGATCAGTGCACTGCGTGCCAGGTGCCAGTCATAGGTATAGTCGATCAGCGAGCGCCCAATCTCTGCAAGCAGTTGCATTAATACGAAAGCCGAACACAGCAGGAAGGCCAGATATTCCCGCCTGCGGTGCTGTCGGCCGAGCTGTCCGAACTGAATGGAAAATACCAGGAAGGCACCGCCTAACAAGATGGCTGGCAGGTAGTAGCGTGTACTTCGGCGACTGTCTTCCCGGTACGGGCCGAGACCAAGCGCCTGTATCAATCCCGTGGTGTCATACCCTACATGGTGGCTGGACAGGCGCAAAGTCAGAGTATGACGCCCTGCATTGGTCAGTAGATCAGGCACATGCACCGTGTAGTCGATTCTACCAGGTTCTTCGCTGGCAATTGATTCGCCTACCCGGCCATTGCTGGCCAGCAAGCGGCTGTCCCAGTATATCTCGCTTGCCATCAAGCCGACTACGTAGAGCCCTAGTGGCTTCCTTCCTGATTCCTCCACGTCGATATTGAACTCGGCACATAAAGTGGTAACACCCGGCATGGAATCGATGTCATCGACACGCACCAGGGGCCACTGAGTCGGGCAACCCCTGCCGCCAACGTTGGGTGAGGCGGTAGGTGGCGCCAGGTGGATCTCGGTAAACTGGTAGTAAAGTCGCTGGCTCTGCTGCAATTCCGGGAGACCAAGCGTGACAATCAGTACAAACATCACGAACAGGATCACTCGCAACGCGCGCGAACGTTGTGGAATTTCCGTGTTTTCCATCGTAGTAGAGCTATTCATGTACACAGAGAGCTGCCCATAAACTAGTGGTTGTAAACCAGCTTGACAGTTCGCGAAACTGGCAGACATGTTTTCGAAACTGTAAAAGAGGAATCGTTGACATGAATAGAGTCAAACGGATTACGGGGCTTGTCCTCAGTGTATTCTTCATTCCGGCCATTGCCTATGTTTCGTTTCTGCTAGCTGCCGAGTATCGTTTTCAGCAGGACGCCCCAGAGGCAGACTTCCCGGCGCCAGCAGACCAGGCTGAAGCTAGAGCGCAAGATCTGGAGCACTTTGCGCTTTTTTTCGAGCTTGAACGGAGCTGGACCCCGGAATCACTCGGTGCGGCCAGGCGACTGTTCAAAGCTCTGCAGGACCAGGCAGGCACCATGAGCGACGCCGCATTCGAAATGGCCATCGCGAGAATAGTCGCCACCGCCGACAACGCCCACAGTAAAATTCGGGAATACTCCCGCACGCCGCGTTTTAACCGTTTACCTATTAGAGGTCATTGGTTCGCAGAAGGTTACTATTTTATTCGAGCCTATACAGGATACGAGGATCTGCTGGGCCAGCAGCTGGTGGCTATCGAGGGCCATGACTTGTCCCAGGTGATGGATATGCTGGGAGATTATATTGGTGGCAACATGCAAACCCGACGTAAGTACGCGCCTTACCTGCTGGAATCACCTGCGCTGATGCACGCGGCCGGACTGGTCGGCAACGCAGAGAGTATGACCGTTACTCTTCGCCAGTTGGACGGAACTAAGACAGATGTGCACTTCGGAGGTCCTTTCCCGCCTTCCAGCGAACAACTGGGCAGGTCACATCAACTGCTCGTCCCGGCCGTATTCAGCGAATCCGAACCCGGTTGGAGCTCGGTGCTGGATACGGAAATCGAGCTACCCACCTATCTCAGTACCGTATTTGATGGCTTTCACATGAGCTATATTGACGACCTGAACGCAGCCTATGTGCAGTTCTGGACCAATAACGACTATGGTGATCGATCCATCAGTAAATTTTGTGCTGACGCGCTGGAGTTTAGTGCCGCTGATAACGTGTCTATGATCGTCCTCGATCACCGGTTTAACGGTGGAGGCAATATGATGCGTACTCAATCCTGTATGGAAAAGTTCGGTCATCTGGCTAACAGTGGCAAGCCTTTGTACATCGCTGTGTCAGGCCCAACCTTCTCCGCAGGTATGGCCAGTGCAGGATTCGCCAAGACAGTGGCAGGCGAGAATGCGGTAATTATTGGCGAAACCATGGGGGATTACTTGCAGAGCTGGGGTGAGGACCAGTTGCTTCGACTGCCAAATTCGGAAATTGAAATTCGATTCGCTCGTGGTATGCATGATCTACAGAATGGTTGCACAGACTGGAAAAAATGCTACTGGCGTACTATGTACCATGATGTCCGGCTAAGTTCCAATCACCCTGAAATAGAAGCCCCGCATACATTCTCAGATTACTTGAACTTGCGCGATCCGGTGTTGGAAAAAATAAGAGCCATCATGAGTCAATAGGATCAGTATCTACGTGAGAATACCGTCGAGCGTCGAAATTGATGGATCATGCAGACTAAAGCCACGGAAATGAATATCGTCGAAACCCGCAGTGTGCTCCAGGACATGCGCTAGGGTAATCGGACTGGTTTATTCCCAACGGTTTCGACCTCCGCTTCGGGTTTAAAGCGGTCAATTCGAAAATAACATGCCGAATGTTTGCTTTCTAGTATCTGACATCGCCTGTCAGATCAGATTCCGACTATTACACTTAGGACTGTTAACACCAAGCGATTACAGTTGAGTGCATGAACAGGCCCAAAGATCACCTGTTTAGCTAGTTGGAATCTTCAAAAGTTGACCAATCATTATTCTTCCGTCATCCATAGTATTAACTTGCATGAGGATAGAAATGCTGACTTGATATTGATTGGCAATTTCCGAAAGTGTATCGCCACGCGCTACTTCGTGATAAATATACCTTGTAAGTCCTTGTCTATTTAATTCATCACTTTCATTCAATGCGTACCTAAAAACGTATTGGACGTTTTGAACCTTAACAGCGATACCGTTAAGTACGCGGGGGCTGAACTTGAATTGTGCTGCCGCTCTTATTGCTGACCTGTTGAAAATATCTGGTGGTTCCGCATCTAAAACAGTAATTGAATTTTCAACAACGTTACCACTTGGATCGACGGTAAACTGCACTTGTGCCCATCCTTCTATTTCTCTTGTTGCTGCGCGAGTTGGATATTGAGGAATTACAGTCGACAATGGCTGCAGCTCTACATCAGGCTGTTGTGCTTGGGCTGCTACAAATCGTGTGTTTCCAAAGGCGACTAAGAAACCGACAACCGAAACAAGTACCAGTAAAACAAATTTTCTATTGATCTTACTATTCATATTATTCTCCAATATTTGTTCGATTCGCTTTGGCAACAATCTTTTATCCGCAATCATTTGCACAAGTAGGCGATGGCTATCCCGACTTCGTTTGGCGATAAGTAGCAAGTTTTCGGCGTAACCTGCGTTGGTTTGTCCATACTCCATAACTGCCGCATCACAACAGTTTTCTGCTTCTTCATTCACTTTTCTTAAAGCGATCCAGCATAGCGGATTAAACCAATAGATACTGGCGATGACATGGCAGGACAGCATCGTTATCCAATCAAATCGCCTAATATGACTTATTTCGTGTACCAGTACATCTTCAAACATAGATTCTGACCAGGCATCAGAATTGACGGGAAGAATAATCTTGGGAGAAATAAGACCAAACGAAAAAGGTGAAGTGATTTCTTTGCTTTGCTTTAGAACTACGGATCGCGACAGGCCAATTTTTGATTCGATCATACGCAACTTTTCAATCTCGAGTTTGTTGCGCACTACTATTGCTCGTTTGCTGATTACTGACACGGCAATTGTAGAAACAAGTAGCCGATGCAATAGTAGTAAGCATGGCCCAAAGTAGAGCAAGAAGAATATTACGCCGAAGGGCAGGGTGGTTGAAGGAGCGGATGTAGCAGCACTAACTATCTCTGGCTGAACTGCGAATACAAATATTGAATTCCCTACGAAGGTCTCTTTCCCATTGATACCAGGCGTTATCGCTATTATGGGTATTAGTGCCACGCAGAACAGGCAGCTCACCCACAATAAATGGTTGCTGCTACGTGCAGCATTTTTCACTAACACCTTAGAGACAATCAGGGTTAGGCTGACTACAAGAATAGACTTAATGACAATATCAAGGCTAATCAAGAAAAACGGATGTTCGTATAACAACGTATAAAGTTCTTGTAGCATTGAAGTGCCCATAGTCATCTAGCCTCTCCCTATTTATTCTTGTTCTCTTTTTTTCGAATTAGCTCTTTGAGCCGTTCGAGCTCCTCGTCAGAGATATCGTTGTCGGGTAAATCCAGCAATGAATTCACAGCTAAGAACGGAGAGCCTTTAAAAAAGGTTTTTACCAAACTAGACAATGCTGTTTGAGAAGCTTTTTGAGGATCAACAGTTGGAAAGTAAACGTACTTCAATCCTTTTTCTTCGTGCCCAACATGTCCCTTTTCTTCCAGCTTTCTCAAAACCGTCCTCACAGTCGAATTGCTTAGGGCGTCTGGTAGATTTTCCATTATTTCCGCCACGTTAGCTTTTTCCAATCTGTACAAGACGTCCATAATTTGGCGTTCTCTGCGGCTTAGTTGATTAGATTTTGGCATGGTCAGTTAGTTTTAGGTTGCTGGCTTTACCTCAGAATCAGAGGTGTTATTAAAATAACATGATGTTAATAAAATAACATCTAGGATTGGTTTGTCAACAAAAATCTTAAAATGTTGTTTCTTCGCCATCGAGGAGGGGGTGACTCTTGCATTGGAGTATACTTAGTTACACATGAAATCTATTCGCAAAATCAGGGCCTTAGACATGCAGCTCATCGAAGATTTATTTGAGATGGGAGATGGCTATGTACTTCATTTCAGCAACAGGACTTTTGCTGAGTTTTTTACGGACGAGATGGAAATAGACATTTATGACGCTCGCTATGCGGTAGACGGTAACAGTAAAGCAAAACGATTGAGATATTTTCTTAATAATGTTGATGATGAAACACGAATAAAGACACTTTTGGCCCTTTGGGAGTACCGTGAAGCCCACATGCGACGCAGCCGCCTTGAAGAATCCTATCCAGATGCGGAATCTGAGTTTTATTCTTTAATCGAAAGATTGGGTGGCTCGCAATCTGCTCCTACACATACTGACGCATTAAATTCAGAAACTGTCACGACGGTTGATGCGAACGCTCTGAAAACCAAACTCGTTGAAATAAGTCAGTTAGAACCTCAGCCTCGGGGATTTGCATTCGAAAAATTCTTAAAAGACTTGTTCGAGGCTCATGGTCTAGCTCCACGCGCGTCGTTTAGACTTCAAGGAGAACAAATAGATGGGAGTTTCCAACTGTCCTCAGAGACCTATTTGCTAGAAGCTAAGTGGACAAATGCGCAAGTTGGAGCCATTAGATACCCGATTGATTGAAAATTGACGAAGAAAATTTCACAACGATAACGCGGCATAAAAGGTAAGACCAACCTGCCAGAAACCTGTTACGTCCGAAATGCCCAAAGAGGCTACCCAAGCGAGTAGGATGGTAGGTGCGCCCACATCAAAGGCTAGAGGCTAGCTTCCTCAACAAGAAGCCGTATATACGGACGCGATTACATTTTTATGCAGAGTTAGAGTTGTAAAATAGGTGGAGTCCATATACGGACGTACTAAATACAGCTGTGCATAGTTAGCCATGCGGCAAATTATCGCAGCTATCGAATATTTTCAGTTTCTCCCATTTAATTTCCACTGTTTATATTGATCTAGATCATAAAGTGCTGACGTTTTAAGGTTTGATGCGACACTATGTCACATCCCAAGCCACCTTGCTTTCACTAGAATCCACCACGTTATTCAATTTCATTACCTTGAAAGGATTAAGTCGTGTTAGTGATAAAGCGATCTACCGTTGCCCAGTTTATATTCGCCTTTACTTATCTTTGTACACAGCTAGCATCTGCTGCCGAAGAGGCAGTAGATGAAATCGTAGTTTGGGGAACCGAGAGTGATCGAAATTTCGCGAACCTCAGTCCGAACAGCGTGCTTACTCAGGTCGACTTTGCCAGCATAAACATAGCCACAACTGAAGATGTGGTGAAATACGAACCTAGCCTCGTGATTCGCCGCCGTTTTATCGGCGATTCCAACGGTGTGCTAGGCATGCGCGGCTCGAACATGTTCCAGACTTCTCGCTCTATGGTGTTTGCTGACGGTGTGCCGCTGCATTATTTACTGCAGTCTCGTTGGAACGGGGCTCCCAGGTGGACGATGGTTTCAGCCAGTGAGATAGCTCGGGTAGAAGTCCTGTATGGTCCTTTCTCGGCAGAGTATGGCGGAAACTCCATGGGCGGAGTGGTCGAGATCGAGACTGCCATCCCACAGGAGAGCGAGTTTCATTTCGACGGTTCTTACTTTAGTCAGACGTTTGATGATTACGGCTTTGACGACACAGTTACCGGGTACAAGACATTCATGTCTTACGGAGATAAGGTTGGGGATACCAGCTACTATATTTCAATAAACAGACTGAACAATGAGTCGCAGCCACAGACCTTCAGGTTCGGTGGGTCAAGCGATGCTTTAAGCCCTTTAGCTGTGACAGGTTCCATTGCAGGCAATGACGAACGCAGCAGATCTCGTAACTGGTTTATGGATACAGGCGTTGTAAATGCCGAGACCAACAATTACAAGTTTAAGTTAAGCCATGATTTCGGTCGCTGGTCTACATTGCTTAATGTGGCTTACGAAGATCGTAATACCGTACAAGATTCAGCCAATACCTATCTTAGAGATTTGGATGGCAAACCGGTATATCGTGGCGACGTTATCGACGATGGACGACAGTTTTCAGTTCCGGCAAGGCGGTTTGCCACCAGTGATCTTGATCGACGCAGTCTTTCCGCGGGCTTGAGATTGCGGGGGCAGTTGACTGACACCGTAGAACTGGAGGCAAATATTAATCAATTTAGAGTATTGCAAGACGAAACTCGCGCATCTGCTTCCCACCCGAATGACCCACTGCATACATTGGACGGCCAAGTAACTGACTTCGGGGATACCGGTTGGGATACAGCAGAAGTGAAAGTCTATATTGATGATCTCGGAATTCCAGGGCTTGGGCTGGTGACCGGCTTGCGCAGTGAATCTTACGAATTGAACCTCGACATTTTCAACTCAAGTAACTATTCGGCAGGCAGTAAAGACGCATTTAGTTCCAGAAGCGGTGGAGAAACTGAGGTTCTCGCAGCGTTCGCCCAGTTAAACTGGCAATTCACGGACCGATGGGATGCAGCTTTTGGCTTACGTTGGGAGGAATTCGAAAGCAGCAACGGGTACTTCGATAGCGACGATCCTCTGACACCTGAATTCGATCTGACACACGTGCCATCTCGTTCTGACAGTGAAATCTCCCCTAAATTTTCGCTGGGATTTCAACCAAATCAGGATTGGTCGTTCCGATACTCTGTCGCGAAAGCCTATCGTTTTCCAATTGTGGAAGAATTGTTCAGTCAATTCGAGGCATTCAATGCCGTCGCCCTTTCGAATCCCGATTTGAGCCCGGAAGATGGTCTGCATCATAATTTTATGATCGAAAGGGCAATCCCAAACGGTAATGTCAGGATTAACTATTTCTATGAAGAGGTTAAAGACGCTATCGAATCCCAATCAACTACCCTGGAAAACGGAATCGGGCTTCGGACCTTTATACCGGTAGATGAACTGGAAACCAGTGGGGTCGAATTTATCGCCAACGCGACGGATATGTTTGTTCCTAATCTGGATGTTCGATTCAATGCGGTTTATACGGATTCTGAAATAGTTAAAAATGACCCGAACCCATCTCTGGAAGGAAATGTGTACCCTCGGATGCCTGAATGGCGTGTTAATCTGCTGGCGACTTATCATATAAACAACAGCTGGGATATAGGCGCGAACTACCAATATGCCGATGACAGTTTCGGGCGTATTGACAATACTGACATGGAAGATAACGTCTACGGCGCGCAGGACAGTTATAGCAGAATAGGTATTAAGTCCACGTATCGCTTCAATAACGGCCTGTCTCTGGGATTTGGGATGGACAATATTAGTGATGAAGTCGCCTACGTGGCCCATCCGTGGCCCGCTCGTTCTTTGTATCTGAACATGGCTTACGATTTTTAGATGCAGATCCGAAACGAGCCGAAATAGACAAGTGTCGCTTGATAATCCTGAAGATGTAGAAATCAAACTAACTAACAAAAAATGATGAGCTCTCAATTATGTTGAAAGTTATTGTTCCTAAAAAAGTCTTGCGGTTCCTGACGGCTTGTCTAGTGCTAGTGCTAATAGGAGTTGCTCTTTCCCCGTCTGCCATTTCCCAAACTGCCGGCTGTGAAACACAATCCCGGAGTATTATTTCCGTTCACTGCGGAGGCGCTCCCAGCGCAACGTTTGATAATCGCGGTCGTGTATGGATAGCTTTCGTTCAGGAAAAGCAAGTATTTGTAAGTCACTCGGTCGATATGGGCAAAACTTATTCGAAACCAGTAGCGGTAAACCCGGTTCCAGAAGATGCGGAGTTCAATGGCGAAAATCGACCAAAGATTCTAATTGATGGAGATTCAACCTTATACGTGTCCTGGACACTTAAAACCTCACCAAGGTTTACCGGAGAAATCAGGTTCAGTCGATCCACTGATGGCGGGAATACGTTTTCTGACCCACGGACGATTAATGACGATGGACTATTCACGGGGCATAGGTTCGAAAGCCTGTATCAAACCGAGTCTGGTCTTCTTTATCTCACTTGGATTGACAAAAGGGATCTTGAAGCGAGCACTGAGGCCGGACAAGCATATACCGGCGCGGCTGTTTACTACGCCGTGTCGAGAGATCAGGGGGAAACATTCTCAGAAAATTTTCGGGTCGCTAATCACAGCTGTGAATGTTGCCGCATAGCGGTTGCACCCAATGGACCTGACAACGTTGTTATTTTCTGGCGTCACGTTTTCGGTGAAGACACTCGGGATCATGCGATAGCTGAATTGACTCCGAAAGGAAGCGTACTAAACATGAATCGGGCCAGTTATGATGAATGGCATATCGATGCCTGTCCCCACCATGGGCCCACCATGGTACAGTCCGATCAACCGGGTGATTACCATGTGAGTTGGTTTACCAATGGCAGTTTACACCAAGGAATTTATTACGGTCGCTACTCCTTCGCGGAACAAAAGACTCTCGATGTTGTTCAGGTCGATGGGACGCCGGGTGCGGGTCATCCTTTTCTGCAAACTTTTGAAGATGCGCTGTACCTGATCTGGAAAGGTTTCGATGGTAAACAATCGCTGATCAATCTGATGATTTCCCGCGATAATGGTCACACGTGGTCCGAAAAGGTTACTTTACATTCAACAACTCAGGGTTCCGACCACCCCCTGGTTGTAAAGAACGATGAAGGGTTGTTTCTCAGCTGGCTAACTGATGAAAAAGGGTACATATTCGAGCAGTTTGTATCGCTTAACGAGTAGGGATTCAATGAAGAAAAATAAACTGAAAACTCAGTTGCAGGCTGTATTGCTAAGTACAATAGTGCTTTCAGCATCTCAGACCTGGGCGGATAATTTCAAAGAATTTTCTGTAGATTCGTTCGCGCAGATTAAGGAGGGTTTTGAAGGAAAGGAGTTCCTGCTTGGACTCTGGTCCGTTGATTGCCCGCCATGCCTTGCGGAACTCATGTTCATGGGTGAGTTGCTGAAACTAAACCCGGAACTTCCCTACGTCCTGGTGTCTACCGATCCGATTGAGGAGCGCGAGTTCGCAGCAGACTTTCTTGAAGATTTCCAGTTAGCTGACATCGAGTCATGGATGTTTGCTGACAGCTTCGTAGAACGGCTAAGATTCAGTATCGATCCAGGTTGGTACGGCGAATTGCCCCGCAGTTACTTCTTCGATGAAAACCACAACATGCGGTCTCACAGCGGCATTGTGAGCCAGGAACTATTAGAAAGCTGGTTTATACAACCGATTACGTTTGAGTAATTAGATTGAAAGTTGATTCACTTCGAAATATTGCCTGCCGATTCTTAATAATTGGATGACCGGCATGGCAGTTCCTCTTCCGTCATCATCAGCCAATTACCCACCGATCAATGGTATCAATCGATCGGCGATAACACACTGGCGGATGCCATACTGGATCGGCTCATGCACAACGCCCATCGAATCAAATTAAAAGGAGAATCCATGCGGAAATCACAATCATCAGTTGACTGAACGTGAACACTTAAGCTAAAAATCAACACGAGCCAATACGTAGTAAAGAGAAGTGTTCACGTTCACCAGAATCGATGTTCATGTTCAGCAGAATACGCAGCTGCGCACATCAGGCCATGATGGGAATGGTTATTGACGAGGGCTACGCAAAGAAAGAATGGTTGCCTATTTGGTCTCACATTATCAAAAAATCTGGAATCAGTGATGTCGATCTGGAAAGGTTAATTCGTGTCGCGAGAACACTTCCTAGTCGATACTCACCAGCTGGGTTTGTGCGTAATCGGCTGATTAGAAAGGACTGGATTAAACATTTCTAATGGGATCTGCTAAGTTGTTGGAGTCTAAATGGATGCTATATCACCGTAAATTTGGAGGCTTTACTGATCGATATTTATTTCTTCGACAAATCGCAAGATGCTGGAAGCCACTTCTTCTTTATGAGAAATAAAAATCGCATGATCTGCGTTTTCTATTATCACTGCTTCTGAATTTTTAACTTCGGCTTCGAACTTTGCAATCTGGTCTAGTTGATAGCCGGTTAATATGTCAAATTGTTTGTTGATTTCGGATGTTATGCGAGCATCAGAATTAGGATACCAAGGGCGCATAAAATACTGCGGTGATGAGGCAACTGCATAAAAAGCGATAGCAGGTACAGCGATCTCGGCATAGGGTGGGCTTTCAACTTGCGAGATTATCGCACCAGCAATGCTGGGATCCCCAATACGCCTCCCACTGCCAATGTCCATTATGGACATGAGTGAACCTTCTGTGGGAATCGCGATTTCAAGATCACTGTAATATTCCTTTACCTGCTCATAAGATGATAAGTCTTCACGGCTGGGTCGTGGGTACTCGGGAAGTAATAAAGACTCTTGACCTAAGAGTGTTCTGTCATACGCTGCATCCAAATAGACAAGGCCGGAAACACGATCTGGATACCTGGCAGCGAATGTACTCAACTCGTCCCCAGCAATTGAGTGTCCTACCAGTATAGGTGCTTCTATTTCAAGGGCATTTAAAACCTGCAATATGTCTTGGGTCAATCGATCCATCGTGTAGCCGCTATTGGGTTTGCTGGAGTTACCAAATCCTCTGCGAGTTATTGCAATCACTCGATGGTTGTCAGTGAATTCAGGCGCGATCTCGTCGAATGAATGGCCCGTACTTCCCAATCCAGCGAGGAACACGAGTGGCGAGCCAGACCCGCCCCAATCCAAGACCTCCAGATTCACGTCGTCCTCAATCGGTATGTAAAGTATCTGATGAGGTGATGCGTCATTCCAGCTATTCTGCGCGTAAGTGGGCTGTGATTGATCTTCGGGAATAGAGCAGTCACTTCTTGTGCCGCCCAGTAATCTCTGACCCATGGTTGACCGTTCAACGATAGCCCGAGATTCGTAGCCGACCAATTCGATAGTTGACGACTGTGTTAGAGAAGGATTCTCTAGGACTATGTTGTACTTGCGGCCGCTGATGAGCTGACTCAATTGAGAAGTGAATTCTGGCGTTCTCGCAAAAACATGGCTGCTCTCAATCCCATACAGCTGTGCGCCTACTAAGGTTGGACGTACGCCGCGCTTGATACACTCTACTTCAACTCTATTGCCTACTGAATCCCGGGTGGCGCTGCAATAACCGAATTTTGGTATTTTCCTAGTTTTACCGTCCATTTCAAGCTCGGCTCTAAACGAGGTCAATAGCAGAAGGGAGTAGTCTATCGATACTCTGGTATCTGGATCAGACTTGACGCTATTCACCACGTCAGCAGGAATAATCCAATCGTTGTCCAAGAAGTTTGTGTAGTGCCTCCTCAGTTCGTATGAAGTTATCTGGGATGAACGCAGACTCACCTTTTCGGATAATTCCTCAGAAGAAATATGAGCAACGGCTTTCAGAGGATAAATCATGGTTGTGTCTGCAACTCCCCATGCTGATACGCGTGAGGTGAATGCCAATGCCCCACTTCCCGCTGCTCTGATATCTCTATCTTGAAAAGTAGCAATTTGGGAAAATTCGGGTGGATCAAAAGCTAGATCCTCGCTACCTTCTCCCACCAGCCTCGCAGAGGGATAACAGCCATATAGCGGACTTAGCTCCAGATCTTCTGCTATCGGAAAATCGGCATCAACTAAATTCGAACGCATCGAATTTAGAAAGAAACCCCAAAACCCAAAGTTAAAAGGAAGGATAAAGATAAACGTGCCGACCACCACGGTTGACACAAACACAACACGTGCCAACCAGGAAATCCGTTTCGAGTATTGAAGCCAATAAATGAGCATCGCAATAATACTAAAGCTAATAAACATTATCGTGCCCATTAGAGGCAATGTAGCTTGGGTGGCTCCTGAGTTATCACCTAATGCACCTGGTTGGGGCGTGAACGCTTCCCAAGCAACTGCGAATACCGTGAATAAGAGGATCACTGTTACAACCAGGATAGCAGACTGAAACAGAGTGGCAGACAAAGTTGCCACAGCCACAAAAAACAGTATGGCAGGGATAGTAAAAGGAAACTCGGCAATACTGGCGTCGACAAGCGCAGGCATGAATGGATCGCCCAAAGCAAGGTTTACTGCCGCCCGGATTAACATTATTGGCAGTGTCAAAACAACAATAAGATATACAAGTTTGGAGATAATCAGGTCGTACTTCGGAATGGGGCGAACAAGCCAGTCATGGTCAAGACTGGCTGCTGGATCCAGCTGGACAACCGCCAGTGTCAGAAGTCCGATTGTCAGCAAAGTTATTGCCGGAAGCATTTCGATCAGGTTGGCGAGAAAAGGAACTGTAACTTCTGGGTCGACCCTGGTTACGATTGCGTCAAAGGCAATTACCAGATAAACAACTACTAGCAGCGGGATCAAGGAGATAGAGTCTTTACAAAAAATCGACTGTATAACTTTCAGATGCCTGTTCATTGAGTAGCTCCTCGTCGTATTTCTCTTGATTGACGAATGAGAGCTGTTGAAATATGTCGTAAAGTCATCGCTTCTTCTTCGAAACTTATTGCGCCAAAATGTTCAGACAGTTGCTGGTATAAAACTTCTCTCTCTTTGAAATCCGAATCAATAAAACTCAACAAGTGTCCGCTAATTTGCGGGAAGAGCCAGTTTTCTGGCACTTGATCCGGCAAAGTCTTTATAGACGAGAGGACGACTTGGATATTCCGGAACCGGGATTTGAGTGACTCGGTAGACTCTTGAAAGAGAAGGTTTCCCGAGTCCATAAACGCAACATCGGTAGTGAAGTTTTCTATTTCGGCAAGCTCGTGGGAAGAAATCAGGATCGTGGTTTCGTGAGCTTGACTTAGCATCCCTTCCACTACCTCGTCACGGGTTAAGGAATCCATCCCGCTTAGTGGCTCATCAAGAATCAAGAGTTTTGGACGAAAAGAAATGCCGGCAATAAGGACGGTTTTCATTCGCATGCCATGTGACAGTTTGCCTAGCTTGCGGTCTACGGGCAGGTCCAGTTTTTCAATCAACTCTTTTTCGAGTGCCCGATCCCAGGTGGGGTAAAGTCCACTAAGGTATTTGAAGAACTCTCCAATTGTTAGTCGCTCTGGAAGTTTCTGATTCTCCGATACATACCCAATTTTCTCTAAGTCAATGTAAGACAAAGCCCGGGAATCGACCCCCAGTATATTAACTGTGCCAGAATCCGGGCTGATGATATTGAGCAATGTTCTAATTGTTGTTGTTTTGCCCGCGCCATTGGTTCCCACAAGCGCATACGCACTACCTTCCGGTACGGACAAGTTGAGATCTCGAATAATACTAACGTTACCGTAAGTTTTATTGACGTGTTCTGTATTAATTATCATTAGAAACGGCCTTGATATTCTTAAGACTTTTCCAATGTTCTCTTATGGAATCTGTTACTTCATCCAAGGTTGCTCCAACTCTCATTGCCTCGACAACCAGGGCTTCGACTTCATTGCTCAATAGCCTATTTCGCTCTTCAGATCGTGCGGAAGGTGGCTCCGCAACGATTGTCCCTCTGCCCGGGATGGAAATTAGCCATCGTTCCTGGATTAAGTGCTGAATAGCTTTGTGGGCAGTATTTGGATGTATCTTTAAATCAGAGGCGAGGGTGCGAACGGAAGGGAATGAATCACCAGGTTTGAGCGTGCCACCAATAATGGCTTTGGTTGCTTCGTAAACGACTTGATCGAAAATCGACAGTGGTGATTTTGTATTGATCTTGAAAGGTGTCATGCCTGTAGTGTGACACCTATAACAGATTAGTCAAGCATTTTAATTCTGAAAACTAGCGCATAAGCAAAATCTTGAGCTTTCTCATAAGTGACTTTCAAACGATTGTTATGCGACTGGCACGGCCGTTTAGAGTCGGGGGAGCGCTTTGGCTCCGGATGAAAACTTTTCTCAATTCATTCTTATAACCCGGAAACTTCTTGATCCCCGATCAAATACTCAACAACTTTAAGTATCTCCCTCTGTCCCATTTCTCGTCCCGGTTTTACGATAAATCTCCCGTTGACAACCAACATCGGTGTGGATTGGACTGAATAGTCTTGATTGGCTTGTTCCGCGGCTTGAATCTGTTCTAAGATTTTCTCCGAGTTGAAATCTGAAATCACTTGTTGTCGCGAGATACCAAAGCGTCCAAAGAATCGTATCAAGCTTGGGAGGTCGTCGAGATGCTCTCCTGAGTCATGCAATGATTCGAATATCTGTCTGTGTGCTTGATCGAGTACACCGAACTCCTGTGCCAGGTAATAAACTTGTGCGTAGTGTCTCATTTCATCTGACCAGATAGCTGGCGTAAGAATCAGCGAGTACTCATTCAGTTCAGCTTCATACCAATCCTCGAGTATTTCTTCGAACTCGTAACAGGGATTACAAGGATATGAGAAGAAATATCTGATCTCATCTTCTGTCATTTCGTCGAGTGGAATAGGGGGGTCAAGCTCGGTGTAGTGCACGCCTGGTTCATAGGACGGGTCTAGTTGGCCAGCAACCTGACTTGCGTCAAGCGGCAAGTCAAATGAGTCGTTTTCAACTAATTTATTGGGAGATTCGACCGGTCTCCAGAATACTAATATCCCAATTATGGCTGTTGCCACTACCACTCCAACAGTAGAAAGCCAGGTAGAAAAGGGCCGCAAGCTGAAACTACGCTGCTTTTCTGCAGAGAGCAGTGCTCTGGCACGTTTACTATAATTGGAAGTCGGATCGAGCAAAGAAATTGCACCTAGCTCTTTCTCAAATTCATTATGATCGTTGTCAGATATGTTGTTCATAGACTTCCTCCTTTAACTTTTCGATACCTCGTCGGTACCATGAAGCAATAGTATTAGGTGGGCTTTGCATGATGGAGGCAATCTCTTTAAACGTGAGGTCTGCAAAGAGTTTCATTATCAGTACTTGGCGAGAGTTCTCGTCGAGCTTGTTCATACGCTCTGCAATTTGGGATACGAATATTTTCTGAGACGCAGAACACTCTTCGACATCAAGAAATTCGTCTTGATCAGTATTGCTGTCTACTCTATTTCTTTGCTTTATCACGTGTAACGCTTTGTTGCGTACAGTTCGAAATAGATAGGCTTCGAGATTTTCAGGTTTTTCTGATAACGATGCCATCGCAACAAGTGCGTCGTGAACCGAATCTTCAGCACTGCTGCGTTCTCGAGTTATTGCCAGAGCAGCGACATAAAGTTGCCTCTGCTTTTGAGCAAAGATTGCATATAGTTCGTTTATTAGATCGTTGCTACTCACCTAACGTCCTCCTACTAGTGAAGAGTATTTAGGCCAGCAAATTTGTGCAAAATGTTTTGAGTTGGATTTGCGGGTGGCAGAATACGGGTTTCGCTAATCTTCTAACTAGTCGCTGTCAGACCATTTACTTGCGTGTAGCTTCCACAACCCAGTTTTTAGCCATATCATGGTAATCACGCCACGCTGCCCAAGTTGATTCAGCCCACTGGCGCACTCGGTGAACGTGTTCGTCTGGGTTTTTGGCTTCATAGACATGTGAGATCGTTAGTGTACCCCTTTCTTGGGGCTGCGGGTGGTCTGGGCGGATCAAATCACTTGGGCCACTCAACCATTGTTGCGCGGCGCGATTAATTTCTGCTGCTGCCTCGCTCTCCAGGGCAGCATACATCCCAGTTAGGTGTGCGGCATATGACTTGGCCGACCGCATGTATTTGGTGGGATGCTGAAGACAATAGGCATCGACCGTCAGGCGATGTTCCCTTGCGTACCTGAAGTCACTAAACTCTCTCGCCAGGACTTCGTCGAACATCTTTTGGCACCCGGCTAGGCCTCCCTCAACTACTGTCCCGCATTCGGGGCAAGCATTAACTGATTCTCCTTGATTTGCGGCCATGTTTATTGTCCAGAGTAGAGTAATTTCCAAGCCGGAGCTATTTCAATCTCAAGCCAAATTTGAATACCGACTCATATCCCAAGTATTCCCCTCATTGGATTTAGCCCAGCTAACTTGAAGTCGTAACAGCTATTTACTCCCTCCGGCCAAGGCAAATGCTT
>Ga0070726_10001908_pt1 | contig 19678 bp, 18 predicted proteins | sample tdAd471_FD_67275 | JGI IMG/M metagenome (GOLD analysis project Ga0070726, IMG submission 67275) | Marine sediment microbial communities from the Atlantic coast under amendment with organic carbon and nitrate - tdAd47.1 | ecosystem: Environmental > Aquatic > Marine > Coastal > Sediment | place... | reverse complement strand
GATCGCCGAAATCAAGAAAGCCAGCCCCTCCAAAGGACTGATCCGCGCCGATTTCGATCCCGCCACCCTGGCCGAGGCCTATGCGGCCGGCGGCGCCACCTGCCTCTCGGTCCTGACCGATACGCCCTCCTTTCAGGGCGCGCCGTCCTTTCTGACCGCCGCAAGCAAGGCCGTCCACCTGCCCACCCTGCGCAAAGATTTTATGTATGATCCGTATCAGGTGGCCGAGGCCCGCGCCTGGCATGGCGACTGTATCCTGATCATTCTGGCCTCGGTTTCCGACCCGCAGGCCGCGGAATTGGAGGATGCAGCGATGTCCTGGGGCATGGACGTTCTGCTCGAAGTCCATGATGAGGCGGAGCTGGAGCGCGCCTTGCATCTGAAATCCTCGCTGGTCGGCATCAATAATCGCAATCTCAAGACCTTTGAAACCAGCCTCGATACGACGCGACGATTGTCAAAACTGGTCCCGGACGACCGGCAAATCGTGGCCGAAAGCGGCATATTCACGCCCGACGATCTGGCCGATCTGGCCGGATTTGGCGCCCGCAGCTTCCTGATCGGGGAAAGTCTGATGCGCCAGGCCGATGTCGCCGGGGCCACGCGCGCCCTTCTGGCCAACCCGGTGGCCTCAGTATGAGCGGCCTCACCCATTTCGACGCATCAGGTGCTGCGCATATGGTGGATGTCTCAGGAAAACCCGATACGGATCGCATTGCCACCGCCACCGCCTTTGTGAAGATGTTGCCGGAAACCCTTGAAATCATACAACAAGGCAGCGCCAAGAAAGGCGATGTTCTGGGCGTGTCCAGGCTGGCGGGAATTATGGGCGCCAAGAAAACCGCCGATCTGATCCCCTTGTGTCATCCGCTGCCGATCACCAAAGTGACGCTGGATCTGGTGCCGGATGCGACGTCTTCCGGCATTCGGATCACCGCGACGGTCAAGACCAATGGCAAGACCGGTGTCGAGATGGAGGCGCTGACCGCGGCCTCGACCGCTGCCCTGACAATCTATGACATGCTGAAGGCAGTGGACCGGGGCATGGTTGTATCCGATCTCTGCGTCACTCTGAAGGATGGCGGCAAATCCGGCCGGTATGAGGCGCCCTGATGATCCCCGTCCAACAGGCGATTGATCATGTTCTGGCGCTGATGGCCCCGCTTGGGACCGAGACTGTTGCGCTCCGGCAGGCTCTGGGGCGTGTTCTGGCCGTTCCTGCCGCCGCGGCGCGAAACCAACCACCCTTTGCCGCCTCGTCGATGGATGGCTATGCGGTGAAGAATGCGGAAATCGCGCCCGGCGCGCGCTTTACCGTGATTGGCGAAAGCGCTGCGGGAAACCGGTTTCCGGACAGGCTCGGATCGGGGGAAGCGGTGCGTATTTTCACCGGAGCGCCGGTTCCTGACGGGGCGGATCGGGTCGTCATCCAAGAGGATGTGACGGCCGACAAAAATGTGATCACAATCAATGAACGCCTTGATCCAAAACACTATATCCGCCCCCAAGGCGATGATTTCTCGACGGGCTTCTCCGTCGAGGCGCCGCGTCGCCTGGGACCGGATGACATCGCGCTTCTGGCGGCGATGAACCAGCCCGAGGTCACCGTCTATCACCGCCCGGAAGTTGCCATCATCTCGACCGGGGATGAATTGGTGATGCCGGGCGACGATCCGGGTCCGGACCAGATCATATCGTCAAATGCGCTTGGCCTGGTGGCCCTTCTTGAGCAGAACGGCGCGCGGACGCGGCTGTTGCCCATTGCCCGCGATACGACCGCGTCGCTGCTTCAGGCGTTCAAACTGACCGCCGGGGCCGATCTGATCGTGACGATCGGCGGCGCGTCGGTCGGGGATCACGACATTGTCCATGACGTTGCCAGCGATCTGGGCCTCGACACTGCGTTTTACAAAGTGGCTATGCGGCCCGGAAAGCCCCTGATGGCGGGTCGATTGGCCGGCACCCCCATGATTGGCCTGCCCGGCAACCCGGTATCGGCCATGGTCTGCGGTCATGTTTTCCTCCGCCCCGCGCTGGATGCGTTGCAAGGCCTGCCCGCTGCCCCCTTGCCCCGCGAGCGTTTGCCACTGGCAGCCCCCATGGGTCCAAATGGCCCCCGTGAGCATTATATGCGCGCGCACCTCGCCAATGTTGGCGGTCAAACCTCAGTCACGCCGTTTGAGCGACAGGATTCTGCGTTGCTGAGCGTTTTGAACCGCTCCAACGCGCTTCTTGTGCGCGCCCCCAATGATCCGGCGCGCGCGATGCAAGATATGGTCGAGATCATACGTCTTTGACACAGCTTCTTGACACAAAACAAGAACACTTATAGAACTTTGCCCGAACACCATCGAAATCCGGACAGGCAATAACCCGGAATCCGAGCAGAGGAGACATCAATGTTAACCCGCAAGCAACTGGATTTGCTGAGTTTTATCAATCAGCGCATGCAGCGTGACGGGGTTCCGCCGTCATTTGATGAAATGAAAGACGCGCTGGATCTGCGGTCGAAATCCGGCATCCATCGCCTGATCACCGCGCTGGAAGAACGGGGATTCATCCGCCGGCTCGCCCATCGCGCCCGTGCGATCGAAATCGTCAAACTGCCCGACTCGCTGGAGCGGCAAGGCTTCCGCCCGACCATCGTTCAAGGCAGCGCCGTCGACAAGCCACCTGCCGCCCGCCCGGTGGAACGCTCCAACGCGTTGGAGGTTCCCGTGATGGGTCAGATCGCCGCCGGCACCCCGATCGAGGCAATCTCGCACAAGACCCACGCAGTCGCCGTTCCGGGCGCGATGCTGCGCTCCAAGGGGTTGCATTATGCCCTTGAAGTCAAAGGCGATTCCATGATCGACGCCGGAATCAACAATGGCGATGTGGTGGTGATCCGGGAACAGCCCGACGCCGATAATGGTGATATCGTCGTGGCCCTGGTCGAGGGGCATGAGGCGACCCTGAAGCGCCTCAGAAAACGTGGCAACGCCATTGCGTTGGAGGCCGCCAACCCGGCCTATGAGACCCGCGTCTATCGCGACGATCAGGTAAAGATTCAGGGCCGTCTGGTCGGTTTGATCCGCACCTACTGACGCAATCCGCTCCAAAGGCGCGCGCCGGACCGGGTCTGCGCGCCTTCAATCCTGAGACCGTCCTTGGCGACAACGATGGCGATGGCACCAGATTGGCGGATATCGGATTTCGACACTTGCAGACACGGTCCGCGCACGGGGTCGGTTTTCGGGTGGATGAACAAAACATCGCGCCTGCACACCTCATGCTCGAACGGCTTTTTCCCCTCAATAACAATACTGTAACCGCCAATCTTAAGCGGTAATCTCCGGGTCGCTGCCGCCGCCTGATCCCCGGGATCCCCGTCATTTTCCAGCCAGGAGTCCGCGACAAAGCCCTGCCCTTTGGCCTTGTTGATCCAGCGCCCTGCCGGCGTGTCCACCCCGACCAGCCCACCGCGCCCGGCGACCAGGACATCGGGGCGCTCGGCCTGGCTCCACAGCACGAGACCGAGACACATCGCGCCGACCCCAAGACTGCGAAGCAGGGTGTGAAACAGCGTCAGCACCAGCGCGCCTGCAACGATCAGTCCAAAAACCAGCGTAGCCGGTTTGACAATTGGCCGCACGGCCCCCTCAAGATCCGAGACCCAGGATGCCACCGCCAGGATCCAGTCGATGCCGGCGCCCACCACCGGCCAGGCAATACCGTCGACACCGATGGGCGCAAGCAGGGCCGCCACTACCGAAACCGGCATCACGATAATCCCCATCACCGGCACGCTGGCCAGGTTGGCGATCAACCCATATTGTGATAATTGATTGAAATGAAAGGCGGAAAACGGCGCCGTCGCGAGCCCCGCGACCAGCGACGTCAGACTGAGCATCGCAAACCAATGCAAGGCCCGCAACCAGGCGCGTTTCGGGCGGCGGGACAAAGACCAGTCGCGCAAGGACCGAAACACAAAGACCAGCGCGGTGGTTGCTGCAAAGGACATCTGGAACCCGGCCTCGACCAGGCTGATCGGGCGGATCAGCAACACCAGAAGCGCTGCCAGCGCCACCGCCCGCAGCGACAAGGCCCGCCGATCCAACAAGACCGCGATCAGGACGACTGAAACCATAATGAACGCCCGCTCGGTTGCGACCTGCGCGCCGGACAGAACCAAATAAGCCAGCGCCACCGCCAAGGCCCCGATGGCCGCCACCTTTTTGATATGCACCCGCAGGGCCAGTGGCGGGATCAACGCCAGTCCATAGCGAATCGCCGCAAAAACAAAGCCCGTCAACAGCCCCATATGCAGGCCGGAAATCGCCAGAAGATGCGCGAGGTTCGAACGCCGCATATCCTCGATCAGGGTCATGTCGATGGACGAGCGGTCACCGGTCAGAATGGCGGCGGCAAATCCGCCGGCCGCACCGGGGATCCGGTCGCGGATGGCGCGGGACAGAAACTCCCGCAAGCGCGCGACCCGGATCAAAAACCCGCTGTAATCGGGGTCTGCCATCGCGACCAGGGGATTGCGGCTATAGCCAATGGCCCCAAGCCCGGCAAACCAGGCATGGCGGCGGAAATCAAATCCACCCGGCTCTGCCGGACCGGAAGGCGGCGACAGATTGCCGGTAATTGCCACCTTCGCCCCTATGGAAGGCGTTGCCGATATTCCGTCATAATACAGGCTTATCCGTACCTTATGCGGCGTTCTTTCAATGGGTTTTCCGGGAAGATACACCTGATCCAGCGTGATCCGGGGCCGGTTTTTCTGCGAGCGGTCCACCGCAATGATCCGACCGGTCACCGCACCGTAATAAGGATGGCTCAGCACCGGGGCGGTCAGGCGATGCGCCTCCCAGCCGACCAGAAGAAAACCAAGGGGCACCATCGCCAACAACACCAGCCCTTGCCGCCATCCCGGTCGCGCGACCACGGCCGCGACCAAAAGACCGGACAGAACCAGACCTGTCGCGACATAGGACCAGAGGCCCGGTTCGAGCCGCAGCGCCAGATAGCCCGCGATACCGCAGCCAAGTGCAATCGGCGACCACAGGAACGCGCCCCGCAATTGCTCGGCCAATTCGTTGTGGATCCAATCGCCGATTGCCACTCTTGTGAACCTCGGGCTTCTTGCCTAAACACCCGTGAACCCTGCGCCAAAAAGTCTTAGCAAAAGGTAAATACCATGGCCGACGCGCCCGGATGTGTCACACGTTTTGCCCCGTCCCCGACGGGGTACCTGCATATTGGCGGCGCCCGCACGGCCTTGTTTAACTGGCTGTTTGCGCGGGCCAATGGCGGGTCATTCCTGCTCCGGATCGAGGATACCGACCGCGCCCGGTCAACCCCCGAGGCGACGAAGGCAATTTTCGCGGGTCTGGAATGGCTTGGTCTCGACTGGGACGGCGAGGCCCTGTCGCAGTTTTCCCGCGCCGACCGGCACCGCGAGGTGGCAGGCGAGATGCTGGCCGCCGGACAGGCCTATAAATGTTTCGCAACGCCCGAAGAAATCGCCGAAGCTCGTGAAAAAGCCCGCGCCGAGGGCCAGCCGACCCTGTTCCAAAGCCCTTGGCGGGACGCCGATCCGGCCAGCCACCCGGATGCGCCCTATGTCTTGCGTCTGAAGGCCCCGAAAGACGGGGAAATCACCATCAAGGACAAGGTGCAGGGCAAGGTGACCTGGAAAAAGGACACGCTCGACGATCTGGTCCTTTTGCGCTCGGACGGGACGCCAACCTATATGCTGGCAGTGGTCGTCGATGACCATGACATGGGCGTCACCCATATCATCCGGGGCGACGATCACCTGTCCAACGCGGCGCGCCAGACTTTCATATATATCGCCAATGGCTGGCAGGTGCCGGTCTTTGCCCATATCCCCCTGATCCACGGGCCCGACGGCAAGAAATTGTCGAAACGTCACGGCGCGCTCGGGGTCGAGGAATATCGCGACATGGGCTATCTGCCCGAAGCGATGCGCAACTACCTTGCCCGGCTTGGTTGGAGCCATGGCAATGATGAGTTTTTCACCACCGCGCAGGCGATTGAATGGTTCGATCTGAAAGGCATCGGAAAATCTCCGGCGCGGTTTGACTTCAAAAAACTGGAGAACCTCTCGGGCCAGCATATCCGAAATGCCGAGGCGGCCGATTTGTATGCTGCAACTGCGGAATATCTGACAGCGACCAGCAAGCCCGCCCTGACTGACGCGCAGTCCGCCGGCTTTGAAGCGGCCCTGCCATTCGTGAAACAACGGGCCAAAACGATTCCGGAACTTCTTGAAACGGCTCAATTTATCCTGAGCAATCGACCGCTGTCCTATGAGCCGGAGCTGCGCGAGCAACTGGATTCGGTATCCATTGGTATACTGGACAGATTGACGCCGCAGCTGCAAACTGCTACTTGGTCAAAAGATGGTCTGGAACTCTGTCTCAGGCAGGCTGCCGAGGCCGAAGACGTGAAATTCGGGCAGGTCGCACAACCGCTTCGCGCCGCATTAACCGGGCAGAAAGCAAGTCCCGGTGTTATGGACGTATTGCTGGTACTTGGACGCGATGAAGCCCTTGCGCGCCTTCGCGATTTGACAGAATAATCCCGGTTTCCGGTCACGGATCCGACCGGGGTCACGGACAAATTAACAGGCTCGTCTTCAAGAAGGCGGGACACCGGCGCGGGCGGACCGACCGGAGACAGGATCGGAGGACATAATGGCCGAGAACAAATCAGCGACGCTCACAATCAACGGCAAGACACTGGAATTGCCGATGCATTCCCCCACGGTTGGGCCGGATGTCGTCGACATCCGCAAACTCTATTCCGAGTCCGGTGTGTTCACATTCGATCCCGGCTATACCTCGACCGCGTCCTGCGAATCGACCATCACCTTCATTGACGGTGAGGAAGGGGTGCTGTTGCATCGCGGCTATCCGATTGACCAATTGGCTGGCCAATCGCATTACCTCGAAGTGTGTTACCTGCTGCTGTATGGCGAATTGCCAACCGCGCAGGAATTGAATGATTTCGAAAGCCGGATCACCAAACACACGATGCTGCATGAACAGATGCAGTATTTTTTCCGGGGGTTCCGGCGCGATGCGCACCCGATGGCCATCGTGGTTGGCGTGGTCGGCGCGATGTCGGCCTTCTATCACGACTCGACTGATATCAATGATCCCTGGCAGCGCGAGGTCGCCTCGATCCGCATGATCGCGAAAATGCCGACCATCGCGGCCTGGGCGTACAAATATCACGTGGGTCAGCCTTTCGTGTATCCCTTGAACGATCTCGACTATGCCTCAAACTTCCTGCGCATGTGTTTTGGGGTTCCGGCCGAAGAATATGAGGTGGACCCTATTCTGAGCCGCGCCATGGACCGGATCTTCACGCTTCATGCCGATCATGAACAGAACGCCTCAACCTCGACCGTGCGTCTTGCCTCCTCTTCGGGTGCAAATCCGTTTGCCTGTATCGCCGCCGGCGTCGCCTGCCTTTGGGGGCCGGCGCATGGCGGTGCCAACCAGGCCTGCCTTGAAATGCTGAAGGAAATCGGGACGGTCGATCGGATCCCGGAATATATCGCGCGCGCCAAGGACAAAGACGACCCGTTCCGCCTGATGGGCTTTGGCCACAGGGTCTACAAGAATTTCGATCCCCGGGCGAAGGTGATGAAGCAATCCGCCGATGAGGTGCTGGAATTGCTGGGGGTCGAGGACAACCCCCTTCTTCAGGTCGCCAAGGAGCTGGAGCGGATCGCGCTGGAAGACGCATATTTCGCCGAAAAGAAACTGTTCCCCAATGTGGACTTCTATTCGGGCATTATTCTGGAGGCGATGGGCTTTCCGACGTCGATGTTCACGCCGATCTTCGCCCTTAGCCGGACGGTCGGGTGGATCTCGCAGTGGAAAGAGCAACTGTCTGATCCGGCTCATAAAATTGGCCGTCCGCGCCAATTGTACACCGGCGAAACCTTTCGCGATTACGTCGATGTGGAAGACCGCTGATTTGTGATCACAAGGGGCCTCAGGGCCCCTTTTTCACATGTCGCGGCCTTGTCACTCTTCGTTGAGCGGTCTATGAGGCCGCGCACCGCCCTATCCAATCGAAAGATGCCTCTCAATGATCCCCCGTTATGCCCGCCCCGACATGGTCGCCATCTGGTCGCCCGAGACAAAATTCCGCATCTGGTTCGAAATCGAGGCCCATGCCTGTGACGCCATGGCGAATCTCGGGGTGATCCCGCGCGAAAACGCCGAGGCGGTCTGGAAGGCCAAGGACGTGGAATTCGATGTCGCCCGGATTGATGAGATCGAAGCCGTCACCAAGCATGACGTCATCGCGTTTCTTACCCATCTGGCGGAACATGTCGGCAGCGACGAGGCCCGCTTTGTGCATCAGGGCATGACCTCATCAGATGTGCTCGACACCTGTTTGAATGTGCAATTAGTACGCGCGGCGGACATTCTTTTGACCGATCTCGACACAGTGCTGGCGGCCCTCAAAAAGCGCGCGATGGAGCATAAAATGACCGTCCGCGTCGGTCGCAGCCACGGCATTCATGCCGAGCCGACGACGATGGGGCTGACTTTCGCGCGCTTCTATGCCGAGATGGACCGCAACAAATCCCGCCTCCGGGCCGCGCGGGACGAGGTGGCCACCGGGGCCATTTCCGGCGCGGTCGGCACATTTGCCAATATCGACCCGGCAGTGGAAGAGCATGTCTGCGCCCAGCTTGGGCTGCGGCCAGAGCCGATCTCGACCCAGGTGATCCCGCGCGACCGTCATGCCATGTTCTTTGCCACGCTTGGCGTTATCGCCAGCAGCATCGAAAACATCGCGACCGAGATCCGCCATATGCAGCGGACCGAGGTTCTGGAAGGGGCCGAGTTCTTTTCCATGGGCCAGAAGGGCTCCTCCGCGATGCCCCACAAGAAGAACCCCGTCCTGACCGAGAACCTGACCGGCCTTGCCCGGCTGGTGCGCATGACGGTAATCCCGGCCATGGAAAATGTCGCCCTCTGGCATGAGCGCGATATCTCCCATTCTTCGGTCGAACGCGGCATCGGCCCCGACGCCACGGTGACCCTTGATTTTGCGTTGAACCGTCTGGCGGGAGTGATCGACAAGATGCTGATTTTCCCGGAAAATATGCTCGACAATATGAACAAATTTCCCGGACTCGTGATGTCGCAGCGTGTGCTGTTGGCGCTGACCCAGGCCGGTGTCAGCCGGGAGGATGCCTATTCAATGGTGCAGCGCAACGCGCTCAAGGTCTGGGAAGAGCGCCTCGATTTCCGTGAATTGCTGTTGAACGATCCCGGTGTGGTTGCGGCCCTTGGCGTTGATGGCATCAACGAAAAATTCGACCTTGGCTATCATACCAAACATGTGGACACGATTTTCAAGCGGGTTTTCGGCGAAAGCTGATCCTTTTTACGCGCGCCCTGCCCTGTCGCTCCGGCGCGGGCCGAATCAAGGCCCAGCAATCCACGCCGACGATCGCCGCCGATAACGGCCCGTCGACGGCCAGATAGAGGGGCCGCCAGTCGGGGCGAAAGGCGGATTTGAATTGCCGGAGTCCCGCCGCATTGTGCCAGCGTCCGCCAAGGGCGCCGATCCGGCGGCAGATCCAGCCCACCAGCCCGGTTTCCTGCTCCAGGCCCGCGAATGGTACCGCCGACAGCGAGATCCGCCGCCCGGCCCCGGCCGCCTCAGCCGCAATGGCCTCGGCGATCAGCGCATAAATCGTGCCTGCCGGTGCCTCGGGATGGTGGCGGATCAGGTCCAGCGCAGTCTCACGGTCGGTTTGAAAGAAACTGACAAATCCAATCAGCCGCCCCGCCCTGTGGGCCAGAAAAACCCGGCGGTGGGTCAGATCAACGGGATCGAACTGTCCGGTTGAAAACCGCCGCTCACCCCCCGATGCCCGCGCCCAGGCAAGCGACACCGCCGCCATATCCGCCAGCGGGAGGGATGCCCCCCCTGCTTCGGCCACTGTGACACCCGCCCGCGCGGCCTGGCGCAGCTTTCGCCGGAGGCCCGAATAGGCCCGCCCTTCCATCAAAAAGACCCCCGCAGGGATCACCGCCTCGGCGCCGATCTTATAGGTTCGAAACCCCGCCCTTCGCGCCGCAGCCGCTGTGTCGGCGCTGCATTTGTAAAGCGCCGGAAACCGCCCTTCGGCCCGCGCCATTCGCCGCAGCAAGGCCAGAACCCCCGCCGGGGCGCCGCCGAGGCAATCGCCGAACCCGATCAGGCTGTTCCCCTGACGCTGACAGGCCAGGGCAGCCTCCCCATGGCTCAGCATCTGAAAACCCGGCGCCCTCACCAACCCCATCTCGGCCCGTGGTGCGGATTTCAGGATCCCCGACAGGCGGGATTGGTCCAACGGCTTGACCGGGGCGAGGGGCCGGTCTGCGCGCGGCCAAAGCTCCTCGCGGAGCAGCCACAAAGCCGCGCCAAGCCCCGGCAAAAGGTAATAGATCACCCGAAAGGCCACCAACGCGGGAATGATATCGGCAAGGGAAGCGGGCGGTGCCAGGCCAATCAGGATCACCTCAAACAGGCCGACGCCGCCCGGCACGCCGGAAACCGTCGCCCCCAGCACCGCAAGAGAGATGAGAATAACCGCCGATCCCGTTGATAATGAAGTGTTTTCTGGCAACAGCAAGGCAAAGCAAAGGCCGGCAAAGATCAGGTCAACCGGCACCAATACTGCAAAATCCCGAAGGGTTTTCAGCCGTGGCAACACCCCCCAGACACGCGGAATGTGCAAGGGGCGCAGGATGCAAATCGTCAGAAAGGCCGCCAATCCCGCACTCGCGGCGATGGCGAGGAGCCAGCTTTGACCATGGGCGACAAGGGCCAAGGCCCCCCAGACAGCGCCCACCACCAGAAATCCGATTGTGACCCGCAGGGTTTGCTGACTGGCCGCCCAGATATCCATACCCGACGAGCGCAGCAGCCGCGCGCGCACCAGCGTGCCGGTGGCAAGGCCCAGCCCGACCAGCTGCGACAGGGCCGTGGCGCAGAGCCCGGCCCGAAACACCGCACCGGCCCGTATCGGCATCGCAGCCTCGCGCCCTGCGACGACGTCATAGGCACCGATGGCGGCAAAACTGACCGCAGCGGCCAAAACCGCCGCGCCCCAGCGCCAGGCCGGTAGGGCCATCAATGCGCCCGGCAAGCCCGAAATGTCATACCCGTCCAACCGTCCGGCCAAAAACCACAAGAACCATCCGGCAATCCCGCATGCAATTGCCAGGCGCAGGGGCAGCCGCCCGGATTGCGCCCAAAATACCCCGCCGATCCGCGCTGTCGCGGCGAACGCTCTGACCATCCCAACCCTCCTGTCTGGAGGGGGTTTTTACGGCCCCGAGGGTTCAGAAATCCTTTATGGGGGGCGGCGAACGCACGGCAATTTTTCGAAAAATCCGCTCAAAACCCGCCGAATCGGCTTCACAGGTCCACAGCGTGCCGCCAACGAAAAAGGCCGCCCTGATGGACGGCCCTTTCAGATCTCTCGCCTCAGGATCACACCTCTTTGAAGATCTGCTCCTTGGCCCGAACGAGGCAAGACGCCATCTGCTGGCGGATCGTCGCCTCATCCGCCTTGTCGCCGAGATCCCCGGCCACCTTGCGGAATACATCCTCGTGACCCGCCTCTTCGAAATCGGCCTTCACCACAGCCATCGCATACGCGTCCGCCTCATCGCCCGTTTTGCCAAGCAATCCGGCGGCCCACTGACCCAACAGCTTGTTCGCGCGGGCCTGCGCCTTGAACTGCATTTCTTCGTCATGGGCGAATTTCGACTCAAACCCGCTCTCGCGATCGTCAAAGGTTGTCATTATGCTCTCCGCAAATGTGGCTGTCTTCTGTTCCTATATGGCCTCCCACGGGCTTGGCTGCAAGCCTCGGGATGCCGCATGGCGCGACTCCTTGCCCCGCCTTGGCAATGCCACTATAGAAGCGCCAATCGAGACGCCGTGGAGCAGGCCCTCCCTGCCCGCCCTCCCCGTCTCTATCCTCGATCGGAGAGCGGCATGGCGCGGCGCAAGAAGATTTACGAAGGTAAGGCCAAGGTCCTGTATGAAGGCCCCGAACCCGGCACGATTGTCCAGTATTTCAAGGATGATGCCACCGCCTTCAACGCGGAAAAACGCGCTACGATCGAAGGCAAGGGCGTTCTCAACAATCGCCTCAGCGAATATTTCATGACCGGTCTTGGCGCCATCGGTGTTCCGACCCATTTCATTCGCCGCCTTAACATGCGTGAACAACTGGTCCGCGCGGTCGAGATCATCCCGCTGGAGGTTGTGGTGCGCAATGTCGCCGCAGGCTCCATCGCCAAACGGCTTGGCATGGAAGAAGGCACCGCAATGCCCCGCCCGATCGTCGAGTTTTATTACAAGGACGACGCCCTGGGGGATCCGTTGGTGACCGAAGAACATATCATCGCCTTTGGCTGGGCCAGCCAGCAGGATATGGACGATATGGTCGCACTTGCGCTCCGGGTGAACGATTTCATGTCCGGCGTGATGTATGGTGTCGGAATCAAGCTGATCGACTTCAAGATCGAGATTGGCCGGATTTTCGACGGGGACTACCAGCGTTTGATCATCGCCGATGAAATCAGCCCGGACAGTTGCCGCCTGTGGGATGTCGAGACCGGGCAGAAGTTGGACAAGGATGTGTTCCGGCGTGATCTCGGCAACCTGACCGATGCATATACCGAGGTCGCCAACCGCCTTGGACTGATGCCGAAAAACAGCGCGACGACCGGTCCGCGAATCGTGAATTAAGGAGAAGGGCCCCATGAAGGCACGCGTATTCGTCACCCTGAAAAAGGGCGTTCTGGACCCCCAAGGCGCGGCCGTGCGCCACTCGCTCGGGGCACTCGGCTTTGATGGGGTGAACAAGGTCCGCCAGGGCAAGGTGATCGAACTGGACCTGGCCGAGACCGATCCCGAAGCTGCCCGCACCCAAGTCACCGAGATGTGCGAAAAACTTCTGGCCAATACCGTGATCGAGGATTTCTCGGTCGAACTGCTCTGAACCGGAGGTCCGATCATGAAATCTGCTGTCATCGTCTTTCCGGGCTCAAACTGCGACCGCGACCTGGCTGTCGCCTTTGAGCGCGCCAGCGGCCAGGCGCCGACCATGGTCTGGCACAAGGATGTCTCGCTGCCCTCGGGGCTGGACGTGATCGGAATTCCGGGAGGGTTCTCCTTTGGTGATTACCTGCGCTGCGGCGCCATCGCCGCACGCTCCCCCATTTGCCGGGCTGTCGTCGATTTCGCCCATCGCGGCGGCCATGTCCTGGGGATTTGCAACGGCTTTCAGGTCTTGACCGAAACCGGCCTTCTGCCCGGCGCGCTGATGCGCAATTCCGGCTTGAAGTTTGTCTGCAAAGACGTTGATCTGACAGTAAAAACCCGCGACAGCGCCTTCACCTCCGCCTATCAGGCGGGTCAGTCGATCCGCGTGCCCGTGGCCCATCACGACGGCAATTACAATGCCGATCCTGAGACCCTGGCACGGCTTGCCGGTGATGATCGCGTCGCCTTCACCTATCGGGACAATCCGAATGGCTCGATGGCCGATATTGCCGGGATCCTGTCGGAAAACCGCCGCGTCCTTGGCATGATGCCCCACCCCGAACGGCTGAATGACAATGTTCTTGGCGGCACGGACGGTGCGGGACTGTTCCAATCGCTGGCCGAGGCTTTGGTGTCCGCCTAGGGACTGCCGGTTTCCAATTTCGCGCCAATTTCGCCATTTTAATGCCGCTTGTTCGAACGTCGCGACAGCGGTAGAGTTTGGCGCAATGCAAACAACCGCGATCGAGCAAGAGACACGGCCCCAACGCACCACCCTCGTGGCGCGTCTTGTGGTGGCTGTGGTCATCGCGATTGCCGTGCTTTTGATCTGGATATCAAACCTTTACCTGACCGAGCGCTTCACCTCGGAAACCCGGCAGCGCGCCGAATTGCGGCTGGCGCTTTACGCCGGCAATATCTCGTCGGAGTTGCAGCGGATCTCGGTCGTGCCGCTTTTGCTGTCGCGCGACCCCTGGCTGATCGCCTCATTGCATACCCAGGATCATACCCAAACCTCCCAGCGGCTGATCTCGATCCAGGATGAAATCGGCGCAGCCTCGCTGATGTTGCTGGACAATGATGGCCGCATCGTCGCCGCTACGGATCGCCGCGATATTGGCGAACGCCGCCGGGAACACGCCTATTTCATAGAAGCTTTGCGCAGCAATGACACCGTGTTCAGCGTCGTCCAATCCGACGCAGGCGGGCGCAATTTCACCTATTCCCGCAAGGTCGAAAGCGAGAATGAGGGTCTTGGCGTGGTGGTCGTCGAGGTCGGACTGGCCAAACTTGAATCGCATTGGGCGCTGGCCGGTGAAGCGATCATGGTCACCGACAGCGCCGGCATCGTCATCCTGTCCTCCGAGCCGAAATGGAAGAACCAATCGGTGACCGACGCGCTGGCCGTAGAAAGCGCACCGGGCGTCATTGACCGGCTGTTCTATGGCGCGGGCGACTGGTTGCAATCCCCGGCCGAAGCAATCACCCAGGGCCGCGCCATCATGCAGCTTGAGGGGAAAATCGGCTTTCAGGGCTGGCGGCTCACCTATTTTTCGACATTCCAATCGGTCCGCGAGCGGGTGAACGGGGTCCTCGCACTTGAAATTATGGGCTTTGCCATTCTGGTCGCGCTGGTGTTTTACGTCCTGTCCCGAAGGGCGGTGCAGCAGACAAATATCCTGCGTCAAGAATCTGATGAACTTCGGGCCCTAAACGATAGACTTCAAAAGGAAATATCCGAACGAGAACGGGTAGAACAAAGCCTGAAAGTCGCCGAACAGAGCCTGGCCCAAAGCTCCAAGCTCGCCGCCCTTGGCGAGATGTCTGCGGCCGTCAGCCATGAGCTGAACCAACCCTTGGCGGCGATGAAAACCTATCTCGCCGGGGCAAAATTGCTGCTGCAGCGCCATCGCCCGGATGAGGCTTTGTCATCCTTTCAGCGGATCGACGATCTGATCGGGCGGATGGGCGCGATCACCCGACAGCTGAAATCCTATGCCCGCAAAGGCGGCGATGACTTGCAGCCCGTCGACCTGCGGGACGCGCTGCAAACCGCCCTGACGATGATGGAACCGCAACTGAACCAGATGCAGGTCCGCATCACCCGCGCCATCCCCCGCGAGCCGGTCTTGGTCATGGGCGATCAATTGCGGCTGGAACAGGTCATCGTGAACCTGTTACGTAATGCGCTGGATGCCATGCGCGAAGTGACCGAGCGGGAACTCGACATTCTGATGAGCGCCGGCGACACCTGCAAACTGTCGGTCCGCGACAATGGCCACGGGATCGACAAGCTGGACTAGTTGTTCGAGCCCTTGTTCACCACCAAGAAGCCCGGCGACGGGGTTGGGCTTGGACTGGCGATCTCGTCGGGGATCATCACCGAACTCGGCGGCCGCCTGACCGCGCGCAATGCCCCGGACACGGGTGCAATCTTCGAAATCCAGATGCCCCGCGCCCCGGATCCCGAAAAAGACCAACACCAACGAGCAGCAGAATAACAAAAGGCCTCGCGACCCATGCCCACCACCATGACCATCGCCATCGTTGACGACGAAGAGGACATGCGCCAGTCGATTTCGCAATGGCTGTCGCTGACCGGATACACGACCCTGACCTTTGCCAGCGCGGAAGAGGCGCTGGCCGAGCTGTCGTCAGATTTCCGGGGTATTGTGATCAGCGACATCAAGATGCCCGGCATGGATGGCATGGCCTTTCTGAAACGGCTGATGAGCGTCGATTCCGCCCTGCCCGTCATCATGATCACCGGCCATGGTGATGTCCCAATGGCGGTCGAGGCGATGCAGGTTGGCGCCTATGATTTCCTTGAAAAACCCTTTGATCCCGAACGGATGAGCGACCTTGCCCGCCGCGCCTGCCAGGCCCGCCGCCTGACGCTGGACAACCGGCAACTGCGCCGGGAATTGTCCGATGGCACGGTTCTGTTGCGCAAACTTGTCGGCTCGTCGCCGGTGATGGAACGTCTGCGCGAGGACATTCTGGACCTTGCCCAGGCTGATGGCCACGTGCTGATCGACGGCGAAACCGGCACCGGCAAAACCCTGACCGCCCATGCGCTGCATGCCTGCGGGCCGCGCCAGGGGAAGAAATTCGAGACCATTTCCTGCGCGGCCTATGATGAACAGGAGCTTGCCTCGCGCCTGTTTGGCCCACCGCCGGGCGGGTTGGCCCAGCCATTGGTGGAATCGACCCGCGGCGGATCGCTGATCCTGGAAGACATAGAAGCCATGCCCGCCGCCCTGCAGGCACGTCTCCTGTCGCTGATCAGCAGCCAGGAACCGGCGGGCGACACGATCCCTGTGCGCCTCATCGCAATCTGCAACAGCCAGGACCCCGAGGTGAAAGCCGAAGATCTGCTGCGTCAGGACCTGTATTACCGTCTCGCCGCGATGAAAATCACGCCCCCTCCCCTGCGCCAGCGCGGCGAGGATATCCTGACCCTGTTCAACCGCTTCACCGAGACATTCGCAGACGAATATGGCTGCGACGCGCCCGAGGTTTCGGCCAAAGAGGCAGCGCAGCTTTTGCAGGCGCCCTGGCCCGGCAATATCCGTCAGTTGATCAATATTGCCGAGCGCGCGGTGCTGCAGAACCGCCGCGGCTCGGGCACCATCACATCCCTGTTGATGGCGGATAATTCCGAGATCCAGCATTCCATGGTGACCGAAGGCAAACCCTTGAAAGAATATGTCGAGGCCTTTGAGCGTATGCTGATCGACAACACGATGCGGCGCCACCGGGGCTCCATCTCGTCGGTCATGGATGAGCTGAAACTGCCGCGCCGCACATTGAATGAGAAGATGGCGAAATACGGCTTGTCGCGATCTGATTATTTGTGATCACATTTATATTGTTTTATATCAAGCATTTGACTCTTCCCGCCGCCCGGCCGGTCGATACCGGATCACGGACCCGTTCCGGGTCTATGGATCCCGCCGTTTTGCCACAACGCCGATCCGGTCCAGCTCATCCGCGATCCCCGGCGGCACGTCAGAAACACTTGCTTTGATGGCATCGAACCTCTGCCGGAGCGCTGCCTTTTCTGTCCCCTGACAATCATTCCAGGGCCGGCCTTGCAGCCCCATCACCAACGCATAATAGCCGATGAAATGAGGTCGCGCGCCACCGGCCAGCAACCGGCGATACGCCTCATCAGCGCCGATCGCGCGCAGTGTTTCGGCGGTTTCGATCCCGGCGCGGGCAAATTCCGCCTCAGAGGCCGGTCCGAGATTTCGGATGGTCGACACCTTCGTGCTCATGCCAGATCGGCCAGGAACCCCTCCAGAACCGCAGGATACAGGCGATGTTCTTCGACCAGCACCCGCGCGGCCAGGCTTTGCGGCGTGTCCCCCGCCAGAACCGGCACCCGCGCCTGGCCCAAAACCGGGCCATCATCCAGACCCGCAGTCACCAGATGCACCGACACGCCATGTTCCGCATCCCCGGCTTCCAGGGCGCGGGCATGGGTATGAAGCCCTTTGTATTTTGGCAAGAGCGAGGGGTGGATGTTCAGGATCCGCCCCGCCCAACGGTCCACAAAGCCCGCGGTCAGAACCCGCATGAACCCGGCAAGGCAGATCACCTCGGCCCCGGCAGCTTCCAGCGCGTCACCAAGCGCGGCTTCAAAACTTTCGCGATCCGAAAACTCTGTATGATCAATGACCTGCGCCGGAACCCTCAAGGCGCGCGCCTTGGCAATCCCGCGCGCATCAGGCCGGTTTGACAGCACCAAAACCGGCGCACCCGGATGTTCTGCCCCCATGGCCTCGATCAGCGACACCATATTCGAGCCACTGCCCGAAATCAGGATCGCCACGCGGCGTTTCACGACAGCGTTCCGGAATAGGTTACCCCCTCACCGGCGACAACCGAGCCGATCCGGCTGACCGTTTCGCCGGCATCCAGAAGCGCTGTCATCACCGCATCGGCCTTTTCTGCCGAAGCGATGGCCACCATGCCGATGCCGGAATTGAAGGTCTTGAGCATTTCCGCCGGTTCCAGCCCGCCTTCCGCTGCCAGCCAGCCAAACACCGGCGGCATGCTCCAGGCGTCAAGATCGACCTCTGCCCCGCATCCTTTCGGAAGGGCGCGCGGCAAGTTCTCGGTCAGACCGCCGCCGGTGATATGGGCCAGACCATGCAGCCCGCCGGTTGCGAGCGCGGCCAGCGCCGCTCGGACATAAACGCGGGTCGGTGTCAGCAAAGCAGCGCCGAGCGTTGTGTCAGCAAAGGGCGCTTGCACGTCCCAACCAAGACCCGAGCGGTCGACAATCTTGCGCACCAGCGAATAGCCGTTGGAATGCACCCCGTCCGACGCGATCCCCAACAGAACATCGCCAGCACCAACCCCTGACGGCAGGCTTTGGCCCCGCTCCATCGCCCCGACCGAGAATCCTGCAAGGTCGAAATCGCCCTTCGCATACATGCCCGGCATTTCCGCCGTTTCCCCGCCGATCAGCGCGGCACCCGCCAGTTCACATCCCCGCGCGATGCCTTCGACAATCCGGGCTGCCGCATCCACCTCCAGCTTGCCGGTGGCGAAATAATCCAGGAAAAACAACGGCTCAGCGCCCTGGCATACAAGGTCATTCACGCACATCGCGACAAGGTCGATCCCGACCGAGCCGACCTCGCCCGTGTCGATGGCGATCTTCAACTTGGTGCCGACCCCGTCAGTGGCGGCGACCAGCACCGGGTCTTTGAACCCGGCCGCCTTCAGATCGAACAGCGCGCCAAATCCGCCCAGCCCGTCCACCACACCAGCCCGCTTTGTCGCAGCAGCGGCGGGTTTGATCCGTTCGACCAGCGCGTTGCCCGCGTCGATATCGACGCCAGCCTCTCGATAGCTCAATCCCGGTTTGGAGGTCATGCCCCGTCCCTTTCCCAGAGTGGCAAAATCTGCGCCATCCTCTAGCGCAGACCGCCCGGAAAGAAAACGGGGGAAGCAGATTAATTCACGCAAACCGCAGTCTTCCGGACCGTGCCCGTCATCACCGGCATCCGCACCGCCCGCATACGGGACAATCCCCAAGGCCAAAACGGCGGCAGGGGTCATTTTCAGCAGATGTTTCATGGCGCAATCCCACGGGCTCCGTCGCCATCAGCGGTCATTTCCCGGCGCCTGCCCATTCATGCCATTGGCAAGGCTTGACCCTCGCCCGAGGCGCCACTAATCACATGCCTGTGGCGGGCCTGTAGCTCAATTGGTTAGAGCAGAGCGCTCATAACGCTTTGGTTGGGGGTTCGAGTCCCTCCGGGCCTACCACGAAGCGCGACAAAAGGGGTGCAAAATGGGCGAACTGGTTTTTGTTCGGCATGGCCAGGCAAGTTACGGCACCTCGGATTACGACCGTCTGAGCCCGCTCGGCCATCAGCAGGCGGCCTGGCTCGGTACGCATTTTGCCGAGAACAATCTGACATTCGACCGAATCCTGTGCGGCACGCTGCGCCGTCACCGAGAAACACTGGACAACATCCTGGCCCAATGCGGTGCCGAGAAAACCGGCGAAGACGCGCGTCTGAACGAGATGTCCTATCACCAGATGGAAACCGCCTATGGCGCG
>Ga0070726_10001905_pt1 | contig 19686 bp, 13 predicted proteins | sample tdAd471_FD_67275 | JGI IMG/M metagenome (GOLD analysis project Ga0070726, IMG submission 67275) | Marine sediment microbial communities from the Atlantic coast under amendment with organic carbon and nitrate - tdAd47.1 | ecosystem: Environmental > Aquatic > Marine > Coastal > Sediment | place... | reverse complement strand
TGCCGTCGATGGAAATATAATCACCCTCGTTGAGCACAATCTTACCGGCGGTAAGTGTCTTGCGCTCATAATTGATCTTAATGTCACCGGCTCCGCATACACAGACTTTACCCAATTGCCGGGCCACAAGTGCCGCGTGGGAAGAAACTCCTCCCCTGGAAGTGAGAATGCCCTGGGAATGTAGCATACCCTTCAGGTCATCAGGGGAGGTCTCGGTTCTACACAAAACTACCTTGTTACCGCGTTTAATTTCCTGTTCAGCGGCGGTTGCGGTGAAGGCAATTCTGCCTGTTGCCGCACCTGGCCCGGCTGGCAGACCATGTGCTATCAATGAGGCAGCTTTTAGCGCCTTGGCATCGAAAACCGGAACCAGCAGGGAATCGATCGATTCAGCGGGTATTTTAAGAAGCGCTGTCTTCTGGCTCATTAATCGTTCACGCTGCATTTCAACAGCAATGCGAACGGCGGCAAGTCCGGTGCGTTTGCCGTTTCTGGTCTGCAGTATGAATAAACGTCCATCTTCAATGGTGAATTCAAAGTCCTGCATGTCCTTGAAATGTCTTTCGAGTTTCGTTCGTACTTTTTCCAGATCCCGGAAATTTTCAGGAAGTTCCTGTTCCATATGCGAAATGGGATGAGGTGTTCTCACGCCGGCGACTACATCCTCGCCCTGGGCATTGACCAGGTACTCTCCATAAAACGCTTTCTCGCCGTTTGCCGGATCTCGGGTAAATGCAACACCGGTAGCACTGCTTTCACCCAAGTTGCCAAAAACCATGGCCTGTACATTTACTGCCGTGCCCCATTCGGCTGGAATATCGTACTGTTGGCGATAGATTGTTGCTCTCGGGTTCTTCCATGACTTGAAAACAGCACCAATTGCGCCCCACAGTTGCTCCATGACATCCTGAGGGAAGGAGCGGCCGGTTTTCTTGTTGATAAGGGTTTTGTAGCGTCTAACGAGGTCCTGAAGGTTCTCGGTCGTCAATGCGCTGTCCGATTCAACCCCTAGTCTCGCCTTCATTTTCTCGAGTACCACATGGAAGGGGTCTTCTTCTTCCTCGTTTTCAGGTTGAATTCCCAGCACGACATCACCGTACATCTGGATAAATCGTCGGTAGCAATCCCAGGCGAAGCGGCTATTCCCGGAAACTGCTGCCAAGCCTTCTACGGTATCATCATTCAAGCCGAGGTTAAGTATGGTATCCATCATCCCCGGCATTGAATCCCGGGCTCCAGATCTTACCGAGACGAGAAGCGGGTTTTCAGTTGCCCCAAACTTCTTGCCAAGCTGCTCCTCAATTTGACGAACAGCTTCTTCGACGTCTCGTTCCAGAGTTTTCGGGTACTTTTCGTTCTGGCTGTAAAAATAATTACAAACCTCGGTGCTTATGGTAAATCCGGGAGGGACAGGTAATCCGATTGAGGCCATTTCGGCAAGATTCGCTCCCTTTCCACCGAGCAATTCGCGCATACTTGAATTGCCTTCGGTTTGCTTCCCAAAGGCATAGACGTATTTATTGGAAGAATTGCGCTGGTGACTGCTAGCGGCGACTTTTGGATTAGTCTTTTTCATGGGAGTAGTGCGTCCTATGTTGCCGATTTACTTACAAAATCTACCCTGAATCCACGAAACAACAGGCGAATACTGCCCGATTGCAGCGAGCACAGCGAAGCTCCGACCTATTGTCAGTGACTGACCCGGGATTGGGGAAAAGGAGAATATAGTACCTTAGGAGCAAAATCCAGTATTCAAGCTCAAGCTTAAGAGGGGGGGCTTGTTGTGGAGAACATGGTTGAGTTTGATTGACCATACATTAATGGTCAGAGACAGCGTGAATTGTTGAATTGCTTAAATTCGGAAGAGAAGAAAAGGAGAATCAAGTAGCGTACTCTATTCACCAAAGAGTTTCGAAATTCAATGCTCTAGACCAATGCATTGCTTCAGGCTCCAGAGTACCTCAGTACTATCCCCCAACCGGCGAACTGAAGCGCCCGTCAGGAACATCTTAACAATGACTTCTTCGATGGAAATATCCCGGTGTCGATAGCGTTCTATTATCGCTGACCGAGGGTTTTCAAGTCCTACGGTGATCTGGTTTGTAGTACAGTTCAGCCATGTACTGATTCTAGAGCGGACTATTTATTAGTCACAGAAGGAAAATAGGAATTGTATAGATATCTAAAATTATTTGACGGGTTCAGCTTGCTCCACATTAGCTTTTGCCAGTCTGTCATACGACAATTTCTTTGCTTTCAGTCTCTGCCGATTTTCTCGATATTTATACTCTTTCCAATATCTGTGTAGGCCGAGAACAAGCTTCCATCTAGTAGTATAGCTAATATTTATTTCATCATGAGTTGATTGATCAGAAGTTAGCGATGGTTTGCCTCTATAGATTTGAATAGGATTAGTTAGTTGATGAATATGATGAATGTTGTTGTTCCGAGCGTCCCGCATTAGCAACACGAATTTTTTCTTGCAGGAAAATATATCAATCAAGATGTGTTTCCATACAGTAAATTGTTGTTTAGCTGACTTTAATGCCGGACTTATCCAAACACCATTGACTTCCATTACATCGTAGGTGTCGATTTTGAAAAATGGATTCGAATCTTTAACCGAATCAGGAACAAACAATGCAGCACGGAAAGGAGGCGTTGTAATTATTAGATATCCACCTACCAATTTGTCGCGTAAGAAAACTCCTACAACGCGGTTATCTAATGCATAGTGAGTTGGTAGTCGTACTCCAACAAGGTTACAAAATCTATCCAAAAAAAACTCTATTTCACTAACTTCTGAAATAGTGCGGAAAACCAACTTCTCCATTGTGTAGCCTTAGGAATGAACATGCCCACGTTGCTTTTATAAGTTTTGTACACATGGCCTTGTTTTGATTTTAGAATTAGGTTCTCTTCAGTTCTGGCTGAATACCAATAAAAACCAGCTAGGATTGCTAGTGTAATCGACAAAGAGTAAGAGGGGAATAGAAAAGTATTTGCTATCCAAGTTAGCGTGTAAGACGTGTAAAATGGGTGCCTACAGAAACCAAAAGGGCCGTGTGTAATAATTTTTCTTACGTTACCGCCCATAGCGAAACTCATAGTCTTGCAAGTCAGCACGGCCCACCAGAATAAAAATAAAGAAGTGCTATAAGCTAAACTTGAGATAATTAGATTGGCGTTAATGTGAGGAGCTAATGTTGTCGAAATAAAAAAGTAGTATGTCGTCAAAATTTGAATTGCAACCACGGGGTCATAGAGGTAGCTTGATCTACGTGATTTTGTAGAATCTATTTGAAAAAAAAACAACCTGGCCCACAGGTAGCTTATAACTAGTAGTGTAAATATTGAAATTAGAAATAGTTCAGCGACTTCTGCCAAGATAAAACCCTAAAGATTCGCCGTTCTGCGCCGTTTTAAGCGGTTGTGCATACGACCAAACTAATTTCTCAATAGAATTAAGTGCAGTGAAGAAACTAGTTCATTTGTTTCAAAGAAGCTCGTATTTAAGTTTTCGGTAAATTTACGTTCTTCAGGGAATATACTTGAAAAATAGTAAAGACAAGTATTTTGAATATTGCCAAGAACATAAGGACGAATTCAAAAATGAGCTGAGGGATGAGGCTACACGGGCGTTAATTGGCTGGCCTTGTCGCATAGCTGCTACACTGTTAGCAGTATCGTCACTAATCACATATTACCACCCTGCAAATCAAGAAAATACTCTAATAATTTTTAGCCTATTTGCATATGCTATACCAATTCTGATAGTGCTGGTTTATCAGCCTCTTTCTTTTTTAGCTTCAACAGTCAATAAGTATAGCCCGATTGTATTAGACATACTGATCATTTCAAGTGTGGCAGGTTTTCTTGCCACACTGAGAATACTATTGGGAGATTTGAGTCTATCAGACAACATTCAGCCTGTGTATTTGGCATTACTTGGTCAGATTAATTTTGTTTTATTGCTGTCAACTGCCTTCTCGTACCATGTCCGATATTACGTTACTTTTTCTCGTAATATTTTCATCACTTTATTTACTGCAGGATCCTTAGCGTTAGTAAATTTTGAATTTTTATTAGTGAATTGGATTCAATTAATGCAGGGAATTATGGCTGGTACAATATTCAGTTGGATCTTTTTTATTAGCATTCGAACCCGCTTCTATCTCAAATCGACAGATGCTGATATGCGCCAACACCTTTATGACCAACTATCAAAGCTAGTTTACCCGCACCAACTTGAACGAATTAAATTGGGAGATCAGCTAGAAAGTACGATGCCCCTTAAGGAAGGGAAAGCGATTGTTAATGTGTTTGATGTGCAAAAGTCCAGTGGGATACGTCACGAAAGAACGCGGGAGTTCTTTATGGGGGTATTTCAGTCTTTTTTGCAGATCTGTATGCAGGGATACGAGCACAATCCTTTACGCTCAAGGGCTTTCCGACTGAAAGAAACAGGGGATGGTTTCATCAGTGCTGTTGGCTATCCGTTTCTGCCCACAGAATCCAGGTCACTTGCCGACAGCGCGGTCGCGACGGCACTGGAAATGTTTAAGGCGTTCAATGAAGAAGTGAATAAATTTAATTATTCAAGGCCGATAAAGGGGGCTATAGGGTTGGCGTACAATTCGGTTCAGGGAACATTCCAATCTGGAGGAATTCGGGCTTATGATTTATTTGGAGACGCGCTGATTCAGGCGGCAAGATACGAAGAGCTTAGAAAGCACAGTGTATTGTCAAAGCTGATTGATGATCACGCGAAAGGGTTAGGCCTTGAAGACTACCATATCTTGATTGTTCAGGAGGTAATTTACAATTCACTGAGTGAGCCGTTTCGTGAACTTTTCGCCGAAGTCGACCTCTACGGAGATCACTTCACCGGGCACAGCTTTCGCTCGTTGCATGACAACAACGCACGTTACGTTTATTTTCACGTCCTCGATTAAATCGTCAATTAATTGCAGTTAAACAGGTCGTTTAAAGAGACATTTCGACTCTTTTCATCGATTGTTATAAGTGATTCTTAAATGTGTCAGTCAACAGGCGTTAGGAGAGTTTCGCCTTTCTGCCATGCGAGAAGATTTTTTACTACGAGGTTTCCCATCTCTCGCCTTGTTTCCATGGTGGCACTGCCAATGTGAGGCAGTAGTACTACGTTTTCCATTAAGATCAATTCCTTTCTTACTTTTGGCTCAGTCCGATAAACATCCAGGCCGGCAGCAGCAATCAATCCTGATGTCAGTGCCTTGATAAGGTGATCTTCGTTTACACTGGTTCCTCTACCGACATTCAAGAACGTTCCTTCAGGGCCAAGTGCATGAAAAACTTCAAGATCTACAGCTGCGTCGGTTACAGATCCCCCGGGTAACATGCACAGTAATATGTCTGAGTTTTCCGCCAGTTCCTTAATGCTCGGATAATATTTGTAGTGCAGGTTTTTCTGATTTCGATTGTGATATGCGACATTTAATTTAAATGTTTCGGCACGGCGCGCTATGTCTTCACCTATACTTCCCAGGCCGAGAATTCCCAGCGTCTGCCCGGCCAGATCTCGGCCCAGTGGAAATGGACCAGCTGGCCAGGAGCCGGCTCGCACAAACTGATCGGCGTTGATAAGGTTTCTCTGAGTGGCAAGAATCAGAGCGATAGCAATATCGGCGACGGCATCGTTCAGGACTCCAGGTGTGTTAGTTACCTTGACATGCCTTGACCGGGTAGTCTCAAGATCGATACCGTCAATGCCCACGCCAAAACATGAAATAATTTCCAGTTCGGGTAGTCTATATATCAAAGGATTCGTTTGCCAGGAAGCGGAAGCTACAGCCTTACAGGACTCTTTAAGACTTTCTATCAGTTCCTGCTGCTCGTCTCGGGACCTGGTCCAAAGTTTAAAAGTACTGAATTCTTCATCAAGTTTTTCTATGGTACCTGCGTGAAATTCGTTGGCTATGAGTAATTGTGTTTTTTTCGCGCTCTGGGTCATCTATACCTTCCTGGGAATCGTGAATTCTGGAGGAAATCGTAGAATTTCTGAACGTTGTTTTGCCAATCCAGTCGAAAGCTATCAAAATCTCTAATCAATATCCATGGCTGGTTGCATGGGACATTCAATTTTCGTAGATTGATAGTTAAATTCCCGCTGTCAAATGCACTTGCTCCAATATTAGTTTTGCCTTATCTATCCAATTTCAGGCGGCCACTTTTATGAATAGTCAACTTAGGGATTTGCCCTCCATTGACAGGTTATTGCGTAGCAGTGAGCTTTCGAATGCTGTTGGAAATTATGGTCACGAAACAGTGAGACAGGCTGCCAGGGCGATCCTTTCAGAGTATCGTTCACAAATTCAAAGTGGACTGCTGCTGAAGGGTTCGGACCTGAAGTCAAAAGCCTTTTTCAGTGAGCTTTGTCTGGAAATCGAGGACGAAGTGGCGGCACAATCCCGACCCCTGCTGAGACCAGTGTTCAATCTTACCGGTACTGTAATTCACACCAACCTTGGCCGGGCTGTATTACCTGAGCAGGCTGTCAATGCTATTGTCGAAGTGTCGGGGAGTGCAGTCAATCTGGAATATGATCTGAAAGCTGGTAAACGAGGAGACCGTGAGGAGGGAGTGGAGGCGCAAATATGTTCTCTTACCGGGGCTGAGGCAGCCACGGTAGTCAATAACAATGCTGCTGCTGTGGTATTGGTTCTCACGGCACTTTCTGTAGGCCGGAATGTGTTGATATCCAGGGGAGAACTCGTTGAAATCGGAGGCGCTTTCAGAATACCGGAGGTAATGGGCAGTGCTGGATGTCATCTCAAAGAAGTGGGTGCTACCAACCGAACACGTTTAGCAGATTTCACACAAGCGGTTGATGATGAAACCGGGCTCATCATGAAAGTACATACCAGCAACTATGAAATCGTTGGATTTACCGAGATCGTCCCTGAATCCGATCTTGCCCGGCTGGCGTCCAGTAAAAACTTGCCGTTTGTAGTGGATCTGGGCAGTGGGACTCTGGTCGATCTTTCAAAATACGGGCTTCCCAAAGAACCTACAGTTGGTGAAGTATTGGCTAACGGCGCAGATCTCGTTACGTTTTCAGGAGATAAGCTTCTGGGCGGACCACAAGCAGGAATCATTGCCGGGAAACGTAATTTTATAGATAAACTTAAGCGACATCCTCTGAAGCGCGCGTTACGCGTGGACAAGTTGACTTGTGCAGCTCTTGGAGCAGTACTTCAGCTCTACAGAAATCCATCCCGCCTGGCTGAAGAGTTACCAATATTATGCGATCTGACGCGCTCTCAATCCGAGATTCGAGGGATGGCCGAAAGGGTTTTGCCCGCAGTTTCTCAGTTTTTGGCTGGCAAGGCCGAAGTGAGTATTTCTGCTTGTAAAAGTCAGATTGGCAGTGGTGCCATGCCCGTTGATCTATTGGATAGTCTGGCAATTAGAATTGTCCCGATTACCACTGATCAATCTGATCTAAGATTGATGGAAATTGCAACAGATTTCAGATCATTGCCCGTGCCAGTTATCGGCAGGATTCACGATGGATCACTTTATTTTGATCTACGCTGTCTACGAGACACAGAAAAATTCTGCCGCCAGCTTGGGGCAGAACCGTAATATTGAAATACCTAGTAACAATGATCAAGGGCCAAATACTACTTTGATCGGCTTTAGGGAATCTCTGATTGATTATCGAAGTGCTCTACGGGAGTCTGTCGGGCGTCACTGCAAGGCGTCGTGCGCCGGGAATGGCCGTCGCCCTTGCCAAGCGCGACAACACCGCAGTTGTGCCTGACAGGCTCCGCCGGTCGGGGCTTGCAGGCGAGCCCACTGTCCTTGATGGCTTTAAGGGGTTGCCTCGCCTTGGCAGGCCGGCGGCAAAGCGCCTCGTCAGTGAACTCGCCTGCAAGCCAGAGTATTTCCATAATTAATCAGAAATTCCCTAGTCCAACACCCTTATAAGTTGTTTGTTTCAATCTCGAGCTGTCTTGTTTCCCAGGTTAAATATTGGATTTTTCATTCAGCGATTCCATATCGGGCTTTCCGACACCGAATCGGAAACAGAGCAGGGATGCCAACGATGCGCAGAACATCAGAATCAGCAGAGGATATGCAGTCTCGTTAAAAATAACTGCCACCAGTTGAGCCGCCGCTGCGGAAAGCCCCATCTGAAGGAATCCTGTGAGCCCTGATGCACTTCCTGCCTGTCTTGGAAATTCGTTGATTGCTCCTGCCTGTGCATTTGGCAAAGTCATTCCATTTCCGAATACCGCCACTGCAATGGGAAAAAACAGAAATATCGGGTGATGAAAGCCGTAGGCCTGGAAAAGCAGGGTCACGGTTATACCGGCCAACGAAATTTTGGAGCCAGTATCAATCAACTGGAATATGCTCAGGCGTCCACCAAAACGACGTGAAAGATAATTGCCGGCCATAAATCCCGCAGGAATCATCACGAAATAGTAGCCATACTCGGTGGCAGGTCTCCCCAGAACGGTGACCATGATCTCCGGTGCTGCCGATATAAAACTAAAAAACACCACTGAGACGAAGGCGACGCTAAACCCATAGCCCCGGAATACCCTGGATTGCAACAGCAGTTGGAAGGTACGCAACATACCGCCAATGCCTTCGAAGGGGGCCGGTTCTACCAAGGTTTCCGGTAAATGCAAGTGCATGATGACGAGTATCAAAGCGCTGAATAGCGCGATAACCACGAACACTGACCGCCAGCCAAATAAAACCATCAACTCCCCACCAAGTGCCGGAGAGAGCATGGGGATGACTACCATTACCATTACCAAAGTTGAAATTATTTTCGCTGATTCCTGTGGTCCGTAGACATCCCTTACAATAGCTCTTGCTACCACCAGGCCAACTGCACCTCCGAACGCCTGAATGATTCTACCCAGTATGAGGAGGTCAACCGTTGGGGCAGCCAGACAGAATAGAGAGCCCATGAACGTGATTATCGTGCCGGCAATCAAGGTGGGTTTGCGACCGAAACGGTCCGAAATCGGTCCATAGAAAAGTGTTGCTATGGCGATGGACAGCATCGATAAGCTCAGGGTCAACTGGGCAGTTCCAGGGGAAATACTAAAGTCTTCCCGGATAACGGGCAGGGCGGGTAACAGGATCTGCATCGAGGCAGGGCCTAGCGCTGAAGCACCGGACAATAGTGCGACCATCCACAGGGACAATCGAGGAACAGAGGACGACATAAAAAAATCTCTTGCTGGAATCTAGGCGATTCTATCAGCACGGAAAAGGCAGCGTCAGCGTAGTTAACTAGCGACCTGTGAACGTTTCCAGGCTTGTTGCAGAATTGGAGTTGGTCCCGGACTGCATTATTACACTTGATCCCCGCAGAAGGGCCATTTGCGCTGAAGTAATTGCATGATCTTGATCAAACAACTCGCGATGCAGTCCGCGAACAAGTTCCCTGGCACTGTCTCTGGCGGAGGGTGCCGACGAAGCAGCCTGGGAATGGCAGGCGAAACGATTGCCGTCCATATCGTACAGACAGGAAGTTAAAGTGTCCTCACGCAGTGTAATTTCAAGCGGTAGGCCGTCTTCGACTTGTCTGAATCTGGGAGAGCGACTGATAAAATCAACTACCTGTCGACTGGTTTGACTATCGTCACCGCGGATATTAACCGGCAAGGATTCACCCAGCCGGCGTAGAATTCCGGCATCAAGAGCCAACGTCCGCTGGTACTCATCAAGAGCCACATCTGTTAATCCCCTGTTCCAGGCGGCATCGGCTATTCTGGCATGAAGCCGAGCCCGAAGCAGGATTTCCTGCTGAGGGAGAATGTCGATAGCCTGTTGCGCCAGTCTTATGACTTCCTCGTGACGCTTTTCGAGTGCAGCAATTTCCGCAGCGTAACTGAAGTAGTACCCATCATTAAGTAGAAAGGCGCCGTTTGACCGAGCTTCCTCCAGGAGTTCAGCCATTACGCCGGTTCCCATCAGACGCACGATGTGAGGTTCAATCCATTCTGGAATGTGCACATCGAGAGGGGCATAAGGACGTAGCCGATTCAATAGGACTTCCTTGTCTGCAAAAAGTGATGCTGCCCGTCGTGCGGCCAGCCAGGCATCAAGCCGCTGACGATTGGCAAGTGTATTGAGGTGGAGCCGTTCGAAAAAATCCAGCGTGGCTGCGTATTCCAGTTGTTTCTGGTACCAGGACTCATTGGCAAGCATATGAAGTAATGCCGCAATGGCATCTTTTTGGGCATCATCCGCGCTGAAAGACCCATTGCGGTCCGGTTCTGCCAGTGCCGTCGCTGTCAGGCGAGCAGCTTCCTCGCCCTGTCCTGCGAGGATCAGAAAGCTGGCACTTACCATAAGATGTTCGGCCCGATTCATTACCGTGACAACTGGCACCTGGTTTTCTCGCCATAACAACATTCGATCGAAGGCATCTTGAGCTTCATCAAATCTGCCCTGGCTCATGGTGATATAAAGCTTGTAAATCCACGGATCTGCTACGCTATCAGGATTGAGCACTCCGGTTGCACGGTCCAGGTAATTCTCCGCCTCTTCCATTTTTAACAGGCTCAATGAAACCTCAGAGGCATTGGTGAGGTAAACTGTATCACCATCGTTCGCGGAGCTGGCAATATTCTCGTCCTCGTCAATTGCTCGATCACAGGCAACAATGTCTCCCCGGGGCTGCAAGCTGGCCAGTTCTACGGCGCATAATGTATTCCAGGCGCGCGAGCGCTCCCTTTCACTGTTACTGGTCTGCAAGACTTTGTTAGCACTGGCACGGGCTGCATCAAAGTCGCGCATTTTTATCAGTGGCCATCCGCGAAGTGATTCCACGTCTTGACCATAGATCTCCTCGATCTTGTCCAGGTAGGCCAGGGCGTTTTCCTGATCCCCCATTATCTGGTGGATAAAGGAAAGCTGTGAAAGGGTCAGGTAGTGCCACTGGATATTGCCGGAAGCAAGAGCGCGGCCAAGTGAGGAATAATTGGTCAGCTCCTCGGCTCGATTGAGGTGATACAGGGCCCTGGGCAGATTTGCTTCCACCGAGTACAGTACTTCAGCAAGAGCGAATTGTGCGGCAGGATTTTCGGGTTCTGCACGGACCCAGTCTTCGCTGAGTTCCCTGGCTCTGACGTTTTCCTGTAATCCAAGCGCATCACAAATCGCCAGGGCGCGGGGATCGGTAATATCCCGCATGCCGAAACAAAGGGGAAGCTCCGCTGGCGGAATGTTCATGGCTTCCAGCTGGCTGTCGATGTCCGTTCCCTGGCTGTTACTTTCGCGAGAATCCTGATTCTGGGCGAAAACAACCATGGCGTTGAGAGAGAATGCCAGCCCGAGAATCAGCCACAATGTCCTGGATACGTTGCTGGCAAGGCAGAACCAGAACGGGGCGTTCCAAGTTGATTGAATCTTGTCGGATACACCTGGACCTTTCGATTGTGTGGTTGTCATGGGTGTGTAGTTCGAATTATGTGCTGGCTAAGGTTCATTTCAGCGTACTGCGAGCGAGGGTCTCCATCGGTTCATGCATGCAATCTTTCAATACCCTGTCAAAATCTGCTACGCCGGGCGCCAGTTCGATACGGTGTTGGAGGATAAAAGGAGCGAGATGTTTAATATCGTCAGCGCTCACGTAGTGCCGACCATGCATTGCTGCTCTAGCCTGCAGCGCGGGAAGCATCAGCACGAGGCTGCGGGTTGAGTTTCCCTGTAGCACGCGATCGTCCTCTCTCAGGTTGATGGAGAGATCAACCAATGCTGACTTGATAGCAGGGCTGATGACGACGGACCGATCGATAGTAACTCTGGCGGCAAGTACTTCATCCCGGCTGACTGTGGAAGCGTTTAACTTTTCATCGCGTCGACTTTGCCAGGTATCGAGAACTTCCAGTTCAGCTTCACGATTAATGTGGCGCATTGAGATTTTGAACAGGAACCGGTCCAGTTGAGGCGTGGGCAGCGGGTAAGTGCCAACAAGATCAAGGGGGTTTTGTGTGGCGATGACGAAAAACAGATCGTCCAGGGGGTAGGTGACATTGTCGACAGTCACCTGTTTTTCGCCCATTGCCTCCAGCATTGCAGATTGTACCTTTGGTGAGGTGCGATTAATTTCATCAGCCAGCACGACATGAGCGAAAATCGGGCCGTGCCGAAAATGAAAGTCGTTACTGTTGGCGTCGAATACCGGGACACCGGTAACATCGGATGGCAGGAGATCCGGTGTAAACTGAATTCGTCTGAAAGGAACAATGCCCTCTGCTTCGATATTGTCCCTTTCGGAAAGTTCCCTGGCATCCGTATCCTCTACTGGGGATACAATGGCTTCTCCCAGCGCTTTTGCCAGAGTGGTCTTGCCGGAACCCGGGAAATCCTCCAATAAAATATGTCCGTCTGAAACCAGCGCAATAATACACATTTCAATGACGTCGTCCCGGCCAAGTATTTGCTGTTGCACGGCTTGCTGCAATCGGCGCAATACGTTCGTGGCGTCGGCAAGTTCCGCTGTAACGTTTATTGATTCTTCATTGCTGTTATGCACTGCGAATTCCGATTGTGCAGGGCTACCACCGCCAATTTCGCTGGAATCCAATTCCAGGTTGTCAGTGGCTGATTCGGATGTCATGACATTCTCCAGATTGCGGTCCACGTAAGTGGCAGTATGTAGTTGGGCTAGCGGGAAGCCAGCCAGGAGTAAGGGTTGATCAGGCCAAGAACGTGTTTCCAGCGGGGAACTTTCGTGTGCAATTGTGCAACAACATCGTCACTGGCCGAGTGCCAGTCGAAGTCTTCCTGTGAGGGAGAGCCGGAAGCCTTGCCCAGGGCCACCGCCAGGTGATGCTGAGTTGCCGTTTCGAATGTCGGTGCGAGGCCGCTTACCCTTTCGGCAAATGATTCCCGGCTTTCGCCACGCCTGCGGACCAGTCCCACTGATGACAACTGGTCCAGAATGGCCCGGTATGCAAGCCGATACAGGTCGTTGCTGCTGGATTTCCGCGGTATCCATTGACGGTAAAACTTGACGACATATCCCCATCCCAGGACTGCCAGGATCAGTGCGACCAGCGAATTCAGGACAACCTGCCAGGGAAGCCCCCGGTCCTGACCGGATCCGAGGTAGTCGTTAAATGAAGCTTCATTGCGTAACATGTCACCAAGCAGTTGTTGCAGATTGTTCTGTGGGTCGGTGGTCATATCCACCAGGGTTTGTTGTGGCGCAGGATCCAGAATGACCCAGCCGTAATCTTCAAAATAGATTTCCGGCCAGGCGTGCCCGTGAATCGCCTGAACAAGCAGAGCAGACCCCCCGGCCCGATTGCTGGCAGGCACGGAATAGCCAATGCCCACGCGGGCAGGAATCCCCAGGCTTCGATACATGTACGTGGCAGCAAATGCAAAGTGCATGCAGTACCCGGTCAAGTCACCGAACAGAAAAGAGGCAGCGGGGTCCTCTTCGTAGGCATGTGCATTCTTCAGGCTGTATATACCGTTTTCATCCAGATACGACTTAATTGTGTAGGCTTTGGCGAAAGGGTCATTCGCATACTCGGGACGCAGGTTGCCAATGAGCTGATTGGCCAATACCTGATAGCGCGGATCGTCGGGTAATTCCAGGTACTCTGCCCACACGTCGCTCGACCAGTCATCAGAACCCACTGCTTGACCTATGAGGCTGTCGTAATCGAACTCCGGAGCCAGCGACTCTACATCGTATGTGCGCTTGAAGCGCAGATTGTTCGGGTTGGCCGTTGCCGTGTATATTGCCGGAGTCTCCAGTCCGAATGGTCGTCGATGCGGAGTCAGCATACCTACACTGGTGCGAACAGTCTTCCGGGACAAATCACTGATCAGGTCTTCCTCGACTTCTATGGAGGTGTTGGTAAAATTTTCCACCAGGTCCTGATCCATGTCTTGCCGGCTGGTAACATCCAGAAGACTGCCGTTCCATTGTGAATAGGCGGTTTCTCTAAAGTAGTAGGATCCATTGACCGGATCGTAGTCATCTCTGAACAGAACGATGGCAACAGGAGCCTGTAGATTGTCAGGATTGTTTTCACCATCACGAAAAGGGTTGTCATCCTGGGAAGCGCCCCCGGAAGATTCTGCCCCGGTCAATCCCAGGTCGTCGGTATAGCTGGGCGTGGGCAGACCAAAAAGCTGAACATAGGCAAGCAGCGAAAAACAGAGTAATCCCAGAACACCGAAATGCCAGGGAAGGCGTCGGTGATTGTTTTCCATCATTAATAATGCCGCAAGGCACAGCACTGCGCCGCACCCCATGGCCATGAAAATGGCCGCGGGGTCTATCCCCCGCATCAGCGCAAAATCTCCGATAAAATACGGCCGGTGAATCATGCCGTTACGATGGGCAGATAGTGTTATCGTAAACGCCGTGGCTACAAACAGGATTTCCACAACGGCTCCCCAGCTGAAGCGCATTGCCAGTGTACGCAGCGCCGCCGTCAAGGCCAGACTGATCATAAACCACTTTATTGCCTCGCCCGTGTGGTAGCTGACCAGGGGAGAAAGAAGGGTGGCAATTATGGCGCTGCCGGTGATACTGCTACTGACCAGCAGCCCCGAAATCAGAGTCAGGCTGCAAACAAGCAGAATCACGCCAGTCCGGTAATGATTGAGAGGCGGGCGTTGCAGTCGGTAATCGGCTAGCAAACAGGCCAGCAGACAGCCACTGAAGGCGGCAATCGAGCCACTGACGCTGGTAAGTGACAGGCTCACAACCCAGTACCCGGTCGCAATAATGAGTGCCCGCAGGCTGGTAGGCAGGAAAATCCGCCCCGGGTGACGCGTATCTTGGCTCAGCGTGTTGTTCGTCATCGTCACCTGCTACTCGGAACCTGAATTGTGCTTAAGAAACATCTGAATATTTCCATAACTACTCAGGGGTTCCATAATGAGAGTTTCTTCGAAAATGTTAGCCATAACCTATAATTTTCGCATCGTTTGATCAAAGCTTAAGCCCGTTGTGCGATCTACCAGCAGCGTCGATTCTACTGACTGGCTGAGTTCGGTCAATAACCTTCCCAGTTCCATTTTGCCAGATACCCTTCTGTCAGGGTTAAAGTGAGGGACCCGGGATGCCTGGTCCGGTTCCCTGAATATTAATTTACGCCAGAAATTCTCATCTGCCGGGTCATTTAGCCCGTCTGTTGCCAGAATCAGTGTAAATCGTCCCCCGAACCTGCCAATAGTGTGTCTGAGCCGGCTGACCCAGGGCCCCGTCACTGCCGCAGCAAAGACTACGCAATGACAGCCCGCCTGGCTTCCATGATACTGGAGAAAGGTGTCAAGACCATAGCCGTAGGGTTCATCCAGCGCCCTTGACCCGGCAATGGCGAGCATTGCCGATTCGACATCGGTACTGATTGATTCACTACCATCAGCTCCGAATGCCCAGTCATCGCCCAGGGCACCTGAGTCGATTGCAACGCGAGCAACAGCCGCGGCGGCTTCGTCATCCGGGCCAGAAATCAGGTAGGCAATGGTGCGATTGCTTTGGAACACGCTTTTTTCAGCCAGGCGGACGTTCAGCTGACGATTCCGGGCATAGGTCTTCCACATGATATTGCGGACCGAATCACCAGGTGCATAGGGCCTGATTTCCATGCGATCGCCTTCAGGGTTACCAGAAGGACTGGGAATGCCATCCTCCGAGGTCAATGATCGCAATATTGGTAGAGTTTTGATGGTATTGCTGCGTGGCAATGCAACCACTTCCAACTGCTGCTTCTGTCGCCAGGAGTAGCGACAGAATCCCAACACGTCGCTTACGGTAAACAAGCGCACCAGGTGCATCGACCGGCACCGTTTTTCAGGAATGATTTCTTCAATCAACCGGTTTCCCTCGGCCGAATAGCGTATTCGGGTCCGCAGATAGTCTGGATACACAACTTCCCAGGAAAGTTTTATCAGGGGGAAAATTCCCAGGTCTTTCAGCTCGAAACCGGTTTCATTGGGATAACCGGCTTCAAGTCTGATCGGACCGTCACTGAATTGCTGCGAATTGATCCGCGAGCGAATTTTCAGTTGTTGCATCAGGCCACCAAAAATGACACAGAACAGGCTGAACAACAGAATGGCGATGGCACATATGGCCAGCGCGAAGACCACCAGGTCCATGGCGCCGTAGCCGAATACCTGCAGTGCCAGAAGCAACAGGGAAAGAGCGATCACACCCTGCAGGGTAAGAGGGAAGTGCTCTCTCAGTCTTTGCAACAGTGCCAGAGCCGGATCCAGGCGCTGTAAACTTATTCTGGGCTGTGGTTGAACATCAATGGCGGGCATGATTCAGAAGATTACCGTCAGGGAAGTCTCAGGCAGGCAATGCAGTCCCGGTTAAACCAGACACGCAAAACCACGATATTCTTACATGTTGTCCTGTGCTGCACAATTAGCAGGGCGGTTTTACCCGTGCCGCATCACAGAATTGCCACTAGGTACAACAATCAACCCCCGGATTTGCCGTACTCGCCGGTTGGCTGCTGAAACCGGTGTCGTGGTAGTCAGGTATCGAGGGGGTTTTCGGTCCTGATCGGCGGCACGGAATCCTGCCGGGAGACTACTTCCAATGCCTCACCGGAAAGTCGCTGACCGACCCAGTCGGTCAGGGATTTGGCACCAAGACCCTGGTAAAAATCCATCGCCGGTCGATTCCAGTCCAGAACGGACCACTCCAGTCTGGCGCAGCCGCGCATGACTGCTTCGCGAGCTACCCGGCAGATAAGTGCTTTGCCAAGGCCCTGGCAGCGGAACTCCGGCTGCACAAACAAGTCTTCCAGATAGATACCCGGGCGGCCGGTAAAGGTTGAAAAAGTAGTGAAAAAAATTGCGTAACCCGCCGGATCACCCTGTATTTCCCCGATGAATGCCTCGGCAACAGCCGTATCGCCGAATAAATTCTGTTGCAGCAGTTCCTTGGTTGCCGACACTTCGGACGTCAGTTTTTCGTAATCCGCCAGCTGATTGATCAATTCAATTATCAGATTGCAATCGTCGAGTACGGCAGGTCGGACATTGATGTCCGGGTTGTCGTTGATGGTTGTCATGGGCCTGACCTGTCAATCCGGGTAGGGATTGAATGCATGAATTTTATCTATTGACTACGCCGTTATTGGAGCATGTCCGGGACTATTGCCACAATGACGGGTGGGGATACGACGCAAACTTTATGGTAAGTTATCTCCAGCATGGAAAATACCCGGCAGTTACGGCCGGCGGTCCCGCAGGCACCTGTGTGCCCTGGTCAATGGCACGAATTAGGCGGTGGTTGATCAGTGAGCCTGCCGTGGGTAACTACAGCAATGGCCGGTTAATCAGAAGAAATTCCACATACCAATATCCCTGATGAGGGGTTCTCTCATGACTCTCGCTACTATTACCAACTTATTGATTTTTACAGCTATTTTAAGCTTTCTGTTCCAGTTGGGGCGTAATGAAACGGCACTTTCCCGTCGCGTGCTGATCGGATTGATTGCCGGGGCTCTTTTTGGCCTTTTCCTGCAAGTTGCCTATGGCGGCAATGCGCCGATCATGGACGCGACGCTGGAATGGACCAACGTGGTGGCCAATGGCTATGTAAACCTGCTGCGCATGATAATCATGCCTCTTATTCTGATCACCATGATTGCTGCCGTTTTACGAGTGGAAGAGATCAGATCGCTTGGCAAGATTGGTGGTTCAGTGGTGGGCCTGCTGATTGTAACGACCATGATTGCGGCACTGGTGGGAATAGCCATGGCCCTGTTGTTCGGCCTTGATGCGGGGGAATTGATCGCCGGGGAGACCGAGCGAGCAAGGGCCGAGGTGCTGTCAGCAAGGCAGGGCAGCGTGGCCGATTTGAGTATCGCAGAGCTTTTGGTGAGCTTTATCCCGACCAATATTTTTGCTGACCTTACCGGGGCGCGGTCCATCTCGATTATCAGCGTGGTAATTTTCGGCCTGATATTCGGCATTGCCGCGCTGCTTGTTTGTGAGGAAAGCCCAAAACACGGTGATCGCATTCAGGGCTTCGTCGATACGACCCAAACAGTTGTGATGCGGCTGGTAAAGCTGGTGATGGCGCTGACTCCTTATGGGGTTGCCGGTCTGATGGCCCGGGTTATCGCCACCTCCGATGGCCAGGCTATTGTGAATTTGATTGGCTTTGTAATCGCCTCTTACCTGGCGATAGCCATCATGTTCGCCGTTCATACGCTGTTTATCATCCTGCTGGGCGTAAATCCGCGCCGGTATTTTCAGAAAGTCTGGCCAGTCCTCACTTTTGCATTTGTGACACGAAGCTCTGCCGCCACCATCCCCTTGACGATCAGAGCCCAGATTGAAGAGCTCAAGGTTCCGGCACCAATAGCCAATATTGCCGCTTCCTTTGGTGCCACAATTGGACAGAATGGCTGTGCCGGGATTTATCCGGCCATGCTGGCAGTCATGGTGGCGCCGACCATGGGTGTGCCGATTGACCTGAATTTCATCGTCAGCCTGGTACTGATAATCGCCATCGGGTCGTTCGGAATTGCCGGTGTCGGAGGCGGAGCAACGAACGCCGCCCTGGTCGTGCTTCCCGCCATGGGGTTTCCGGTAACCATTGCCGCATTATTGATCTCAATCGAGCCGTTGATTGACATGGCGCGGACAGCATTGAACGTCAATGGCGCCATTACCAGCGGGATGATCACGTCCCGTCTGGTCAAGGATATCGATGCCCAGGTGGAAGGCGAACTGCCGGAAACATCCTGACATCCAGTTAACCTGATCAATGGAATTTCACACCCGGTGAGGGGGAGGCAGGTATGAATTTGCTTACGGCGCTGCTCAATCGGACAAATATGCCTGGCCACCACATTTCTGTGGTCAGGGCGGGATTGAGTGGACTTGTCCTGGCGCTGGCAGGTTGTGGCGATTCACAACCTCCGGCTCCCGAATTGAGTTTTGAAGAGCAGTTGCAACAGCAACTCATAGAAGCGCAAACGTAATGATTGTCAGCTATCACATAACCGGGCTACCCGTTGAAGATCCACAATATGACCCTTACCCGGAGCAGATTTTCCTCCACGACAACAGTTTCAGTGGTGGAGGCGGGCAACCGGATTCTGAACCATTGCAGATGCTGCATGCCACCATCGGTGGACCAATACCGGATGTCGTCTGGGACGGGACGATAATCGCGGGCAGGCAGGCTGACGATATTCTCTGCCTGCAGGACAACAATGACATGGAGTTTGTCAATCTTGATGCCACTAATGGGTTCGCTGCGCCATCCTTTGATCCGGGTACGCATCTTTGTACTATGCCGAATCTGCCCGCCATCCGTTTGTCTGCGGAGACCCCGTAGAAGCATTGTTCATGAAGCGTAACTTACTGTTTTTGCTGCTGTCTCTGGCGGGATTGCTTCAAGGGTGTGGCAGGTCGGTGCCCGAGTACCACCCGGTTGAGACTCCACAGAGGCTGTCGGCGTGGAACCTGATGACACTTGCCGGTAACGAGGTTGCTCTGAACGATAGTGTCCTGCTGTTCAGGCCCCGGAACACCCTTTTCTCGGATTATGCTCACAAGATGCGTTTCATATGGATTCCCGAGGGCCTGCAGATCGAGGTCGTCGGGGATAAGTTGAATTACCCGGTAGGTACGATTCTTGGCAAGACTTTCTACTATCCGGTCAATGAA
>Ga0070726_10001904_pt1 | contig 19689 bp, 13 predicted proteins | sample tdAd471_FD_67275 | JGI IMG/M metagenome (GOLD analysis project Ga0070726, IMG submission 67275) | Marine sediment microbial communities from the Atlantic coast under amendment with organic carbon and nitrate - tdAd47.1 | ecosystem: Environmental > Aquatic > Marine > Coastal > Sediment | place... | reverse complement strand
TTTGCCCTGACCGGCGAGCCGATCACCTTTGTGACGTCGAACGCGCTGTCCGCACTGGTCGGTGCTGTTGGCGGCGGAATTGGCGGCACGGGCGGATCGGTGACGGTCAACCACTCCGGTGACATCACTGTCCTCGGCAACGGCTCCCAGGCGATCAAGGCCGAGAGCATCAATGGCGGCGGCGGCACGCTGCAGCTGAGTTTCGAAGGGATTACCGACCTCTCGGGCGATCCGAGCCTGCCGGTCTATGGCTCCCTGTCGCCGGATCCGGATGACAGCCCGGCAGACCCGCTGGTCGCGGCACGCGCTGGCGCCCAGGACACGTCGGACATGAACTCCGAGCAGGTAACGGTCAACTCGACGGGCACGTTCCAGGCCGGTGGCAATAACTCCACCGCCTCCCTGGTTCAGTCCATCGGTGGCGGCGGCGGCCAGACCAGCATCATTGCGTCCATCGGTGCCACCCCGACCAGCCCGAATACGCCGCTGGTGATGTCCGCCAATGGCGGAACCCAGCCGAGCGCACCGACACCGACCCCGGTCGATGTCCGCCTCGATCTGGGCGGCATCAACGGCGTCAATAATAATGGTGGTGATCTCGACAGCGCCCACTCCGGCGCCCTGCTGACGACCGGCACCAATTCTCCGGGCCTGATCCTTCAGTCGCTCGGTGGCGGTGGCGGCCTCGGCCTTATCGACCTCACGGCCCCGGCCGGCTCGCTTCTCGGTCCGGTAGACCTCTATCTCGGCAGCACGAACGGCTCGACCGAACAGGGCGGTGCCGTCTCCCGGTCCCAGTCTGGCAGCGTCACGACCACCGGAGCGCTGTCTCCGGCGGCGGTGCTGCAATCCATCGGTGGCGGCGGCGGTTTTGCCAGCGCCAATATTGATGCCGTGGACCAGTCGCTGCACGCGACCCGCTTCTCCCTGGGTGCCAATGGTGGCTCGGCTCTGGATGGCGGATCGGTTGACGGTGCCTTCACGGGCGGCATCATAACCCTCGGCGACCGGTCGATTGGCATTGTGGGTCAGTCGATTGGTGGCGGCGGCGGTTATGGCCAGGTGACCGGATCTCAGGTTGTCGGCGTGACGCTGGGTGGCCAGAACGGTGCGACCGGCAATGGTGGCGACGTGACGGTTTCCAACTCCGGCCTGATCGGCACGACGGGCATTCGCTCACACGGTGTGCTGCTGCAGTCGATTGGCGGCGGCGGTGGCGCTGTGATGGCGGATGCGACCACGCTGGATCATCTCCTCACCGGTGAAGGTTCTGGCGATGGCGGTGCTGTGAGCTTCGCGCAGGATGGCGACATCATCACCGAGGGTGAAGGCAGCTACGGCCTCATCCTCCAGTCCATCGGCGGCGGTGGCGGCTGGATTGACGGCGTCTTCGCCGGTTCGTCCGGCGGCACGGGTGCCGGCGGTGCGATCAGCTTCGCCGTGACCGGCGATATCTGGTCCACCAATACGGACTCCACGGCCATTTTCGCCCAGAGTGTCGGCGCCTCCGGCGGCGGCGATATCATCGGTGTCCTCGACGGCTTTGTCCGCGGCGGCTCCGGTATCGGTCGCGGTCTGTGGATGGATGGCGGGGCGGACAATTCCGTCACTACCAACGGCACGCTCTCGTCGGTTTCGACGTGGGCGATTGAGTCGACGTCGGGCAATGACACGATCCACAATAACGGCCTTGTGGTCGGCAATATGGATCTGGGCTCGGGCGATAACAGCTTCAACAATAATAACGGCGCGACCTATATGGCCTATTCGGTCATTGATCTTCGCGATCCGGCACCGTCTCCGCAGGTCGGGGTCTCGGTGGGCTCCTCGACGGCCCAGCAAGGCTCGTCGAACGTCTCGACACTGACCCCGGTGAGTGCAGCCCAGATGACGGGCTCACTGGGTGACACCAGCCCGGCCGCCTCGCAGGCCGCTCCGGCCGACACCCCGGCCGCCGCCCAGAACACGGGTGCGGATGCGGGCGTCGACACGGGAACATCCTCGACGCAAGGCACGAGTGCAGAAGCCGCGTCGGTCAAGGTCCCGGTCTCCGTGGCCCTGGGCCAGACGCCGCCGGCCACGTCGAACGCGTCGGGCCTGCCGCTGGTCAATGCCGGCACGCAACAGCCTGAAGCCGGTGACGGCATTGCCCAGCTGGACCGCAATGCGGCTCGCTCCAACAGCCAGATCGGCCAGCTGAACGGCTCTGCCGAACAGCCCGAGATGGCACTGCTGGACGGCTCCGCAGAGCAGCCGGAACTGGGTGTCGTCGACGGCACGGCGGAACAGCCGGAAGTCGATGCGGTCTCCGGTGCGTCCGAGCAGCCGGAAGGCGATACGGGTGTGTCCACCAGCGATAACAAAGGCGCCGTCTCGGTCTCCGAGACGCTGACCGATCAGGGCGGCGATAACAGTGTCGACCCGTCGGCCTTCGCGATCGACGGCGGATCGAGCAACGCTGGCGCGGCCTCCACGGGCACGCCGTCCGTGGCGGTACAAAGCGTGGTGAGCTTCGATGCTCCGACGCTGACGCCGGTCCATGCCAGCGAGCTGGGGGCTCTGGCCGCTGCTCCGGGCTCGGCAGCCACCTTCACCAACTCGGGGCTCTTCCTGATGGGTCTGCCGGCGACGATCCTGCCGATCGACCTGCGGGCGGGTGACACCTATTACAACCTTGACAGTGAGGGCACGCCGCAGACCAACATCTATTACGGCGCACGCGTCATCAACGACGTCCAGCTGGATGGTCACTACACCCAGACGTCCGACGGCCACCTGGTCTTCGACGTCGCCTATGGTCCCTATGACTATGACCTGGTCACCCTGACCGGCGATGCCACGGTGGACGGTACGGGTGATGCGACCTTCGTGTGGCTGTCCGACGCGGTTCCGATCCCGCTCTTCACCTCGGCGACGGGGACGGCCACGGATAATGGCCTGGAGATCACCGACACGCTGGCGGTCGACTTCTCGATCACCACGAATGCGGGCGATGTCCTCTTGAACATCGACACCGACTTCGGCGGTGTGGCGGGTCTCAACCGCAATGAGCGCGAACTGGGCCACCACATGGACTCCAACCTTCTGGTTGGCGGTGCGGAAGGCACGGGTCGTCTTCTGGCCTGGTTGGGCAATCTGCAGGATATCGAGCTCTACAACTTCCTGATGACCGAGCTGAACCCGGAGCCGCATATCGCACCGCTCCAGGGCCTGCTGAACACGGCGTCCTCCTTCGGCGATGACCTGACGAGCTGCGGAACCGGCTCGGCCACGGCGCGCCGCGGCGAGTGCACCTTCCTGCGGGTCGATGGCGGCGTGAACGAGCGCTCGGAGAGCTTCGAACGCTTCTCCACTTCGGGTACAAGCCTGACCCTGCGGGCCGGTCATGAGCGTGATCTCAATGACATCTGGCGCGTCGGCGTCGCCATCGGTGCGGAATCGGTGACCTACCAGGCCATCGACGGACCGCGGGCGCAGACCCATGGTGAGGGCGTCACGCTCGGCACCACGCTGTCGCGTCACTGGGAAGAGGGTGGCATGTTTGCCGTCGCCCTGTCCGGCGGCTGGATGAAGTACGAGACCATCCGCGACATGTTGGTCTTCGGTCCGACGCGGGCGCTCTCGGCGCCGGAAGCGGGCTATGTCGACCTGCGGGTGCGCGGCGGTCATCGCTTCGACATGCAGAACGGTCTCTACCTGATGCCGCGCGGCGATATCGCCGTGACCTCGCTGATCCATGACGGGTTCTCCGAGACCGGCACCAACGGTGTGGGCGTACGCTCGGAAGGCACGACGCAGGAACTGGTCACCGCCAGCCCTGTGCTCGAGTTCGGGTGGGAGCGCGAGTTCGAGGACGGTCGCTACCGTCACCTCACCGCCTCCCTGGGCGGCCGCTTCACCAATGAAGACCATGTCGGTCTGCCGATCCGCTTCGTGGAAGCCCCGGCCGCCACCGACCCGGCGGACATCATCACCGAGATCGACCAACAGCTGCTGACCTTCGAGACCGGTTATGAGATCTCCAACTCCGAGCATCTCAAGATCTCCTTCGGCTATCGCGGCGAATGGGGGGACACCACCTCCAACCACCAGGCCGGGTTCGAGGTCGGACTGCGGTTCTGATCCCGCAAGACAATCCCAACGCAAACGGGCGCCCCAAAAGGGCGCCCGTTCTGCTTGGGGCTTCTCCTCCAGCGCCTTTTCCCGACTAGAGTCCCAGCGCGAACGAACACGGCTCTCCAGCGTCACCGCCGCTCCGGAGGGGCGACATAGTAGGAGTAGTAGGAGACGATTTTCCTGGCGCGCAATTATGAGAAATCGGGCGGCGCCACCCAGACACCCTCGCTTGCCTTGCGTGACGGGCTTGGACAAACTGAACGTGGTATCAAGTTAGAGACTGGCATGACCCCACTCACCGGCCCGCGCGCCCTCATTCCCGACATTCTGCACCTTCAGGCCCGCTGGCAGGCCCGCAAACCCGCCCTGGTTTTCGGCGACACCGTGCTGAGCTGGTCCGAGTTCGGCGCCGGTATCAGCCAGGTCGCCCAGGCCCTCACCGGGACCGGACTGCCGATTGGAAGCTGCGTCGCCATTGCCATGCAGAACGGGGTCGAAATGCCACTGGCCTTGATGGGAGCGGCGACCGCGGGCTTTGTCTCCGCGCCCCTCAACCTCGCCATCACGGATGAGGCCATGGCCGGCATGCTCGCAGACGCCTCGGCGCGTGTCGTCATCGTGACCCCCGACCAGGCCGAGCGCATCGACCGGATCCGCGACCAGCTGCCCGATCTTGCGCATTTCATCCTGGCGGGGGCGGATCGTCCGGGCTGGACCCGGTTCGAGGCCTGGATCAGCAACCAGCCCGCCAAGCGCCCGGATGTGGCGCTCACACCGGACCTGCCCTTCAACATCATCTACAGCTCGGGCACGACCGGTCAGCCCAAAGGCATTCTTCACACCCAGGCAACACGGCTCGACTGGGCCCTGCATCTCGGGCTCGCGCTGCGCTACCACAGCGGCGTTCGCACCCTCTGCAATCTGGGTCTCTATTCGAATATTTCCTGGGTGATGATGCTGTGCACCTGGATCAATGGCGGAACTCTCGTGCTGCAGGATCGGTTCGATGCCGGCGACACCCTGTCCGAGATCGAGGAACAGGGCATTACCCACAGCGCCATGGTGCCTGTCCAGTATCAGCGACTCCTCGACCATCCGGATTATCGCGCCGAGCGCATGGCCAGCCTGCAGGCGGTGATGTCTTGCGGATCAGCCCTGCCCGCCACACTGAAGGCGCGTCTCTTCGACGATTTCCACGGCGCGGTCATTGAGCTCTACGGCCTGACGGAAGGCGTGATCACCACGCTCGATCCGGAAGTCAGTGCAGGCCGCCTGGCCTCGGTTGGCAAGCCGATCCCGGGAACGGATCTTCGAATTCTCGGCGAGGATGACCGTGTCCGCCCGACGGGGGAGGCCGGGGAAATCGTCGCGCGCGGCAGTATCGTGATGCCGGGATATCTCAACCGACCCGATGCGACCGCAGAGGCCAGCTGGACCGACGAAACCGGGCAGGTCTGGTTGCGCACGGGCGATATCGGCAAGCTCGACGCGGAGGGCTTCCTCTACATTGTCGACCGCAAGAAGGACATGATCATCTCGGGCGGCCAGAATATCTACCCGGCCGATATCGAAGCCGTCTTCCATACGCATCCGGCGATTACCGCCGTCGCCGTGATCGGCTTGCCGGACGCCGTCTGGGGGGAAACACCGGTGGCCATCGTCGAGGCTGGGGGCGAGGACCTGCCCTCCGAGAGCGACCTTCTGGGATGGGCCAATGACCGGCTCGGCAAACGGCAGCGCATCCGCGCCGTCTTCTACGTAGATGCTCTGCCCCGAAATCCGAACGGCAAGATTCTCAAACGGGACTTGCGGCGCGATTTCGCGGCCCGGATGACGCGGACCTAGAGCGGTGCGCGCGCTCAGAGCCTCAGAGCGCGCCCCGGCGCAGGAAGACCGCCGGGATGGTTTGCGCCATGATTTTCAGGTCCTGCCAGACCGACCAGGTGCTGACATACTCAATGTCCCGCGCCACGCGTTCGGAGAACAGGGTTCCGGCCCGGCCATTGACCTGCCACAGCCCCGTCAGCCCCGGCCGCGCCATCCGGTAAAAACGAAAGTCCGGCCCGTAGAGCGTCTTGTCATCAAGACTGTCACTCGTGTCATGGACCAGAGGGCGCGGTCCCACGATGGACATCTCGCCGCGAACGATATTGAGCAGCTGGGGCAGCTCGTCGAGACTCCAGATCCGGATGAACTCGCCGAAACCGGTGATCCGCGGGTCCTCACGCAGCTTGCGCTGCTTGCGCCATTCCTCCGCCGCCAGCGGGTCGGAGCGGAGCAGCGCCTCGAGGCGCGCTTCCGCATCAATCCGCATGGAGCGGAACTTGTAAAAACGGAACGGTTTTCCATCCCGGCCATAACGGGACTGGACAAAGACCGGAGCACCCCCATCGGACATCCAGATGACAAGCGCGATCACAAGCAGAACCGGGGTCAGCAGGATCAGGGCCGGAATACTGATCGCGAGGTCCAGCACGCGTTTCAGAACCGAGCGCCCCGGTTGCCGGGAGACGCGCGGGCGCAACAACGGATGGCCCGCGCCGAAATCCGGCACGTCCACCTCGCAGGACACACGACCGAGCGGCGGGCGCGTGTCCTTGAGCGTCTTTTGGTCATGCTCGGTCTCGAACATGTCTCCCCCAGAGAGCGGCTCCAGACCGCCCGGCGCGTGCCTCCGCGGGACCATCCCGCGGCTCGGCTGAATGACTACTCCGCGTAATACTTCCGGTAGGCCTGGTAGTAGGACCCGTAAGTCCCATCGCCATAGCGGGCCTGCTTCTTCAGATTCACATTATTGAGGACGACGCCCAGCACATTGGCGCGAGCCCGTTCCAGGATGGAAAGCGCGTGGCGGACGACGGCGATGCGGGTCTGCCCCCACAGGGCATTGAAAATCACCGCGTCGGCACGGCTGGCAATCTCCATCGCCTCAGCGACCGCCAGGACCGGCGGACAGTCGAGTATGACCAGGTCATACTCCTTGCTCAGACCTTCCAGAAGCTGGGTGAAAGCCTGCGTGCCGAACACGTCGCGGGTTGTGGTGCGGGACCGTCCGACCGGCAGGATATCCAGCTTGGTCTTGGGATCTGTCGTGACCGCCTTGGCGAGTTCGCTCTTGCCTTCGAGGATGTCCATCCAGCCGCGCGCATTGGCGCCGGACATGGCCTGGGACAAGCGACGACGACGAATGTCACAATCAACGACGATGACCCGGCTGTCTGCCAGCGCACCGATCCGCCCGAGACACATGGACACCGTCGTCTTGCCTTCACCGGGCAGGGCAGAGGTGATCGCGACGACCTTTGCCGGCCCTTCCTTGGCCGCGAGATTGATCGTGGAGCGGATGGAGCGAATGCTTTCGGCGAAACCGGAGAGCGGCCGCTTGACGACATATTGCGCCGGCGTGGCCGCACCAACGGTGACACGGGACAGCAGGTTCAGCTTCAGCTGCGGCACCGACGCGATGTGCGGCATGCCCAACTTGGTCTCCACATCCTTGTCCATGAAGAGGACCGAGACGAGCAGCTCCATCAGGAAGATGACCGCGAGGCCGACACCGACGGCCAGCATGGCCCCCAGCGCCAGGTTCAGCTTCACATTCGGGAAGCTCGCCCCGGTCGGCAGGGCAGCGTAGGAGACGATGCGCGAGTCGCTCTGGGCGAGAGATTCCTGCTCGGAGGTCTGCTGGAAGCGCGCCAGTATGGACTGGAAGAGCACCCGGCTGGCCTCGGCCTCGCGCTCCAGTTCGCGCAGGCGCACGACGGAGGCGTAATTGTTGCCGAGCTCCCGGCGCAATTGTCCCAGACTGCGATCCAGCGACGACACGCGACCCCGTGCGACTTCCACTTCATTCGCCAGGCTGGCAACGATGCGATCCACCTCGACGGCAACCTGGCGGTCGAGATCCGCGAGCTCCTGCTGAATGGTGATCATCTGCGGGTGACGCGGACCATAGCGGGTCGCCAGATCGGAGTGACGGCGGTTGGCGTCGGATTGCTGGGATCGCAGATCGCGGATGGTTTCTGACTGCAGAACCTCGGCAATGCTTTCGGCGCTGACGCCCTGGGATATCTGGCGCTGGACCGACCGCAGCCGGGCCTCCGCCTCGGCCAGGGATGCGCGCTGCAGAACCAGCTGGGCATTGACGTCGGAGATCTGCTGCTCGGTCAGCGTTGCACCCTGGGCATCCAGCAGGCCGGCTTCCTCACGGAATTCCGCGACCGCAGCTTCCCGCTCGCGAACCTCATCGCGCAGGGTTTCGACCCGACCATCCAGCCATTCATTGGCCCGTTGGGTCGCGGAGAATTTCTCCTCCAGCTGAGCAATCAGATATTGCTCGGCATAGGTATTCGCGACCTCCCGCGCCAGACGCGGGGACTCGGAGGTCACGCTGATATCGATCAGATAGGACGCGCCACGCCGCCCCACAGTGAGACGATCCAGCAAGCTGGTCACGACGGCATCCCGCGCCAGTTCGCGACTGGTGTCATCTCCTGACAAAACGTCCGGCGTTGTCACCTGACCAGGCAGGAGATTGCTGACGAAGGCCTGAGCGACACGGACGGCCCGGTCAACCGTACCCGGCTCGCGCAGGGCGGGATTAAACTCGGCGACCCCCATCAGGCCCAGCTCGTCCACGACTGCGCCCGCGAGGCTGCGACTGCGCAGCACCTCCACCTCGGTATCCACCGTGGCGGAGTCCGGCGGACCGCCGGACAGAACCGCGTCGAAATCGACGACTTGTGTCTGTTGAAGCTCAAGGGCCACCTTCGTCGTGGCGGTGTAGAGCGGCGTCGCCTGAGTCGTGTAGAGCACGACCCCTGTAAAGACGAGCGCCGCCACCGCGATCAGCGTCCAGATGCGCCGACGTACGATGTTGAGAATCCCGAGGATATCGATCAGATCCTCGTTATCGGTCTCAATCATGTTGTACGACGACTTCATCCTACTACCCACAAACCCTGGCGGTCTCACGCTGTCCCGACCCCACTGGCCGAGCCTTGTTCATCTAACTTAACGCGCCCCCACCTGACGCTTGGATGAACTACGGACGCAGAACCAGCCGTACTCCGAAAATATTCTCCTCGAAGTCCTGCGTACCCAGCAGTCCCGACGAGTCCTGATCAATCATTGTGAAAGAGGCTTCGACACCCACATTCGGGTTAACGAGCCAGGTTGCAGCGGCGAAATGCGTCCAGCGATCATCTTCGCGGTCGATACCGAGGAAATCGTTGTTCGCGAACTCCGTGCCCGCAGACAGGATGACATTGCGGCGCAGCTCGTGATCCACACGCAGGCCGATTGCCTGTGAGGTAAAGCCGCCCGATGCCGCGATCGGCGAGTCCTCGATGAAACGGGCACCGGAGACCGTCACTGTCGTCAGCTGGGTCACATACCATTCCAGAGCCGCATCCATGCCCCAGCCTTCCAGCTTGCCGAAAGACGGGTCGTCATAGGTCTGCTCGTTGTATCCGACACCAACGATACCGCGCGCCGTACCGCCGAGGTCAAAGTCGAAGCCCGCATCGATCATGAAGCCATCGGAATCCCGCAGCGTCGCGACGGCCGGCGGCTTGAGATCGTATTCGCGGTCATTCCAGCGATAGCGCAGGAAGACAGAGGTATCCGGGCTGAGGGCGTAATCGCCCCGAACCGTGTAGATGGTTTCCTCACGGTCGCGGAAATCCTGATCCGCAAACCCGCCGCCCGTCAGCGGCGCGTCCTTGAAGTCATAATCCGCGACATCCATCCGACCGATCAGCCGGATGCGTCCAAGGTCGGCTTCCGCGCCAAAAAACCAGGCGTCTGTAGAGTATTCGACCGGCTCGGCCGCGAAGCTGGCGGCCCCCGCATTCCGACGGGACTCCACCAGGCTCGCGAAGTCCAGGCCACCCCGGACGAGGAATTTCCGCGTCACATCGACATGGCCGGATGCACCATAGGCATGCGTCCAGGAGCTTTCGCTGCCGGTATCGCTGTACTCACGGTTTTCGCCGATCGCATAGGCCTCGATGCCGTGACGCGACCAGGTCGTCTCCACGTTGACGGACGGCTGGACAATCCAGATCGTGTCCGAAACCTCATTGGTGCTGGCGGCGAAGATATTATCGTCCCAGTCGACACCGAGCACGAGTTCCGGATCCCAGATCCACGCGCCGGTCTGGACACCCTCGGATTTGTACTCCGGGCGCGTCCGGCCCATTACGCTCGCATTGCGCTCGCGGAAGAAATACCCCTCCTCGCTCGGATCGTGAGCCATGGCTGGCGCTTGCACCATTGTCGTGAGTGCAGCGACTGCAGCAATCGATTTCACAAGATTGATCTTCATGATTTTTCTCTTCTTTCTTACTTTCTCGTCAGCACCTGTCAGGATCCGACCTACTGGTCGTAATCCGAATTCCCCCCACCCGGAGGCGGCGGTGCTGGAGGACGCGGGCCGCGCCCCCCCGGATCCGGGAAGCGACGGCAAAGATTGATCTGGTCATCACCATGACCGGTGGATGGGTCATAACCGACCGGAGCCGCCGGCAGGTGCAGGCGGATATAGGAGAGTGCGTTCCGGATGCCGATGACCCGCGGGGCTGTCGCCCGCAACAGGTCGAGGGCATCGATCTCGATACCGCGATCGATCCCGGGCTCGCGAAGAATATCCCGCACGGCCGCCTCGTACTCACACTGGGTCGATGTCCGGGCCATGCTCTCGAGACGATTGCTGATGCGGTCCGCCAGCAGCTGATCCGGATCGGGCTCTGGCTCGGGCTCCGGTTCGGGCAGCGGGACAGGAACGGGAACCGGCTCGGGTTCAGGCTCGGGCTCAGGCTGGGGCTCGGGCTGGGGTTCAGGCTGGGGTTCAGGCTCCGGCACCGGGTCGGGCATCGGGACATAGTCCGGCGCCCAGGCACACGGATCGGGCGCCTCGCAGCTCGTCACGATGTCGCTGTTATAGGTGTAGCCATCCTCGCCATCGGGCTGGAGGAGATCGACATTCGCCAGGGCCTCGTAGAAGACCATGCCGCACTCGTCGCGCATGTCGCAGACGCCGTCGGTCTGAACCTGGGCGAGGGCACGGGATTCAGTCTCGGCATCCATCCCCGCATCCACCAGGACGCGCTGGACGGCCGCTTCAATTTCGCAAGGAAGAGAGTCGAGCGGCATCTGCTCGACGACTGTCTTGATGCGCTCCGCGAGCCAGACGACATCGCTGTCGCCGCCGCGTGCACTCGCAGCCGGAGCCGCCAGTGTGGAAACCGTGATCGCCGCTCCGGCCAAGAGCAAGTGCCGGATGCGGACGGGTCCGCCTTCAACCTTCATGTCACCACCCCCAGTGTCGTCCCCGCGGCTGGCTCCCCAATGAAGGCCCCTTTCGAAGCCCCCCGGCCCCGTCTCCGGGACCTGCCATCAGCATTTCTGGACGGTAAAAATGGTAGCAATAAGGTGACAATGTGGTTTCACCCGAACGGGTGAGGACGACCCCGGGGGCACCTGAAATATCAATATATTTTTCGGCGCTTGAAACACATCGACTTCGGGTTGATGCTGGCGCCGGACCGGGGTTCTGCCCCGGGATATCCGGGGAGAGTGCACAAATGTGGCCGTTCAGTCGGGGGCCCAAGGGCCCGAAAGTCGATGACCTCATCTACGCCATTGGGGATATTCACGGTCGCAATGACCTGCTTGCCCGTCTGCTGGAGAAGATCGAAGCGGATCGCGACGGCGAGGACGCCAAAATCGTCTTCCTCGGCGACTATATTGATCGCGGACCGGATTCGAGTGGCGTCCTCGACACCTTGATCAACCGGACGGGTTTCGAACACCTCGACGCGTATTTTCTCAAGGGCAATCACGAAGCCACCCTGCTGGATTTCCTCGACCGCAAGCCCATCGGCCCCAGCTGGGCCGACTTTGGAGCCTACGACACGCTGGCCTCCTATGGCGTCAGCCCACCCAAGCGCAAAACCCGCCCGGAGGACTGGGAGATCGTGCGGTCAGATCTGGCGGAGGCCATTCCGGAAACGCACCGGAGCTTCTATGAAGGCTTGCTGACCCATCTCGACCTCGACCCGTATTTCTTCGCCCATGCCGGGATCAATCCGGCACGCGCCATCGAGGACCAGACGGACCATGACCTGATGTGGATCCGCAAACCCTTCCTGAAATACAAGAAAAAGCTCGATCGCTTCGTTGTGCACGGCCACTCGGCGCGCAAGTCACCCATCATCGGCCGCTGGCGGCTCGGCATCGATACCGGCGCCTACATGACCGGCCGTCTCACGGCCGTCCGGATCAACCGGAAAGGCACACGGCTTCTGCACACCTGAGACCGCGCTTTTCTCGGCTCACCCGTACGGGTTAATGTCAGGTTAATGTAGCCTGCTAGAGTTTTGACCGTATTAACCACGTTATCAGTGGACTATGCGGTGGCAGATTTTGTTTTTGAATCAGGGATAAAGACCCGAAACCCCGGCCCCGGACCGCAGCGGACCGAGCGCCCGGACGAGCGTTTCGACGTGCTGGGAATCCCGGTTTCCGTCACCACACTCGACGACGCGACCGCTCGAATCGAGCGCTGGGCGGACGATAATCGCGGTCGCATGATCTGTATTCGCGACGTGCACGGCGTCATGCGCGCCCAGGATGATCCGGAGCTCATGGCCCTGCACCAGTCAGCGGACATGGTGACGCCAGACGGGATGCCGCTTGTCCTTCTCGGCAAGCTCAAAGGGTTGAAGATCGAGCGGACCTGCGGTCCGGACCTGATGGAACAGGTCTGCGCACGCTCTCCGGCAAGCGGTCTGAAGCATTACTTCTATGGTGGACAGGAGGGGATCGCCCTGGCCCTCGCCGAGCACATGGAACATCGCTTTCCCGGGCTTCGTATCGCCGGCCATGAATGCCCGCCTTTCCGCCCGCTGACGCAGGAGGAGGATGATGCGGTTGTCGACCGGATCAATGCCAGCGGTGCCGATATCGTCTGGGTCGGACTGTCGACGCCCAAGCAGGAAATGTGGATGCGCGACCATCGCGCCCGCCTCGGCGCGACCCTGATCGGGGTCGGTGCGGCCTTCGATTTTCACACAGGACGCGTGGAGCGCGCACCGGAATGGATGCAGCGCCACACGCTGGAATGGCTCCACCGCCTGCTCTGCGAACCGCGTCGCCTGTGGCGGCGTTATTTGCTCATGGCTCCGAAATTCGTCATCCTTTCCGCCATGCAGATGCTTAGCCTGCAGGCCGGTCGGGGCGGGTCTCCGAGATAAGCTCGAGCGAAGAGTGTGATTTCCCAACTCGCAGGACTCGTCCGGCGCTATCAGGGCTTCAACCTGGTGCTGGTCGACCAGGCCATGGTCTCCGGAAGCAATTTCCTGATCGGGATTCTGCTCGCGCGCTTTCTCGGCCTTGAAGCCTTCGGTCTTTTCACACTGGCCTGGATCGCGGTTCTTTTCGTTCAGAGCCTGCAGAATGCGCTCATCATCTCGCCGATGATGACCATCGGGGGGCGAACTGCTCCCGCAGATGCCGAGCGGTATTTCGGATCCGTCTTCCGGCACCAGCTCTGGTTTTTCCTCGCCTCGCTCCTCCTGACACTGACAGCTCTTGCCATATGGCATTTATTCATTCACAGACTGCCATTAAGCACCGGTCTGGCCCTGACAGCGCTGATTACGGCAAGTCAGTGGCAGGATTTTCTGCGCCGATATCACTTCACGATCAGCCAGGTGATGAGCGCGACCCTGGGCGACGCCGTTCGGTATCTCGGACAGGTCGCGACGCTGTTGGTTCTTGTGTTGCTGGCGGGCAACCAACTGACACTCGTCGAAGCCCTGTGGGCCAAGGCAATCTGCTCAACAGGCGGCGCGATTGTCAGTATGGCGACAGCGCGCCCGCGCCGCTTCTGCCCGGACACCCACCGCTCCGTCACGCGGGAGCACTGGGCTTTTGGCAAGTGGTTGGCAGGATCGACCCTGCTCTACTGGTCCTCCAGCCATGTCTTCATGCTTGTCGCCGCCGCCGTGCTGGGTCCGGTAGCCGTGGGCGGCATCCGGGCCGTCGAAACGTTGATGGGCGCGGCCCATATCGTCTTTCAGGCCATGGAGAACGCGATCCCGCCACGAGCCGCGCGGACCTTCAAGGCCGGCGGCGAACCCGCCCTGACATCCCTGGTGACAAAACTCGCCGTGGGCGGTGCTGCGACGACATTCGCGCTGGCTCTGGCTCTCTCTGTCGCCCCGGAATTCTGGCTTGGCCTGGTTTACGGTCCTGACTTCGCGGCTTATGCACCGCTGATGAAATGGTTCGGCCTGATCTACATCCTGATGATGGTCAGCCTGGTTCTGCGCATCGGACTTCGCAGCCTGGAACGGACCCGCCCCATCTTTGCGAGCTCGATTATCACGGCCGGTATCGCGATCAGCCTGTCCTATCCCCTGACCGCCCATCTCGGGCTAGTCGGCACGATGATCGGCCTCGTGGCCGTCCCCGCGGCCGGGCTGGTCGTCCTTCTGGCTGGCTATATGAAGTTTTCCCGCGAGGCGCGTCGCTCATGAAAGTGCTCGTCTCCGCTTTTTCGTGTGACCCTCACCGCGGGTCCGAACCCGGCGTAGGCTGGAACTGGCCTGCGGAAATCGCCCGGCGGGGCCATGAGGTTCACGTGCTGACGCTCCCGGAACATCGGGCCGCCATCGAGAGCCTCGGTCCCGGCCAGCACCCAGACGGGCTACACGTCCACTATCACCAGACCCTTGCCCCCTTCCCGCAACTCAGCCGTCTGCCCGGCGGGGTGTATCCGCATATCTACGCCTGGCAGTGGAGTGCCGCCCGCTTCGTCCGACGCCTGCATGCTCGGATCGGGTTCGACCTTGCCCACCATATTACGTTTGCGACGGCGCGCTTCCCGAGCTTTCTCGGGGATCTGGACTGCCCTTTCGTCATCGGACCTGTTGGCGGGGGCGAACGCTCACCGCGCGCCCTGCGCCGCAGCCTGCCCTGGGGGGCGGCCCGGTTCGAGGACGTTCGCGAACTCGCCAACGCACTCCTGCGCTACGACCCGATGGTGCGCGCCACGCTGAGGGCTGCTGACCGGGTCTATGTGAAAACGCAGGACACGCTCGACAGCCTGCCATCCTTCGTTCGCGAGAAGGCCAGCCGGGCGAGCGAGCTGGGTCTGCCGCCGCTTCCGCCTCCGCCCCGTACCCCGTCACATTCGGGCCTGCGGCTACTCTTCCTCGGCCGCTTCATCCATGTGAAGGGCATGCATATTGGCCTGCAGGTGCTCCGCGAGGTGCTCGATCAATTGCCCGACACGCGCCTAACCATGGTCGGGCAGGGCCCCGCCGAGGCCAGTTGGCGCTCCCTCGCAACCCGTCTCGGTGTCGACCACGCCATCGACTGGCTGCCCTGGGTCGCCAAGGACGATGTGCCCGCCATCTACAGCGAGCATGACCTTTTCCTCTTTCCGGGACTGCATGACAGCGGCGCGACCGTGACCTTCGAGGCGAGCGCGTATGGCTGTCCCGTTGTCTGCTTCAAACTGGGCGGACCCGGCGAGAATCTGGACAATGATATCGCTCGCATCATTCCCGTCGAGGGATTGAGCGAGGCTGAGGTTGCGCGAAATATGGCGATGGAAATCGCCTCTCTGGCGAAAGACACGGCGGAACGGGATCGCATCGCCGAGAATGCCATGAAATGGGCCTCACACCGTCAGTGGGCCGACACAATCGCGGCGGTATATGAGGAGCTGGAAATCTGGCTCGAGGGACGCAGCCGCGGTCGGGGCGCGGCGAACGGGGGGAAATCCGCATGACCGTTTCACGGTCTGCAGACAGAGCGGACACAGGCACCGCAACGCCTCGCCCGGGCTTCCTGCCAGAGCCCGGAACGCTGGCCTATCGGCGTTTCTCGCTCGCGGCGCTGTTTGCGATCCCGCTCTTCCTGATCGTCATCCACTTCTCCTACCTGTCCGAGAACAGCAATATTCCCTTCCTCATCGCCGTGGGCCTGGCTGGCGTAGTCTGCGTGCTGGCGCGACGAGTCCAGCTGACGCAAAGCTACGCGCTGCTTCTGGCGTTCAGTGTCGGAATTCTCGCCGCCTCCCTCGCCGGACTGATGCCCGATGCCTGGACGCGGCAGTACAGCGCGATCGCCGCGATCCGGCACTGGCTGTGGATGCCCCTGCTGACCGTCTTCACAACCGCCTTCATCGTGCTTTTCTGGCGTCTGCGCCGCCTGATCATCCGCCACGCGCTGGTGATCGGTATCGGCCTGCTCGCCTATATCAAGCTGCAGGCCTGGCTGTTCGACCAGAACTATCCCTGGCAGCTCTACATCATCGACAATGAGATGGTCCCGGTCTCGGTGGCGCTGATCATCTTCATCTTCCGCCAGCGCCGCGATCCGGGAATCGATGCGCTCCTGATCGCCGGATATTTCCTCGCTTCCGGCTCTTCTTCGCACCAGCTCCTGGCCATGGCCATGATGGCGATCCGTTTCTGGCCGCGGGAGAAATGGGTGGTACTGGGCTTCTCGCTCTCAATCTTCGCAATCCTGCTGATCTCGCCGCAAATCCCGGAAGTTCTCGACCAGCGCGATGCCAATGCCGGCGTGCGCGCCATCATGTGGGGCGACTCCATCGATGCCGCAGTGGAAACCAACGGGCTTGGCGTCGGCTATGGCACTGAATACATCCGCAACCAGTTCTACGCGATCCGAAGCGGCGACTGGAAAGTCGCGGACCCGCTGCACCCGGGCTTTCTCTATCTGAGCACCCACTCGACCTTCTACGACGTGCTCCTGCGCCTCGGTCTGGTCGGCATCCTGCTCTCGGCCATATGGATCGCCGGACTGATCCTGCCGCGACGTCGGATGTCCCTTCAGAACAGGAAAATGCATGCGGCGCTGTCTTGCGCCTTCATCATCTTCTCCGCCTTCAACCCGGCGCTGATTTCCTACTACAGCCTTCTGGGCATGTGCACGGTGCTCGCCTGGCTGTTCATCCTGGCTCGCTCGCCCGAGCTGATTCCATCCATCACACAGGCAAAACGCTAGTCCCGCCAGCTATGTGGCGGAAATGAGCCACCCCTGTTAACATCAAGCTCATCCGCGTTTTGGCACGCTTGTTCACAAGGGCAGACCTCAGACCACCGGGGGAAATATCATGATCCGATTGTTGAACATCCTTCTCGCGCTGAGCGCACTCCTGTTGTCCTCAGCCTCCGCGACTGCACAGGACGCAACCGCTCCCGGCGCGGAATACCGTCTGGGATCAGGCGACCAGGTGCGTGTGCTCGTTTTCGATGAACCCAGCCTTTCCGGCGAGTTTGTCGTCGATGGAGCCGGACGCGTCTCCGTGCCCCTGATCGGAGATGTCACCGCCGGCGGCCTGACGCTTCGGGAGTTCGAAAATGCCGTCGAAGACGCTTTCCGGGACGGCTATCTTCGCGACCCGCGGGTGTCAGCGCAGGTATTGAATTACCGACCCTATTATATTCTCGGCGAAGTCACCGCCTCGGGCGAATACCCGTACACGGACGGGCTGACAGTCCTCAATGCGGTTGCGACCGCAGGTGGCTTCACTTACCGGGCCCGGCGCAATGTCGTCTTCATCAAACGGGCGGGCGAAGAAGAATTTGTCCAGATGGAATTATCGGCCTCGACTCTCGTCCAGCCTGGAGACACGATCCGGATCGCTGAGCGTTTCTTCTAGGGTCCTTGTGTCGGGGGTGTAAGGTATGGGCAGGACGATAGCCTCATTGGGCTCGACCCTCCTGTGGGCGTCACCGCTTGCGGTGTTCGCCCTCTCTGCCTTCGTTTATGGCGGCGACGCAACCCCCACCTCGCTGGCGCTCTCGACCCTGCTACTGGGCATCGGCGCGATTGCCGTCCTCTTCGCCCCGCGCAGCCCGTCACCTGCCGCACTCATCGCAGCAGCGTATTTTGCAGCCTTGCTCGGCATCGCACGGCTAAACGGATGGCTGGCGGCCGGCGCGCCGGAATACGCCTCACTTGCGGCCTGCGGCGCCGTCCTCTTCACCGCCAGCAATGCGGCCCGCTCCCCTCAACAGGCTCGACGCCTGTGGACGCTGACCCTGCTGGCGGGGGGCCTTCTGTCTGCCATCGCTTTCGTGGACTTCATCAGCGACCCGGCGACCAATTTCGGGCGCCCGCGGCCCTATGCATTCGGGCGCCTGTCCGCGCCATTCCTGTCCGCCAACACGGCAGCCACCTTCTTCGGCGTGATCACACTGATGGCCCTGGGCGAGGTCACCCGGGCCATCCGTCGCGCGCAGTCCGCGGACCTGCGCGAGTGGATCGACCTTCTCTCGCGGGAGCTACTCCTGCCCCTGCTGATCCTGCTGGTCTCGCTGTCCAATGTCGTCCTGACCGCGTCGCGAGCCGGCGTCACGGCCGTCGCGGCGGCGAGCCTTGTGCTGCTCGTCTGGGAGGCAATCGCCAATCGTTCCCGTCACGGCCTGGCATTGAGAAGCCTGGCCATGGCTCTGGCGATGGCCCTGCTGATCCCGGCCGGCGTCTATCTGCTCTCCGGCCAGGAATTGCTGGAACGCTTCCAGGAAACAGGCTCGGACCAGTCCCGCTGGATGCTGCTGGAAAGTTACTGGGCCGCCGTATGGCTTGAGCCGATCTTCGGCCATGGACTTGGGGGCTTTGAGTATGTGAATACGCTCGCCGGCGACGCCGTCACCAATGACCAGCTGCAGGACCAGGGCGCCGCACATAATCTCTACCTTCAATGGCTGCTGCAGACCGGCTTCGCTGGTTTCATCGGCGCTGCGCTCATTTGCGCCTATGGCATTGTACGCCTGCTGGCGGGCCTCGGGGCCAGCAAGAGAAACCGTAGCCGGATCCGCGCCGTGCTCTCTATCCTTCTCCTGGTCGGCCTGCACGGCATGGTCGACTATGCGATGGAAATTCCGCTTTTCGCCTGGACGATTGCGTGGCTGTTCGGCCTGGGAATGGGGATGAGCCGGGACAGGGAGGTTCGCGCATGATGCGACAGGCTTCCAGTTTTCTGGTCCGATTGATCAGTGCCCTTCTTTTGGCCGGACTGGCAGGCTGGTCAGCGTTGACCGCGATCGACCGCGCCGACGCGGCATCCATCGCTCGAAGCTCGGACTCAGCCTTCCGCGCCCGATTGGCGTCCGGTCTGCCCGATGACGGATCCTTCGAATGGTATGGAGCCATCGCTGATCGGGCGATGGCGCTCGCGGAACCCGATACGGCGCTGGCCGTCGAGGCCTATGAACGGGCGCTGCAAATGGAAGCACGCGATGGTCAGATGTGGGGCAGGTTCGCCTACGCGCTCTATCTGGACGGTGCCGGCCGTGAAGCTCTGACACGGGCACTGGCCCATAGCTATACCCACATGCCCATTGGCGATTGGGAGTACCGCAAATGGCGCTTGCAGTTTGTGGACCTGCTGTGGGAGGAGCTGCCGCCCTCCATCCATTCCGCCGCCCAGATCGAGGCCGCTGCCGAGGACGCGGGCTGGATTGAATCCGTCACACCCCGGATCAATACCGCGCTGGCGGCCAGCAATCCCTCGTAATCGAAATATTT
>Ga0070726_10001902_pt1 | contig 19699 bp, 18 predicted proteins | sample tdAd471_FD_67275 | JGI IMG/M metagenome (GOLD analysis project Ga0070726, IMG submission 67275) | Marine sediment microbial communities from the Atlantic coast under amendment with organic carbon and nitrate - tdAd47.1 | ecosystem: Environmental > Aquatic > Marine > Coastal > Sediment | place... | reverse complement strand
CCCCATCGGCTGGTGATGAGATCCATCGTCCGCGACAGATGCGCCGGCCGCTCGGCCTGTTCGAACAGATTGGCGGCGATCTGCGACGCCGGCGCGAGCCCGAAAACCGTCACGCCAACCTTGAGCGGCGCTCGCGGCATCGGCGTGCACCGCGCCAGGATCCGATCCAGCGTCTCGAGCAGCGTGGTCGTGTCCTGCACCAGAGGCAGCTCGATGGACCCCGAGAACTCGCCCTCGCCGACGTAATCAATTCCTACGGCAAGCCCGCCGGCGAGGTAGTCCTCGCTCCGCAGCCGAACACCCAGCCGGCACGTCAAACGGATCAGGATCCCCCGCGCGCCCGCCTCGGTGCGCAGGCGAGGCTCGAGGATGTTCTCGTGGGCCATCGAGTTCTTGCGTGTCGGCAGCTCCGGCTCATCCACGCCGTGAAACCCCGCCCACCAGTGCCCGCCTACGACCGAGCCCCAGACGGCCACCGCCTGCCGTCGGCTGAGCGTCCAGAGCTCTTCGACCGTGCGGATGCCGTGGCGGTGCAGCTTGCGTTCGATGCCGCGCCCGATGCCGCAGAGATCCTCGAGCTCGCAGTGCGCCAGCTTGCCCGGCAGGTCCGCGACGCTCAGCACGGTCAGCCCGTCGGGCTTCTTGAGATCGCTGGCGATCTTGGCGAGCAGGCGCGTCGGCGCGATCCCGACCGAGCACGAGAGCGCCGGGCTGAAATCTGTGTGGATCTGCTTCTTGATCGCCCGGCCGAGCTGGGCCGCCTTCTCGGGCTCACGCTGGCCGCGCCCGAGCCGGATCGCCCACTCGTCGATCGAGTACGCGTTGTGGATCGGCGCCCACCGGTCGATCGACTCGGCGACGGCGTGATGCACGCGCACATACACATCGGGCCGGGCACGCACGAGCTCGATCCCCGGACACAGCCGTCGCGCCTCACGGACCCCCGTGCCCGTTTTGACGCCGAAGCGCTTGGCCTCGTAGCTGGCGGCGATCACGCACGAGCCCTCCGACTCGACCGGGATCACCCCGACGGGCCGCCCGCGCAGCTGTGGCCGCAGATGCTGCTCCACGGACGCGAAGTAGCCGTTCATATCGACAAAGAGCCAGTTCAGAGGTGGGCAGGGCGGTCCGGGCATCGCCCGTATATTACCCTAACGAATCGCTATCGCAAGGGAAATCTGGCTAGGCTTTCCTGGGCTTCTTGCGTCCCAGCCGATCGATCGTCAGCGTCACGCCCAGCCCGAGGACAACCAACCCGACCGAGCCGGCAAGGTGCATCACGGTGGGGGTGAAGGTCCGCTGGGGCCAATCCTTGGGTTTGACGTCGGCCGCTTCGGCAGTCGTGACGATCGTCTGGCCCTTGATCACGTCGCCGACCTGCGGCTGGATGCCCTCGCGGAACGGGTAGAGCCCCGCCGGCGCTGCGATAAGCAGACCCAAAAGCACGCCAAGCGTCGCGCGTTCGTAGCGGTGCAAAACGAACCGCAGCACATTGGCCACGACCGCGATGCCCACGACCACGCCGACGCCCACGGGCACAACGATCGAGAGCTGATCGAACAGCGCATCGAGATTCGCGTCCTTTGCTGCGCTGACCGAGTCCTTGATCGCGTTGACGATCGTGTCGTACAGACCCAGTAAAAGCAGGAGATACGCGCCGCTCACGCCCGGCAGGATCATCGCGCTGGCGCCGGCAATGCCTCCCAGAAAGAGCATGATGAAGTTTGCGTCCCCGCCGCCGCCCTCGGCCCCGCGCAGCTGCAGCGCCGCCAGCCCGGCCATCACGACCATGCCGACAATCAGCCCCGTCGAGACGGGCGTATCGAAGACTTTGCCCGTGTTGGCTTTGGATTCTCTGATCATCCGCCAGATCAGCGGCGCGCCGCCCCAGGTCAGACCGATGAACAGGCTGTACATCGCCCAGCGGTGCGTCTCGAGCAGCGCCGCGATGAGCCCCGAGCACCCGGCGATCGCGATGCCCGCAAAGAGCACCACGGTGCCCAGCAAGAGAATCGTCGGCCTCGTCAGTTTCAGGCGCGTCACGCTGCTGATGGCGTCGATAAAGCGTGTGTAAATACCGACGGCCACCAGCATCGTCCCGCCGCTGATCCCGGGCACGAGGTTGGCAAGTCCCATCATCACGCCGCCCACCGCGGCCCGCACGAGCAAACCCCCGCTGACCCGCTCAGCGGCGGGGTCGGGCTGGCCGATAGTATCGACTGCGGGCTTGCTCAAGGGTTCGCTCCAATCGGAGGATGTTTCATGGCGGTTCTGGTCACAGGCGGTGCAGGCTACATCGGCTCGCACGGGGTCAAGCGTTTACTCGAAGAGGGACACGAGGTCGTCGCCGTCGACAACCTCTTCCGAGGCCACGCCGAGGCGATCGAAGCGCTCCGGTCCGTCGGGCCAGGCAAGCTCCACTTCGCCAAGGCCGACATCGGAGACAAACCCACGCTCCTGAAACTCATGCGCGAGCACGGCGTCGACACCGTCATGCACTTTGCCGCACTCGCCTACGTCGGCGAATCCGTCGATGAGCCGCTGCGATACTACCGCAACAACACCGCCTCGGCCCTCACGCTCCTCGAAGCATGCGACGAAGCGGGCATCACCAAGTTCGTCTTCAGCTCCACATGCGCCACCTACGGCGAGCCGCCCAAGGTGCCCATGGACGAGTCCACACCCCAATCGCCCATCAGCCCCTACGGCATGAGCAAGCTGCACGTCGAGCACATGCTCCGCGACTACGCACACGCCTGCCGCGTCGCCGGCAAGCCCTTCGCTTACGCCGCCCTGCGATACTTCAACGTCGCAGGCTCCGACCCCGACGGCCTCGTCGGCGAAGACCACGACCCCGAGACCCACCTGATCCCCGTCATCATCGAAGCCGCCCTCGGCGTGCGCGAGCAGATCAAGATCTTCGGCACCGATTACCCAACACCCGACGGCACCTGCATCCGCGACTACATCCACGTCTGCGATCTCATCGACGCGCACGTCGCCGTCATGAACGCGCTTAAGCCCGGCGACGAACGCTTCTACAACCTGGGCATCGGCAAGGGCTACTCCGTCCGCGAGATCATCGAGGCTGTCCGCCGCGTCTCGGGCAAGGACTTCAAGGTCGAAGAGGTCGAACGCCGACCGGGCGACCCCGCAGCCCTGTTCGCCGACGCCTCCAAAATCAAGAACGAACTGGGCTGGTCCGCCAAGTTCACCGACGTCGACGAGGTCGTCCGCACCGCGTGGAACTGGTTCAAGAGCCACCCGAACGGATACGAAGGATGAAAGTCCTTGTCCACGTGATCGCGTTGTCCCTGCTGTTCTGCTCGGGCTGTTCGTACGTGCCCAATACGCAGCCCGAACCGGTTAAGAGCGAGTCGAACGCAAACGAGTCGAACTCGACTGAGCCCACCGGTTTCGACTGGCCCGAGCGGTGGGGCAGCTTTGCCAACCAGGCGCGAGGCGTGGTCTACGAGGACATCCGATTCATCACCGATTGGCATTCGGGACGGATCCCCAACGATTATCTGCTCCCGCCCGATGAGATCGACGAAGAGCAGATCCAGCTTCTGCTCGGTAGCTCCGCCCAGGCCGTGCCCGCCGAGCTCACGCCCGAGCTCGAAGTCGGTGGCGGGTTCATCATCCGCCCCATCGAGGGCGAGCCGGCGGGCTCGATCGGTGAGTACCGCCAGTACCTGACCTTCGTCTCGGGCGAGCGCGACGATCTGACGAGTGCGCTCCGCATCCAGCGGACATGGTTCACGTTCGCTGAGCCCAAGGGCTCCAAGCCTCGCGGTCTTGCGATTTTGATGCCTGGCATGTTCGCCACGCCCCGGGATATCGGCGACCGCGCCGAGCGGGGTCTGCTGATGCGAGGCTGGGCGGTGCTGCGGATGCTCTCGCCGCCCTCACGCATGAGTGAGCACACGGTCTACCAAGTGCCACTCGATCGCGACCGCACCGCCGTCATGGAGCAGATCGCGTTCGATATGGACACGCGCGTCGCCGAGGCCGCGTACGCCGTCAAAGCGATGGCCGATCACGTCGTTCGCGGCAGCTCCAGCCTGCCCGGCGCGCCGCGCATCATCATCGGCATGAGCGGGAGCGCCATCGCCCTGCCCACGATCGTCGCCTACGAGCCTGAGGCCTACGACGCCGCGGTCCTTGTCGCCGGCGGCGCCAACTCATTCAGCATCGCCCGGCGCAGCTCCTACCGCGAATGGATCGACGCGATCGGTTTCGATTACACGCCCCGCCAGCCGACGACCGATGAACTGGCGACCCTCGACGCTGAGTATCTCGAATATTCAAAGCTCGACGGCTATCACACCGCCGAGGCGATGGCCGACATCCCGGCGCTCATGATCCACGGCGCGACCGACACCGCCGTCCCGGCTGACACGGGCGAATTGCTCTGGGAGAGGCTCGGCAAGGGCGAACGCTGGGTCATGCCCGTGGGACACGAGCTTGTCTTTGCAGCTTTGCCCGTGCGGATGGTTGCGATGCTCGACTGGCTCGAGGAGAAGACCGCGGAGCCCTCGCCGTGATCATCCTCGTCAGCCCGTACCACATGACGACCCGCGAGCCGGCGGCCATGGCATCACTGGCGCTGGCAGAGTACGTCGTGACGGCCATGCCCACGCCCGCCGGGGCCGCCACGCGCGAAGCCGTCACGCAGGCCGCCGAGCGCGTGTCGTACTACGCCGATCTCATGCACCGCTGGGAATGGGCCAGGCCTCTCTTCGACGCGGGCGTCTGCGGCACAGCGATGTCGGGCGAGGACCCGCTCGACGACATTCTCAATATCTCGCGAGCCATCGACGAAGACGAACGCTACGCGGGTCTGCGCCCGTTCATGCGCACGGTTCTGGAAGAGCAGGGCGATGACATGCTCCGCGCGCTCTGCCGCGATGTCATCCGCACCGGCCCGGACCCGGCGATCAGTGTCCCTGTCACCGCAAGCCTCGATCGTTTCGCGTATCGGCACGATCTCGTCGTGGCGCGCAGCCACGAACGCTCGCAGGCGCAGCGATACGAGGCGAAGCTGGCCCAGCCGATTCTCCGCTTTGCGCTGCCGCTCATCCTGCAGGGCCCGGGCGATCGTGTGCTCGAGTTCCGCGGCAGACTGATGGAAGAACTCGACATCCTTCGGTCTGCGATCGAGGCGACCGACGAATCAGCCACGCGGACCGCAGCCGATGCCGTGGCAGTTGGGGTTGAGCAGGAACGCATCGAGCTGACACGCATCGACGATCCCGACGATCCGCGTGTCGTGATCGGGCTTGTCTCGGTCACACTCGCAGAGCTCCCGGTGGACGCTGTCCTGACCGCAAGCTCACTGGCGGCCGCGAGTGTGCTGGGACACGAACAGCCCGAGATCCCAGGCGCAGGGAACGCCACGCTCCGTGTGCTACAGATCGCACCGATCGGCGGGCGTACGCCCCGGCGCTAGCATTCGCCGATGCGACTTGCACTGTATCTCATTCTTTCGATCTCTTGTGCGTTGACCACCGACGCAATCGCCCAGTCCGAGGCCCCGCCCATGCACACCAACCGCCTGGCTCGTCAGACGAGTCCCTATCTCCTTCAGCACGCGCACAACCCGGTCGACTGGTGGCCGTGGGGCGAGGAGGCTTTCGAGGAAGCCCGCCGCCGGAACGTGCCCATCTTCCTCTCGATCGGCTACTCGACCTGCTACTGGTGCCACGTCATGGAGCGTGAGAGCTTCGAGGATGAAACCACAGCCAAGGTGATGAACGAGCGATTCGTCTGCATCAAGGTCGACCGTGAGGAACGCCCGGATGTGGACGATCTCTACATGGCCGCCACACAAGCGCTCACGGGTCGCGGCGGCTGGCCCATGAGCGTCTGGCTCGAACCCGAATCACTCAAACCGTTCTACGCGGGGACCTACTTCCCGCCTGAGCCGCGCCACGGCATGCCGGCGTTCACCGATCTGCTCGTCGGGATCTCTGAAGCCTGGACCAACCAGCAGGACGAGGTCCTGGCGCAGGCCAACTCTCTCGCCGAGGCCGTCACCGACCAGCTTCAGCACTACGAATCGCCAGTGATCATCGGCGAGGACCAGATTTCGGAGGCTGTCTCGGGACTTGTCGGGATCTTCGATCAGCGCTTCGGCGGTTTCGGCGGCGCCCCGAAATTCCCGCAGCCGACATACATCGAGTTCCTGCTCACAATCCGCGGCTCGGCCGATGCGGACACGAAGAAAGTCATCGACACCGCCGCCCGCACCACGCTCGACGCGATGCTCGTCGGCGGCATCCGCGACCACGTCGGCGGGGGCTTCCACCGCTACAGCGTCGATCAGTCATGGACCGTGCCGCACTTCGAAAAAATGCTCTACGACCAAGGGCAATTGCTCTCGGTATACGCCAAGGCCGCGGCCGTTTACGACGACACCGAGTACCAGCGCACCGCGACCGAGATCGCCGAATATCTGGCGCGCGAGATGACGGGCGATGAGGGCGCGTTCTTCAGCGCACAGGACGCCGAGGTCGACGGCAAAGAAGGCCTGAACTACCTCTGGCTGGCTGGCGAGATCGAAGCCGTCCTGGATGCTGACGACGCGAAGTTTGCCCTCGACGTCTACAGCTTCGCCGACGGCCCCAACTTCCGCGATCCGCACCATGAGGACGAGCCCGATCGCAACGTGCTGCGATTGGCCGACCGCCCGGACAACATCGCCGCTCGCATGAATCTGTCCGTCGAGGCGTTCCATATCAGACTGGACGCGGTCAATGCCAAGCTTCTTGCGGCCCGTGACAAACGCAAGCAGCCGAGGCTCGACGACAAAGTCCTCACCGCGTGGAACGGCAACGCCATCGCGGGCCTTGCGGTCTTGAGCGGCGTGACCGGTGAAACCAAGCACATCGAGGCCGCCAAGAAAGCTGCCGCCGCGATCGACGCAAGCATGCGCACGCCAGTAGGCGACCTCTACCGCACCGCGCGCGACGGCAAGGCCCAGATCCCCGCGTTCTTCGAGGACTACGCGTGGCTCGCGCTGGCGCACATCGAGCTTCACCGCGCACTACCTGATGACACCGAGCATCTGGCAAGAGCGATCGAGATCGTCGAGCGCGCCGAAGTACTCTTTGGAAACCCGGAGACGGGCGGCTACTACGACACGCTCGAAGGCCAGACCGATCTCTTCGTCCGGGCCCAGTCCGTCTACGACGGCGCCATCCCCAGCGCGACCTCGACATTCCTCAACGTGCTGATCGACCTCTCCGAGATCACAGGAAACGAGCACTACGCAAAGCAGGCCGCCCGCGGGCTCGTGCGCACCAGCAGCCACATCAATCGTTCGCCCGTTGGGCACATCAACTCGGTCCGCGCGCTGTACCGGGGCCTCGCTCGGGATCTCCCGCTCGCCGAGGCTTTCGAGAAGGCCGGGGCGGTCAAGCCCGATCAGAAAGAGGCAGCGGTGGGGCAACAATCAGTCGTAGAAGTCTTCGCCGACACCGAGCGCATCGCGCTCAAGAAAGACGAGCCGGCAACGTTCCGTGTGCGCCTTGTCATCGACAAGAACTACCATGTCCTCGCGGCCGATCTCGGTCCGGATGCGATCGAGGGGCTCATCCCGCTGCGTGTGGGTCTGACGGGCGGCTCGGGCGTTTCTGTCTTTGCCGATTATCCAAAGGGCGAGCCCTACGCGCTGGCGGGTCTCGAAAGCGAGCTGCTCGTGCACGCAGGCGAGGTCGAGTTCGATATCGTCCTCGAACGCTCGGGCGATCTTTCGGGCCGACCGATCGTCACCCTCACCTATCAGGCGTGCAGCGACACCGAGTGCCTCGAGCCCGTCACGGTCGAGCTCGATGTCGCGATCGACGCGGACTAGCCCTTCTTGACTAGTCGTTCTTCATGATCTCGCGCAGCACCGTCGTCGCGTACGCGCCGGCGGGGAGGTCGAACGCGATGCGCACATAAGAACCGTGGTCGTCGATGCCGCCCTCGATGTCGGTGTCCGTCACCGAGACACGCAGCGGCCGACGCACGCCCGGCACGAGCCCGGCCTGCTTGCTGTCGACAAAGTCCTCGGGCGTCAGGTCCGCGACCGCAAGCGCCGCCAGTTCCGCCTTGTCGATGTCGCCCTCAGCGCGCATCATCTTGCCGCCCCACATCGGGCCGCTCGGGCTGATCTCGTGCTCGCTCAGGCGTGCTCTCGTTTCGTCCGCACCGGCGAGCGCATCATCCACAGCAAAGACCGACCCGTTGTCATGCTTGAACGCGATATCGCCCGCAAAGAGCGCATCCATCGTGCCCGCCTGCACCCGCTTGGCGAGCACCTCGTTGAATATCGCAGACTGGAGCGCATTGAGCATCAGCTTGCGCTTCTGCGTGGGCATGCGCCGCCGCAGATCGCCAAGCAGCAGCGAGCGGCCGACGAAGTGATTGTCGTTCTTGGCGCCGAATCGCTGCGGCCCGAAGTAGTTGGGCAGCCCTCGCTTCTCAAGCTCGCGCAGCACCTTCATCGCTCGTGGCGCATCGGTCATCGACACGCCCCGGATGCGGATGCTGAATCGATTGCCGAGCAGGTGCCCGGTGCGCAGCTTGTTGATGTGGTGATCCGCCCAGAGCACCTGCACACGCTCGTCGCGGAGCATGGGATAGTCTTCGAGTTTCTTGCCGGGCACATGCACGCTCACGACCTGCCGCGTGATCGCAAGGGCGTCTTTCATCCCCGCGGTGCTGACGCTGCTCCGCCGCACACCGAAGTGCTCGGCCACGATGTCGACCATCTCGGGCGAGCCGATGCCACGCTTCTCGATCATCAGGTACATGTGCTCGCCCTCGCCGCTGGGGCGATAGAGCGGCTGCTCCTCGACGAGAAAGTCCTCCAGCCGCTGGCGGATCTCGCCACCGATGCCGGGCATGTCGCTGGTGAGGTAGGGCAGGCTGTCGCTCACAGGTCCTCCCTTGTCGCCGAGTCGATCACTTCCTCAGCGACATAGATCGGCGTGTCCGAGGCCACGCCCAGCGCGATCGCGTCGCTCGGGCGGCTGTCGATCTGGATCACTTCGCCGTCAGATTTGCGCACAGTCAGCTCCGCAAAGAACGTGTTATCAGAAAGGTTCGTGATCGTGATGCGTTCGAGGTCGGCGTCCAGAGCCGTGAAGACCGACGCAAGCAGGTCGTGCGTCTGAGGCCGATCGATCGGCATGCCGCGGAGTCTGCGGTCGATCGCCTGAGCCTCGGGCAGGCCGATCACGATCGGGAACGATCGCGCCTCGCCCTCGAGCGTTTCGCCCGGCTCGGGGACCTCGCGCAGCTCGATGAGCTGAAAGTCCGACAACTCGCGGATCAGAATTCTCGATAGCTCCATCCGGACGGCCATATCGCGCTCCTGTGAGGGGCCCGACGCATCGTATGCCCGGCAACGAGGACCGAATCTGTATACGATTCGCCAATGGCAGTCAGGCTCCGCACCACACTGACCGAGCCAAGGCTCGAGATGACACCGCTGCTGGACGTTGTCTTTCTCCTGCTCACCTTCTTCGCCTTTGCGATGCTGGTGATGGTCCGCGCCGACGTCGTCGATGTCGACCTGCCCGTCATCGATCCCTCGGGCACCACCGCCAGCGGGCCGGCTCCAATCGTCGTCTCGCTCACCGATGATGACCGCACAGCGGTCAACGGCGAATTCCTCGACAACGAAGCCGTTCCCGAAGCCGTCACCAAAGCCGTCGCCGAACAACCCGATGCGCCCGTCGTGCTCGAGATCGACATCGGCTCCGCCAGCGGCAGGCTCATCGAGCTCGTCCAGCAGCTCCGGGCCGCGGGCATCGAGAGCTTCAGCATTCTCGGCAGCGACGGCGAAATCGGTGCCGGTACAGAATCAGAGTGATCGCCCGACAAGGGTGCCACGGTTTGTCCGTCATCAGCAAGCCGTGCCCGAATGTCGCTTGAGCGCACAAGCACGGCTTGAGAACAAGCCGTGGCACCCAAGCCGTTGCTCAATCGTTTGATCGCTGGTACTCAGCAACGAGATCGTCAAGAACCCCGTACATGCCGCTGTCCTCCGGGCAGAGATCGCGCGCCCGGATCATCGTGTCGATAGCGTCCTGCACATCGCCAGCGACAAACTGCGCGTGCCCCAGCTGCGCCAGCGCGTTGGGCTCGTCGCCGATGATCTCAACTGCAAGGCTGGCAGCTTCAACCGCCGCTTGTCGGCCCTCGGGCCCCGGGTCCACCTCGCCCGACATCATCGTCGAGAACCGCAAAAGCGTCTCCGAATCCTCTGCGTAAGGCCCTTGGATCATCTCTGAAACAAACGCAGCCGCGTCCTCGCCCCGCCCGAGCTCGTAGAGCAGGATCTCGGCCTTGCGCACCGCAAGCTCAGCGCCCGAAGCCGGATCGAGCGCGATGATGCGGTCGATGATCTCCATCGTTTTCTGGCGATCACCCGAGGACCACGCCTGGCCCATCTCCTCCATGAGCCCGGTCACGCGCTGGGCCGCTTTGGCCGATTCGCGTTCTTTGAGAATCTCCTGCCGTGCCTCAAGCGTCGCAGCCTCAAGATCGAACGTACCATCAATCAATCCGTCGATCACCGCTTTCATCACGGGCTCGCCCGAAACCGGGTCGGGTTCCTGCGGATGCCCGATCCACGCGATGGTGCCCTCCTGATCGACGATATAGCTCGACGGGATGCTCGAACGCCCCGCAGCCGTCAGCCAGTCCTGCACCGTGCGCCCGTCGTCGAGCGCGATGTCAAAGCCGATCGTGTCGCTGCGGTTCTCGATGAACCGCTCGACCTGCTCCTCGGCATTGCGCGCCTCGTCGATGCTCACGCCCAGCACGCGCACACCCTTGTCGCGGTACTCGGCCTGCAGTGCAGTGAGTTCCGGCATCGCCCGCACGCAAGGCCCGCACCACGTCGCCCACAGATCGACCACGTGCACATGCCCCGGTGTCAACTGCTCGCGCGGCTCGCCCAGATACCACCTTTTGATCGAGAGCGCCGGCGCCGGATCGCCCACCAGCAGCCGTCCCGGCTCGAACGCCTCACGCCCGCCCTCTGTCGAAACAGCCTCGACGGCAGGGGACTTAGCTTCCTCGGTTTGAGCGGCTGCTTGCTCGGCTTGAGCACTCGAACGACTCGGCGAGGGCTTGCCGGTCGGCGACTTGTTCTGAGGCACCAGTGCCCAGCCCAGAACCGCCACCGCAACCACGACGATGATCGCAACAATCAACCCAACCGGCCCGCGTGTACTCATCGGCTTGCCCTCATCCAGCGTTCACACGGACATGCTACCGTTTTCACATGCAGCCGAGTCGAACGGGACGCTGGGTGCTCTTGAGTTGCGTGCTGGTGAGCCTGCTCATCCACGCTCTTGGCCTTTTCGCACTGGCCGACCCCGATTCGCGCCTCGCCCGCCTGCTGCTCACCCCCGACGAGGAGGAAGAGCCCCCCAAGATCAAGCTCGGCATCGACGAGAGCCAGCGCGTCTCGATCGCTTGGATCGGCTTCACGCAAGAGACACCGCACTCGGGCGTGAAATCCGAGACGCTCCAGCCGCAGCTCTCGCCCGAGGCCGCCGCCGCCGCTGCCCGGGCCGCCGAGCAGGCCTCTGCCAGCGCCTCTGCGGTCTCGGAGTCGGTCCTGACACGGATCAGCGAGCTCTCAGAATTGGTTGCCAAACTCGAGGCCGCCCGCGAGGCTGCCAAACGCGCCAAGGCCGCCGACAACCCGGCTAAGGCCGAGGAAACCGCCAAGGCTGACCCCGCCGAGCCGCAGAAAGAAGCCATCCCCGACGACCGTGAATCCGACGCGACCACACCCGAGATCAAGATCCGCCAGGACGACCTCGGCAAGGTCGTGGCGAGGCAGGGCCTGCGCATCCAAACCTCCCGCCCCCAATTCGACGCCACGACCAAGCAATTCGAACTCCGCACACGCAAGGGCAGCGTCACCGTCATCATCCGATTCTCCAAAGACGGCTCGGTCTTCGTCGCCACCATCAAGCCGGGCACCGCTACAGGCGTCGCCCTGATCGACGAGCCGATACTCGACAGTGTCTACCGCTGGCGAGCCTCGGGGACCGACCTCGACAACCTGCCCAGCACGCCCGAGGCAACGATCACAGTGGAAATCCAGATGCTGTTCTGACCCAACAATCTGACCCAGCAAGCGAGCACGCCCATGACACCCATACTCTGGATCACCGCGACCCTGCTCACATCGCTGACGCTCCAGCCCGAGGCCCGCGTCATCGAAGAGGGCGTCGACGACGTCTCCCCGCTCGCTCGCAGCTCACGCATCGCGCCCAAAGACATGCGCATGCCCTCGGATTTCGAGAAGGTCTACGAGATCACCACGCCCGATGGCAAGAAGGTTTTCGCCCGCATCGACAACGGCATCGCGGCCATCTTCACCCGCTCCGACTACACCCGCTCGGGCGACGCGATCATCCCGCCCAACACCGTGTTCCACTTCGGCACTTCCGAGATCCTCAGTTCCCACTCCGCCCCGGTCATCACGCCCGCCAAGGCCAGCAACCGGCTCGACACCCGTGTCCCAGAGGGCCGGGCGCAGACCCAGCCCCGATCGGCGCCCCAATCTGCCGGCGCAAACCAATCAACAGAGGCCGCGACCGCTCCCAAGGCCATCCCCGGCCCGCCCTCGATCATCACCAACGAGATCTACCGCCGATTCCGCATCGCCCAGCTTCTGCAGAGCGCAGCCGAGCCCGCCTGAAACGCCGGGCTTCGAATCCCGTATCACACGAGTGGGGGGCGATGTCTCCCCGGTTACACCAACACGGGGAACTCCGATGAAGAACAAGCTCGCGATCCTGTCCGCCGCCGTCCTGACCTCAGCCGCCCTTGGCGGCTGCATCCACGGCAGTTCCTACTCCTCACTCGACGGCGACTACGTCGGCAAGAGCACCTTCGATCGCATCGAGATCGGCAAGACGACCGAGTCATGGGTCGCCGCAGCCATGGGCACGCCCACACGCAAGACCTCCATCGAGGGCGGCTCGCTCTGGGCCTACGAATACCAGCGCACCGAACGCAACAAGGGCTCGGTCCTGCTCGTCATCGGCGGCTCAAGCTCCGAGAAATCCGCCGGCGGCACGTACATCGAAATCAAAGAGGGCCTCGTCACCGACGCCTGGCGCGACTGATCTGCACTCACATCACAAAAATAGACGAGCCCGAAACGCAAGTGAGGGAAGGAATTCCTTCAGCCCTCACGTGCGTTTCGGGCTCATATGTATGTGACAGGTGATCAGTTGTCTTGGGCGGGTTTGTCGTCGTCCTGCCCGCTGATCGCCTGACGCATCGTGGTGTCCGCCTCGATGTTCCGCAGACGCTGGTAGTCCATGATGCCCAGTCGACCGTTCCTGAACGCCTCGGCCATCGCGCGAGGAATCTCCGCCTCGGCGAGCACAACAAGCGCCCGGTTCTTCTGCTCCTCGGACTTGAATTCCTGCTCCTGCGCGACCGCCATCGCGCGGCGCTGCTCCGCCTCGGCTTGGAACCGGCGCTTGTCCGCCTCGGCCTGGTCCGCCTGCAGCTTGGCGCCGATGTTCTCACCGACGTCCACATCTGCAATATCGATAGACAGGATCTCAAACGCCGTCCCCGAGTCGAGCCCGCGGGCCATCACAGCCTTGGAAATCCGGTCCGGATTCTCCAGCACCGCCTTGTGCGATTCAGCTGAGCCGATCGAAGAGACAATGCCCTCGCCGACGCGGGCAACAACCGTTTCCTCGGTCGCGCCGCCGACGAGCCGGGCCAGATTCGTCCGCACCGTCACGCGGGCGCGTGCCCGGAGCTGGATGCCGTCTTTGGCGACAGCGTCGATCGTGCCGCGACCCAGGGCCGGGTTCGGGCAGTCGATGACCTTTGGGTTCACGCTCGTGTTCACCGCGTCGAAGATGTCACGGCCGGCAAGGTCGATCGAGCAGGCCGTGTTCCAGTCGAGTTCGATCCGGGCCTTCTTGGCAGCGATCAGAGCGCTCACCACGTTCTTGACGCGCCCGCCCGAGAGCAGGTGCTCCTCGAGCTGGGCCGTCGAGATCCCAAGACCAGCTTTCACCGCGCGGATGCGGTTGAGCACGATCACCCGCGGATCAACCTTTCGCAGCCGCATCCCGATCAGGTCGACGACCGACACGCGGGCGTTCGAGGTGAACGCCTGGATATAGAGCGAGACATACTGCCCCAGAACGAAGAGCAGAATCAGGACGATCAGGATCGCGATCACGCCGACCACGATCATCCAGGGCCGCAGCCCGCCACCACCGCCGCCCGCCTGAGCGAGAACCGTGCCTGCCGGAGCCAGTGTCGGAGCCAAGAGTGCCATTGCTATGCGCATCGGTGTGAGTTCCTTGCTCGGTATAAGCATCATGCGTTGTGGGGGAGTATACGCGCCGATTAGCTTGTCATGTCTGAGCATGCAGATTGGGATCTTCCGAAAGCAACAAGCCGGCGTTCTTCAGATACTCATCGAGTTGACCCTTTCGATCCATTCCGCAGGCACGATCGAACGTCAGGGGATCCGAGGTTGACTTTGTGGCAATCATCGCGGTGGTAATCAAGTGGATATCCCGTCCCATTTTCATCTCGGATTCGATCTCAGAAATCGGGGTATCCAGATGCGACATGTGGAGGCGGATAGCGCTGTGAACAAGCTCAATGGGATCAATGCCCGCTCGATTCAGCCGCATGAGCCGAAACGGCGAAATTCCAATCTGTGCCTGGTATGCCTGAATGGAAAGTGAAATGTACTTACCTACCACAAAAAGAACCAAAAGTAGTGCAATGATCGGCACTGTATAGAGGATCACCACCAAAGCCGTGACTGCGTTCGGTTCTCTGCTCTGCGAGACCTTGTACGCTATCAGTCCTCCCGTGAGAAGAAACCCGAACGCATAACCGACTCGATTGAGTGTTTGACTCATGCGACCGGCCTGACCTTGATCTGCGCGTTGATGATCGCCGAAACCCGGACCTTCTGCCCCGGCTCGATCGCCACGCCCTCGGCCAGCGCCTCATAGCGCTCCTCATCGATCTCGATAGTCCCGACCGGCCTGAGCGCCGACTTGGCAACGCCCACGCGGCCCACGAGCGATTCGAGCAGCTCGTGCGCCTCGCGCTCAAGCTGCTCACGCTGGGAGATTTCTTCCTCGGGAAGAGCGCCCATCATCCGCTGACCGAATCGTGTGCTCGGGATCACCTTCACCCAGAGCGCAAAGGCGCTCGGGAAGACGATCAGCATCATGAGGATGCCCGCCGAGCCCCAGAGCGTGCCCTGCTCTTTCATCATGAACAGGCACACAATCCCCGCGATCCCGACCACGCCCGACGTGATCGCCAGCATGCCACCCGAGGGGACAAAGATCTCGATCACGAGGATCAGGACCGACAGACCGAGCAATCCAAGTCCCCAGATCAGCATGGGATCCATCAGGCATTTCCCCCGGCCTCTTCGACCACAATCGACCAGCCTTCCGTGCCGGTCACCCGCACGCTCGAGCCCGGCTCAACATACCCGAGCGACGACTTGGCGTCGTAGAGCGTCCCGTCGATCTCAACCCGGCCCGATGGACGCAGCGGCGAATGGGCCACGCCCTCGCGTCCGACGAGCACGCTCAGATCCTCTGTTTCGCCCATCGCCTCAGCGAGATTCAATTCCTGATCATCTGGCTCGCGCGAGCCATCAAGGATCAGCCTCCCGAGGATCGGCAGGTTGCCAAAGTACTTGGCGACAAAGAAAATCCCGCCCCCGGCCGCGCTCGTGGCTATCAGCACCGTCACCGCCGCCCGCGTCAGGTCCGCCTGCCCGCCGGGTGTGCTCGGAAAGAGCCCGCCCGAAGCGCCAACGAATGACATCACCAGCCCGCCAAACAAGAGCACCAGCCCAGACACGCCCGCCACGCCGAACCCCGGGACCACAAAGATCTCCAGAAGAATCAGCAGCACGCCCATCAGGATCGCGATCGCCTCCCACCAGCCGGCCAGCCCGAGCATCCACGCCGGCGCCATCACCAGCAGGAGCGCCACGCCCGACACCACACTGGGCACCACAAGCCCGGGGCTGACCATCTCGATAAACAACGCCAGCAGGAACACCGCGATCAGCAGCATCCGCACCCACATGTTCGAGAGCGTCTTGACGACCCGCTCGGCCCACGTCGGCTGAATCCGCACAAGCTCCGTGGCGCCGAAGTACGCCCTCAGTTCCGCATCCGTGTTGACAGTCCGGGCAGCAAAGTCGTAATCGAGCATGTCCTGCGTGGACATCACGATCGGCCCGCTGCCGTTGGTCAGGTATCGCACCACGCGCCACTTCCCGACATCCGCTTGCGTGAGCACCGGCCGACTCGAAACCGCGCTGAGCATGTCCAGGTCCTGCACTGACGAGGCGCTCGTTTCGCCGGCCAGCTTGGGCGACAGGTCCTCAAGCGCCGGCGTCGCCGGGCGGAAGGCCGTGTCATTCTCGGGCACCAGAGGCTCGTCCGCTTGGCGCTCCGAACCGGGCATCATCCCCGACAGCCCCTCGCTGCTGGCAGCGACAATCCCCGGCGAGCCCCGTGGCGGCTCCTGACCCGGAAAGAGCATCCGGAACTCGGGCTCATTGATCGCGATCCGCCGACCGGGCGAGCCGTCCTCGTTGATCTCTTCCACCCACCAGAGCTCAACACGATCGATCACGATCGCCTGCACGATGAACTCGTCCCAGCCGCGCAGCCGCGACGAATCCACAACCTCCGCCAAAACCGGCGGGACCTGCTTCTTGCGCAGCTCGCCCTGCGTCGCCACGTCCACGCCGCCCGGGCCGATCCTGATCGGCAGCGCATCGCCCATGGCCGCGCCGTCGGCGACGACGATCTCCCGGCAAGCCAGCGCGATGATCGCGCCGCCGCTATACGCCTGAGGATGGATCCACGCGACCGTATTGGGAACGCTCGACGATTTGATCGCCGAGCAGATCTCCAGCACCGATGGCACCTCGCCGCCGGGCGTGTTGATGTCAAAGACGAGCGCCTGCGCCCCGCCCGCGATCGCTAGCTCCATCCGGCGCTTCACGCTGAAGGCGGTCACCTTGTCGATCGGTTCGTGGATCGGGATGATCGCCACGCGGTCGGCCTGCCGGGATGCGGGCACGGTCACCGGCTGAGCGGGGCTGGGCATCGCTGCGGGTTGGGCTGTCAGGGCGATTGGCAGAACAGACAGCAACAGGACGAGCAGTCGCCGAAGCGTCCACCCTCCCTGGCTGAGCAGGTTCGGCTCATTCCGTTGAGCGTTCGGCATCACGTAAGAAGTATACGGGTTTGGGGGGCCTGTTCGTTCACACCAGCCCCGTCAGGTCCGCCCGCTGAGCCGGGAGCGGGTCAAACTGCTCCTCAACCGTCCAGGTCATCTCCGGACCCCGGCAGTCCACATGGGCCGCAAAGAACCCTGGCCGCCCCTTGGGCCCGGTCGCCTCGTGCCGCCTGACCAGGGGCCAGATGATCCGCCGATCCGTTTCCGGCAAGGGCAAGCCGTCGAGCTCGTCCGGGTGGTGCCATTCCAGCCGCCCCTCGGGCATGTCGTGGGCCTCAAGCTCAACCGCCCCCAGAACCCGGTAGTAGAACAAGAGCCAGTGCCCCTTACCCTCAAAGGCCTGCTCTGAGATCAGCCCCATCAGGTGCAGCCGGGAGATCGGCAGATCGAGACCGGCCTCCTCCTTGATCTCCCGCTGGGCGCACTGGGCGGGCGATTCCCCGGTCGTCATCTCGAGCTTGCCGCCGATGGGTGAGCACAAACCCTTGTTGGGTTCGCGCAGGCGGTGGAGCAGCAGGATCCGCCCCTTCGCGTCGCGGATATCGCAGAGCGTCGCCAGCTTGTACGGCAGTAAGGGGTGTTGCATCGTGGTGATCGTATGCACAACCTGTCGTTTGCGCGCAAACCCGCTCGGTTCAGGAGATGACAGCGACTTTGCCGATACGCTCTCTTGCCGTGCCAAACACTCCACTCAACATCGGATTCGACTCACTCGCTGCCGCGAACGGGTCGTGCTTCATGATCGGAATCGGTGGCTGTGGCATGTCGGGCCTTGCCCGGCTGCTCCGCGCCCTTGGTGTCACCATCGAGGGCACCGACTCGACCCGCTCACCGACGACCGATGCCCTCACCGCCGAGGGCATCCCCGTCACGACCGAGCAGATCATTACCGAGCTGCCCGAGAGCGCCGGCTCGGTGATCATCTCGGCCGCCGTCAAGCACGATCACCCGCTCGTCCTCGACGCGGCGGGCAAGGACATCCCCGTCTTCACCTATGCCGAGGCGCTGGGCCAGACGATGGGCACGATGTCGGGTGTCGTCATTGCCGGCACGCACGGCAAGAGCACGACCACCGCTCTTCTCTCGGCGGCCCTCATCGAAGCCGGTCTCGACCCGAGCGTCATCGTCGGCGCGACCTGCCCGCACCTGCTCGACTCCAAGGGCAACCAGACCGGCTTTCGGCTCGGTGCCAGCCGAATCCCGTCGGGACCACTGGCCGGTCAGCCCGGGCTCCTGCTCGCCGAGGGCTGCGAGTTCAACCGCTCCTTCCATAACCTCGCCCCGCGCATCGCAGCCATCGGATCGGTCGAAGCGGACCACCTCGATATCTACGGCTCGATCGACGCCGTCGTCGAAGCCTTCCACGAGTTCGCAAAGCTCGTCCCTCCCGCATCCACCAAGCCGGGCATGGGCGGCAAGCTCATCATCGGGCACGACAACGCCCACCGCCGCGACGTCACCAGCGGGCTCGACTGCGAGATCGAGACCATCGGCTTCAACCCCGCCGCCGACTGGTCGATCAGCTTCGATCCCGAGACCAGCCGCGTGCATCTCCGCCACAAGGGCGACACCGCGGCCGAGTACACCTGCCCCATGCCGGGCGATCACTCGGCGCTCAACTCCGCGATGGCCTTCGCGCTGGCCGACTCGCTCGGCGCTGACCGCCTTGCCATCGTCCGCGCATTCAAGAACTTCAAGGGCATCGGCAGACGCCTCGAACTCATCGGCGACCGCCCGCTCGTCACGGGCGGCTCGGTCCGCGTCTACGACGACTACGGCCACCACCCGACTGAAGTCGAGATGACCCTCCGCGCCCTGCGCCAGCACGAACGCCCGCACGACCGCGGGGGCAGACTCATCTGCGTCTTCCAGCCGCACCAGCACTCGCGCACCCGCTTCCTGCTCGATGACTTCGCAGCCGCGTTCAGCCAGGCCGACGTCGTCATCGTCCCGCACATCTATTTCGTCCGCGACTCCGAGGCCGAGAAGCAGAAGGTCTCGGCGGGTGATCTCGTCGACCGCCTCCGCAGCCGGGGCACCCGCGCGATGCACCTCTACCCCTTCGACGCGATCGTCGAGCACCTCGACGACATCACCCAGCCCAATGACCTGCTCGTCGTGATGGGCGCCGGCCCCGTCTGGACCATCGCCCGCAGCTTTATGGAACGCGCCCCAAGCCCCGTCCACATCGGAGCACACGCCTGATGGCCCGCGCCGCAACACTCCCCGAGATCGAGCGCGATGCGCCCATCCCCACCTACTTCAAGGTCGGCGGCAAGGCCCAGCGATTGGCCCGACCCGCGTCCATTGAAGAACTCCAGGCCTGCATCCAGGCCGAGCCGGACCTGCGCATCCTCGGCGACGGCGCCAACCTCCTCGTCGACGACGCGGGCGTGCGCGAACT
>Ga0070726_10001899_pt1 | contig 19720 bp, 17 predicted proteins | sample tdAd471_FD_67275 | JGI IMG/M metagenome (GOLD analysis project Ga0070726, IMG submission 67275) | Marine sediment microbial communities from the Atlantic coast under amendment with organic carbon and nitrate - tdAd47.1 | ecosystem: Environmental > Aquatic > Marine > Coastal > Sediment | place... | reverse complement strand
ATCTGGAAATAGCGGTCAAAGCCCGCCACCATCAAAAGCTGTTTATATTGCTGAGGCGCTTGTGGCAGCGCATAAAACTGGCCTGCATGGATACGGCTGGGCACGAGGAAATCGCGCGCGCCTTCCGGGCTGCTCGCTGTCAGGATCGGCGTTGAATATTCGGTGAAGTCCGCAGCTTCCATACGGCGGCGCATGTCCGAGATAATCTTGGTACGCTTGACGATATTGGCATGCAGCGTTTCGCGGCGCAGATCGAGAAAGCGATAGCGCAGGCGCACTTCTTCGGGATATTCCTGCTCACCTGCCACCGGCAGCGGCAGTTCGGCAGCAGCAGACTGAACAACGGCATCATCGGCGCGAATCTCAATCTCGCCGGTTTCCATCCTGGGGTTGATCGCTTCCGCATCGCGCGCAACGACCCGGCCGGTAATCGTCACCACACTCTCAGCGCGAAGCGACTCGATCACCTTGAAAACGGGACCATCAACCTCGGTAACGATCTGCACCATGCCATAATGATCGCGCAGGTCGATGAATACGAGATCGCCATGATCGCGCTTGCGATGCACCCAGCCCGATACGCGAACAGTCTCGCCAACATGTGAAGAGCGCAGCTGAGCGCAGTTATGGGTGCGATATGCGTGCATAATAATCGTTTCTCGTTTGAACATTAGATGAAAATGACAAATTGATGTAACCGGTCTATGGCCGCAGTTTAAACCTGTGACTGTTAAAACGCGGCTACAGCGCGCCTGCCCATAAAGTGATCGACCAATTTATGCAAATTCATCCGCTCATTACTGACAGTAAAGACCTTGCCCAACTCTGCGAAAGGCTCGCCCGGTCCCCCTGGGTTGCTATCGATACGGAGTTCATGCGCGAAAACACCTATTGGCCAGACCTGTGCCTTGTCCAGATCGCTGACGAACATGAAGCAGCCGCTATCGATCCGAAGGCGGATGGGATTGACCTCGCCCCCCTGCTCGATCTGATGGTCAATAATGAGGATGTGCTGAAGGTTTTCCATGCAGGCGGGCAAGATCTTGAAATCATCTACAATATGACGGGCAAGACCCCGCACCCGCTGTTCGACACACAGATTGCCGCTATGGCTCTGGGGCTTGGCGAGCAGATCGGCTATGGCAATCTGGTTGATGCATGGATGGGCGTCACGCTGGACAAGGGCGCCCGTTTTACCGATTGGGCACGCCGCCCACTCGACAAGCGCCAGATCGATTATGCGATTGGCGATGTCACCTACCTGATTCAGATTTTCCCGAAGATGCTCGACAAGCTTCGCGAAACAGGGCGCGGCGGCTGGCTCGACCACGAGATGGAGCGCATTGGCGACGCATCCAATTATGAGAACAAGCCTGAAAATGCATGGAAGCGCGTGCGTATTTCCAGCAAAAAACCCGATGTGCTGGGTCGTTTGAAAGCGCTTGCTGCATGGCGTGAAAATGAAGCACGTGACAAGAATTTGCCGCGTGGGCGCATTGTCAAGGACGAGACGCTGGCCGATATAGCCTCCCACCCGCCCCGCAAGCAGGAGGATCTGGGCAAGGTGCGTGGCCTGTCTGCAGCATGGAAAACCAATGACATCGGCAGAAGAATGCTGCAGGCGCTTGCCGACGCGACACCGCTCGCGCGCGAAGACATGCCGGATCGTGGCCCGCGCAAACCCGGGCTGGGCAAGGATGGTGCTCTGGTGGCGGACCTGCTCAAACTGCTCCTCAAGATCCGTTCCAAGGAAATTGACGTTGCCGCGCGCCTGATTGCCCGCAGCGATGATCTGGAAATGCTGGCCGCCGGTGTACGCAAAGAGCTGACCATATTGCAGGGCTGGCGCTATGAAGAATTTGGCCGGGATGCGCTTGATCTGGTTGAAGGGCGGCTGGCCTTTGCCGTTGTGGAGGGGCGACTCAAAATGACCCGCACAGCCAAGGAAGAAACAGGCGCGCAAGAAGAACAAATAGCCGTTGCATCGCGGGAAGATGCGTCATGAGCCTGGAATTGCGTCTGTCCATCCTGTCGCTCGCCAGCCTCACGCTCATCGGCTGCGCTCATCACCAGAGCGCACCCTCACCATCTGTTCCGCCGCGTGATGCCGTAGCCAGTTGCAATACGGAAGGGCTGGCCCAATTTTCAGGGCAAAAAGCAACTGCCGAACTGGGCGCCAAAATGCTCCAGCATTCTGGTGCGAAGCGCTTGCGCTGGGTTCCCCCGCGCACTGCTGTAACGATGGATTTCCGGCCAGACCGGCTAACTGTGCGCTATGACGATGCCATGCACATCATCAGGGCGAATTGCGGTTGATATAAACAAGCCAGACAAAGACAGGGCAAATGCGACCTGACCGGCTTAACGGCTCACTACCACCCATGGCATATCCATGGCTTGCCCCAGATTTTTAAGGCGACGGCTGACGGTCTCCCCCTGCAGCCCGGAATGCGCATCCGTGAGCGCCAGCGTGATAACATCCTCATTCCTGCTGATTTCAGCATGGTCGAGAGGTGAGGCAACGCCACCCGACAAACGCTGGGCCAGACGAATTGCCAACCCCCATTGCACAGCACGATGCAACGCATCAGGCGGTGCCAGAGCCTCAAGCAACGGAACAATGCCCGAGCCACCGCCGAAATTGCTGTACAACGCCTGCGCCAACATCGCGCGGCCAAAGCCGTCAATACCAACCCAGTTGCCATGCAGCGCAATTTCAAGGCCGCGTTCTGCTCGAAAATCAGGGTTTGCGCGCCAGGCCACATCCGCCAACAAACAGGAAGCCCGCCGCAGCCGCGTGAATTCCGGAATATCATCTTCAAACAAAGGCGCTATCCACTGGTCTATCAAACGACCATGCCCCGGGAACCGCCCTTGCGCCTCGCCTTCAGCCTCGGTAGCCGCCAATAGCGGGTCAAGCGCACGGGTGGCGCTATCCAGCCCTTCATAAAGCAAGCCTTCGCGCAGACCATGCGCGGAAACCACCAGTTCACTGCTATTAAGCTGCCGGACCAAGACCGCCAGCAAGGCAGCGGCATGACGCAGTGTCGCAGCGCGCGAAGAGGAAATAGCCGGAACTTTCTTGATGCCGGATTTGCCCATTTGCGCTGTCACACGCACCAGATAGGCAGCGCGACTGGCCTCCATGCGATAATGATGAATCACCGGCAGCGGGAATTGCGAGAGTTGCATATCGAGATGCGCCAGTGCGCGCCATGACCCACCGACAAGATAGAGCGGCAAGCTGGTCTCTGCTGTGCTCCATCCTGCTTTCCCAAGCGCCTTGGTAACATATTTGGAAAGCGCGTTTTTGCTGCCATCGCGAATGGCCGCCAGGCGCAACACGCCGAGCGGCAGGGATACCACCTCATGCACCTCCCCGCCGTGCACACGGGCCAACTCCAGACTGCCACCTCCCAGGTCCGCTACAATACCATCAGCATCAAGGATGGAGGCAATCACGCCATAGCCCGCACCGCGCGCCTCTTCCTCCCCTGTTAATATCTCAATATCCATGCCTGCTTCGCGGTGCGCCCGCGTGATGAAATCAGACCCGTTATCCGCCTCACGCACCGCCGCTGTTGCGATGCACCGTATATCCTGCACCTCCATTTGCTCAGCGAGCATGGCAAAACGCACAAGCGCACCAATACCGCGATCCATGGCGATATCATCTATGCGTCCTGTTTCGCTCAGCGCCGCGCCCAGCCCGGCTGAAACTTTTTCGTTGAACAGCAGAAAAGGCGCACGCTCCGGCCCATCATAAACAACAAGGCGAACGCTATTGGAGCCAATGTCTACAATGGCGCGACGGTGAGGCGCTGTGGGCAGCGCTTCAACACGCGCCTCCCCCTCATCATCCCCCGGATGTGCAACACCCATAAGGCTTCGAAGCAAGTTCATTCCTTCATGTCACTCATCCGGTAACGCAAGCTGAGCGTGGGCGCTGCATCGCCATGTGCCTGAGCCGCGCCACGCCCTGAAAGCGAGGGATTGGTCATGAAATAACGGTGCAGATTAAATGGCTTTTCACCCGGGTCAAAGCGGGTATAGCGCCCGTCACTGCCCAGTTGCCAGCTCTGCTCCGTGTCGATGAGGTTCGCGACCAACACCTGATCAACCACCTGATCATGCACGGTCGGATTTTCGATAGGCAGCATATATTCAACCCGCCGGTCGAAATTGCGCGGCATCCAGTCTGCCGAAGAGATATACACCTTCGCGCCGTTATTCGGCATTTCCTTGCCATTGCCAAATACCCAGATACGGCTGTGCTCAAGGAAGCGGCCGACAATGGATTTCACCCTGATATTCTCGGACATTCCTGGCACAGCAGGGCGCAGGCAGCATATGCCACGAATGATCAGGTCAACCTGAACACCTGCATTGCTTGCGGAATAGAGCTTCTCGATGATCGCCGGATCAACCAGTGAATTCATTTTCGCCCACACAGACGCCGGACGACCAGCACGGGCATGATCGATTTCATCATCAATCAACTCGCACAGGCTGCGGCGCATGTCATGAGGCGACATGGTGAGCAGTTCCAGCTCGCGAGGCTCCACATAGCCGGTGATATAGTTAAACACGGCTGCGGCATCGCGCCCGACGCGCGGGTCAGCGGTAAAAAAGCTCAAGTCGGTATAGATACGCGCGGTTATCGGGTGATAATTGCCTGTGCCGAAGTGACAATAGGTACGAAACTGATCGCCCTCACGGCGCACCACCATCGAAATTTTGGCATGTGTCTTCCAGTCGATAAAGCCATAGACGACCTGCACCCCGGCCCGTTCCAATGCGCTCGCCCACAGAAGATTTTGTTCCTCGTCGAAACGCGCTTTCAACTCGACGACCGCCGTCACCGACTTGCCGGCTTCCGCAGCATCGATCAGCGCACGAATGACGGCAGACTGCTTGCCTGCACGATAGAGTGTCTGCTTGATCGCAACGACGTCCGGGTCTGCTGCCGCCTGCTTCAGAAAAGCGACAACGACATCGAAGCTCTCATAAGGGTGATGAACGACGATATCCTTGGCGCGGATCGCCGCGAAGCAATCCCCGCCATATTCGCGGATACGTTCCGGGAAGCGCGCCGCAAAAGGCTCGAACTTGAGATCAGGCCGGTCTTCCTCGACAATGGCGGAAAGGTCGCCAAGACCAACAAAGCCATCTATATCGGCAATCAGCGAATCCTGCCCCAGCAGCATATTCTGCACCATATCATCGATAGCGACCGGCAACCCCGCCTCTATCTCAACACGAATGATACGCCCGCGCCGCCGCCGTTTGATGGCGCTGCGGAAATAGCGGACCAGATCTTCTGCCTCTTCCTCCACCTCGATGTCGCTATCGCGAATAACGCGGAACACGCCACTCTCGCGGATTTCATAGCCCGGAAACAGGCGATGGCTGAACCGGCGAATAACCGCTTCCAGCGCCATATAGCGTGCAGGGTGCCCCGGAACCCTTACAAACCGCGACAATGTAGACGGGATCATCACCAGCTCACGAATATTCTCACCATCGGATTCGCGCACCAGATCGAACAACATCGACAGGCCAAGATTGGGAATGAACGGGAAAGGATGTGCCGGGTCCAGCGCTTGCGGGGTCAGGATCGGGAATATCTGGGTGAGGAAATGCTCTTCAAGCCATTTTTCTATATCCGGATTGAGCGGCCCAGTGCCGACGACTTCAATTCCTGCTTTATTCAGCTCATCATGCAGGTCATGCCAGACACGTTGCTGATCACGCATCAACAGCTCCGCTTCTTCGCCAATAGCAGCGAGCTGTTGTGCAGGCGTTAGCCCATCGACAGAACGCAGATCGACATTATCGAGCTGCTGGCCCTTGAGCCCCGCGACACGAACCATGAAAAATTCATCGAGATTATTACCGCCGATCGAGAGGAAGCGGAGCCGCTCCAGCAGAGGGTGCGCCGGGTTCATCGCCTCCTCCAGCACACGGCGGTTAAACGCCAGCCAGGACAGTTCCCGATTGAAATACCGCTCTCCGGCTTCGGCCAGTTTCATGACCGGATCGGCCTCAGACATTATCAGAACCCCTGGTTAGAACTCTAGTCATTGCGCTCCTGCGCCTCATCAGGCGCCGAATCCGGCTCTACTATAGGCGGAAATGCTTCTCTTTGCAGCGCTTCTTTGGCAATCTGAATGGATATTTTCCGCCCGGAAGCCAGTGAAAGCCGGTTCAGTGCATCAAGGGCATGTGCCACAGCGGCATAGCTGCGCTCTATCCTGCGTGAGAGCCATTCAGGAAGATCAGGCGCATAGGCAGAGCCCGCCTGTGCCAGCCCGGTTTCGATGAGACCACGGACCAGCACATCGTCCGGTTCCTTGATCCGCACATGCGGCGCTGCGGCCAGACGCGAACGCAAATCCGGTAATGTCACAGCCCAAAGCTCTGGCCCTTCCCGGGCGATCAACAGCAATGGCTTGCCGTTATCCCGCGACATATTCCACGCATGAAACAGCTCTTGGTCGGCCCGCCTGTCAGCGTCATCAATGATTTCGCCACCGCTGATCTGTTCGAAATAACGCCCGGCCAAGCTCTTGCCAGAACGCGACGGGCCAGTGAGAATCGAGATAGGAAGCGGCCAGTCACGCCAGTTTTCAATATGGCGCGCGGCAAGGTGATTGGCATCACTCAGGAGAAACTGGCCTGCTTTCGCCTGCCCTGCCCATTCAAAGGGCAATCCGATCTGGCTCATTGATCCCCTGCTGGCGCAGCAACGCGCCGACTGATCCGCAATGTGCTACCCCCCATGCTCACGCTCAGCCCACGCGCTTCCAACGCCGCCTTGAGGGATTCAATCGTGCCGTCATAACTGACCTGCATCACCGAGACACCACCCAGCGCCAGGCTGCTTGTCGCGGCGGAACGCACGCCGGAGATCATCCGTACCAACGCCTCACCCTGGCTGACAGAGGCAACATCGGGCGTATCAAACTGAATGGAATAGCTCGCTATACCGGGAGTCCCCGTGATGGGGACACCGCTGGTTTCAACGGCAGCCTCACTAAAATTGCCCAGCTCCAGTTCAGATTCATCAATCGGTTCTTCAATGACCAGCGATGTATCAGGGCGCAAGCGGCCATCAAGCAATGCCTGTGTATAGATGCCGTTGAGCTTCGCTATGGCCGTGTCGAGCATTTTAGGCAGCTCGGCTTCACTGCGTGCACTCAGCTTGAAATTGCCCAGCAGCATATTGTCCGGGCCATAGCGCGCGGTAAACCTGCCAACAATCGGACCACCCGGCCATTGGCGCTCCAACTTCGCAATAGGAAACACCACATCAGCCGCGCCATATTGATCGAGAATATTACGCCACCACAAACGGCTGCGACGTCCGGCCTGTCCGGCGTTTAGCAGCAGGGCATCCGGCCCGGTACCGCTGGTGCGCACATAATCGATGGCACTGTCACCTGTGCGATAGCGCGCCCATGCCTTTTGCCATTCATTGACCGTTTCAAACACCGTTGAGCTGCCCGCCTCGCGTACAATCGGGATAACCAGCAAGGGCGGCGAGCGCATCGCTGTTGAACGTATGCCTAAAATCTGACCGGCACGTGCCCTGTCAAACAATATCCGCAATGTCGCAATATAACGATTGGCGCCAATCTCTTCCGACTCAACCTCTATTGAAGACACGATCTGATCAAGCTGACTGTCCGAGAGGCCAACTCCACCCCCGCCATTTGTCTCCGCCCATAGCTTTTTCCATGCGAGTCGCTGCGCCTGACGCCATCCGGCTGTGCGCGCAGCTTCGGCTGTCTTCGCATAAATATCGACCTTGACGCTGCCTGCATCAAAATCGCTGCTGCTCGCGATCGGCGGGACACCGCGCTCCCCCTCCATCTGTGCAACAAGCACAGCAGCCAGCAAACCGACCATAAGGACCATTGGAACAGCCAGCAAACGCAGCATTTGAGCAGGCTGCGAAATCATGGGAAGGCGAGCAATCATCGTCACGGCGCTCTTTTGACGGGAAATGCCGTGAATTCCAAGCATACAATTGCACAAGACATGATTTATTTCTCACCGTGAGCACCTTGATAAAATCGGCAAATGCGATAGGCGCTTCCCATGACCAAGCCTACAGACACCTCATCGTCGCCACAGTCCTATAGCTATGCACAGGCAGGCGTGAACATCGAAGCCGGCAATGCGCTGGTAAAAGCCATTGCACCGCTCGCCAAAGCAACGAACCGCCCCGGCGCCAATGTTTCGCTCGGCGGCTTTGGCGGTTTTTTCGATCCCAAGGCTGCGGGCTATAAAGACCCGCTGCTGGTCGCCGCCAATGATGGCGTGGGCACCAAGCTGAAGCTCGCTATCGACAGCGGCAAGCATGACACGGTGGGCATCGATCTTGTCGCCATGTGCGTCAATGACCTGATCGTTCAGGGCGCAGAACCGCTCTTCTTCCTCGATTATTTCGCCACCGGGCGCCTTGAAAACGGCATTGCCGAGCGCGTTGTCGCCGGCATCGCGCAGGGGTGCAAGCTGGCAGGCTGCGCCCTCATTGGCGGCGAAACGGCCGAAATGCCGGGTATGTACAGTGATGGCGATTATGATCTGGCGGGTTTTTGCGTCGGCGCGGTCGAGCGCGACGAAGCACTCACTGGCGATCAGGTCAAGGCTGGCGATGTTTTGCTGGGTCTCGGTTCCACCGGCGTCCACAGCAATGGCTATTCGCTGGTGCGCCGCCTCGCGGCCGACAAGGGCTGGAAGCTCGACCGCCCGGCAATCTTCGATCAGGACGTGTTGCTGATCGACGCCCTGCTCGCCCCGACCCGCATTTATGTTAAATCGCTACTGCCCAGCATCCGCAAGGGTGATATTCATGCGCTTGCCCATATCACCGGCGGTGGCCTGCTCGAAAATATCCCGCGTATATTGCCCGGTGGCTGCCGCGCTGTGGTGGATGCTGACGCGTGGGAACAGCCGCGCCTGATGGCCTTTCTGCAAGCCCAGGGACATATCGAACCGGCTGAAATGGCACGCACCTTCAACTGTGGTATCGGCATGGTGCTGGTGGTCGATGAAGCCAATGTCACGCGCATTACTCAGGAGCTTGAGGCCGCTGGCGAGGCTGTGCATCGTATCGGCGTCATCGAAACCGGCACGAAGGGCTGCACAGTGCGTGGCTCGGCGGAAAGCTGGAGCGCGCAGGAAGCATGGGAAGCGGGACATGATGCGTAAAATGCTCCCCGTTCGCTTTGAGCGCAGTCGAGAGGCCGAGCGGCACGCGTGTCTCGACTGCGCTCGACACGAACGGGCATGGGCATGAACAAAGCAAGAGCCACTCTCACCCTGTTGCCGATGGCCTGTTTATCGATGATATTCGCCCCGGCGACACTGCGTGCCGAAACCCTGCCCCCGCGCAATGAATGCGCGGCTGACCCTGCCTATTTCGCCTTTGAGCAACAATTGCGCGCGGCGATACACGCCAAAGCCCCGGAAAAGCTGCTCGCTCTGGTTGCACCCAACATCAAATCCAGTTTCGGTGGTGAAGACGGCATCGAGGAATTCAGGTCACAATGGCGGCTCAACGATGGCGCGGCATCGCCTCTCTGGGTCGAATTGGAGCGCATCGTGTCGCTGGGCTGCGCGCAAGCGCAAAGCTACGCCGCTCTGCCTTATATGTTCAAGAAACTGCCCGACCGTTTTGACGCTTTCGAGACCTATGTCGCCACCGGCACCAATATCGTGATGCGTGAAGGACCGGGCAGCGACACTCGCGCCATTGCCCGGCTCGACTGGGATATTATGACGCGGGTCAGGGACGGCGGGCCTGCCAGTGAAGACTGGATCAAAGTCTCCAGCTCCACCAATCATTATCTCGGCTATGTGCACAAAAGCCTGTTGCGCAGCCCGATCGACTATCGCCTGATTGTACAGCCGGTTGATGGCGCGCTCAGGATCGTATCCTTTCTGGCGGGGGACTGAGGAATATGGCCAAGGCAAAAGTCGCCGTGCTGATCTCCGGGCGCGGATCGAACATGGCAGCCTTGGTCTATGCCGCCAAGGCGGCGGATTGCCCCTATGAGGTCGTGCTGGTCGCCTCCAATGACCCGGACGCGCCGGGGCTGGACTTTGCCCGCGCCGAGGGCATCGCTACCTTCGGGCGCAGCCATAAAGGCATGAAACGCGCAGAGTTTGACGCTATCATCAACGCAGAAATTCAGAAGTCCGGCGCCGACACTATCGCGCTGGCAGGCTATATGCGCCTGCTCTCGCCTGAATTCGTCAGCCAGTGGGAAGGCCGGATGCTCAACATCCATCCCTCGCTGCTGCCCAAATATAAAGGGCTGCATACCCACGAGCGCGCCATCGAGGCAGGCGATGCCTATGGCGGCTGCTCGGTGCATGTCGTGACGGCCGAGCTGGACGACGGCCCGGTGCTGGGCCAGACGCAAGTCGCGATCCTGCCCAGCGACACCCCGGACGATCTGGCAGCGCGCACGCTAATCGCCGAGCATCAGCTCTATTCGCGTGTGCTGGCAGGGTATGTGACGAATAAGTAACTGAATAGCAGGAGTTGTGCCATGTCGTCGAAAAGAAGAGAGGCCTACTGCATTGTCGGCCGACAGGATGCCGGTAAATCCAGCATCATACGCGCCCTAACAGGTTACGGCAGGCAATCAAACGTGCAGGAACCTTGGGATGTCGAGTTTTTGGATGGACCAAGAAAATGTTTCATCCAGATAAATTCGCCACAGGAAGATTTGAGGGCTAACTTCTACGACCTCTGTGACGATATCGAAGTCCTGTTTCTTGCGTTGCAAGATCAGCACAGAAATAGGCCGCCACTGCAAATTTTGCAGAGACTTGAAAATGAAAAATGGACTATTGCTGGTATATGCGGCCTTGCATTCGACCCCGAGGTATGGGAGCCAGAGCTGCGTTCGAACCCATCACCATCAATGACCATACTTCCACGAAGAGGTGTCAGAGGCCAAACATGGTGCGCGAATAGCCAGGCTCAAGAGCTTCGTTCTATGTGGGGCATAGTTTAACCTACCTAGTCAGCTTCTTATACGCCAGCCTTGTTGGCCGGTCCGCCGCATCGCCAAGGCGACGGCGCTTGTCTTCTTCATAGGCCTCGAAGTTGCCCTCGAACCATTCGACATGGCTGTTGCCTTCAAAGGCGAGAATATGCGTGGCGAGGCGATCGAGGAAGAAGCGGTCATGCGAGATGACCACGGCGCAACCGGCGAAATTCTCGATAGCGTCTTCGAGCGCAGCGAGCGTTTCGACATCAAGATCGTTGGTCGGCTCATCGAGCAGCAACACATTGCCGCCTTCCTTGAGCATCTTGGCCATATGCACGCGATTGCGTTCACCGCCTGAGAGCTTACCGACATTCTTCTGCTGGTCGCCGCCCTTGAAGTTAAACGCGCCGACATAAGCGCGCGTGCTCATATCATGGCCGTTGACCTTCATATAATCGAGGCCATCGGAAATCTCTTCCCAGACATTCTTCGAGGCATCAAGGTCTGCGCGACTCTGGTCAACATAGCCCAGATGCACCGTCTCACCGATGTCGATGCTGCCGCTGTCAGGCTGTTCCTGCCCGGTGATCATCTTGAAGAGCGTGGATTTACCCGCGCCGTTCGGCCCGATCACACCGACAATACCGCCCGGTGGCAGCATGAAGCTCAGGTCCTCAAACAACAGCTTGTCGCCATAAGCCTTGGAAATGCCCTTGGCTTCGATGACCTTGCCGCCAAGGCGTTCGGGCACCTGAATGACGATCTGCGCCTTGCCGGGCTTGCGGTCCTTCTGGGCATCCTGCAAAGCTTCGAACTTCCTGATACGCGCCTTGCTCTTGGTCTGGCGCGCGGCGGGCGTCTGCCGGATCCAGTCCAGCTCTTCCTTGAGCGCTTTCTGACGGCCCGATTCTTCGCGGTCCTCCTGCGCAAGGCGCTTTGATTTCTTTTCCAGATAGGTCGAATAATTGCCCTCATACGGGAAGTATTTTCCACGATCGAGCTCAAGGATCCATTCCACAACATTGTCGAGAAAATAGCGGTCATGGGTGATCATCAGCACCGCTCCCGCATATTCCTTCAGATGGTTTTCCAGCCATTCGACGGATTCTGCATCCAGATGGTTGGTAGGCTCATCAAGCAGCAATATGGAAGGCTTCTGGATCAACAAACGTGTGAGCGCGATGCGGCGCTTTTCACCACCCGACAGACTCTCCACGCCCATATCACCCGGCGGGCAACGCAGCGCTTCCATCGCTATCTCAAGCTGGTTATCGAGCGTCCAGCCATCAACCGCGTCGATTTTTTCCTGCAACTCGCCCATTTCGGTCATCAGCGCATCAAAATCGCAATCTTCCGGCGGATCACCCATGATTTCGCCAATTTCGTTGAAGCGTTCCACCAGATCAGCCGTTTCGCGCGCGCCATCTTTCACATTTTCCAGCACGGTCTTGCTGGTGTCCAGCTCCGGCTCCTGCGCAAGATAGCCAACAGTGATATTTTCGCCCGGCCATGCCTCGCCCGAAATATCGGTATCGATTCCGGCCATGATCTTCATCAGCGTGGATTTACCAACGCCATTGGGACCAACAATGCCAATCTTCGCACCGAAGTAAAATTGCAGGCTAATATTATCGAGCACCGGCTTCTGGGCGCCGGGGAAGGACTTGGTCATGCCCTTCATCACATAGGCATATTGTGCGCTACTCATTATCAGGAGAACTCCGCCGAAATCTGTGAGAATTATCAGCCGCCCCGTTAGCGCGACAGACGCGACTTGGCAAACGGCTTGTGCGAGGCTCAGTGAACATATCCGGCATATACCGCCGGGCCAATATGCGTTCACCCCGGCTGGCATAGCTTATGCGCATCATCGGCAGTCCGGCGAGAGGGCGCTCAATGGCGTGAGACGCAATCGCCGCTACTTGTTATTAAACGTAAAACTCCACATTCCTGCTTGCTAGAAGTGAAAACCACTGTACTAGGCAACACATCATCGCTCGATTCGCTCGGGTCAGCGATGAAAAATATGTTGATTTGTTTAACTGAGCCGTTATTTCGGAGCGCTCGTGCAAGTGAAATATAATTTTGTGCGCGCGAGACATGCTTTTTATTGGAGCCTAATTATTATGAAAAAGATCGCTGCTGTTTTTGCTTCCGCGACCCTGCTTTCTCTGGCCGCTTGCGGCGAGAAGCCCGCTGAAGAAGCCAACGAAGCTGCTGTCGTTGAGAATGTTGTCGAAGCTACTGAAGTTGTCGAGAACGCTGCTGAAGTAGTTGAGAATGCTTCTGAAGTAGTTGAAAACGCTGCTGAAGCTGTCGAAGCTGCTGCTGAATAATTTCTCGCCAAGAGAAAATTTCAAAAGGGTGGGAAGCTGTTATGGCTTCCCGCCCTTTTTTCATTATTATATAACATCAGCCCAGCGCCAAACGGATAGCCCTGCCCGACAACTCAAAACTGTTTCCGCAGGCTGATCTCCATAAACCGTCCACGCGGATCGATATAGCCCGGCTGATAGGAAAGCGGCACCTGACCATTGCTGTCACGCACCTCACGCCTCGCATCAAACAGATTTTCAACCTTTAATCGAAGCCTTACCCCCTTGAGCCAAGGATGGCGCTCCAGCAGGGATGCATTCGTATCGAACCGAACAAATACGCGCATATCCAGCATAAAAAGGTCGGAAAAATCAAGATCAGAGCCGGTCAGACCACCGTCAACATGGCGGCCACTTTCATATTTTGCGCTTGTGCGTATGCCAACACCATTGAAAAACCAGCCGCCCTCCAGCTCAACCAGATGTCTGGTCGCGCCGCTATTGCTGCTCAGCGCATCACCATCCAGCAAATCCAGCTTGAGGCCCGGCCGGACCAACACCTCATCCTTGAGCCGGATCGAATGAAATATACTGGCATTCCATCGGCCACCACTGCCAAAACGCCCGGGGCTGCCTCGTCCCCTGCCCCCGCCTTCACTTTCTCCAAAGCGCTTCTGAAAATTAAAACCATAGCGAAGCACCTGATTGCTGCTTTGGCTAAAATTAATGCTCCGCTGATCAATCGCGATGAGCCTGCCGTCACTATCCCTCTCGACGCGTTCCGGAAAAGCCGCCTCAATCTCCGGTGTTAACAATGGCAAATCGGCAATCTGGCCATCGCTTTGATTGTCATAATAATCCAGCAGGAGCGTGAGCCCCTCTACAAAGGGAGCCTCCCACGCCAATCCTGCTTTAAAATCAGACCGTTTTTCAGCATTGAGGGCGGGGTTCCCACCGCTGGTTACCGCCACCAGAGCCGTTTCTCCCCGTGCAAAATCATAAATGGGCACATTATAGCTGGTGGTCAGGGGAGCGCCCAATTGCCCGATGCCTGGAGCATTTTTCTCATGCGCCATGGATGCATTGACCGTAAGATTTCTCGATGGTTTCCAGGTCACGCCATAGCCATGGCTGTACAATGTGCCAAAATCCGAAAGATGTTGCACTGAACCGTTGATATTGGCCGAGACACTGCCGAGGTTCTGCAATAGGCCACCAGCATTGCGGAGGAGCGGTATATCCAGATTCGCCCGCGCGACTTTCTCCGTTCGATCCAGCTTTTGCGCCGTAAGCACCCCAGACCTGTCACGATCGCTATCGTACGCAATATCGGAAACGCCCGTGCGCAAGCCCATTATGACATCGCCTGCCGGCAAGGAAAATAATGTTCCGCTTATGTTAAGGTCAGACCCTAATGTGCGTTGACGCGATGCCGAGCTTTCGGTGATGCCACCGCCGCGCTCGAAGCTGAGAGAATGGCTGCGCACCCAGTCCGCATTGGCAGTCCATGTCCATTGCCAGCCTGACAAGACGCCTTCCAGGGTCGTACCAAAATGGGTTGTGCGGCTCTTGCTGTCACGTTGCTGCACCAGACCGCTCAAGCCGTCTTTGCCCTGCAACGCTTCGGATTCTGCGCGTTCATGCTCGGCATTGAGCGTCAGCCCCAGAGTTTCGGTCAATGATGCGTTGTACAGCCCACCCAAAATCAGCTCATCGCTTTGCGGTTCCAAAGTGCGAAACTGCCCGGCATTCGTCGTGCCATCTTCCCCGCGAATATTGCGGGCACTCTCCAGAACCCTGCTGCTGCGTGTATATTCTGAATTCAGCGCCCAGCGCCCTGTTTCGGTAAGTTTGAGATAATTGCCTTCCAGTTCCAGCGTGCGCGGGTCCCCCTCGCCGCTCTGGCCATATTCAACTTCCGTCGTAATCGCCGCGAAATCTTGTTTCAGGATGAAGTTGATCACGCGCTGGTCAGCGGCATAACCATAACGCAGAGCCACTTCCTCCGGCAAAACCTGTACCTTGGCGATAGCTTCCGGCGGCATGCGGAATATTTCACGCCGGCTCGCTATGCGACGCCCATTCACAAGCAATACAGCAGCACCGCCCCCTTGCCCGCGAGAAGAACGCGTAAGCGGGGCGATCTGACTGATCAACTCCTGAATATTGGAAGCCCCATAGCTCGCAATATCTTCTTCCCCCAGCTCCACCTCGACCGCAGATTCGCCGATCACTTCACCACGATAACTCCGGCCAAGGACAATAATCTCCTGTTCGCCATGAGCATCAACGACATCATCTTCCTGCTCTGCCTGTGCATACGCCTGCACAGGCAGAGCCAGTGCCGAACACATAAGAAGAGCAAGGAACAGAGATTTTTTTTGCATGCGCAGCATAAGGAGCCCGGACAGATCAATACCAAAACTGGCCTGGGCCGGATGCTCAGGTCAATACCCAGCCAGAACTAGAGGGTGTTAACTGACTAATAGCTGAACTGTTTTGCGCATCGCAGTATAAATATAAGCGCCTTATATATGCACAGCCTTGCCATAAGCGGCGAGCACGCTTTCGTGCATCATTTCGCTCAGCGTGGGGTGCGGGAACACCGTCGTCATCAATTCCGCCTCGGTCGTCTCCAGCGTCTTGCCGACCACATAGCCCTGAATAAGCTCGGTCACTTCCGCGCCGATCATATGCGCGCCCAATAGCTCGCCAGTTGCTTCATCGAACACCGTTTTGACGAACCCTTCCGCCTCGCCCAGCGCAATCGCCTTGCCATTGCCGATAAACGGGAAATTGCCGACCTTGACCTTATAGCCTGCCTCTTTCGCCTTCGCTTCGGTCAGGCCCACGCTGGCGATTTGCGGGTGGCAGTAGGTACAGCCCGGAATATTGCGCACGTCCATTTCATGCGGGTGGACATCCTTGTTGCCCAGCGCCTGTGCAATCGCCTCTGCGGCAATCACGCCCTCATGGCTCGCCTTGTGCGCCAGCCATGGCGGCGCGGTGATGTCGCCAATCGCCCATAGCCCATCGACATTGGTGCGACACAGGCCATCGGTCTTGATATGCCCCTTGATCTGCTCGACACCAAGCGTTTCAAGCCCGATATTCTCGCTATTGGGCGCAATGCCAACCGCGACGATGCAATGGCTGTATTCGCTGGCGGCAACCTTGCCGTCCTTGCCCTTGATCTTGGCCGACACCCCGCTGGCGGTCGCTTTCAGTTCCTCAACGCCCGCACCGGTCATGATCGTCATGCCTTGCTTTTTGAGCGCCTTTTCGAGGAAAGCGGACACTTCAGCATCTTCCACCGGCACGATGCGGTCCATCATTTCAACGACCGTCACTTCCGCGCCCATGTCATTATAGAAGCTGGCAAACTCGATGCCGATAGCGCCAGAACCAATGACCAGCAGCTTTTTCGGCATTTCGGGCGGCGTCATGGCGTGGCGATAGGTCCAGATGCGCCCACCCGGTTTATGGCCATCAGCAGGCGCAAACGGCAGATCGCGCGCCCGCGCGCCGGTCGCCACGATAATGTGCTTGGCGTTGAGCGTCTCGACGCCCTTTTCGCCTTTCACCTCCAGCTTGCCTTTACCAACCAGCTTGCCCTCGCCCATATGCACGCTGATCTTGTTCTTCTTCATCAGATGCGTAACACCCTGATTGAGCTGCTTGGCGACACCGCGCGAGCGCTTCACCACCGCGTCAATGTCCGCTGTGATCTTCTCAGCCGCCAGTCCATAGTCCTTGGCGTGGTTCATATAGTGGAAGATTTCGGCGGAACGCAGCAATGCCTTGGTCGGGATACACCCCCAGTTGAGGCATATGCCCCCCAGATTTTCCCGTTCGACAATCGCCGTTTTCAGGCCCAGCTGGCTGGCGCGGATTGCCGCTACATAGCCGCCGGGGCCAGAACCAAGAACGATAAGGTCGTAAGTCTCTGCCATGTCTCAAATCTTTCCTTATGCAGATGCGTCCGGTGCAGCAGTAATTGCACGCGATTTATTGTTTTCGTCTACGGCGACAAATATGAAACGCCCTGTTGCAGCGAGTGAACTTTCGTCGCCATCGCGTTCACGGCGCCAAGCCTGCGCGAATATGGTCATGGAGGTGCGACCCTGCTTTTCCAGCGTAGCGAATACAGACAGTTCCTCGCCTGCAACCAGCCCGGCGGGAAAATCAAAATCCGACGCCGCCTTCAATATCGCCCGCCCTTTTGAATGGCGAGAGGCCAGCGAAGCCGCCCCCAGCGCCATCTGGCTCATGATCCACCCGCCAAACGCCCCACCATAGGGGTTAAGGTCGGTGGGCATCACAGTTGCCCGGATCATGGGCTGGCCTTCAAGCATAGTTAAGCTCACGCAAGCATGCCCAGTGGTTTTTCAACCAGCTCCTTGAACGTGCTCATCAGCCGTGCACCATCTGCGCCGTCAATCGCGCGGTGGTCAAAGCTGCCCGTCGCGCTCATCACCGTGGCGACGCCCAGCGCATCGTCAACGATATAGGGCCGCTTTTCGCCTGCGCCGATGGCCATGATCATTGCCTGCGGCGGGTTGATGACCGCCTCAAACTGCTTGATGCCCATCATGCCCATGTTCGAAATGCTTGCCGTGCCGCCCTGATATTCCTCAGGCTTGAGCTTGCCATCCTTCGCGCGCTGGCCAAGGTCTTTCATCTCGTTAGAGATAGCCGAAATGCTTTTGCTGCCCGCGTCCGTGATGATCGGTGTGATGAGGCCTGAAGGGATCGAGACCGCGACGCTGATATCCGCGCGGCTGAACTTCAGCATCTGGTCACCCGCGAACTGCACATTACATTCCGGCACCTGAACAAGCGAAAGTGCGAGCGCCTTGATCAGCATATCATTGACCGAGAGCTTAACCCCACGGTTTTCCAGTGACGCATTCAACTCGCTGCGCAGCTTGAGCAGCGCATCAAGCCGTATATCAACGGTCAGGTAGATATGTGGCACCGTTTGCTTGCTCTCTGTCAGGCGGCGCGCAATCGTCTTGCGCATGCCAGAGAGCTTCTCGACCTCGTGCGGAATGCCGTAATCCTGCGCAGCAACAGGGGCCGTAGCACCCGGCACAGGCGCGCTGGCCGGTGCTTGGGCTGCAGGAGCAGCGGTCCCTGCAGCAGCAGCTTCAACATCCGCTTTGACGATGCGGCCATTGGGGCCGCTGCCAGAAATTGCGCCAAGGTCAATCCCGCGTGCCTCGGCGATACGCCGCGCTATGGGTGTTGCCTTGATACGGTCTCCAGCGGCAGATTGCGGTGTAGCGGCGGGCTTTGCAGCAGGCGCCGGGCTTGTCGCAACCGGAGCGGGCGCAGGCGCAGGGGCAGGCGCAGCAACAGCAGGCGCAGCCTTTGCCGCAGCAGGCGATGGCGCTGCCTTGGGCGCGCCTGCCTCTTCGCCTTCCCCAGCTACAGTGGCTATCACCGTGCCGACCTTGACGCCTTCGGTCCCCTCCGCGACCAGAATTTCGACAATCGTACCTTCATCGACGGCTTCAAACTCCATCGTCGCCTTGTCTGTTTCGATTTCAGCAAGCAGATCACCCGACTTTACGGCATCTCCGGGCTTGACAAGCCACTTCGCAAGAGTGCCTTCTTCCATGGTAGGAGAGAGTGCGGGCATTTTGATTTCGATGGACATGGTATAAGGTGCCCTTTGTTAAAGCGGTTTAGGATGGCAGGACTGTTCGTGTCATAGGTGACATTGGTCAAGAAAAACCATCCAAAAACAACAAAAACATGTGTTTTTGGCACAATTTTATAGAAAGGCACGTCAATGAGAACCTATTTGGTTATTATGGACGAAAGCCCTGAAGCAGAAATAGCGTTGCGGTTCGCCGCGCGTCGCGCAGGCAAAACAGGCGGTACAGTGCGTATTCTCGCGCTGATACCTCCGCCCGAGTTTGTACAGTGGGGCGGTGTTCAGGCAACGATGGAAGAAGAAGCGCGCCAACGCGCCGAAGCCATGGTTATGGGCTCAGCCGGCACGTTGATGCAGGAACTGGGCGTGCGCCCGGTCATCACCGTCAAGACAGGCGAGCCAATTGCGACCATCCGCAAGATCCTGAAAGACGACGAAAGTATATCAGCGCTGGTCCTTGGCGCTGCCGCCCAAGGGACTCCCGGCCCTCTCGTCGCCCATTTCGCCACCGCAGAATCCGGCTCCATGACTTGCCCGATAATGATCATCCCGGGCGGACTGCCAATGGAAGAGATTGATCGGCTGAGTTAGCGTATGGCACCAAAACCACTCTTACTCAGCCCATCGATAAAAGCTCAATCATCATGATTAAGTTATTTTTTTAGCCCCAACAATTCCAAGAATTACAAAAAGTGCTACAATAGCCAAGCCAACAAAGAACAGTATTTTTG
>Ga0070726_10001894_pt1 | contig 19781 bp, 12 predicted proteins | sample tdAd471_FD_67275 | JGI IMG/M metagenome (GOLD analysis project Ga0070726, IMG submission 67275) | Marine sediment microbial communities from the Atlantic coast under amendment with organic carbon and nitrate - tdAd47.1 | ecosystem: Environmental > Aquatic > Marine > Coastal > Sediment | place... | reverse complement strand
TGCACTGACTTCGAACTGTCGGCCGCTGGTTGAGAAACCAAACACGTCCAGCCAGTCTGGCACTGGCTGGTCCGATGCATTTGTCATGACTACGCACACGGTGACTCGCACCTGATTTGCAGCAAGAACGCCACCTGTCGGAGAACAAGTGAGTGACGTGTTCCCGCGAGTGCCCGCGATTCCAAGGCTTCCCGACCCGTCTTCAATGGCGACTTGAACGTCATCAGTCAGATTAGTACCCGTCGGATCGAACGTAACATCGTGCACATCCAGAATCTTTTTGACAGACTGAGCGATCGTCGTCGCGGTTGCTGATTCACGAGCTGCAGCTCGAGCCCCTTCAGAGGCTGAAGAAACGATCGCTTGCTCCACCACCATCGCGATCGAGAATTCGAGAATCGCAAGCGTAACAATGAGCAGCGGCGAAAGAACGAGAACTCCCTCGAGCAACTGGGCTCCTCTGCGAGAAGCGCCTTGCGGCAGTGATCTTCGACTGGTTCTCACGGTGGGGCTCATTGATTCTGCCGAGGGACTACGGAGTGATTGAAGCGATGGCCATTGCCAGGTCAGTCAACTCATCAATGATGGCATCACGAAGACTCGCCAGGCCAACAAGCGAACCGATCGCAATCAGCGTCAGCAGCAGGATGTATTCGACTGCCACCGCGCCACGACGGGGCTTACGAATTTCAAGCGATCTGAGACTTGAAGGGGAACGCATCTGATTTCTCCGAGGGGTATCAATCGAGATCTACGGGCAGATAATTGTCGTGACTTCAACCAGGCGAACACTGCCTGTGCCATCGGCGCGGGCGATTGCCTGTCCGGTCACGACATAGGGGGGATTAAACAACGAAGTGATTCCGTTGACGTTAAACGAGCCTCGAACCAGAACGGCTCGCTCATTCGCAGCCATCGGATTGCCAACTGACGAATCGAAGACGCCTCCACTGAGGTTTCCGAGGACGACGTCGCCATCGCACGCGAGATTGTTATTTCCATCATTATCGAGCCCCGACAGGTTGTCGTTCGTCGTGATGGCGATAGGCGAACCGGTCACTGTGTTCGCCTGGGCGAATTCCTGAGCAGCAAGCCGTGCCGCTGAACGAGTTGCAGCATCATCAGCCCCGTCCCCCCAGACTTTGGCTCCAGCCAGCGCTCCTGCTTCCAGTGCATGAATCAGTTCCACACGGCCAAGCCAGATGTTGCCCGCTTCAACCACGAAGCCGAGCATCAGCATGAGGCTGCTTCCAAAGATCACGACCCACATCGCAGCAATGCCGCGCCTCTGCGATCTTGATGGTCGTGTTGTTGCTTGAGTCCGTATCATGGCGAAGGCCACATTTACCTGTATCTGCTCAAAAAGTTTGCGTCTAAGGTGTCTCGATCGGCAAAACGGTCGATTGCTGGCCATGCTGGCCTGCGACTGTAAATCCAAGCGTAGAGAGCAAATCTGGCGTCAACTCGGTCGCTTCCACACAGACTGTCACCCGAACTGCGCCGGAAGCCGAAGCGGGCAATGCGGGTGTTGCCGGGGCTGAACACGGGCAGGTCCCGGTGTTAAATGTCCCAACACCTCCGAGAGTGTGCTCAAGAATCACGCGACAACTCGTCATGCCGTACCCGGCGAGAGTTGAATTTGCTGTCGATTCGACCGAACTCAGCGCCGCTCCCGAGATAAGATCCGCCTGAGTGGATTCAGCGGCTGTCTTCGCTGCCATCCTGCTGGCAAGCTCGACAACCTTCAGACCAGACAGAATTTGACCAAACTCAACGACCGAAGTGAGAAAAATCAACATCACTGGCATGAATATGATCAACTCAAGGATCGCTCCCCCAGCACGCCGATGTCTGAAACGCTGCATGACCACGATGGAACTGTCCAATCAGGATGGGCGCAAAGCCCTCTCATGAGAGCGAATGAAGTCGGTTGGTGAGAGCAAAATCCGGTCCAAATCGATCCCGCCATAATCCTGCAGTGCTACCGCTCTGGCAAAGTTCAAGAAACCAGTTCAATGGACGACTTCGTTCGAGACTTTTTCACGTGGCTGACACAGTTCGCAGTGCTCTGTGGGGCTGGACTTGGGGTCTTCGCGGTTGGCCGGCAGTGGCTGCGGGCGCGACGCGCAAACTCGCGATTGAATCTCGATAAGTAGTCGGCTCCGGCGAAAAAAAACAGGTATGCGCCTTGTTTGCGCCAACCACAAACCGTTAACTCCCGTGAGCAGTGAAAGTTGGCGTAACCGATTATCCGAGCGGAAGTTGCGGTCGATGATGGCCGATCCATGAGGAACGGAAATTGCTTGACGATGGGCAATATAGGAGTCCTGCGCAGCATTCCCAGACACCGCAACGCCGCCTTATGAATCCTGTCGCAATCGCCCGCCACGCAGATTCACCGTTGATTCGGGAATTCTCGAAGCTCAATCCAGCCGTCGAAATTCGGGTTTGCAGCACCCCCGAGGAGGCTCACCGGGCATTGAGCGATGGCCCCTGTGGGCCACTTCTTCTCGATCTGGATTCGTTTCGGGACCCCGAGGCGTATCCGTGGATCGCAGAACTGCTGACTTCCGGAGTTTCCAGCCACCGATTTCAGCGGCTTGTGGTCGCTGCCGACGATGGCGTACCCACCATACTCGCCCCTCATTTCGAACTGCTGACCGCGGGGGCAATCACGCTGATTGGAACATCCGAAGACAACACACGGCAACACTTGCAGGCCTTGACCAGCCCTGACGCAGGCAAATGTGCGCGAAACTCAGTTGAGTCGGAACAGTCCTCTCCTGTGTATACCCTCTCGACTCCGGATGGACTGCGTTACAAGACGAGAAGTCGGAACCTGATTTCAATCCTGCAGCAGATCAAACGGATCGCGGAACGCGATGTCACGGTTCTGCTTATTGGAGAAACGGGGAGTGGGAAGAGCTTTCTCGCACGTGTGCTGCATGGTCTGTCGGACCGCTGTGATGCTCCATTTGTTGTCACACCTTGCGGCTCGCTGCCCCGCGAGATCATCGAGAGTGAACTCTTCGGACACGTCCGTGGCGCGTACACTGGTGCCGATCGCACGAAGATTGGGCGTTTTGAAGCTGCAGGCAAGGGCACACTGTTACTCGATGAAATCGATGTGCTTGGACCCTCAGAACAAGCTCGGCTGCTTCACGTCATCGAAACCGGACGATTTGAACCCGTTGGCTCAACAGAATCCCGCATGTCAGAGGCCCGTTTGATTGCTGCCTCGAATGTGAACCTGCGCTCGATTGCCGACTCGGGCAGTTTTCGATCCGACTTATACTTCCGGCTCAGTGTGCTTGAGTTCCGACTGCCGAATCTTGTCGACAGACCGTTGGACATCCTCATGCTGATGAGTCTATTTATTGACGAAGCTGCCGCTGAATTCGGCATTGTTGTTGACCGTGTGTCGATCAGTTTCCTTCGCTGCGTGCGAAATCATTCATGGCCTGGAAATGTCAGGGAATTGCGGAACCAGGTTCGCCGCTGCGTGTTGCTTTCGCAGGATGGGGTGATTGACTGCGAGCACCTGTCTGGCCATGTGCGGAACGGACAAACATCGCTTGCTTCCAGCGAGCCCGAGCGTTTTGCCGCATTCTCGTCGTCGAAGACTTACGGGGGATCACACGGGTTTCAGAATGAGCGGGATCGTGTTCTCGCCGCACTTCAAGCCAATGCTGATAACCGTAGCGCGACGGCTCGGTCGCTTGGAATCAGTCGCGTAGCTCTCTACAAGAAGATGACCAAGCTCGGACTGCACACTCCCGGAAAGCCACGGTAGAAGATTTTGTGTATCTTTATGCAATCTCAGAATACTGGCAGGCGCGCATCAACAAGCTGCATTTAAGGGGCTTGCTCCGAAAGACAATTTGAGCAGCCTCGCACTTAGCCATCCTGCTGGCTGAACTCGTCCGCAATGCTCTGCTCGACTTCCAGCATCTGCTTCTTGCCCTCGAAAAAGTCGACGAGTCCCAGAACTGCCGGCCCGCAAAGCATGATGTAGATCGGGGGGGCAAGAAAAAAGATCACCGGAATCATAATCTGCACTGTCGTGCGATTGGCCTTCTCTTCTGCTTCGCGCCGCCGGTTGCGGCGGATGTTGTCAGAAAACTCCTTCAATGCCACCGCCACATTCGTGCCGAGACGCTCCGTCTGGTTGATGACAGACGCGAGAGATTGTGCTTCGGCGAGTTCTGTCCGTTCGGCGAAGGAGGTCATTGCCCGCCCAATTGAACTCGCTGCTGCCTGCCGTTCCAGAATTGCAAACTCCGAAGCGATGTCAGGATGCGTTTCTGTAATCTCCTGCCGCACTCTGCCCAGAGCCGTCTTCAGCGTCACGCCTCCAACCAGACACATGCTGGCCATATCCATCGCGTCAGGCAGGGCGGCGCGGATCCTCTCAACGCGGTTCTCGGCGACTGTCCCAATGTAAACTCGGGGAATGGAATAGGCGGCGATTGCGAGGACGCCACCGGCAATTGCTACATATTGAACCGTTTGCGGAAAGTCAATCAGCAGCCAGCCACACGCAACGGTCGTACTCAGGACCAGCATGATGCCCAGATTACGAACCGCAAGATAGTTCGTGAGCGCCGTCTTCTCATAATGACCGCTTTGGCGCAGCTCCTTATTGATCAACTCGATCTCTTTGGGAAGCTGCGGGATTGCAGATGCAAGAGCTTTAGTGAACGGTGAAGCGGCAGCCTCGTTCGGATCTTTCTGAGCACTGCTCGCGACCACGCTCTCCCTGATCAACGCGCCAATGAACAGACACATTGATAGGAACAGGACGAAGGCGATTGCAACAATCACAATTTCCAGCATTGCGAGCCTCGTCGGTCAGAATGACAAGCAGTCACAGAGTACACAGCACAGCGATCAATCAAGGAAAAATGGGGGTCATGCCTTCAGGCTGCGAAGAATCCGCATCAGCCACAGCAATCCGATTATTTCCAGAACAATCGCCGCAGCGACCAGCGTCCACCCAAGTGGAGATTCGACAAGACGCCGAATATGGTCGCGTTCGAAATTGTAAAGATACAGAAATAGAAGCGGTCCAGAAGCGGCGATGAACTGTGCCGACAATCGACCAGCTGTCGTAACGCTCCGCATCTGACGTCGATAGGACTGCCGTTCACGCACTACGCCTGCCACACGCTCAAGGGTGGTAGCGAGGTTGCCGCCCGCGGACCTGTGCATTGACAGGACTGCACCGAGCAGCCTCAGGTCCTGTGTGCCAACGCGCGTCCCCAGTGACTGCATCACCGAACCAGCAGCAGCCCCGAGCTTCAATTGCCGCGCGGCCTGCCGAAGCTCCTGTCCGAGAAAGCCGGGAGTCTCGCGACCGGCCAGTTCGACGGCATCCTCAATGCTGCTCCCGGCGTGCATACTGCGCGCGATCGTATCGAGAGCATCAGGCACGCGATCACCGAGTTCATTCAGGCGTCGCCGGCGCATAAACGCCAGAATGGTCAGCGGCAGCAGACCAAAGAAGGCAGCCCCGCCGATTGCCTGCATCTCGTCATTCAGCAGAACGAAAACGATGCCGGCTCCGAGGACCGCGCAGGTTACGACAATCCCAGTGACGGCGAATCCGTCCAGCGGCGCTCCCGTTTCGAGGACGAATCGATCAAACGCTCGATTGAAGCGTCCGAGGGAGGACTGATCAAGGACGGCGCCCGCGGACGCCATTCGACCACGGTCGATCACCGGGGAGCCTTCCTCGGCTACCGGGACACGCGTCGCGTCACGCAGGACGAGAAAAACTGCTGCGAAGATGAAGAACATCCCGGCTGCCAGAATTCCAAGTTCGACGAGTGGTGTCATGGGGTTCAACCTGCCACTTCTGCGGATTCACTGCGAAACATGGACTCTGACAACTGATTGCCTGCATCCCACAACCGTTGCAGGCAGGCTGGCACATTGCCCGCTGCGTGGAAGTGGCCATCTGCACTGCCGTTGACGGCTTTCCGATCGTGATGAAAGGAAAAGAGGTCCCGGACAATGAAGTCACCGTTCACAACACCAGAAATCTCCGAGATGCGCATGACTCGGCGCTTGCCTCCCTTCATACGGGCAACATGCACAATGATCTGGATGCCAGCCGCGATGTATTGCCGCACAACCTCAACCGGGAGATTGAAACCGGCCATGGCGACCATCATCTCAAGGCGAGCCAGGGCTTCCCGCGTGTCATTCGCATGAATCGTCGACAATGAACCGGCGTGTCCGGAGTTCATTGCCTGCAGCATATCCAGCGCTTCACCGCCTCGGACCTCGCCGACAATGATGCGGTCCGGGCGCATCCGCAATGCGTTGCGTACCAGATCCCGCTGCGTAATGGCGCCAACGCCCTCAGTGTTACTTGTTCGCGTTTCCAGCTGAACGACGTGCTTGTGGTTGAGCTGCAATTCCACAGAGTCTTCGACCGTAATCAGCCGTTCGTCGTCTGGCACATATTCACTCAGTGCATTCAACAGCGTTGTCTTGCCGGCACCAGCGCCACCGGAGACCAGAAAGCTGACACGGGAATCCACACAGGAGATCAGAAACTCGGCGATATCGGTCGACAGCGTTCCGTTGGAGATCAGGTCATCAACCCGCAGTGGGTCTGCCGCGAACCGGCGAATCGAAAGTGCTGGCCCCTGGATGGACAGGGGAGGAACGACAGCGTTGATTCGTGAGCCATCCGGCAGGCGTGCGTCGACCATCGGTGTGACGTCGTCGATCCGCCGGCCGACGCGAGCTGTCAGACGCTGGGTTACCCTCCGGACGTGTTCCTCATCAGCAAAGATCACGTCGGTCAGTTCGAGCTGCCCGTGACGCTCAATAAACACTTCATAGGGATGATTGACAAGAATGTCGGTAATCGAATCGTCCTGCATCAGGGGTTCGAGCGGGCCGAGTCCGAACACCTCATCCATCAGCTCCCGTTGCAGACGCTCACGCTGCTCCTCGGACAGGTGTGACGCCTTCAGCGAACACATCTCTGCCGCGAATGAACTCACTTCGTCAGAGAATTCCTCAGACTCGTAGTTCTCGACCGCAGACAGATTCAACGAGTCGACGAGGAGATTGTGCAGCGACACTTTGAGTGTCTGAAAATCAACCTCCGCCTGGTCAGGCTGCCGGCGCGCGCGCTTCGGGCTTACCTGGATGGTTCTGGTTGCGATACTGGTCATCGAAACTGGCCTGTTGAATTCTGGTCTGGAGCAAGCTACCCGCAGTTACCTCTCCCTGGTTCGTGAATTACTGCTGCTCTCCTCCGTGAAAGATTTCGATCGTCGTCGAAGCACGACTCAACTTGCCCGCAAGCCTGTTGCCCGTTCCCGTGTTACTGTTGCTTGAGACCTCGCGGTCAACAACCTCTGCCTTCTTTGTGCTCTTGCCCTTGCTGGCCTTTTCGGCGCTCTCTGATGAACTGTCTGTCGTCTCAGATTCGACATCATCGAGCGCTGGCGTCCCCACGACCTCGACCTTTCCACCGCGATACAGCGGGAGCTTCCATTCTGTGTCGCGCCGTGATGAAGTCTTATCCCCGGCAGCGACAGTCTGCTGAGCGACCTCGGTCCGGATCGAATCCACTGCGGCCTGAGTCTGCAGGCCGATTGATGAAATCCGTTCCTCGACGGCTTTCAGAGCAGTTTCCAGCCGCGTCCCGATGACAGAGACTGACGATGCCAGCTCCTCTGTCCGACGCGAGTTCGATTCGACCGCAGCCTGTGTCGCGTCATTGCTTGCCAGCACGGCTTCCGACAACTGCTCAGCTCGCTCAACACTCGATCGGTCAGGCGTAATCGTGAACTGCGGCACCGGAGCACTCACGAGTGGTGTCTGCGGGTTTGATACGGGATCCGACGGCACATCTGCTGCTGTCGAGCTTGTCACGGAGACGGACTTCCCAGGCGCGGCCTGTGTCTGAGAAACGCCGGTTGCAGGCTTGATGGGCTGGCCCTGTTTCGCGGCCGGCTGATCCGCGGTTCTGGCGGAATCTGTGGTAGTCGCATCATCCGAACTTGACTGACCACCTGCCGAATCGACCGGGCGAGTGGTGGTGAACGTGGCCGGCGCGAGCGAAGCACCCGGAGTCCCCGGGCCGAGTTCGACCGTTTGCTTACGCCCCCCCAGATACAGCTCGACCGACTTCGGCGGCGGGGGAGCAATTCGCTTGGGAATTCCCAAGGCTTCGGCCAGCGTCAGCATGGGAGCCTTCTGCGACGCCGCATCCAGCTCCTGCTGGAGTGCATTGACCTTCTGTTCCATCGCTGGCAGCCGTGAGCGTAGCTCGGTCAGCCGGCCAGACTGCTCGGCTGTGAAAGCGGCCGTCAGTTGAATCTCGCCGTCCTTTTTCGGGGCCAGTTCCGCCAGCTGCTGCAACGCCCTCGACTCCACCTGGGCTGTCTTCAATTCGGTCTGAGCCGTAGCCAGCTTCGAGGCGATCTCTGAGACAGTCGGCTCGTCAGCCGCCCGCAGGGCCAGCGTAAGATTGCCGCGCCCGTCAAGCGCCTTGAGCTTGGGGACTTCATGCACCGGAACAGCGAGTGCCACGCGGGCTTCCTCGCTGGAAGCGTCATCGGCTTTGTAGGGGTTACGATCAACCGAGAGGACGTCGATTCCTGAAAGCACCATCAATGTGGTTTCAGGAATGTCGCTGTTCGATGCAGCATCGGCGCGGAAAAACACATCCACCGTGGCGCCCTCCCCAGCGAAACCGTCCACGACCTCAGCAGCAGGAACGGAAACGGTGACGGCTCGATAGCCCACAGGGAGTCGAGTGGCGATGTTCGGGCCAGCTCCTTCCGGATAGAAGACTTCCGGGTGGATCACATCTCCGGCGTTGATTTCGCGGCTGACAATCCTTCCCAGAAACTCCTGCGGATTCTCGACAGCAGCTCCCCGAAATTCGGTCGTCGCCTGATCCTCGTCAGCGACCGCTTCGGTGCGGAAGTCGCCCGGCCGGACCATGCGGTCGGCCGGAATGTCGGCGACCGCGATCATGACACTGCGCGGTTTCAGTTCCAGCACGCTGGCTAGCGTATTGCGGTGTGTAGCTTCAGCTGCCTTCTGCATTGCAAGTTGAGAATTCAGGTCAGCAATGGAGGTGTCAAGCTGAGCGATCAGTTTCTCGACTTCAGCGAGTCGATCGCCCGAAGTGAATTCAACACCACTTTCAACCGAGACTTCTTTCAGTTTGGTCAGCGCTTCCTGCTCCTTCTGCAGTCGCTGCAGTTCTGCCGTCTGTGTCGACAAGTCCCCGTTGAGCACGTCCGGGGGCAGTTCTTCGCTGCTTCTGAGGGCCAGCGAAAGAACTCCTCGCCCCTCGATTGCTTTCAGGACATTTGCTTCAGCTGGGCTGACCTGAAGTGTGACTTTGACTTCGTCCAGTGGCTTTCCGTTGTCGTCAACTGGCAAAACACCTGCAGTCGACGTGCGGTTGACTGAAAGCACTTCGATCGCGTGCAGCAAGGTCACGGTTGTCTCATCGACGTCTTCGCCGATTTGTTCTGAACGGAACAGTACATCGACGATCGTGCCTGCACTGGCAAACCCGTCGACCATTCCCGATCCGTTGACGGTCACCGTGACTGCCCTTTTTCCGGGGGCCAGGTTGTCAGCAACGTTCGGCCCTGAGCCTTCCGGGTAGAACGCACTGGGACCGAAGGGAGCCCCCGCTTTCAACGATGTCTGCAGGGTGCGGCCAATAAACTCGGCCGAGTCTTTCAGGAAAAGCTCCTTGCTGTAGCGACTGTCCGCAAACTCCTGCTGGCTAAATTTGAGAACACCAATGTCGCCTTCCGAGACCTTTCGACCAGCGGGCAGGTCTGCGATAGCGACAGGAACATACTTGATGGGGGGGGGCGTGTCGCCTTGCTCGTCAGGTGTCGTCGCTGCCGTGCGGTTCATGGCTTGTCGGACAACGACGGCACCGCCGAGAGCCAGACATGCAGCAAAAACCATGACGATCACGGTTCCTGGTTGAAGACGAGACATTCATAGCTCCGGTCTTGATCATGCTGGCAGCAGTACCGCCAACGTTTTGCGATGTCAGATAACGTGTGTCAATACTCAACAATCTGATCGGACGGCGCGTTGAGCTGCAGGGAAGAGGGCAATCGAATATATATGTGAATCGTTCGCTAATACCAATTCGGAACACTTGTGCGAATACGCGAAACGTTTATTCATTCACTGACCGGGGCATCGTCGAGGACGATCCCAGCCGGTGCTGCGTTAGCGGGATCAGAAAGTGACGTTGAGTCAGTAAAGCTGCTGGTCTGTGTCCCACCACCCGCAGTCGGCACCGTGAATGTGTATGTCTGGTCCAGACTGTCGACCGCGACCGCAGCGTCGCCAATCTCCTGCACGATACCATCTCGAAGAGCAGCGAGGCCTGCAAGAAACCCCAGGGAAACAAGAACCAGCATCAACATCCTTTCGACTGAATAGAGGATGCCAGAGTCATCATCTACCAGCCGACGAAACATGTTACGAGCAGTTGTGTGTGACATTGCTGCATAACTCGCTCTAAGGGGTTTCTGCCGTTTGACATGCCAGATACGACTGGTTACTCGCCAGTGGACAGTGCACCGTCAATATCGAGCCCCGGTGGTTCTGCATTCGCAGGGTCTGTTCCATCGTTGGAATCCAACTGGTCATTGAACGTAGAGCCGTTCGTCGAACCAACGCCGACGATCGATGTGCCTGTTACCGTGTATCCCTGGTTAAGATTATTAACGGCGAGGCCAGTATCAGCGAGTTCCTGATTAATGCCGTCGCGCATAAATGCGAGGCCAGTAATCACTCCAAGGCCAGTAATCAGCAGGAGTAGAACCACTTCGACGGAGACAACGGAACCGTCCTCGTCGCTTATGAGCTTTCGGGCAGTGGGCATGATCTGTTCCAGACGGATTTGCGTGAAGAAAATGGCGATCAGGACTAAAGACAACTAGAACCGAACAATGCGGCCAGTGCACGTAATTGAGTTGTCAGCGAAACAATGGCTTTCGAGACGTGAAAGACACTCCAGCAATTGCGGATCGTACTAAACAAGGAAGGAGGTCGTTCAAGCCGCAATGGACTACGGCACTGATAAACGCCTCAGACGACAGACGCCACTCATGCCATCGTGACAAATCCATATGTTGCACCGCGGGGCTCAGTACCACGCGACGCACAGCTACAGGAAGCTAAGACGCTTTCCTCGATAGAGCCTGCAACGAAAGAGCCACGCCAGTCACAGCGGCCGGCGTGGCCTCATGCCTAATGAAAGTTCCACCCGGAGCAAGCCCCGGGAAGTCCTAGCCGACATTAGACGCCATCTTCGCCAGTAGCCAAGTAGGCATTGAGCTGACCATCGATGTCCATACCGTGCGGCTCGGCATCTGCAGTCTGGACGTTGTTGGAATCTGAGTCGTCCACATAAGTCGAGGACGGACCTTCTGTCTGGTTGCCGGCAGTCGGAGCGGAGTTGTACGTGTTGCCAGCGAACTGGAACGAGCCGTCCAGTGAGTTAATGGCCTCGCCGAGGTCACCAAGTTCCTGAGCAACAGCGTCGCGAAGCGAAGCCATACCAGCAACTAGGCCCAGGACGAGGATCAGGACGATCAGGATCAGTTCAGTCGAGACGACGATACCAGCGTCATCGGCCCACAGTTTTTGAGCGAGATTCATTTGTGTCTCCAAAGTGTGTGTTTGTAACTAAGAAACAGTAGTGGGTTAAGTCACGGCCGCGACCAAACCAAGTCGGGCCACTTCGCATGCATGCAGCCGGCCAATAGGCACAAGCCGTGCCAACTTGTCTAAACTTTACAAAACGCCCAGAACTGTCGTATTTCCCGCTTGTGGGTGGTTTGCCGCGGGATTACCAAACCAGCAAACAGATACAAATGCCGCCGCCTCGGTTGTCAGTTGGCGCCAACCAGATTGATTCGCTGTAAACCTGACAGTTGACAGGTCGCGAGGATGAGGCAGTCCGGTCAGAACGTGCGCGTGTTCCACATGGATGAAGCAGTGGCCGGCTCATCTAAAGTGAGTCGTGGCCGTGCGCGGGGCTCACGACCCCGCACAGATTCGGTCGAAGATCCCCCGCGCGATTCGGTGCTGCGCGAGAGTCCCCTGACCCCGCCCTCTGTGAATCTGAGTACGCGTCTTTTGCCACGGACGCAGTACGGCCGAACGCTTGTCAGAGCACCGCGACGTCAATCTCAGCTGCATCACGATGGTGAACAAGGAGACCTGTTGTCATGCCGGCGGCGAACTCGGGAAACCTGCGCCGAGCCGCGTCAGGCTCAGGTTATGCGCGGGCCAGGCTGTGCGCGGGTCTCCCGACCCCGCACAGAGTCGACCGAAGGTCCCCCGCGATTCGGTACTGCGCGAGGGGCCTCACCCCCCGCCCTCTATGCACGTGAGAGCGCGTCTCTTGCCACGGACGCAACACCCCGAACGCGTTCCAGCGCACATGACGTCAGCGCTCATCTGCATTATGACGGCGAACAGGGAGACCTGCGGTCACGCCAACGGCGACGTCGGAAGGCGTGCGCCGAGCCGCGTCAGGTTCAGGTTGTGCGCGGGTCTCCCGACCCCGCACACGCTGCCGACCGAAGGTCTCGTTGCCTCACAAGCATTGCTTAGATCATACCCAGCTCATCGGCAGTTGCTCCGTCAGCAAAGACTACGTCCACAATCTCAGAAGGATCCTCAGCGAAAACGACGTCGAGTGGATCGGCAACGCCGCTGGCATCCTCGCTGGCCAGCGAGTCGATTCCGGCCCCGCCGTCAAGCGTGTCAGCCCCAATGCCACCTACCAGAGCGTCGATGCCCGCTTCGCCCAGAAGACTGTCGTCGCCTTCATTGCCGAACGCGGTGTCGTTGCCGCTTCCGGCGGTAATGACGTCGTTTCCGAAATTGCCACTGAGGACGTCACTGCCGTCGCCTCCCGACAGCATGTCGTCGCCACCACCGCCGACAAGGACGTCGTCTCCATTCTGCCCAAACAGGCGGTCAGCCTGCGGCGAACCAAAGATGCGATCGTTTCCGTCCCCGGCGTAGGCGATGAGCGGACCACCAGTCCAGCCGGTTCCATCAATGACGTTGTCACTGGCGCCGGTGCTGAGTTGAGCGATTTCCAGGTCAACCAGTCGATCGAAGCCCAGTCCCTGCAGTTCTGAGTCCGTCAGAATGAAGTCGACATCGGCAGCTTCGAACAGGCGGTCATTTCCAAGCCCACCGTCGAGCAGGTCGTCGCCTGGTCCCCCGGAGATCCAGTCGCCGGAACCGCCACCGCCTTTGACATAATCATTGCCGTCCTGTCCCTGAAGCGTGTCCGAACCAGCTCCCCCAAACAGTCGATCGATGCCGCCGCCGCCGACGATAGCATCATCGCCGGCGCCGCCAAAGACGCGGTCGGCGGCGGAAGTTCCGATCACAACATCGTCGCCGTCCAGGCCGAAGACGTTCAGGCCCATTCCCGCGAAGAACTGACCGTCAAAGACGTTGTCGCCAGGTCCACCGATGAGGAATGCGACGTGGATGCTGATCAGCTGGTCGTTGCCCAGGCCGGTCAGAGTCGTGTTCGTCAGTGTGAAGTCGACATCGCCGACTTCGACCAGACGGTCAGTTCCACTTCCGCCATCGATGATGTCGTCGCCCAGACCACCAGAGACTGAGTCAGCAGACGATCCGCCGCCATCGACGATGTCGCTACCGGCATCACCAAAGACCGCGTCAGCAGCGGCTCCACCTCGCAGAGTGTCATTACCGTCGCCGCCATGGATGACGTCTGCTCCGGCATTGCCGAAGACGACATCAGCTCCAGCACCCGCAAACAGGACGTCTGCTCCGTTGCCACCTTCAATGCGGTCATTGCCCGCTCCGGCCCTCACGGTGTCGTTGCCATCCCCTGCCAGCAGGGTCAGGTTGGAAAGCACGGCGTCAGAAGCGTCGATCGTATCGTGGCCATCACCTCCATCGACCGTGACTACTCCGGCGATGCCGGAATTCAGCCCAATAATGGTGATGGTGTCATTGCCTTCGAATCCGTTGACGTTCAATGACTGAATCGAGCTGACTCGAGCAGCGCTGAAGTCAAGCGTGATCTGGTCATCAACATTGCTGCCCGTAATTGTGACGTCTTCATGGCCACTGATCGTGTGCCGGGCAATCTCGCCACCAGCGTCCCTGACAATCAGATCGCCCGCTGCCAGTGTCACCTGGTAGTTGCTCGAATCATCAGGGATATCGATCTGGATCGACTCAGACGGCGGCAATCTGCGTGTGCCAGTATCCAGTTCCAGACTCATCACTGAGTGCTCAAAGTCAGCAGGGAGAAGGTCAGGATATCCGAGAATGTGGCCAAACTCGTGAAGAACGACGGTCAGCAGGTCAATTCGATCAGATGCCTCATCACCATCAAGTGACTGCAGTTCTGTCTGCGAGTGGGTGACTTCGAATTCCGCGTTTTCGTTCAGAGTCGCGTCGATGAACCACCCGAATCCAGCGGCATCTGTATCGATCAGGATCGATTCAGTACCGTGATCGATCCGACCAAGACCCGCACCGGGCAGACTGGTCACGGTGACGTCCGTAGCACGCAGCAGATCAACTTCCTGACTGCTGATTCCCGTGGCGGTCCAGATGTCGATCGCACGATCGACGACTGCCGGCAGATCAGCGTCCGTGACGTTGTTGTCAGTGACTGGCGTTGGGTTCTCTCCCCGTGCTGCAGTCAGCATGTCGGCATTGACGATGCGGATGGCATCGGCAATCACGATACCGGTTTGGGACAGCGCCAGTTCGACAGTCAAAGTCGTACCTGTGATCGTGTACGTCGCGCCCGCCTGAGCCCATGTTGTCCCGAGGTCGTCAAACCGGCCGGCTCCGGCGTTGGCAGGATCACCAGGCGACAGTTGCTGGTTAAACATCACAACCTGGTCGCCCGCCCCACCGGAAATCGTGAACTGAGCGTCGGTCGCAATGATGTCGTTGGCGGGCATACCGCCACCCATGTCACCTTCGGAAACGCCCGAATCGGCCAGCGGCCAGGTGACGGTCACAATGTAGTCGCCACCCATTTCCAGATCAGTGAATTCCCAGCGAGCCACGCGCGTATCCGCCGGATTGTCGGTCAATTCGTGCAATGTGTGTGACCCACGGAAACCATCGCTGGTATCGTCAGATTGCGACCCGGCCCAGCCAGCTCCGGTCGTCGTAAAGCCAGTCCCTCGGTCATCGACGACGAGCCTTCGAGAGACAATCCCTTCGACGGTAATTGTGAACGGAGCTTCGTCCGGGTCAGTTGACGGGACGACGATCTCTGTTTCATACGCTCCTACTGAATTAGCGTCGAGCTGCACAGCAAAGGACGCCGTCCCGCCGGGGGCAATCGATGCTGCTGTCAGCTGAGTCAGAGTGAATCCATCTGCCAATGTTGGGATGTTACGCAGCTCAAGAGTTTCCGTACCCGAGTTTGTAACCGTGAATGTCTTAGTGACAGGAGCATTGAGTGCAATCTCACCAAGATCGATGGCTGCACCACTCTTGACCACGTCACCACCGGCTTCGTTGACGGATATCTCGCCGCCGCGAATCCGCTCAATTCGAATCGCATCGGCGATAACCGCACGTCCGTCACCCGTTTGATTCGTTAACTGCACAGTGAGTGCTGTTCCGGTAATGACTACAGGCGCGGCAGCCAGGTCTTCCCAGTGCACGCCATCATCTGCGAAATCGTCGGGCTGAACCTGCTGGTCGAGCGTTGTCGTCAGCAGTTGAGTCGCTGCAACCGTGTTTCCATCAAAAACGGTGAACGGCGCTTCTTTCGAATAACCAACGTTTGGCCTCGCCCACGTCGCTGACACTCGGTACTCACCAGCGGTCAGACCCGTGAACGTCCAGGTCGAAGCCTCATGGGGGCCGGTTGATCCCGGCTTGCTGAATACCTGACTTCCGCCGAATCCGTAGCTTGAAAAGGACGTCGTTGGGAGTGAGACCCCGGAAATCATTCCCCCCGTGAATGTACCGCCACTGTTGTCTACGATCGTCACATCCGTCGCGCTTCCCGTAACAGCGTAGGTAAATCGCGACGTGTCTGGGTCATCGCTGTAGATCGTGACGTTACCGAAGAATGCCCCTTCGGAGTCCGCATTCAGCGTGATGTCAATTGCGGTGGTTCCGCCAGCACCAATGACGGTGCCAATCGCGAAATCGGATGTGTAGCCGTTCGGCAGGTCGATCGCGTTCAACGTCAGAGGAGACGTCCCTGTATTCGTGATGTCGAACGAAAGTGCCGCACTGCTACCAATCGATGGAGTGCCGAAGTCGACTGTCGACGTGCCATCAACCAGTGTCACTGCTCCCTGAGCCACCGAGATGTCGGGTCGAGTTCCTGCGCCGGTAACGGTGCCCGAGAGGTCTACGGAGAAGAGCGACTCGTCGAGGTCGTCGACGTTGAACGACAATGTGCCAGTCTGCGAACCAATTGTGGACGCATCCATCTGGACTTCAAAGATCGTGGACTCGCCAGGCGACAGAGTGGTCCGGACAAAGCTTGTTGCGAGACTGAACCCGGGCAGCAGAGACAGCGAATCCAACAGAGACTGTGGATCCAGGAACATGTCTCGAGTACCGGTGTTCTGAACGATAAAGGTTCGAGTCACGCTGGTGGAAAGTGGCGTAGAACCAAAGCTGACCGTTGACTCATCGTCAACCAGCGCGATGCCGCCCCGAGATACGACGACTTCTGGATCCGTGACTCGCTGAATGCGAATGGAATCCGCCGTGAGTGTATTCACGAGGTTTCCGCTGACATTGTCGCTGAGTTCGATGACGAGCGGACTTGTTGTTACCGTCACTGCAGTTCCCAGGTCCACCCAGAACGCGTCACTCTCAAGGAACTGGCTGGGACGGGACGCCTGATCACCTCCGGACGTCTGCAGGAGAGTGCCCACCCCAGAGCCGCCACCAGAATAAATCTGGAATGGTGCTGCTGCGGTCGCGTTATTTCCAAAGCCGACCCACGATCCGGACACCTGATAGACTCCCGGCGCGACATCAAATGTCCATCTCGCGATGTCGGTTCCGGTCCCGCCGCTCTTTCGCAGGTATGTTCCGTTCGCCCCTAGTTTTCCGCTGATGCTCTGCCAGCCCGATGCTGCACCAAGTACCAGGGAGAAGTTGCCATCGCTGTCGTCGACAATGTGCGATGCCGCTGTGCCGGCGACTGTAAAGTCGAAGGGATCTTCGACTGGCTGCCCAACCGTGTCGATCGAAATGCGACCGGAGGCGGTTCCCAGTGCCCCCGCATCAAACTGCAACGTGAATGATGTGGAAGCGCCTGGCGCCAGCACTGCCGGCGTTGCATCAGTACCAAATGCGGACCCCGGAACCAAGCTGAATCCAGCCGGTACATCGAGTGGTCCGTTGAGCGTGATCGCCCCTGTAGTCCCCGTATTCTGAAGGGTAAATGTACGTTGAACCGGACCGGCAGTGAGTGGATTGTCACTAGTCGCTGTGAGGAACTCGACGATGCCTGTGTCGTCTGCCACTGCTGCGCCGTCAGCGGTAACAGCCAGCGTGGGATCCGGCAGGCGTTCAATTCGAACAGCATCCGCAACAAGAACTCCGCGCGTCCCAAAGTTCGCGGCGTCGTATTGAAGTTGAACAGTCAGCACGTCTCCGCCAAGTGTGACAGTGGCAATATCTTCGAAGTTGAAACCGTCAGCGAATAGGTCGTCCGGACGCAGATTCTGATCGACGGGTACAGACGCAAGTTGAACTCCAGCCAGCGTGCCATCGAAGACGTTAAACAAGCGATTTCCAGTTCCCGGCTCGAATCCGATGTCCGGCCAGGTCGCGGAGACCCGGTAGTCTCCGGCAGTCAGTCCGTCGAATGTCCATGTCACTGTTTCAGCGCCTGTATTGATGCCGGCACTGCGCATGTAGTCCGAATTGAACGCGCTGGTTTTGGAATCAAGTGCTGCGGTCAGGGATGAGGACGTCGAATCACGTTCACGCAGCCAGAGTCCGCCCTGAACTTCAAACCCTGGGTCATCGTCGTTATCGATGATGACAGCGTCTGCCACAACGCCATGAATCCGGAATGTGTAGTCGTCTTCGTCGAGGTCGTTCGTTGTGAACTGGATAGCGGTATCGAAGTCTCCAACGGTGCCGGCATCAAGGCGGATGCTGAAGCTGTAACTCTGGCCGGCTGGAACCGTAACGTTTGCGGCAAGGTCAGTCGTGAATGCGGCAGGTAGTGTCGCCGCATTGAACGTCAGGTCGAGGTCCGCAAAACCTCGATTAAAGACCGTGACGTTCCGAGTGACAGGGACATCCGGCCGCGTGGTTCCAAAGTCGAGGCTCTGAGAACCGTCACGGTGAATCGTGCCAGAACTCTGGACTTCAATCTCGGGCCTCGCCACAGCAACCAGATCACCTGCTTCATGTACCGTCGCTCCCACTCCTCGCGCCACCGTTAGCGTGTTGCCGGAAACGTCGACGGCAGTAACGGTCATGATCTCCGAACCGATGACCACGTCATAGCTGGGTGTCGTTGATGGAAATGCCGACGCATCCGCGACCGGAATGGTTGTCGTGACGGCATCGATCTGAGAGCTGAGTGTCGATGCTTCGATCGACAATCGCTCCACGCGAACTGCATCAGCAGCCGCCAGCTTACCCGTATTTGGATCGAGGACGACCACTAATTGATTACCGGTGATCAGGACGGTTCTGGCGATGTCTTCCCACATTGCACCCTGGTCGCTGAAGTCATCGGGCAGTGTTGTCTGGTCAATAAACTCGCGAGCTACTGCTCGGTCACCGTCATAGATGGTAAACGGCACCGATGAATCGAGGTCGTCATTGAATGCATACGGATCTTCGCTCCATGTAGCCGATACGCGATAGAGTCCAGGCGTAACGCCGTCGACGTTCCAGACGGCCAGATGGTCATCCAGCGGTCCCTGAATCGTATATTGGCTGCCTGCAAAACCGGCAGTTGAATCAAGTCGCCATTGATGGGTCTGCGAAAGATACGGGTGCCTTTCGTCCCCGATCAGTTCGAATCCGCGACCCTCATTGTCAAGAACGCGTGCTGGGGCGTTCTCGAACGGGATGATTGTTTCGAAGTTCCGGTACGCCACAGTTCCAACGCCGCTGGCGGTGAACGACAGGCCGGTGTCGATCACGATCTGGCCTTTGGAGTCGAAGTCGATCGTGTCACCGGGCGGAATGATCGTTGCCGCACCGCCGGTGACGGCACCGGTGTTCGGGCCGGCGGTGACAGGTAGCGTGAAACCGGCGGGGTTGTTGCCGTCAGCGGAACGAGGAACCGGTGGGCTGCCGACCGGGAAGTTGCCGCTCAGCGACAGTGGGTCAATGAAGACGTAGTCATTGAACGTGCTGCCAATGAAGTTCTCCATGAAGCTGTTGCCGGACACCGGCTGCGGCTCGTTGCCGCCAACGGTTGGCGTTGTGAAGCGACGGAACTCAACCGTGCCACCGTTCGCTGCCTGGGCGGCGTTGGTGATGTCCATGTCGAACGCGGTGCCGCCGGTCCCGCCGTCACCGATGCCACCCGTCGCGAAGCGGAAGTCGACGGTGTCGTTGCCGTTGATGTCCTGGATGACGTCGTCGTCTCCCGCATCCGGTTCCAGGCGGAAGATGTCATCCCCGCCAACGGCGTCTTCGTCTGCCATATCGTTCGCTGACCGGAATCCGACAGCTGTGTTGAAGCCACCGCCGTTCAGGTAGTCCGAACCAGGGCCGTCACC